>Ga0181520_10000271_pt1 | contig 114736 bp, 86 predicted proteins | sample PEATcosm2014_Bin_29_FD_132451 | JGI IMG/M metagenome (GOLD analysis project Ga0181520, IMG submission 132451) | Peatland microbial communities from MTU Mesocosm Facility, Houghton, MI, USA - PEATcosm2014_Bin02_30_metaG | ecosystem: Environmental > Terrestrial > Soil > Wetlands > Peat | place... | reverse complement strand
GGCCCCAGGAACATTCGCGGTTGCATTCAGTTGCGTAGCGCTCAGCGCGACGCCGTAAGTGATCGGCGCAGGAGCAGCCCAACTGAGCACCGGGACAACTTGATTCACAGTCAAAGTCACACTCGCAGTAGCAGTCGAGTAGTCCGTGGAGTTGGTTGGGGTGAAGGTGACCGAGAGGGTGGACGAACCGGCAGAGAGCATCGAGCCCAAAGAAGGGCTGTAGGCAAAGCTGCCAGGAACATTCGCCGTTGCATTCAGTTGCGTCGCGCTCAAAGCTGTGCCATAGCTGATCGGCGCAGGAGCAACCCAGGTAATCTGAGGAGTCTTCGGAACCACCGGCGGTACGTCGATGCGGGGTGCGCCGCAACCTGCCAACAAAGCGCCCAGCAGGCACAATATCTTTCGCCGGAATCCGAACCGCAAGTCCAGCAGTTTCATAACTTGGCGGTAACGTAGCACGATGTGAGCTTTGGGGGCTGTGTGCCTCGGCACACGTCCTTGCGCGCCGGGGAAATTCCCGCGCGGGAATTCATCGACGCAATGAGAGGCGTTCTGGCGCGATTTGGACCGCTAATTTGGGCTTCGTAAAACTGTGGGGGAAAATGTGGGGACTCTCATTGGATTTCAGCAGTAATTCACGGTAACGCCCCACCGTCAGAAAATCCACGAAAGGCGCATGAATATTGACTCCTGGGCATATCACAGTAAAAGGCGGGTGACCGCCGAAAGAATAGCGTGACCGCTTGGAACGCGAGGTTCCTGCCTCTAAAGCCTGATTCGCTGCGCGGTCGTGAATGGGGGGTCCCCGGGATCGGCTCTCCTTCATGGATCGTTACCCGGCATCCCAGGCGAAGGCTGAAACTTTGGTCGGCTGAGTTAACCCAGCGCTGAAGCAACTCAGGGAGATTTTGGGGCTGTTGTATTCGACCCCAATCGTCCACCATCCGATCTCCCAATCTGCGCGAAATCCGCCCACACACATTTTTACTGCGGTCAGCAGCAGAATCTGGAGTGCTGTACGTCTTTCTTAATGAACCCGGTTTTATGCCATCTCGCTTTGTGTGGGTGGCCCCATAAGGCTGCAGTTTGGCCCCATAAACCGGAAGTGTTGGCCCCATAAGCCTGAAGTTGACCGTCGGTTCACGCGAAAGGTGAAAGTCTGACCGCATAACGCAAAAGTCGAGACTCCATAAAATAGAGAGCACGGCTTCCGACAACGTCTCCTCAAGGCGAAGCGCACAACTTCCTTAGCGCCGATGCTCGTGCGATTCCGACATCGCGCCTCGTGCATTCCAATTGAAGCGCGCAATCAGAATCAGACTGCCTTTCGAGCACCGTCATCACAACAACAAAGCGCTCAAATGTATCGAGCAAACAGAGGGCATCGATGGAATTCTTCAAGGTCGCAATCTCTGGCCAGATAAAGTTCGATGCGGCTGGGCTCTGTGTGCTCCCTTTGCGCGGCACAAGCAGTTGAATTGCCTGGTTCACCACAGCTCGGCGTGCCCATGAACCCGCACGTTCCGTGGAAACCCATAACGCGTTAAGGCTTGAGTCAAACGCGCGGCCAAAGCATTCTTCGGCTTTGGCTCTATCTGCTGTCAGAACTGCAGCCAGGAGGAATAGGCTATTCATTTCCTCTTTGAAAACATGACGAAAGTCGGCCTCGGATGCGAATCGTAAGTGGCGACTGTTCTCGATGCGAGTTGTTTTCAGGCTATTCAACGGGGATGTCCAGAATTGCGGTTCTGGCGACTTACAGCAGAATCGTCAGTGTTGGATTTGTTGAGGACTTCCAGTGGACGTTGACCTCAACACGAACTCAACGGCCTGAATTCGGTTGTCTCCCTTGATAACCTGCGGCTTGCGCTGCGACTGCGAGACCCGGGTTGAACGGTGATTCCGATCGGTAAACGATCGGGTGTCGGCTCCGCTATGACGCCATGGCTCCGCAGCCGGATTGGCGTGTCTGAAATGAGCGAGAACCTTGTTCATCGTGTCTTGAATGCGTGAGCCGGGCTTGTGCAATTCACGAGTTGCCTTTGCAGTAACCTTTACCAGTTGAAACCGATTCGGGACATTCGTCATGGCGCCAAATATCAGTTGAGACCGCATAATACCTCCAGGGGAGAATTCGCTTTAACTTCAAAAAACGTTAAGCTGAGTCGCTGTTGAAGCTGGCTGTACGCTTGCAATTAGCCTTTCGGATTCCCTGATCGTTGAACTCAACGAGCTGGTTTTTCGATTATGGCCGGCCAACTGCATTGTGTCGGAGGCCGTTCGAATGCACCTTTTAGTACGAAAGCACGAGCGACCGCAGAATAGATGCCATGAACGTAATAAGTGTCAAGACGGCCAAAACAATCGTTGTTCCAATCAGACCGTTTGAAGCGATCTTTATTAACGCAAGCCAGTTCTCTACCATGCCGGGTCGCATCTCGATTAGCTGTCTTTCGACAATCTCATGCGTCTCATTGCTTGTCTGTAGATTGCGCCGCTCGAGATAATGCTGCCCCCACAATCCCGCGTCAGGAGCGGTATCAATTCCTGGCATGCTCGTCGCCAACTTGTCTTCATCGCCACGTGTTTCGAGTAATTCAATCATTTGTCCTCCTTCGCCTGGGAACCGAACAGAGTTTCCGAGCGCCTCCAACGGCTCAAGAAATAGGAGAGTACGAATACCTACACTTGCCATTAAGCCAAAAAGTTGCCGGCTATTCCATTGGACCAAGGTGTCGATAGATACCTTGGTGTCGCCTGTCCGATGGAGGCACGCTCACTAACCCAGCGAGAGTTCGGAGGAATGGGTTGAAAACAATTTGTAGGTGGCGAAAATTGCGGGTATGAGGAAGACAAGCGAGCCGAAAACCCACATCTCAACGCCGGCGGCGATCTGGTCCTGCAACGGAGTGAGCGCGGAGACTCGAACAGCACCCGCATAGGACGGATAAAGTACCCGGCCAGAGAAGGCGAGCGTCGCTGAGAGGACCGTATTCACAACGTCTGCACTTAGAAGGAATGGAATGATCGTCCAACGTGGCCACGCCGGCCGACTTGGCCAAGGTGCGATCACCACCCACCAAAACATGACAGAGGTTGTGAAGAAGCAGAGATGTTCGAGATTATGGATTGTTTCGGAGCGAAAAGTGAGTTCGAAAGCTGCGGGAACATGCCAACCCAAATAGGCGATGTTCATTGCAAGCCACGCTACGGCCGGGTGAGTCAGAATTGCGCAGAAGAGATGAAACAACCGTAGTCGGAAGAGAGGGCGAAGTAAGCGATGAATCATACTTCGTGGAATTCCGTGCAAAAGAGGAACGGTAGGAGCTCCTAGAAGAATGAGTGGCGGCGCCACAGACATGAGCATAAAGTGCTGAATCATGTGTGCCGCGAGCAGATAATCGTCGAGTGCATCGATCGGCGAGGCGAGAGCCAGCCATAGTGACGCCAGGCCAGAAAGGAAACAGACGCAGCGCCAGGGAGGCAATTCCGACGGGCGCAACCGGCTCGCAGTGCGCCAGCCTCGAAAGTAGATAAGCGCCAGAGACGAGAGAGCAATGAACGGAAAGCGAGGGAAGGTCCACGCCCCAAGGAAGTTGTCCAGTCGGGTCTCAGTATCGATAACGACAAAGGAAAGCAGCATTGATTTCCACGGTTTCGAAGCCGGTATCAGCGTGATGGAGTCTGATTCAACTCACTGATGGAACCGGTAGGTACAGGAGACTGCCCGGCCACCTGTCTTGATGCATCCGCAGCTGATTGTTGATAGCCAGGGTGTAGCGTTTCAAGGAAGCGGACGAGAGCGGTGGTCTCAGCCGGCGATAAAGCGCTTCCATAGGCGGGCATATTGCCGCCACCTTGTAGAACTTGGCGGATTAACTGATCTTCGTTCAGACGAGTGGCCACCTCGTCGAGTGCTGGGCCGCGCTGGCCGCCGAGCCCTCCAATTGAGTGACAATTGCGGCACTGTTTCTCCTGGAAGACATTGGCACCTTGCCGTTCGAGTGGGGTGCGATGTTCTAAATACTTGACTGGCACGGGTGCGCCACTCCAGGCATTCATCTTTGGACTCCATGGTGTGTAAGAGCCAAGTCGCGTAAACACGCCCCAGCAAATTGCAATAAACATTACAGAGAACACCGCTACAGGCCGGCGCCACCAGCTCTTTTCGCCAATCCCGGCAATAAAGGGAAGCGCAACCAGCGTGGCAACTGCCAGTGGCGGCACAATCAGGATGAACGGGGTCTCGAAATCCGGCGGGAGATAGGAAAGAATTGTGTAGATCCACAGAAAGAAAAAGTCGGGCTTGGGAACCGTGTCGATGATAGTGGGATCGGGAATACCCTTGGGCCCAAAGGGCCCAAATACTGCAGCGCAGGAGGCTACGGCAAGCAGTATCGCAGCGGAGAAGATCAGGTCCTTCCAGACCGCTCCCGGCACAAATGGAATACCGGTCTTTTGGGTGAGTTCGTGATACTCTTCGATGTAGGCTTCGCGTCGCACGATGCGGCCGGGCATGGGCCACTCATTGATACCCAGCTTCAAGACCATCCACACATGCAGCGCCGCGAACGCCAGCAGCGTTCCCGGAATCACAAAGACGTGGAATGCGAAGAAGCGTGTGAGCGTTGCGCCGCTGATGATGGGACCACCAAGCATGAGGTGAACGAGTGACCCGCCGAAAACGGGGACACGACCCACAATTGACGCACCAATCGCCAAACCCCAATATGCGTCCTGGTCGAAGCGCAGCACCTGCCCGGTGAAGGCCATGCCAAGCGTCATTAACAACATGAACACGCCGAGGATCCAGGTAAACTCGCGGGGAAACTTGTACGCGCCAAAGAGAAAAACCTGCGCCATGTGAATGAGCACGACGGCAACCATGAAATTGGATCCCCAGCCATGCATTGCGCGCAGGAACCAGCCCAGAGGTAAGTCATGATTTAGAACCTGCAGCGAATCCCATGCATGGGCCGCGGACGGTGCGTAAACAAGCGCCAGCAGAATCCCCGTGACGATTTGCAAGATAAGAAGGACCAGGCTTGCGCTTCCGAAGACGTACCACCAGCTCGCTGTGCTCGCAGGCACGGGGTGCAACAGAGAATCCTTGACAGGTGCTTCGAGCTGAAGACGCTTTTCTAGCCAATCGTAGATTCGTTTGAACCAGGGCATGGCTTGATCCTTATCAATTGCTGGGTTGAACTTGCGTCAGCGGCGGGCGGCGAGCAAGGCGTTGCGCTTGCGCGAGTTCGCAAAGTAGGCATCTGGCCCGCATTGATCATGAGCTTGCCGTTTTCCACTTTCATTTCATAGACAAAGAGGCCCCTTTCTGGGGGACCCGATGCTCGACTGCCGTCGGCATAGTAGGCGCCGCCATGACAAGGGCACATGAAAAGTTGCGACTCGGCAAACCAGCGCACGGGGCATCCGAGATGAGCGCAGTTGACGGCAAAAACCGTGAACTGGCCGGTAGCGGAACACCGAACGTAAGCAGGGATCTTCGCTGTCACGCCATCCCAGGGATTAGCGAAGGGATCCAGGAAGGTTACGAGCCGCGTTTCTCCAGGTGGAAAATCATCGATGTCGCCGACCGGAATCCACTGCAGGTAGTCTTTGCGTCGAGTGGCGGGGCCTAGTACGTAGGCGACTATTGGCGCGGCAAGAGCAAGCCCAACGAGCGCATTCAGCGCCACTCCAACTGTCATCAAAAACCCACGCCGCGAAACGGGTAGCTTTTCGGGGCTCGGCTGAGACTCTTGCGGATTTAATGATGTATTTTCACTCATGACTTCTCCAGCGACTCATGATTTGGGTTCATGCACCCCGACGGAATGATCCGTCTTTGCTAGTGGCCTCGTTGCCGTTGTGGCACTGGTTGGATAAGGTTGACCGGGAGCAGTGGGCTTTTGCGTCATCAACCAGGCAGTTACATCAGTGACTTCTTCATCGGTCATGGGCCGGCCTGGTATGTGGTTACGCCAATCCGGCTCACCAATATCGGGACGGCCGGCGAGAATCGTGGTACGTATCGTCTGTTCATTGATGAGGGCCAGGAAAGATCCATCAAGTATTGTTCCTGCCTGACCGGAGTGCTGTGCAGCGACTCCATGACAACGAGCGCAGGCAGCCATATAATCCGCCTTTCCATTCAAGGCATTGCCGGCGCGAACCGCTTTATACGGTGGTGGGTTGGCGCCTGAAAGCGGGTTTCCTGTTCTCCATCGCGCCCGCATTCCCTGGGCAATCGCGTTGATCTGTGCGTCGGACAAATTGCCTCCTGCGTGCAGGCCGAATCCCGGCATAAGTGTGCCCTCTTCGCCGTTGGCGATCACGTCGCGAAGAGATGCATCGTCGATGAGCGCCTCGTATTCTGGATTGGCCAGATCGGTGGCGGGGCCATTTGCCCCATTCGCGCCATGGCAACCAGAACAATTCTGGCCATATAGAGATTCGAACGAGACGACTGTCTCAGGGCGCGGTACCTCCGAACCCGGCGTCGGATGCCCAGGCATTTCGCATCCGGCGAGCAGCACGGCAGTCGTTGCGAGAAACCCCGCGGGATTAGGAAACTTTCTCATTTTTCCGCCCCATTAACATCCCGATCTGCTTTAAGGCCGGGAGCTTCGAGCCCGAGTCGAATTGCGAGCGGTACTTGAGTCAATCGCTTGATCTTGCCGAGTTTTGTGACCGTGTATCCTGCAACCAGTCCAAAGATAAGTTGGGACGCTGCGAACGACCACCAATCGATACGGTGCTGCAGGAATGGATTGACGGCTCCGAGCACACTGTACAGAAGTCCCGTCCAAGCCACGGGCGCAATGATCCCACCGAGCAGAATTGGACGCTTGGGCCAAACAGGCAGCAAGGCTCCGTAGAGTAGACCGACTAATAGGGTTGTCAAACCTTGGATAATGTTGGCTGTAATGAATGCTCCCAAGCGGAAGTGAGTCATTTGAGCGTCAGTTGGGTTTACCCAACCGCCCACGCCTGCGCCGCCCAGCAGATTAACGACATACCAGATGCTGTGGTAACGTACGATGCCATAGATCTCCGCCGGGATTACCATTGCGATACCGCCGGCAATGCCGCCTTTAATGCCGCTCGAAATCGAGAATGATTCCAACGGCAGTTGTGCGCGATGCGTTTCGTGATGCTGAATAGGGGCGACTTCTCCCTCTGACCTAACGCCTGCGCCGGAATCTCCGGTAACCGCGACTTCCTCGATGGACTCACTTGGAAGCACTTCCCGGAACCATCCTGCAATCGAAACGGCCGTGATCGCAAGACCAAGAGCGCCAATCGCGATGCTGGTTACGGCCGATGCAAACAAAAGCGTGACTCCCAGAGCCATCAATATCGGCCATGCCGTAGGGGCAGGCAGATGAACCACCTCAACCTCGGCTTGAGGCCCCGCCAAGGTTTCACGATTGGGAGTATCAGTCATCGACCCACCACGTAAACCACTGTAAAGACCACGACCCAAACAGCGTCGACAAAATGCCAATACATAGCAAGAACCCGAACGCGTTCTGCGTGCTCGTGTCGTAGCTGCCGTGTGGTTGTAAAGAAGAGCACCACAAGCATCATCAGCAAGCCAACGACAACGTGTGAAGCATGCAAGCCTACGAGCGAATAAAATGTCGTCCCGAACAGATTTGTGGCGATGGTCAGGTGATCGTGCACAATGAGCTTGTACCACTCGATGCCGGTGCCCGTAAGAAAAATGGCCCCGAGCATGACTGTGACGCTCCACCAGAGAGTGAATACTCTCATGCTGTCGCGCTCAATAGCGCGCTCGGCCAGCCAAATCGAGAAGCTGCTGGAGAGCAGGCAAACTGTATTGAATATAGGAAGGTCGAGTACTTGTCCCGGCGTTGGTCCGCTGACGTCTCTGCCCATGTAGTAGAGATAGGCGACCACGAAGATCGTAAAGATGGCAGACTCTCCAGTAATGAGTCCCACCATTCCAACGACTCCGCGAGACGGAAGTCTCCAGGCTGTCTCGTTCCTCTCTATTTCCAATACAGCAGTGCCCATGTTGTCCTCGTAACTACTCGAACGCTGAGTCAGGGTCGTCAGGGTGCTTCAGATCCCACAGTGGGCGTCGACTGGCAACGACCGGAGTAACAGCGAAGTTATAAGACGGCGGCGGAGAAGTAGTGGACCACTCCAGCGTCCAGGCATCCCAGGGATCACTTCCGGCGGGCTGGCCGCGAAAGAACGAGTAAATAAGGTTGTAAACAAAAATGAGCGTCGCCGCAGCCTGCAGAAGGGCTCCTGCCGTAACGATTTGATTCAATCCTGCCCATCCGCGATCAGCTTCGTAGGTGAAAATCTGGCGTGGCATTCCTTCAAAACCAAGAAAGTGCATAAAGTCGAAAGTAATGTGGAAGCCGATTAGCATGAGCCAGAAGTGCCATTTTCCCAATCGCTCACTTAACATGCGCCCGGTTATCTTCGGGTACCAGTAATAGAAGGCGGCGAAGATCATGAAGAGAATGGCGCCGACCAGGACATAGTGGAAATGCGCAACCACGAAGTAGGAGTTATGTAATTGCCAATTCCATGCCGCAACCGAAAGCATTATTCCGGTGAGTCCTGCAATAACCCACTGAAACAGAAACGCAACGGAGAACAGCATCGGCGTTGCGAAACGAATCTTTCCTCCCCACATGGTCGCAAGCCAATTGAAAGTCTTTATGCCGGTCGGAACAGAGACGAACATTGTGGACAACATAAAGAATGTGTTGCCGAATGAAGTCATGCCGATGGTGAACATGTGGTGCGCCCAGACGCTCAGGCTGATGAAACCAATTCCCACTGAAGCCGCCGCCATCGCGGGATATCCAAAGATCGCTTTGCGTGAGAACACAGGGATGATTTCGTTGGCAAAGGCAAATGCAGGGAGAACAAGGACGTAGACTTCCGGATGTCCGAAAATCCAGAAGAAATGCGCCCACAAGATTGCCGATCCGCCGGCCTGCGTGTCGAAAAAGTGCCCGCCGAGATATCGGTCGACCATGAGCATGGCCTGTGCTGCGGAGAGTGGGCCGACCGCAAGCAAAACGAGGAGCGCGACCGTCGCGTAGAGCCACGGCAGTAGCGGCATGCGAGAGAGCGTCATTCCTTTGCAACGCATGCAAAACACGGTTGCAAGGATATTGATCGATGTACCGATGCTGCCAATGCCATTGGCGATGAGCGCTACTGCCCAGTAGTCGACGGTATGGCCTGGCGAAAACGCCCGTTCTGTCAATGGTGCATAGGCAAACCAGCCCACGTCAGGTGCGGAGCCTGTTCCAGCCAGCCCTACTCCACCGATGAAGCTGTAATACAGCAAAATGCCGGCAAAAGCACTAATCCAGAAGCTGAAAGCGTTGAGCCGCGGAAATGCCATATCGCGAGCGCCGATCATGAGCGGGATAAGGTAGTTTCCAAAGCCAAACAGGATAGGCATTCCAACCAGGAAAACCATGGTCGTGCCGTGCATGGTAAATATCCGGTTATAAGCTGCCGGAGTGATGAACGTATTGTGAGGTACAGCCAGCTGAATGCGAATCAGCATAGCTTCGCATCCTGAAATGAGCAGGAACACCAGCGCGTAGCTGATGTAAAGAATACCGATCTTCTTGTGATCGACCGTAATGACCCAGTCGTGGATCACTTCGAGGTACGTTTTACGCGTACTGAGCAAGTGCGCGTCGTCTCCTGCGCTATGGAGTTCTCTTGCGATCGGCGGATTGGACGTTCCCATGGCTATCTCCGGTTCACGTCACTTAAGTGTTAGCAAGTAAGCTGTGATTTGTGCATTCTGTCGATCGGTCAAGTGCATGGCAGGCATCAGACATCCAGGCTTGAATTGATTGGGATCGGTGATCCAAGCTTTGAGGTTCGCCGGGTTGTTAGGCACAACTCCAGCTGCAAGTGTGTCGCGACTCATCAAATGTGTCAGGTCGGGGCCGAATCTTCCGTTTGCAACGGTGCCATTGACAGTGTGGCAATTAATGCACGCCTGATGCTCGAAGACGTATTGGCCAACGATCGGATCGATGGCCAGGGCACGATCCAGTGGATGTGTCAGTGGAATAAAGCTCGTCGAGCGAAGGTTGGGCGAGGGATCGGCCGCTTGTCCAGGAATGCCAGCTCCCTTTGTCGTAGGCGCATCTGGCAATTCAGATTGCTTCCTTTGCTGGTCTGCAATCCAACGCTGAAACTGTTCCGGCTGATCAACGTAAATGCGCAACAGCATCTTGGCATGCTCAATTCCGCAAAACTGCGCACATTGCCCCTCGTATAACCCAAGTCTCTGCGGATCGATCCACATTTGATTGACTCGATTGGGCAACAAGTCAGTTTTGCCCGCGAGTTGGGGCACCCAGAAGCTATGCATCACGTCTGCCGAAGTCAATGTCATGAATGTTGGAATTGGCGCATTGGGGCTACTGAGTGGGACATGTAGTTCGTTCGCAGTGACAACATTGAACTGCGGGTAATGAAACTCCCACCAGAATTGGTGACCGATGACGATCACGTTGATAGCTGAGGCAGGTTTTCTCGCATCTTGAATGGAAAAGAGAATACGAGCTGAGCCAAGGGAAAGGACGACCAAAAGAAGAATTGGAATGACTGTCCACGCGAGCTCGATCTGGATGCTTCCATAAACTTGTGGAGGCTCGACGCGATCGCCTGGTTTTGCACGAAAGCGCACGAGTGCGTACACAATCAAGCAAGTCATAACCGCGAAAATGCCCAAAGTAACGGTGAGCACAAACCACGAGAGCTGGCTTATCTCACGAGCTGGGGTCGAGGCAGAGGAAAACGTCGAAGTCGAGGGAGAGACTATGCCAAACGCCCCCGACCAGCTTGAGGGTATCGTCGCAGCCATAGATAACAACTGTCGTATGTTCATACTCAGTCCTGATCTCTCCCTCGGACTTATGCACTTTCACCGTAGCGCGGTCCACGAGAGAGCTAATCTCCAGGCAAGTCGCTGATCCGGGCGGTGACATCCAATCTGTCGATTCTTTCCTGAATCTGTTGGTCGAGATCGGCGCGTGAGTATTTCGAACAACTCCACGAGCACACTCAGCGCATATTTGTAGACTTGATGACCGCGTTTGTCGAAGATGATGACATGAAGCCGACCGTATCCATGTCCACCGATTGTCCTGCAATGGCGAGTTGCGTTGAATAGAAACAGTGGGGACAATTGCTTCCCGGCTGTAATAATGAAGCCCTCTGCAGGGGATACCAGAACACCCTGAGGCACTCCGGGCAAACTACGGCTGTCATTGACATATCGCCCGGACTCAAGGAGGCTCCATGTATCCAAACTGGTGCGGTGACTCGCCGTGACTCCCTCACGTCTTCGTCGGATACCTCGTGGATAAGCTCGATCAGTCTGAAGACACTCCCTGAGCCCTTGGCATAGAACGCATCGGCCGCGATTCCGGGAGAGGCGCTGGCGGCAGAGAAATCCCCACTCATTGCAATAGCCGCAATCGATGGAAACCGACGACGGACGATTGATAGCAGCTCAAATCCTGACATGCGAGGCATGTTCAGATCTGAGAGAAAGAAATTGGGTACCTGAATCCGTATCAGAGCGAGCGCCAGGAACCCATCGTGGGCAGTACGCACGGTATAACCGTGTTCCGCGAACAGTTCCGACAGCACGCTTAGAAGCACTGGATCATCGTCGACGATCAGAATATCGTTCGCTTGGTTCTTCATTATTTTCCCTATGACTGATCTACAATTCACTTCCAGAAGAATCGGGTCGACGGCCGGATCACAACCACTAACGAGGGAGAACTACCTTGCCCGGCGCAACTTCATCGGTACTCGGCTTCTTCGTAAAGCAGCCGAGATGAAGATACGGCATTATGTTGTACAGCGCTGGGTTATAGATTTCCGTTCGCCGATGTCGATCAGCAAGGAATGATCTAAGCAGCAACGCATCGTACAGTGTGGATTAGGCCAGAAGCCGGAATAGGAATCCATTGGACGAAGGTATAGTCGATACCAAAGTATCGGCATGTTTCGTACGGTGAGCGGGGCGGTAACAGTAAAGGCGGTTCAACCCGTTTTCGCAGCAACCCCGCTAAAGCCCAGAACCGAAGGGCGTTAGCAAACGAGTCTCGAGCTGAGGTCGGCCTATTGAGTTGGGCGCAAAATGCCAAATTTCTTCATCTTGTATGCAAGCCCCGTTCTATTCAGGCGAAGGCGGGCGGCTGCTCCGCAAACTCCTCCAACAACCCAGTTGCATTCACGGAGCGCCTGCAGAATCATCTCTCGTTCGACTTGCTCCAGCGCACTTTCATCACAGGCGCAACCAGGATCGATTGAAATGGCGAAATCCACCAACGGCACCCGTAGCGAACGGCCGGGAGACAGCAGCACGGCTCTCTCCATAAGGTTCTGCAACTCCCGGATGTTGCCTGGCCAAGTGTGCCAGCAAAGAGCCTCCATGGCTTTCTTCGAAACCCTTTCAATTTGCTTTTCCATACGCCGCGCGAATTTATTGGCAAAGTGGCGAACCAGCCTTGGAATATCATCGCGGCGGTCACGCAGCGGTGGAAGGCCGATGGGAAAAACATTCAATCGATAATAGAGTTCGCTACGAAACTTCTTTTCAGCAACCATCGAAGCGAGGTCGGCATTAGTAGCTGCCACAACCCGAACGTCGACTTGCTGGGTGCGGGTGCTGCCTAAACGCTCAAGCTCCTGTTCTTGCAGGACACGGAGGAGTTTCGGTTGCAATTCGGGCGGTATATCTCCAATTTCGTCGAGGAAGAGAGTTCCTTTGTTTGCCAGTTCGAATCTTCCAATTTTCTGGGTGATCGCTCCTGTGAAAGCGCCTCTTTCGTGGCCAAACAATTCGCTCTCAAGAAGTCCCGAGGGGATCGCCGCGCAGTTTAACGTAACGAACGCATGATTCCTGCGAGGGCTGAGGTTGTGAATTGCGCGGGCAATCAGCTCCTTGCCAGTGCCCGTCTCGCCGAGGATTAGTACTGTTGAGTCTGCAGGCGCGACAATTTGAACATCTTCAAGCACGGCTCTCAATCGCGCGTTGCCCCCGACAATGCCGTGGAAAGTGCTTTCATCATCGGTGTCTTCTTTTAAGGAGATGTAGGAACCAGTTGTCTCGTCAGTGAACTTATCACCTCGTTCGTATTCCAGATGTTCGCTGAACGGGATAACAACGTGATTGGCCGTTTTCTCAGAGAGGATGTTATCGCTTGAATTTGGCCATATCCGCTGTGAGGCTACGCTTCGAAACATCGCATTCTCCATGACACGCTCCGGCTCTCCCCCAAGCAATGCCAAGTCATACCGGTTGACATTGAGAGATGTTGAAACGCCCTTGAGGCCTCTCCGGGGGACCCAAAATGGTTGTTGTCCTGTTTGAAATGGAGGTTTGCCTGTTGAGTGCTTCGATCCAATTCATAGTATCGATTAAGCCAGACCCCCCTCGAACAGTCGATTGGACGAAAGTATTGATCGATACTTTCGCATCAGGTGGTTTGGAGCACAGGCTGAGGCTGGGATTTGACGTATCGACTACCCAAGTTCGCGGAAGAGACGCGGTTGCCCTTGTTCTCAACTGTCCGGCCTCAGCATGGGGCGCCAGAAACCTGACTCCAGTGCTGACTTTCTGTCGTTCTTAAATCGACGAACTACTTGCCAGCTCCAAGGGTTTAGTCCTCCTCGCTCGCGAGCGCCAAGCAACTCTGTTCTCTGCTGCCCTTGATACTCAAGGAGTTTCGCAAGAATCTCTTCGTCATCCTCACACTGAATTCATCCTCTCCTTTTTATTCCTGAGCATTCGTCAACGTGGCATCTCGCGTGCATTGTCTTGTACATGTGCGGCGCTCGGTTGCGAGCTGCGAGGACTTCAAGACGACCTGGAAGCGGGGGTTCAGCCCGCAATCAATCGGGTGGCCAGAAAAAAAGGCTTAGGAGTTGATATGGACTCGAGGAAATGGACGACAACACTTGCAAAAGTATTTTTTGGAATTCGCGCGTACCGAGCCAGCTACTTCGTACTGTCGGTGATGCTGATGGCGGCCTGTGCCAGAGCACAGAGCACGGTGAGCGATCCTGGCCGGGCGGTCTCCACGACCGAGCGTAGTTTTTGGAACGATCAGAATTATCTGTTGGGCGACTGGGGTGGAGAACGCTCTCGTCTCTCGGCGAGGGGCATCAACTTCAACTTCGTGTACGTCAGCGACTTTCTGGGAAACCCCTCGGGCGGTCAGAACCAGGGATTCACCGATTGGGGGCGAATTCGCGGGACAGTCGACATCGACCTGGGAAAGCTCACCGACACAAATGCTCCGACTTTCCATATCACGGGTCTTTGGCAGAACGGCGGAAACCTGGGTGCAGAGGACTTGGGTTCCATCGCCAATCCCAGCAGTCTGGTGAGTGCTTCCACTTTCCGCATGGACTCATGGTGGTTCGAGCAAGCATTGTTCAACCGGCACTTGTTTCTACGCGGAGGGCAATTCGCCGGTCAGGATTCTTACGGAGTTCAGGAATACGGCGGGTCTTATCTGCTCGAACCTCTCGGGTATGCCTTCGGCAACCTGTTTAGCACGACGCACGAGTCCTTTGATCCGGCGTCGACTCCAGCGGCGGAGATGAGGTTCGTTCCGAACAAACATCTTTACGTCAAGTCAGCCGTTTTGGCCGGAAACCGGAACCCCTACGCGGATGATACAACGGGCTTTGGTTTTGTCATCAAGGACTCGCCCGTAGTTGTTTCCGAAATTGGGTATCTGACCAACTCGCCGAATCTCAACGCCTCTTCTTCTTCCAAAAAGATCTATCCCGGCAAGTACAAATTCGGCTCCAGTTACAACGACGGCGAATTCACCGATCCCGTCACTGGAGCCAAGCGCAGCGGGAATTACTTGCTGTATTTCATGGCAAACCAGGCCGTTTATCGACAGGAGTCAGGGAGCAATCGCGGTCTTGACCTGGACTTCGCAGTCGATTGGAGTCCGGACGACGTCAATCAGATTAACGAACAGATCACCGGCGGTTTTCGTTACAACGGACCTCTTCCGCACCGCGCAAACGATTCGGTTGCGTTCGGCATTGTGTACAGCAAGGTCAGTGATCACTTCAATCAGTCCTACTTGCTGCAATCGCTGCCTGTGCTCGGAGCGGAAAAGGCAACCGAATTGAATTATTTGTTCCAGGCCACGCATTGGCTCGTCTTACAGCCGGCGGTGCAATATTTTGCGGAGGTTGGCGCTAATCCGCATAAAGGGGATGCCGTCGCTGCCGGATTCCGAACGAAGGTTACATTCTGATTGCAAATTCATGAAGAGAGGCCAACTCGCATGAAAAGTCGACAGGAAGCTTTGCGAAAGATCGAGAACACCGAGTTTGATGTGTGCGTAATCGGAGGCGGAGCTAGCGGCGCCGGAAGTGCCCTCGATGCACAACTCCGCGGCCTGAGAACTGTGCTGGTCGACGCCGGAGATTTTGCATGCGCCACTTCGAGCGCCGCAACCAAGATTGTTCACGGGGGCGTTCGTTATCTGCAGGACGCAGTCACCCATCTCGATATCCATCAATATCAGGTCGTGAAGAGGGCGCTGCGCGAGCGCATCCGAATGCTGCACAACGCACCATTTCTTACACGCAGTCTGGAATTTGTCGTCCCCTGCTTCAGTTGGTTTGATGTCGTTTACTACGGCATCGGCCTCAAGATGTACGACTGGATATCCGGGAAAGCGAGCCTGTTCCCGAGCCGGTACATCTCGCGCGAGGAGACGATCAAGCGTTTTCCTTCCTTGAACACTGAGGGGCTTCGGGGAGCCATCGTCTATGCCGACGGCCAGCTCGATGACTCAAGGTACAACATGGCTTTGGTTCGCACCTTGACCGAGTCAGGTGGCGAGGCGCTCAACTATGCGAAAGTGTCCGGATTTTTAGCCGGGCCCAACGGAAAAATCGCGGCCGCAGAAGTACAGGATCAGGTCGCGGGGAATGTCTTCACGATACGAGCGCGAGCGTTCGTCAATGCCACCGGCCCCTTTTCGGACTCGATACGTACCCTGGCTCACGCAGACATTCCACCTCGCATGCGTCCGAGCAAAGGCGTACACATTCTCCTTCCTCTGGACGGTTTCTCCGATCGCGAAGCCCTGCTCATTCCGAAGACGGAAGACGGCCGCGTCATCTTTGCGCTGCCCTGGTTGGGCCGTCTATTGATCGGCACGACTGACCAAGAAGTCAGTGTGCGGGAGGAGATGATCCTGAAACGTGCGGAGGCGGAATATCTGCTGCGGCATGTGAATCCTTATCTGAAGCGACCATTTTCTGTCCAAGATATTCAGAGCGGCATTGCCGGGATGCGCCCGCTCGTCGGGTTCAAAGGGAAAAAAGAAACCAAGAGTCTGGTGCGAGATGACGAAGTGGAAGTCGATTCGAGCAGTGGATTGATCAGTATCCTTGGCGGCAAATGGACGACCCATCGTGCGATGGCCGAAGACACCATCAACGCCGTCGAGAAGTACCTGAAGGGGATGGTGACGCCCAGCCTTACCCCTCAACATCCACTATCGGGCGCGGTGGGATACGACCAGAACTATCCGGAGAGACTGGAAAGCGAGTTTCATGTTCCATCTGACACGGCCCGTCACCTCGCTGAAAAATTCGGGACAGTCGCCGACAAGGTGTTGGCCCCAACCGTGAACAATCCACGCCTGCTGCGGCGCGTCGTGCCGGGGTTCCCGGCCATTACGGCTGAAGTTCTGTACTGCATTCGATACGAGATGGGAGTCACGATCGAAGACATCCTTGCGCGCCGCACTGGCTTACAGCTTTTCGGTTGGAAGTATGCGATCCTCGCCGCCCCGCGTGTGGCGCAATGTTTAGCGGACGAACTCGGTTGGTCCGAGACGCAGAGGAAGGAAGCCGTCCAGCAGTACATAGAGAAGATCAACCGATTCCTGGATGTGGCGGGAATATCTGCGCGACCGTCTGAGGAAGGCTCGGAATCAAGGATTGCAGTGTCGAAGGAAGTTGCGGAAGTCTCAAGGTCCTAGGAGGACAACATGGCAAACTACATTGGCGCAATTGATCAGGGAACTACCAGCACACGCTTTATTGTATTCGACCGCTCGGGGCGAGTGATCTCCGTCGCCCAAAAAGAGCATCAGCAGATTTTCCCCAATCCGGGATGGGTCGAGCACAACCCGGAAGAGATCTGGCAGCGCACACGCGAAGTGATCGCCGAAGCAATGGCCAAGGGAAAACTGCGGCCTGCAGACCTAGCCGCGATTGGCATCACCAATCAGCGAGAAACGACCGTGCTGTGGAATCGAAGGACCGGCAAGCCGGTTGCTAATGCGCTGGTTTGGCAGGATACGCGGGTCGCCGACTACGTCAGCGAATTCGCCAAAGCTGGCGGGCAGGATCGCTTTCGGGCAAAAACCGGCCTCCCACTCACGACCTATTTCAGCGGCTTGAAAATCCGCTGGATTCTTGAACACGTAAACGGCGTTCGCGAGATGGCGGAGGCTGGAGAAGTCTTGTTTGGCAACATCGACAGCTTTCTTCTGTGGCACTTGACCGGGGGTCCGGATGGCGGCGTCCACATCACCGACGTGACGAACGCGAGCCGGACACAGCTGATGAATCTCGAAACTCTGGCGTGGGACCAGGAGATGCTCGATACTTTCGGAGTTCCAGGAGCTATGCTGCCCCGGATCTGCTCGAGCAGTGAAGTTTACGCCCAGGTGAAAGAACCTTCGTTGAAAGGTGTAGCCGTTGCGGGGATCCTGGGCGATCAACAAGCGGCCCTCGTGGGGCAAACCTGCTTCCGTCCCGGAGAAGCGAAAAATACCTACGGCACCGGATGTTTTCTGTTGATGAACACCGGTGACCGCCTGGTTCATTCCAATTACGGCCTGCTCACGACGATGGCCTACAAGCTTGGTGACCAGCCTGCTCAGTATGCGCTCGAAGGCAGCATTGCGGTAACGGGCTCGCTGGTGCAATGGCTCCGCGACAACATCGGCATCATCCAGAAAAGCTCCGACGTCGAATCGCTGGCGCGCTCGGTGCCTGACAATGGCGGAGTCTATTTCGTTCCCGCCTTCTCAGGCTTATACGCTCCGTATTGGAAAGACAGCGCCCGCGGGGTGGTCGCCGGGCTGACTCGCTATGCGAATAAGGGGCACATCGCCCGTGCAGTGCTCGAAGCGACTGCATTCCAGACTCGGGACGTTCTCGAGGCCATGGAAAAAGATTCAAACATCCGGCTCGATACGCTGCGTACCGACGGAGGCATGGTTGAAGACGAGCTGCTCATGCAATTCCAGTCCGACATTCTGAATCTGCCAGTCGTACGCCCGGTGACGCGTGATGCCACGACCGCGCTGGGCTCGGCGTACGCAGCGGGGCTCGCCGTCAAGTATTTCAGGGATCTCGACGACTTGCGGTCAAATTGGGCCGTCGATCACACCTGGAAGCCTGAGATGGAAGATTCGAAGCGTAAGGAAATGTGCTGCCACTGGGAGCGCGCAGTCAGCAAGTCGTTTGACTGGGTCATTCAAGGGAACTGCTAATCAAAGCGAAGGAGAATTCGATGCTCGATAAGTGTTTCGGAGAATTCATGGGCACGCTGATACTGATCTTGCTCGGCGACGGTGTGGTTGCGAACGTATTGCTCAAACGCTCGAAAGCTGAAGGCGCCGGGTGGATGGTGATCACCGCCGGTTGGTGCTTCGCCGTCATGGCCGGGGTGTACGTTGCCGTCGCTTGCGGCAGCCCGGATGCCCACCTCAATCCAGCGATCACTTTCGGCTTTGGGGTGAAGACCGGCAGCTTCGCAAAGCTCATCCCCTACGTCATTGCGCAGACTGCGGGAGCTTTCGTCGGTGCAACTCTGGTTTGGCTTCACTTCCTGCCGCATTGGAAGGAAACGGAAAGCAAAGATCTCAAACTGCTCTGCTTTTCCACGATGCCGGCGATGCGTAATTTCGCGGCGAACATGATCAGCGAAATCATCGGCACTTTTGTCCTGGTTTTTGTGGTGGGCTCGATCTTTTCAAAAGCAGTGGCCGGGAGTGGCCTAGTATCGGGCCTGGGAGCCTATCTGGTAGCGTCTCTGGTTTGGGGAATCGGCCTTTCCCTCGGAGGAACGACCGGATACGCGATTAATCCGGCTCGCGACCTCGGGCCACGCATCGCTCACGCGTTACTTCCGATTGCTGGGAAAGGGCCGTCGGGCTGGAGCTATGCGATCGTCCCGGTTCTTGGACCGCTCATCGGTGGTGGTTTGGCGGGGATGCTTCTGCGAGTAATCCATCTATAGCGCCGGAGCTCACTCAATCTCGCCATTTTCCGCGCCACACGTGTTCGATCGCGTGCGTTGAGACCTCGGGGGGTCTCAGGAATTTCGCGGCTTCGCTTGAGCCCTTTGACGAAGACCCTAATCAAATCTGGATCGGTTCTTCATCGATCCGCATCGATCAGCGCCTCTAGCTCGCCCCAGGGAACGGTGCTCTCCATTGTCTCCAAACACTGTTCCCGAGGGCCCTTCCGCTCGTACTTCTCTAAAATTCCCTGAAAGGCCCATGTTATCTGTCGCATCGTGCTCCTTACCCACTTACAACTTTATCCAAGCTGGCATTGGATTTGGAACTTGTGCAGAGGTTCCTTAGCGCTCGGTTCGAAGTATCTCCTCTTCCTCGTCCGCGTGCCAACTTATAGCCACTTGTTCTGGGCGATCGAGAACCGGATCGACGTTCGAACCACCAAAATAATCCGATGCCCACTCAATAAACGCTTCAATCTTCGCACGAGTTGGAACCAACAACAGGGCGTGAACGCCAAGCCATGCAGCGAAGGCGATCGGACCGGTCAGTCCGTGACGATGCCTGCCAACTTCGGCTACCGCCGCATTGCGTCCAATCATTGCCATGATCCCTTTGTCGAAGTAATGGAAGGGCTCTACCGGATCTCCTGCAATCGCGGCTGCGATGTTGTCGGCACAATGCTTTCCCGCCTGTTGGGCGACAGATGCAAGCTGTGGCAAGGGTTTGCCGTCCGCGCCGGAGATGTTCACAAAGTCGCCTAATGCGTAGACTCCGGGGAAGCCTTTAACGCTGAAGTCAGGCTCCACGTCGATTCGTCCGCCACGCCCGGTGTGAATCCCGAGTGCGTCCGACAACGAAGACGCTTTCAGTCCCCCGGCCCAAATCGTAGTGTGAGTTAATATCTTCTTTCCGTCCGAGAGCAGGACATGTCCGGAATGCACTTCCTTAACGGAAACACCCAAGAGGATTTGCACACCATGTTGATGCAACTTCCGGGCGGCATATTCTTGGGATTTCTCAGAAAACCCCTTCAACACTGTCTGGCCGATGTCAACCAGGAATACTTGCGCTTTGGTCCAATCCAGGTTGTTATACAGATCTCTCAGCACTGGTTGGGTTAAGTGTCCAAGCGCGCCGGCTGTCTCAGCGCCGGTTGGACCGGCTCCCACGACAACGAAATTCAACGCTCCCTGGTCGATGAGTGAAGGATCGCGATCGACGGACTCGAAGAGCATTAGAATACGCGATCGAAGCAACTCGGCGTCGTGAAGTGAATACAACGGATATGCATGTTTATCCGCTCCGGGGGTACCGAAGAAATTCACCTGGGCACCTGCGGCGAGGATCAGGAAGTCACCTTGATACGTCTTACCATCTGCAGTTTCGACCGTTCGCGTCTTGAGATCGGCGGAGACCACCTCCGCCATCTTGACATCCACATTTGCATGCCCGCGAAGAATGGAGCGCAACGAAAATGCCGCGTTACCGGGCGCCAAAAGGGCGGTTGCCACTTGGTAAAGCAATGGCTGGAACTGCTGGTAATTGTTTTTATCGATCAGCGTGACGTGAAGGTCCTGATTTGATGCCAGCTTCCTGGCACAACTCAGTCCGGCAAAGCCGCCTCCAACGATGACGACACGCTTCATGGTGTTCAGCTCCTATGGGGATGGCGATGAGCCGATTGCCACTTGAGTGATGTCCCGTGCGAACCGGCTCGAATTCGGATTCTTCCTGGTGTTTTCCGCAATCACCTACCGAATGAGCCGAAGGCCGGCTGCAGTCTTCACAACCCATCAAGCATTCATCGTCCCCAAGCCAAGTTCGAAGGGGCATTCAGATTCATCCACGAATTCAAGGGAGTTATCTTTGCGGAATTCCTTAGGCCTTTGAAAGTCACACTTTGTACATCGGCTGTTATTTCAGTTGAACTATCGTTGGTACCGCTTACGATGCTCATCCATTCGCAACAGTTTATTGGAGTTTCTGCGTTACTGTGCTCGATTCTGGAGGCCGGCCGTTTGCACTGTGAACGTGTTGAGGCGCTTTCTCTCCTCCATTGTCCTGAAGGTCCACGTCGCGTTGAGCCGCTTGCGAGCCCTATTAAGCCGCGCTTTGACTGCGGTTGCAGTAATATCCATCGCCCTTCCTATCTCTTCGAGCGAACTTCCATGGGTCATTCTGCTTTGAAGCGGTTCGCGCAGGCTGGCTTTAAGTCGCTCAATTTCGCGGTGGATGTTCGCGCACCGTTGCCGCTGATCGCAGATTTGCTCAGGATTGAGGCACGGATCTTTCGGCTCCAAACGCACGGCGTCATTCTCTTGTTCACGGGCGAGATCGAAGCACACTTCGGGATGGCTGCGGCGTTTACGAAGAAGCATCAATGCTGAGTTGATGGCAATCCGCGTTAACCAGGAGTAGACGCTCGACCTACCCTGGAAGTTTCGGAGCGATAGGTACGCTCGTAGAAACGTATCCTGAAGCACGTCCTCGGCGTCTTCCCGGTTTCGAGTAATCCTAAAGATCGTGCTGTAGAGCTGCCGCGAGTAAAGACGCTGGAGTTCCGCAAATGCATCCGACGATCCGGTCAATGTAGCAGAGATGAGTTCTGCATCCTGTAGTGGGGTTTGCCGTTTGTTTGCGGTATCGACACACACGTTCTGATCCATGCAAGTCATTCCTGTGCTCCTTGGGAAACTTGTCTTAAAGGAAGAAGACAACCGCCGCTGCTCTAGCGGTCGCGGGCCCTATTGTCTTGCTACGGAGCTCTTGCCGATTCTCTGCGTTTCGAATCGGCCAAGCAGCTCTCAGAAGGTTGCGGCTGTTCGAATTGGTGCAGGTGAACACCGATCAAGTCCTAATCGCGACACCCCTTTCTCAATCGAGGTCGGCCGCAGTTAGCTTCTGTTTGGTAGGTTGTTCGATCGCATGCGTCTCGTTTCCTGAAATCTCTGTGCACAGTTACGATTTAGCCAGAAGAGAGGAACTCAATCCATTGGACTAAGGTATTGATTGATACCTAGGTAGCAGTGAATGGCCTGAGACCGATTGTCGAAGCCGCTTGCATTTGCGACACACTCTAAGCAATGCCCGGATGACCGTGATAACCACGAAGGGATGGACTTCGATGGTTTTGGCCTAATTGAACCATCGAGCTGAGACCGGAGGGATTGGCGTGCGTCCTGATTGTCAATCGTGCCAATGCAGCCAGCGTGACAAATCGCCATTGGCGGGTTGCGTATCCTGGCAGGTTATTCCTTGAGCATTGACATAGTTTCCATGGCGCTGCAAGCCGAGTTGACGACGTCCTTTGCGGTTCCAAGAATAGGCCGGAAGGACGGAAATGAAGCGATTGGACTAAGGTGTCTCAATACCTTTGTATGATTTGTTCAACCGACACGTCGGTCGCAGCATTGCATCGAAGAGAATAGGTGGACGTCGAGAATTGGTGGACGTCGAAAGTAACTGGGGGCGGAGATCGAACTGATCTGAAGATTGCCTGGTGCAGCCCAAGCTTCGTTTGGTTGAGTCAATCAGCTTGGCCGTCAAAAGGAACAATGAGATGGATCCGTTATGCGAGAATCTCAATCGAAGTTTGGTGTAGGAGCAAAGTGCAGCCGCGTAGGCGCTGGCAGATTGGTGTCTCTTATGCAAGAGTCGAATTCGAGAGGCACTTAGGAAAGTCGAAGTGATTGTGCCGGTGAGAGATACGCAACCTGCACAACGTTAAACCAATACCAAAGTATAATGGACATTCCCTAAACCAGTAGCGCATTCTCGGGAGATGAGATCCTGCCAGGAAGGAGCCGCAATGGAGAAAAAGTTCTCCCCGGTTATCGGTGTCTTCCCCGGATCGGCACAGGCCGTGTATCCGGAGGGATATCTCGACTCTTTCAGTCGGCGCAGGTGCAGTTACACCTGCCTCGGCGTTGATGGGAGCTTCTGGTTCAGGTTCGCCGCACTTCACCACGGAGATCTGCCTGCAGTCCCAGAACCCCGGAAACGACAACTGCTACATGTGAGCCGGGAGAAACAGCGTTGTACTTATGGCCTTTCGACAAGCGGCATTCTACTCTCGATAGAATGAACCAAGGGGAGGAAAGCCGGAATATTGGCTCAATGAAGAATCTCGCTGTGCCAGTTACAGAGAGTCTAAAGAGGATCTCGTGAAAGAGAACAGGTCGCTCATTTCAGTGGTTGACGATGACGAGTCCGTGCGTGAGTCGCTGCCTGACTTGCTGCGGGAATTTGGCTTCACGGCCAAGGCCTTTTCATCGGCGGAGGAATTTCTTTCGTCCGCTAGCCTCGGCCACACGCAATGTTTGATTCTCGACATCGCTATGCCTGGCATGAGTGGACCCGATCTGCAGAAAGAATTAACGCAAAGGAAGCAGGAAATTCCAATCATTTTCATAACCGCCTCCGGCAGTGCCGCAGTTCGTTCACGCCTGCTGAAACAAGGTGCAGTCGAATGCCTTTTTAAACCATTTAGTGATTCGGCTCTTCTCGATGCGCTGAATATCGCATTGGCAAAGAGCTGAACTACCCCATCTTATCAGTGCTGTACAGACCTTTTGTTCGAGTCAGCGAAGAGCATTCCTGGAACGAGGTCGTTACTCATGTCGCAAACTATACCGATCGTATTTGTTGTCGATGATGACATCTCAGTACGCGAATCTCTTGAAACCATGATTCGCTTTGAGGGCTGGCAGGCGGAGACGTTTGGATCAGCGCAGGAGTTTCTGGCACATCCTCGTGTCTCAGTTCCGAGCTGTCTCGTACTCGACGTCTCGCTACCGGACTTGAACGGCCTCGACCTGCAGAAACACATAGCTGTCGAACGGCATGAAATGCCCATCATCTTCATCACGGGCTATGGCGATGTGCCAATGACGGTCCGGGCCATGAAGGCGGGAGCTCAGGAATTTCTGACCAAGCCCTTCAATGATGCGGTGCTGGCTAATGCGATCCGTCAGGCTCTCGAGCGCAGCCGAGTTGCACTTTCGCGCGAGGCGGAGATGAGGTCGCTTAGGGACTGCTATGCGTCCCTTACCGACAGAGAACGGCAAGTGATGTCGTTGGTCGTCTCTGGCTTGCTAAATAAACAGGTCGGCAATGAGCTAGGTATTAGCGAGATCACCGTGAAGGCTCACCGTGGAAAGGTAATGCAAAAGATGAAGGCTGACTCCATCGCCGATCTCGTTAAGATAGCGGGAAAGCTCCGCCTCTCACGTTCTTCCGTTTTAAGCCATCCTGTAGCGCAGTGACCAGCTAGCCGCTTTGGCCCAATTGACGTCTTCATTCCTCGTTCTTATGTCCACGCCTCATCACGCAGGGATCAGTCCGCCTCATTCTGCCGGATCAGGATTCTCAGCATCTTGAGGAATGGAGAATGCGAACGTCGCACCCGGGCCAGCATTTCGAACAGCCCACAAGCGGCCTCGATGAGCCTCGACAATTGAGCGGCACACCGAAAGCCCGATACCCATGCCTTCTTGTTTGGTGGTGAAAAAAGGCTCGAATAACCGTTCACTAATTTCCGAGCTAAAGCCAATTCCGGAATCCTGAACAGAAACGGTGACGTGAATGCAATCCGCCTCCGTCCTTATGAGTAGCAGTCTGGGCCGGCCGTCGATTGTGGCCATAGCGTCTGACCCATTGTGGAGGAGATTCAGAATAACCTGCTGAAGCTGAACGCGGTCACCGTTAACAGTCGGCAAATGATCGCTGAATTCCGGCTTCAGAATTACGTTATTTCTCTGCAACTCACCGGCCAGAAGCCCGATGACTTCGCGAATCGCTTCATTGAGGTCGACCATTTCAGCTTGAATTGGCTTCTTACTGAAAAGGGTTCGCAGTCGAGTAATCACTTCTGAAGCGCGCTTGCCATCGCGAATCGTCCGTTGTACGGTCTCCTGCGCGCCATCAACATTCGGAGGATCACTCCTTAACATGCGAAGACAAGTGCTTGCATTGGTGATGATGCCCGATAATGGCTGACTGACCTCATGTGCGATCGAAGCCGTCAGTTGTCCGATCGTCAGGACTCGCGTCACTCTTGCAAGTTCCGCCTGCGTATTGCGTAATTCTTCTTGCGCCTTTTTCCAATCGTGCATGTCCACCACTGTGCCGTGCCACTTTACTATGCGCCCTTCGTGATCAAGCAAGGGCAGCGCACTTGTCACACACCAACGGTATGTGCGGTCGGCAGCGTGAAACGCTCGAACTTCGACCTTGTAGGGAGTGCCGTTCTTTACGCATGACTTCCAGACTTCCGCTGTCGGCTCGACATCATCGGGATGCAGAAAGGTCATCCAGCCATCGCTCATAACTTGCTCAAGACTAATACCGGTGTAATCGAGCAAGCGGCCATTGCAATACTCAATCGCTCCACCGGGCGAAGCACTCCAAAGCATCTCTGGTATGGTTTCCGTTATCTGGAGCAAATTTAGCTCTCGTATGCGTAATGCCTCTTCGGCTCGTTTACGGCCATCTATATCGGTGTTTGTGCCATACCACTTAACGATTGCATCGGAGTCGTCGCGCATTGGATCTGCACGAAACAGAAACCATCGATAGTCACCGTCAAAGTGCCGAAGACGTGCTTCAATCTCGCCTGGTCCTCCGGTTGTCATTAATGATTGCCAGTACTCGGTCACCCGGTTGAGATCGTCGGGGTGAAGCGCGTCGGCCCATCCCCACCCCCGCGCCTGCTCGGGAGATAAACCCGTGTAATCCAGCCACCGTCGGTTGAAGAATTCAACAGCGCCGTCTGGACGAGCGGACCATGCAAGCACCGGCATCGTATTGATGATTAGGCTCAGGTTTCTCTCACTTGCAAGTATTGCCTCTTCAGAGCGCTTCTTTTCGGAGATATCTCGAATGAATCCGGTGAATACCTTTCGATGATTCGTGACCATCTCTCCGAACGAGACCTCTGCCGGAAACTCCTCACCGTTAGCCCGAAGTGCGGTCACCTCAGTTCCCTGCCAGTTCAGATGTTTCGCGCCGGTTTCCAGATATCGCTTGAAACCCGTCTCATGGAGTTTGCGCATTGCTCCCGGCATAAGAACCGTGAGAGGTTTGCCGATGAGCTCTTCCGGGCTGTAACCAAATATCCGCTTCGTTGCGGGGTTGGCAAAAATAATTGCTCCACCTTCGTCGATACTGACCACCGCGTCGCTGGCTGTTTCAACCACAACCCGGTGCCTTGCCTCGCTCCGCTTGAGTTCGTCCTCTGCGTGCTTCCGATCGTCGATGTCGGTGATAAGACAATACCAGCGGGATATTCTTCCTTCTGTGTCTCGCATGGGGATGGCGCTATTTTGAAACCACCTATAGACGCCATCGGCTCGACGGCAACGGTGCTCCGTGTAATAAGGTGCTCCGGTCCTGATCGAATTTGTGAATTCCAGGACGACGCCTGGCATGTCATCTGGGTGAACTGCATCGCTGTTTCCCCAATCCTTCAATTCCTCTAACGTCTTGCCAAAATACTCCAGGAATGGCCGGTTGGTAAGTTCCATCTCACCGGCGGGACTCAGAGTGCATACAAGCCCAGGAATACTATCGAGAATTTCGCGGAGATTGGTTTCACTCGCTCGCAGGGCGTCTTCAGCGCGCTTTCGATCCTCAATGTCGGTCAGTAAGACATACCAGCCCGTTATATGTTCATCTGCGTCTCGCACAGCCGAGGCGCGGACCTGGAACCATCGATAGACACCATCAGCCCTTCGACAACGATGTTCAATTTCGTACGGTGCTCCATTCGTGATCGAATATGTATAAGCCTTGATCACTTCGGGAAGGTCGTCCGGATGAACAGCATCGGTCATCCTCCAACCCTTCAATTCCTTGGGCGTCTTACCGAAGTACTCCAGGAGCGGCTGGTTGAGCTCTTCAATCTCACCAGCCGGACTCATGGTACAGATGAGCCCGGGAAGACTGTTAACTGTTTGGCGGAGGTTGTTTTCGCTGGCCCTTAGTGCTTCCACGGCGAGCTTGCGATCATGCACATCGATCGAGAAGGTGAACCAGCGAGTGATCCGGCCCTGAGTGTCTCGCGCGGGATAGACCCGAACGTCAAACCATCGATACTCGCCGTCGGCCCTGCGGTACCGGTGCTCATCGAAGAAGGGTGTTCCGGTCGTAAGCGAATGGGTAAACTTGGCAATCGCGCGAGGCAAATCATCCGGGTGAACAATATCGATGGTTCTCCAGCCCTTTAATTGCTCGGGCACCAAGCCGAAGTATTCCCAATTCTGGCGACTGACAAATTCAACTTCACCGGCCGGACCCAGTACCCCCAGGAATCCAGGGGTGCTGTCGATTATCAGGCGGAGCTGGGCTTCACTCGTCCTTAGAGCCTCATCAGCCAGCTTGCGGTCATGGATATCCGTGCTGGTGCCGTACCAACGTAAAATCGCGCCGGTTTCATCGCGGAACGGAGCGACGCGGATAAGAAACCAGCGATACTCTCCATCGTGACGGCGGATGCGGGCCTCGATTTCCCCTGGTTCGCCCGAGACCAGTAACTCCTGCCAGCGGTTCATCAATGGCGGTAGATCGTCCGGATGGAAAGACCCAGACCAACCCCAGCCGTGCGCCTCTTCGGGAGACATGCCCGTGTAATCATGCCAACCTTTGCTCAGGAATTCGTTGGGGCCGTCGGGCAAATTGCACCAGGAAAGGGACGGAATCGTATCGATCACCCGCCGCAGCTTGGCCTCACTGGCCCGCAACTCCTCTTCGGCGAGCTTCTGGTCGTGGATGTCGGCGGTCGTGCCGACGAATTTGAGAACTTTTCCTTCCCCATCGCGCAAGACCACGGCCTGACTGAGATGCCAGCGATAAGTCCCATCATTAGCGCGGAGAGTCCGGTTTTCGAATGCAAAATCCTTTCCCGCGCTTACTCCCTCCCAAAAGCTCTTGGCTGCCCTCGCCCGATCCTCGGGGTGGACCGCAGTCATCCAGGCCTCGGGATTCGACCGGACGAATTCGAGAGTCTGACCGGAGAATTCAAGCCAAACTTGATTTACAAAATCCGGTGTCCCGTCAGGATTGAGCGTCCAGGCGGATACGGGAAGAAGCTGAAGCAACCCAACCTGGAGTTGTAGTTCTCTGTTGGTTTCGGCGAGCTCCCTTGTTCGTTCCTTGACTCGCAGATCGAGCTCATTCGCAACCCGCTTCTGTTCGCTCAGGAGTAGCGCCTGTTGCAGCCCGATAGCTAACTGATTCGCTGCTACGCTAAGAACCAGACTCTCGGTTAGTTCCGGAAAACCTGCCCTCTGAGACCCAGACACGATGAGTCCGAGCTCGCCTTCCACACCCATTCTGATTGGAAAGACCGAAACTTCCTGCCCTCCCAGATGCCCGAGTAGTACTTCAGTCGATTGCCGCGAACCTTCTCCAAACCAGCGATCGAGAGCTTGCCTTATCTCCTCCGGGCTGTGACTCGTCCCGTAGAGCTGAGCAGTCCTGAGCGCGTCGATCGGGGCTTCGTGTGAGTCAAATCGTACTCGCGCATAGAGGAAATCGAGGCCAAGCATTACCAGAAGGGCATCAAGGAATGTATCCAGGATTCGACTCGGCCCGCTGCCATTCCAGACAGTTGGCAGTGCAAGCACGCTGATCAGATCGTTTACACAGCGCTGCAGCCGTTTTACTTCAGTCGCAGAATCCGTTGGTTGTTGATGCATACTGGCCCGCCGCTACTGGGGATTTGTTCGTCCTGATGGCCGTATGCGAAATTCGGAAAGAAACTCCTCAGGACGCGCGAAGCTTCAGGCAATTTTAAAACGACGAGTGCATTAGTCCATTTAAAAAGGTCCCGATTTTCGTGATTTGATGCAAATGCGTATCCCGAGGTTGCCCCAGCTACGAACGACGGAAAGAGTAAAAGATCGCGAGACTTGGTCTTCCGCTCCTGGGAAGTCAGAGGGGCCGCTAAACCAGGTCCTTCCATCTCAAATACTGCAATTACTTATCGTGTTGCGGCACAAGGTTGCAGAGAATTGATCGTTTTCCGCAGGGCCAAGCGTCTTGGCGGCGTTGCTTGGCAAATTTACATTTCACGACTAGCCGCACGGTGATTTTGAGAATCTTGTCGCAATTACTTGCCGGAGCACTCTTTTGCTTGACACCAAGGTATCAAGCGACACTTTGGTCCAATAGATACCCTTCGCCACTTCTGGCTTAATTGTGTTGAATCGCGTCCGAATTACTGTGCATGTGCGGAGGTCGAGCGTTGTATCGTCACATCCTCATCGGACTGAACCAATCGGAAGCAGCGCACAGAGCGCTGCGACAGGCAATTCACCTTGCGGCGAGGTTCAATGCAACCCTGACTGCGGTGGCCGTTACACCCGCTCTGCCTCCATATACTGCGTATGCAGCAGCCTTAAGCTCCGAAGCGATCCAAATTATGGAAAACGATCAGCAGGCATTATTCGCAGAGTTATTGGAAACGGCACGAAGAGAAGCTGCGCAAAACGATATCGCAATTGAAACTGTCCTGATCAGCGGGTCAGTCGTGGTTTCCCTGTTTGAGGTTGTGCGGAAGAACCACATCGACCTGCTTGTGCTGGGGATCCAGCCAGACCACAATCTGCTCGGATGGCGGTCGGGCAATATCGCCCACAAACTTGCTCAAAGAGCCACATGCGACGTTCTTGGAGTCCACTGACGCTGTGGGGTCGCCGAGAGGCGAACGTATCGATCGATACCTTCTTCCAATGAATTTCGCATGAAAGATTCCGCCTTAACACTACGTTCGCCGCAGGATCACAAGTGAAGCGAAAACCCGCAATGATCCCGAGCACCTGGCTGGTTTCCAGCGCAAACCGCGGTTTTGGCCGCCACTTCGCCGAGCAGCTGCTGGCCCGCGGGGAAAGCTATCAACGGACTCAACAAGCAATACGGCTAAACCTTGCTTTTAATTCTCGGTTCTGAGCGATCGGGAAGCCCAAGAGCGTCCAGAGAATCTGTCCAGGCCACTTCAATCTTGACCCTCACATTAAATCCAAGCCAGGCATCTCGCTGAGGCCAGCGAACCGTCCACTGTAACTCACTGCTACCGGCTGTGGGCGCGATGTCCGCGCTGTAGCCTGCGCAGCCCAACGAGTGGCTAGCCGTAGCTTGCGTTGTCTGCCAGCCGTTATCTGTCCACACTATCTCGAAATCTTCGCTGTCGAGGATGCGGAGCGTCTTGCCGGCAATCATGGTGTGGATGGGTCGGTGGCTGGTGTGGATTTCGAGATCGTGCCGCACGCGCTTGCGCCCTTTCGGGGAGCAGTATCGTTTGTACACGGGGTCAATGCGATCAAAGACCTTTCCGTCGAGCGCCGAGCGCAGCAATTTGAGGTACTCAGCGTGAGCCCACACCAGCGGCATGGCAGAGCCTGCGGGCCGGCCCATAAAGTGGTCGTGTTCGGGCCGGTCAGCCTCGTCCCAAACCTGCTCCGGCACCATCTGGCCGATTGAAGCGTAGCTCTCATACGTCGCGATCAGAGGGGCGATCTCGTGTCCTGCGGCCAACTCGAAATGTGCGCGCTCTCCGGTCAAGAGTGGCCAGACGCGGCCCTGTCCCCATCCTTTGAACGGGCCCCCATCAGGTCGGTCGCCATAACCATCCCAGTTATAGCGCAGCCAGCCGGGCCCTTGCGGAAGATCGCGCTTGATCACCGCGTCCACTACTTTGAGCGAGTCCACCATGAGCGGGTCGTCCGCGCGCCGCACGCCGTAACGCACCAGTTCCAGAAATCCCGCGTCGATAATCTCTCGCGCTTCAAACTCGTAGCGCGTGCCAGGAGGCCGATTCGCCACGCGGATGATCTTTTTGCCACAGTCCTCGTGCGAGTCGGTCTCATCGCAGACCTGCGGTCCGATGCGCATGTAGTGGCGCTTGACTTCGGGATGCAGCACGCCACTGTTGGTCGCCGTCCAATCTTCGAGATGGCCCTCAATCCAGTCGGCGAATTCCTCAAGAAACACGGCCAGCTCGTGCGATTCGTGTGCGTGCATCATCTCTGCCGCACAGATCAGACCTGTAATTACAGCGGCCAGGGTGGAAGGTGAATAGCCAGCGATTTCTTCCCATCTCTCCTGCGGCGTAATCGGCGCTTGCTGCACCAGAAACCCGGCCGCACGTTCCACAAAGGGAAAGATATCCAGATCTCCGAGACCCTCAGCCTTCCACAGGCGCCATGCGAGAATGATGGGAAACGCCACCTCGTCAAGTTGCTTGCCTCGCCAGTAAGGTGTTCCGTCGACCCAAAAATTCTGTGCGAACCCACCGTCAGGCTGCTGGGTGCAGGCCAGGTAAACCAGTGCACGCCGCGCCGTATCAGTTCGGCCGCAGGCCAGCAAAGCCGTGGCTGTTTGCACCATGTCGCGCGTCCACACCAGGTGGTAGCCGCCCATATCGTCGTCGCCGTGCGCCTGACCCCAGGGAATCGACGCCGATGCCACAAATGCGCCGGAGAACGTTTTGTCTTCGTGCGCCAGAAGCACATTATGACTGGTCCGCATCAACTTGCCGCCATCGCTTGCATGCGCCGCGAGCCACTCGGGATTCGCCGCCCTTTCCCACTGCTCAATGAATCGCTTGCGCGAATCCTCGAAGGGCGTGGTCACTGCGCTCACCATCGCCTGTGCCGCCGCGTGGTGTCCTTATCCGATCCCGATCGCCACCGTGAAATCGACATGGGTGCTTTCGCCCTTCGGGTTGGCGTTCATGATCTTTTGAAGATCAATCTCGCCCATCATGGCGATATTGCCGCCAGTAGCGGAGCCAAACTCCCAATCCATTTTGAAGTTATCCATCAGGTCGCGCCAGCCGTCGCTGGCGCCTATAAAGCCGCAGCCCACGCGCGCAAACCCGCCGCTGGCGCCCATCACCAGCGACCACTCGTTCCTCCACGCCAGCAGCGCCTTGTGGCCGGCAAAGTCAACTGCCCGCGCCGAATTGTCTGCGCCGCCGCCATCGAGATGCGGAGCCAGCAGAGCAAACACTTTCAGTCGTGGCAGCAGTTCCGGCTCTGCTTCGAGCCGCACTCGCTGCAACACCACCGCGTGATGGGGATCGCAGATGATCTCCTTAGTCAGGCTGTAACGGCCATCCGGATCTCGGTTTATGTATCGAACTCCCAGAGTCTCCTGATGGATGTACTCGAAGGTTGAAACCATGTCGCGCTTCTCTTCGTGCGCAAAGGACATCCCATCGGTGACGAGGAACCCCATGTCGCGGACCTGCGCGCGGTCAATCGTTGGATGGTAGATCTCATTAAGGATGCCGTGCGAACAGGTGAACCAGACTCGGCTTGATTCCGCATACGCAGTACAAACCGCGTCTTTCCGACTCGAGGTCCATCGAGGTTCGGCGCCGGGAGCGCCAAATGCCTCGCCTTGCTGGTCAAGCCAGCGATACATGGGTTGATTGTTCATCAAGTCACGCTTTCATTCAGTTCTTGGGAAGAATTGGAGATTCCCTTTCGTTCAAACACCTGGCAAGTCGAATCAGATTCTCTTGCGCGGCATGCACGCCTGGATCACTCGCCGCAAATCGCCACCGTCCCTCTCGCTACTTCCGCGGTGAGCCTTGCAGCTTGACAAGCGATAGAATAGGCACTCGCGAAATTCTCGGTACGATTAGGCGGCCTCGCTTTCAACGGCGAATGTTTTCTGTCCGTCGGGATTATTCCAGCCCCGCGGCGGAGATACACGCTCAACTTCTATCGGACCCCAGGTATGAGGTGTGTATTGATAAACCGGCATGTTCCGCTTCAGCACCGGTTCGACAATCCGCCATGCTTCTTCGACATAATCTTCGCGCGCAAACAATGTACTATCTCCAGCCATAGCGGCCCCGAGAACGCGTTCGTACGCATCCATCTCATCCGCGCTGCCACAGTGGCTCGCCACCATTTCGCCGGCTTGAAGCGCGTGCCCATCTGCGGTCGGACACAGCGTCATCATTCCCATGGCGATTGTCGCCTCCGGACTCACACGCAGCCGAAGATGATTCTCTACCAACACGGTTTCCGGAATCAGCGATGGAGGGGTGCGAAGCTTAACCACAATTTCGGTCGAGGTCGTGGGCAGCTGCTTGCCGGCACGAATATAGAAAGGCACACCTTTCCAGCGCCAGGAATTTACCTCCAGCTTCACCGCCGCGAAGGTCTCCGTTTGCGAGTCTTTGGCGACTCCACTTTCTTCGCGATAGCCAAGAAACTGACCGAGTACGAGATCCCTTTCATCTATCGGCCGCACGGCTTTTAGCACTTTCACTTTTTCGTTGCGAACCGAGTCACTGTCGAGTGCAACGGGCGGTTCCATCGCCAGGTTCGACAACACCTGAAACAGATGATTCTGGACAACGTCGCGGATTGTGCCGGTCTGGTCGTAGAATGCCCCACGGCCTTGAACGCCAAAGTCCTCCGCCATCGTGATCTCGACGCTCTCTACGTAATTGCGGTTCCAAATGGGCTCAACAAAAGTGTTGGCAAAGCGGAATGCCAGCACATTGTTCACCGCACGCTTTCCAAGATAGTGGTCGATTCGAAAGATATCCGTTTCATCGAATACATTGAGCAGGACTTTGTTGAGCTTCCGCGCGGATGCCAGATCGTGGCCGAAGGGTTTCTCCACGATCATGCGGGCTCCCTGGGCACAATCGGATTCATTTAGACGTTCCACGACCGTTTCGAATAAAGCCGGCGGAATGGCCAGGTAATGCGCCGGCCGTTGTGCATCCTGGAGTTGCTCGCGCAGTGCCCTGAACGTTGTCTGATCCTGGTAATCGCCGTCCACATAGCGCAGCAAGCCTATCAACTTTTCGAAGGCTCCAGGATCGAGACCGCCGTGTTTTTCTAAACTCTCTTTGGCGCGAGCGCGAAGCTGGTCAAGGTTCCAGCCGGCTTTGGCGACGCCGACGACGGGAACGTTGAGATGTCCCCGTTTCACCATTGCTTGCAGGGACGGGAAAATCTTCTTGTACGCAAGATCGCCCGTGGCGCCAAAAAAAACGAGTGCGTCCGATGGGGAATTATTCATGATCGTCGTCTCCGTCAGGCAGCCTCAGACTGTTCAGAAGGCTTTTCTAAATGTCCGCCAAATTCGAAGCGCATGGCCGACAACAGTTTGTCAGCATAATCAGCTTCGCCACGCGAGCTGAAACGTTCATACAGCGAGGCGGTAAGCACCGGAGTCGGCACTGCTTCATCGATCGCGGCCTTAATCGTCCAGCGGCCCTCGCCAGAATCGGATACGCGCCCCGCAAATCTTGAAAGACCAGGATCCTGAATCAGCGCAGTTGCCGTCAGATCCAATAACCACGACGCGATGACACTGCCGCGACGCCAGACTTCGGCAACATCTTTTAGATCCAGGTCGTACTGATAGTGCTCGGGATCGCGGAGGGGCGTAGTTTCGGCATCAATCCCTTCTTGCCGCTTCCCGGCATTCGCAGAACGCAACACCGCTAACCCTTCCGCATACGCCGCCATGATTCCGTATTCAATTCCGTTGTGGACCATCTTTACGAAGTGACCTGCCCCGTTCGGCCCGCAGTGCAGGTAACCTTGTTCAGCAGTGCCAGCCTGCTTCTCGCGTCCTGGTGTGCGTGGTATATCGCCTGTGCCAGGAGCCAACGTCGAGAAAATCGGATCTAGGCGTTCGACGATCTCTTTCTCGCCGCCTATCATCATGCAGTAGCCTCGCTCGAGACCCCATACCCCGCCGCTGGTGCCTACGTCAACGTAATGAATCTCTCGCGGCAGCAGGTCTTTTGCGCGCCGGATATCATCCACGTAGTAGGAGTTTCCGCCGTCGATAAGCGTGTCGCCTGGTTCGAGGTGCGGCAAGAGATCGGCGATGGTCTCATCAACAACTGCTGCAGGAACCATCAGCCAGACTGCCCGCGGCCTCGCGAGTTTCTTGACGAAATCAACCAGAGACTCTGCTCCTGCCGCATGGTCCTTGACAAGTTCGCTGATGGCTTGTGCCGACCTGTCAAACACAACGCAGCGATGCCCACCCTTGATCAGACGGCGCACCATGTTGGCGCCCATACGACCAAGTCCTATCATTCCTAATTGCATAAAACCTCCTTCTGGGGATTGCGTTTGATTGGCTGATCTGCCAAGGGTTCAACATGTGCCGCCCTTCCATGCTCCTCTCGTGTCCACGTGGTCAGCGCGATTCATGCCGCTTGACTCCGGCTAATTGACTGTTTCGAACGTGGCGCTCTTGTCAAGCGACTCAGTTTTGGAAGAAATAACCTGCATCAGGTCATTCCACGACCTAACAAAGGACTCGGCTCCTTCACTTTGAAGCTGGGCAACCAACGCATCGATATCGACACCAGCCTTAGCGAACTATTTCAAAACTTCCTCGCAATTCCCGCCGTCGGTCGGCAGCAATTCGGTGCGGCCGTTTGTTGACCGGTAACTGTCCACGCCGTCTCACCGTGCGTTGCCAGATAGACAGAGGGAAAAGTACCCATCGATTCATTCCTCCTTCCGATCTTTCCGGCTCTCCAGCCCATAAATCGCCGCGCCGACCAGGGCGACGAGCGTAGCGCGGCCCAGCACAAATCGCTCGGATTCTGCGAGTCAAGGGCGGTAACAACAATCGCTTTCACACGATCCTTGGATGACGCGATTAGTCCGTAGTTTCGGGTCGCTCCGGAATTTTTCCTTAATCACGCAGAGGCTTGTAGCTATTCGGAATGCCGATTCGCGGTACAGCTTCTCCTCGGTAGATGTGTGATTCACAGTCCTACTCGAAGCGCGTCGGGCAGGTCAGGAATAACTGAATGCCTATTTGAGATCGAAAAACGGGACGACTGATTACCGAAACCGGATTCTTCACGATGCTCAGGTTGACGTCTCATCTTTGCTAATAGATGCTGCACCTACAGGGGAGCCTCCGGGGCCAGGACGAAAGATGTTAAATATGCCGACGGTTCCACTGAGCGAGGAGCTTTTCCAGGTTCGCGCCCAAAACCGATATTCTTTCTCAAGTCATGAGCCGGATTGCCGCCTCGCATATCGTCGCTGGATTCAAATGAGGGTCGATCCGATCGTCGTAAAGCCAATCGTCGATCATCGCGGGCTCTTCTGCGAGCAGGAGGATTCTTGCGGTGCTCCACCGACGGCGGACAAAATGTGCCGCTTCGGAGCTCTCTCTTGATTTGGGATGGAGCGCTAGGATCACAAGTTCATAGCCCCGCTCCTCGTGGAGATACATATCCGCGAAGGAAGCCAGGTTTTCAACGATGGCCGGAATGGAGCGCAGGAGCAATAGATGCGATTCACGCAGCGCGAGCGCTGCGTCGACCAGAAGAATCCGAGCTGGTTTCTTTTCAGTGACGACCAGGTCCTGTTCGGCTCGATTCAATGTGGCCGCCTCAGGTGTTCCTCCCGGTTGCAGGAGATGAGGATCAAAGTCCCGGTGCGCAAAGCGATCGGCATGGTGGAGGGCGCCATCACCGGAAGAGGCACGTCGGATGAAACCTGCGCCTTCTGGGAATGAAGTCATGCGTATCTCCGGATTTCTCGACTAACGCAACGAAGGGAATACCGCGCGTAGCTCTTCGTGAATGAGCTGAGATTGTGCCCGTAACAAGACAACGGGCGAACACTGCCACTCAATGCTCGTTCTAGACTGGGCGCTCTGGGCGCAGCGCCATTTCATCTGTCGCCCTCAAACTGCTTAACGCATTGAAGAAGCATCGCAACCGTATTAGTCTCCCCCATTTCGGTATTGAACATTGCGTGATACATGTGGGGTTCCGGCCATTTCAGCCCGAGATACTGCCGAACGAACGCAGCTCGCGCCTGGTCCGTCGTGTCTACCTGCTCGATTGCCTCGTCGCGAGTTGCTCCCCTGGTGATCAGTCTGCGGATCTTATAATCGCGAGACGCGTAGAGAAACACATGGAAGACGTCTCTACTATTGCGCAGGAAATACTGCGCGCCTCGGCCGACAATCACCGAGGGGCCATTGGAGAAAGCAGTCCTGACTGCAAATTCCGAAACGGCGGCGATGCGGCGCGAATCCACCAAGTGCAGCCGGTTGGTGGGCGGCAGGCCCCCCTCAAACGCGCCCCGAAGAAAGTCTTTGAATATCCTGTATACAACAGGATCGCTTCGCCATTCCCTCTTCTCTACCGCCTCTGGCGTGCACTCGGTCAGTCGCGCGATCTCCTGTGTCAGCCGTTCGTCCCACAGGCTCCATCCAAGGCGGCTGGCGACCAAGCTGGCAATTTCGGATGCTCCGCAGCCGAACTCGCGCTCAATTGTTATTGCGTGAATCATTGCGTATATCCTCAACCCACTGCGACATCTCCGCCCGCACCTGGATCATTCCTCTTCAAGAAAAACGCAAGAACGAACATGATGGAGCAGAGCGCGCCCAACACCCAAAAGATGTCCATATAGGACAGTGCGCCGCCTTGTTGATGCACCAATTCGTAGAACCTCGCAATCGACTGGTCGTGAGCGTCCGTGGCCCCAAGCCCGGAGTGCGCAATTCTCGAGCCCAGTGCATGCAGCGCCGAGCGATACGCAGGGGTATCGGGAGTGATGTGCCCCACGAGGATCTGCTGGTGATATTGAGCCCGTCGGGCAATCATCGTAGTCACGACAGAAGTCCCGATGCTGCCACCGATATTACGCATGAAATTGATCATGCCGGAGACGCTATTACCTTTCTCGTGGGGAATTCCGATGTAACCTGCTGCCGTGATGGGGACAAATAGAAATCCGATTCCTACGACTTGAGCGACGCGCAGCCACATTGCGAATTTGAAGCTGACGAACAAATCAATCTGGTTCGCGCAGTAGAACAGCCCAATGGCCATGCAAAGCCATCCTGTCGCGATCAGCCATCGAGCTTGAATTTTTGATGTAAGCCGACCGACGATGGGCATCATGACCAGCAGGACCACACCGCCGCCGGACAGGACGAGGCCCGCAAGCTCTGCCGTGTAACCCATTAGTGTCTGCAGGAACTCTGGAATCAAGACCAGGGTGCTAAAGAGCATGAAGCCCATCATGAACATCATCAAGTTCGCTGCCGCGAAGTTGAAGCTCTTGAACATGCGGACATCGATGATAGGGTCTTTGCGGAACCATTCCCAGATGACCAGCAAGATAAGGCAAACCGCGGCGGTTATCGCCAGGGTCGCGATGAAATGCGAGCCAAACCAATCGTCTTCCTGGCCCTTGTCCAAAACCACCTGCAGCGAACCCACGCCCAGCGCCAACATGGACATTCCGAGATAGTCCACCCGGATACCCCCTCGTTTCAATCGACGGAGGAACGGCGGATCTTCAACCAGGATATGCGTCAAATAAAGAGCCGTGAGGACCGGTGGCAGCGTGATGAAGAATATCCAGCGCCAGGAATAATTGTCAGTAATCCAGCCGCCCAGCATCGGTCCGACGGTGGGGGCGAGAACAGCGCTAATGCCATAGAGTGCAAACGCGGAGCCGCGCTTCTCCGGTGGAAACGTGTCGTTGAGAATGGCCTGTGCCATAGGTTGCAGGCCACCGCCGCCGATGCCTTGCACAGCTCGAAAGAACAGCAATAGCGGCAGGTTTGGCGCCAACCCGCAAAGGAGCGAACTCAGAGTGAAAATGGCAAGCGAGGTCATAAAGTACCTCTTGCGGCCGATCGCCTCTGCCAGCCATCCGCTGATGGGCAAGACGATCGCGTTCGCAGCAAGGTACGAGGTGAGTACCCAGGTGCTGTCGTCGTAGCTGGCTCCCAGGCCGCCGGCGATGTAAGGCAATGCAACGTTGGCAACGCTCGTGTCCAGGACTTCAATAAAAGCCGCCATCGACACGGTGATGGCAATCGCCCAGGGATTTACCTTGGGGCGCCAGATGACCTGCTCGGTCGGAAGAGTCAGGGCTGTAGCGCTCATCGCAAGTACACTTTCGCTTCGACGTTCTCACCGGGACGAAGCTGGTGATCGCGATTTTCGCCGGGCTCGAGAACGATCTTTACCGGAACGCGCTGGACAATTTTCACGTAATTGCCGGTTGCATTTTCGGGCGGCAGCAAGCTGAAGATAGGGCCGGTTGCCCCCGCAATGCTGTCTACATGACCGTTGTATGTGCGTCCGTTGGAGTCGAGCTCAATGCTTGCTTTCTGGCCCACCCGCATGTGTTTGAGCTGGGTCTCCTTGAAATTCGCCGTGATCCACACCTGATCCAGGGGAACCACAGTGAGCAATTGCTCCCCTGGGTCGACATTCAGTCCAACGACAACCTTTTTTGTGACCTCGCCAGTTATGGGTGCAGGTATTTTCGTATATTCCAGATTTAACTGCGCTTGCTCGACAGCAGCTGCCTTTTGCTTTACATCTGCGAGGGCTGAAAGGGCTCTCGCCCGCGTTGCGTCAACGCGTTGCGGCCCGGCTTGCGCATCTTCGTATCGTGCCTCAGCCTCAGTGAGGCGGCTGTGTGCTTCTTGAACGGCCTGCTCAGCCGCGGCCTCGTCTGCTTCTGCGGCTGCTATAGCTGCGACATCAGTTGCTGCGGCGGCATAAGCATGGTCGTAGACTTGCTTCGGTACTTCCTCCTTGACGAGCAACAAGTGATAACGGGTGACGTCATCTTGAGCCTTCACATTTTCTGCCTGCGCTTCCAAAACGCGCGCGTGCGCGGCTGCCGCTTGCTTTTCCGCTGCCTGAATCGAGGCCTCGGCGTTCTTAATATCCGAGGACGTGAATTTCAACTGGCTCGAGGTATCTACTGAAGATACCGGCACGTCGATATTCAAACTTTTAGCCGCGGCTTCTGAAGTGGCGAGCGCTGCCTGGGCTCTCGCCAATGCCACTTGATAGTCCGTCGGATCGATTTCTACAAGTGGGGAACCTGTATCAACCCACTGGTTGTCGCCAACGTTTACATTCTGGATATATCCGGAAATGCGGGCGCTGACAGGGTAAAGATGGACGTCCACTTGCGCATCGTCGGTGGATTCGAAGCCGGACATATAGTGCCACAGGAGCACGCTGCCAACGATCAGAACAACGAGCGCGGCAAGAAATATCCAACGTTTGTAAGAGCGCCTCCTCGGAAATGCCGAGGTTAATGCGTCAGTAGTGCCGGCATTCTCCGCTTCCGTGTTTGGCGCTGACGGTGCTGCTTGCGGTGGATTTGTCGCTTGATGTTCATCAGGCATACTCAATTCCCCTTCAAATACTCTGCGTATCGGGATTCCGCGACTCCGGTCGCTCTCGCCAGAGATATCTTGGCCACGTTGTAGCTGTAGAGACTTGCAATATAGGCATCAGTAGCGATTGCCAGCGCATCCTGCGCTTGAACCACTTCGATATTGTCGGTAACTCCTGAAGTGAACCGATCACGCGATTGCTCTAACGTTTGGGTGGCAAGCGCGACCGCACTTTGTTCGACAGAAACCTCCTGCGCATCTGCTTCCAGGTCGAGATAGACGTCGCGAACCTCCTGCTCAATCCTGGCTCGTAAGTCTTCCAATCGCTGTCGCTCCTCAGTTAGAGAGGCGTCAGCCCTTAGAACATCCCCGTGTACCCTCCCGCCCTGAAAAACGGGGATACGGAGGGTAGCCGCTGCATCGACGGTGCCGTGCGATGAGCCCGGCGTAACTCCAGAAAGACCGTAGTCGGCTTCGGCGCCTAACGATGGATAGCGTTCTGCGGCGGCGGCTTTTCTCGCGAGTTCCGCGGATCGCACCCGATTCACCTGGCTCTGAAAATCAGGGCGAGCCTTATACGCGCTTTGGATCGCGTCATCGAGACTCGAGGATGTCAGCTCTCGGTACGGGAGCTGGGTGGTTATCTCGAACTGTTGGCCAAGTGGAAGCCCGATTGCTCGCGCCAGGACCAGTTTCTGCTTCGCTAATTCATTTTGTGCGCTAATCAGCTTCTGTTGACGTGATTGCAGTTGCACCTGGGAACGCAAAACGTCCACGGCCGAGGCAACGCCAGCAGTCTTCTGGTCGGATGCCTGTTGAAAAAGTGCCTTGGCCGTGTCCCGTTGTGATGTGGCTGACTCAACCTCGGATTGGTCGGCGATGGAGAGCAGATAGTTGGAGACGATCACAAGCACCACAAGCTCGCGAGCATCTTTGGAACTGAACTCGGCAGACTTCATCTGCGCTTGCGACGAGCGCGCCCGCTCGATGGATGTCCAATCAAAGACCGATTGCGTGAGATACGCTCGCGAGTCGAAATAGCCAAATGGCCCAATGATCGGAGGCACCCCATGAATGGACAGACCAAAGGCCGCCCTAATATTGACTTGATGAACTCCGAAACCCGTATCAGTGACTACGTTCGGAAGCAGGTCGCTTAGCGCCTGCCATTTCTCTCCCCGGGCATCGATAACGGCATCCGTGGCCAACACTCCACCGAGATTTTGCTTGAGCCCGAAACTGACAGCATCTTCGAGGGAAAGTGCCAATGGCGCCGCGCCGCGCTTTCCCGAAGGAACTCCTCCCAAGTACGGATTCTGCGACAGGTTTTGAGAGTTGTTCTGTCCAGCTTGAACCTCCGTTCGCGGCGTTCCCGTCACTTCGGCCAGCGCAATCGGGTTGTAGGGCGCGGGCGTAGCAGGCGCGCTGTACTGGGCAGCCATGGAGAGTCCGCCACACAACTGCGCAGCCAGCAGCATCGCCGTAGGCCAGGTTCGAAACCGCATGTCAACTCCTCCTCGGTTGTCCTGCATCTTGCTTCGCCGTCGGCGGCGCTTCCCATCAACTCGCTAGTTCGACAAATCACATGCGACAATCCCGAGATTGATTGCTTTTGTGTTCATTTGATGAAGCCGAAACGGCTCACCAAATTGGAGGCAATGAAAAGGGGCGACACGTTGGGTTTCTTGGTTCTGCCGATGCCTTGAACCCCTGACTAGGTGCTAGTGTGCTTCGAAGTCTCGAAAGGCGCTATCAGACGAAGGTATCGGTCGCTACCTTCGTATCGATTAGGGCAACCGCGACAATCAGAGCAAGTGGTTGTGAAAGCTTAGTAGAAGAGTTCGATACCAAAGCCTCAATACCATAGTCCAATTGTTTCTTGCTTCAGTTTCTGATCTGATCGATTCGTCACTTACCGAGTGGACCGACTCGTCAGTCCGAAGACGTTCCAGGGAGTTGTCCTTCATGTTTTCCATTCCGTGCACCTCGCTTTCGCGGTGGTCGCTATACATAGCCGCCTACGGGCGGTGGGAATCGCTAGTGACGGCTACAGATGTGATGGATCGGCTCGGATGAAGCAAAACGATGGCCGGTCGGAAGCTCGGCAATAGGATGATGCGCAACGACCAAGTCGCCGTTTTGCTTCCAATGGTGGCCGGCTCAATCGCTGTTCTCTGCACAATCCTGATTCACTACTTGGCATTGTGGGCTTCCGTGAATTTATTCCGCCGCGAGCGGAAGATGGGGCTCGTAGGATCAGGACTCTGGATCGATCTAGGAATATTCGTGCTGACAATGTTATTTGCCTTTGTAGCGCACTTGATTGAGATTGCGTTATGGGCTGCCTTGTTAGTTATATGCGGAGAATTCACATCCTTCGAACTCGCGTACTACCACTCAGCGAGCAACTACACGACGTTGGGATCTGGTGGTTTGATCATGACATCGTCGTGGAAGCTTTTGGGGCCTTTGGAAGCGGCCGATGGAGCGTTGATGTTTGGTATCTCCACGGCGATGATCTTCGCGATGGCCCAGCGTTTGATGCGCGCCAAGTTTCGTGATCTTTAGGTCAAAGACCGGCGCACTATTTCACAAGTTGGCCGCGACGTTCCACCTATCGGCGCCAATAGACGACAAAAGGATCATTGCAATGTCTGCGGAAGAACCGCCTGGTTAACCGTGGGACTCGATAAGTCGATGGCCGATTTAGGTTGCATCACTTTGGTGCACCTTAAGACAAATCGCTCGGGTACTAATCCGGAAGGGTCGGGTGTGTCACCCCGCAGCGATTGCGCCATAAACGTGAATCGAATTCCATTGGACGAAGGTGCGGCTCAATACCTTCGTGTACTCGAAATCAATGCGTGCGGAACCAGCGGAATCACGAATTTATGGGCGACCGCTACACGCTTCTTAATTCGGTCAGATGTTTTACAAGCGGGTTGTACGGGGAAGTCGGCTCTTGTCGCAAATTTTTCGAAACACTTCGATGTGCGAAGCATCGTAGCAGTAGCAGACCAAACCGGGTTTGCGGATAGGCGTTCACGAAGGCTGCGAAATGCCCACGCATGTTCGCTCCTTGATCTCATAGGCTGACCCCGCACACCAAATATGGATGCGGTCCGAACGGGAAGGCTCGATGCGAACTGCGCTTCTTCTCCTGGGATTCTGTTACGACTGGAGAGACAGAACCCTTCTTGAGATAGGCGCATTTGGCTTGCTGGGCCTGCGGGGCTTCAATCGCTAAGAACCGATATAGACCGAAATCTCGAAGGAGGAAAACCATGCAATTCCGTAGTCGTCGTGCTGTCGTGTTTTGTCTCTTCGCATTCACCACTCTGGCTGTGTTGACGAACGCGTCCGCACAAGATCGGGACGTTGTCCATTTAGTTTCGGGAGTGGTGAAGCACGTCGACAGAGACTCAAAGAAAGTGATCGTCAAAGCAGGTGATGGAGTAGAGCACACCATTAAGTGGACTGGGGACACAACATGGCGCGGAACCAAAGAAGGAGGAGAAGAGATAAAAGAGGGATCGCAACTCACTGTTCGATATACAGAGAAGGCAGGGGAGAAGACCGCGGTTGGGATTGAAGACGTCGGCAGGGATACTAAGAAGGCAGTGCAATGAGATCACAAGGGCGCTCTCATTCGCTGTGATCTTGGCGCGGTCAAAGGTCGTGCGTTCCCGGATTCCACAGATGAGAATGGTCAGGCGCCCATCGCATTCCTGGAGGCGCTTTGAACCTCTTGAGAGTCGTAGAGACGAACCATGGCAACGTCATGGGGGACGAAGCATCGATTGTCGACAAGACAAAGTACTCGTTGATTCGTCTCTTGTCGAATGCCGCCCACTCGTTCATTTGGTGTAATTTCCTCGTGGAACTGTCCCGAATACCTCACAGCAGCGCTAAGGAAGGTATGCCGGGTTGAGAAGGTCGACTCCGATCTGGGTTAGCGTCAAGCAAGCTTAATCGGAGCACTTTAAAGGAGCAATCTCATTGGATGAGGAGGCCGAAGGAAGAATCAGGTGCTAATGTCAACTTTCGATTCTATTGGACGCGTAACTTCATTTGGTGCTAAGGCTCTGCGGAATGCATGGTTCCCCCCATTCGAGACAGAGTATCTGAGCACTCAACTTTATGAAATCGGCGTAGGTTCGTTCTTACTCGTCGTAGCGTCGGGTTTTGCCCTTGGCGTCGTCCTTACGCTGCATACACGCAGTATGCTGGTCCAATTTGGCGCGACAGCAGATATTCCTGTCTTCCAGTCGCTCGCATTCTTCAATGAGATTGGCCCCCTCGTCACAGGCTTGCTGATGGCCGGTAGGGTGGGCGCCGGCATCGGGGCGCAACTCGCCAACATGCGGGCTACGGAGCAGATTGACGCGATCGAAACGATATCGGTCGATTCATTCAAGTTGTTGGTGGTGACGAGAGTCATCGCATGCTGCGTCATGCTGCCATTGCTGACTGTTTTTATGGATACCGCAGGCATCCTCGGTGGCTTTCTATCCGAGCACTTGGTTTCACACTTAAGCTGGACGCTTTATTTTCAGCGCGCCTTTGACGGTGTGACGCTTGCCGATTTCATTCCACCGACTCTGAAGACAGCAGTGTTTGGCTTTCTCATCGCTACCATCTCCTGCTTTTATGGCTACACGACTAACGAGGGTTCCGAGGGAGTGCGTAAGGCCGCCACGTACAGCGTCGTTATCTCGTCGCTGATGATCATCCTGACAGATGTGATTTTGGTGAAACTCATCTTTCTCTTCTTTCCGGATCAGGCCATATGAATATCAACCGTGACCATGGCAGCCTGGAGCCAGCCGCTATAGCGTTTGCACAGGTCGATAAAGCATTTAGTGGAAGGAAGGTGCTCGACAAAGTGTCATTTTCGGTTGCCCGCGGCGAAACGCTTTGCATCCTGGGACGCAGCGGAACCGGCAAGAGCGTAACCCTGAAGCTGATGATCGGTCTGCTCAATGCCGATGCCGGCAAAGTTCTGGTGGAAGGAGCAGACATGGCGACTTTGGACGAAGGCGGGTTGGTTAAGGTTCGCCGAAAAATGGGATTTCTTTTTCAGAGCGCGGCCCTCTTTGACTCCTTTTCTATAAATCAGAACCTTGCCATGCCACTCCATCGGCTTGATCGCACTAAGTCTCGGGATGAAATCAAACGCGCAGTGCACGAGAGTTTGCGGCAGGTTGGTCTGGAGAAGGATGGCGAAAAGATGCCTGCAGCTCTCTCTGGGGGCATGCAAAAGCGAGCCGGTTTGGCGCGAGCCCTGATACTCAAGCCTGAGATCCTCCTCGTGGATGAGCCCAGCAGTGGACTGGACAGAATTACAGCAGGCGAAATCGACGATCTTCTCATTAAGGTCAAAACCGAGCGTCACACCACCATAGTGATCGTCACCCATGACGTTCACGGAGCAAGAAAGATAGGTGACAAATTCGCCGTATTGGATGCAGGCGGGCTGTTGGCGTTTGGCAGCCCCGAAGAACTGGATGGCAAGCAAGACGACCGACTGCAGCAATTCATATCGGAGCGTTAATCATATGAAGAATCACAATCTGCTGGTGGGAGTTTTCGTTACAGCTGCTTTCGCACTCTTCAGCGCCGGGCTGTTTCTTATCGGTGATCAGTACAAAGCCTTCAGTCATCATGTCATTTACTACACCGACTTCCAGAGTGTAGATGGGCTGACGAAGGGTACAAAGGTGAGAGTGGACGGTTTGGACGCGGGCGAAATCGAGAGTATTCAGATCCCGGCGAGCCCGGCGCAGAAGTTCCGGCTGAAGATGAAAATGGATGATCGACTTCATGGCATGATCCGTGAAGATTCTCTGGTGACCGTCGAGACAGAGGGGATTGTGGGAGATAAGTTTCTGCTCATCCAGGATGGAACCGAGCACGCATCGGAAGCGCCGGACGGGAGCACGCTCCGGAGCAAAGAGCCATTCGAAATGTCCAAGCTGTTGGAACAGGCGCAAGGACTTATGAACCAGGCGGGTACAGCGATCAACCAGGTTCAAGGCACCATGGACGACGTCCGCGGTCACCTGGATGCCACTCTTGATACGGCGACGAGCACGATTAAGAACGTAAATGGGGTTGTGCGGGATGTGCAAAGTGGAAAGGGTTCAGTCGGAATGTTGCTTGAAGATGAAGCGACCGCTACGGACGTAAGGCAGTCGGTAGCGAACATCCGTGAGACGACTGAAAAACTGAATGAGTCCTCCGATCGAATTGACGGCATCCTGCGTGAAGTTCAATCTCGTCAGCTCGTGGGCAAGATGGATGACACACTCATTAGCGCGAGTTCCGCTACGCGCAATCTCGATCAGACGAGCCAGCAGATCAATACCACGCTCAAGAGCGCGTTTGCCCAAAACCAATTTGGCGAAGACGCGGGCACCAACCTTCAGCAGTCTCTCACTAATATCAACCAGGCCACCGGCAACGTTGCCGATGATACAGAAGCGTTGAAGCACGGCTTCTTCTTCAGAGGCTTCTTCAGGCGTCGGGGATACGACGACCTTGATGATTTACCTGTCGAGCAATATCGTTCCGGACAGATCTTCAAGGGTTTACCTGAGAGCCGTCAGTGGATAACTGCTCCCTCGCTGTTCACCACTAACGGAGAAGGGGAAGAGGTGCTATCTGAGCAGGGCAGACATAATATTGATGAGGCAGTAAGCCAGTTCAATGAGATCTACGGCCAACCTCTCATCATCGAAGGTTACTCGTCTTCAGGCTCGGCTTCGGATCAACTAATAAGGTCACGCAGAAGGGCAATACTGGTCCGAACCTATCTCCAACTACGCTTCCATGTCTTGCCCAAAAATACCGGCATTGTCGCCCTCGACGGCGCGCCTCCTGAAAACGCTGGCAAAAGCACCTTCGATGGAGTCAGCTTGGTAAGTGTAGGCAAGAGGAAATAAACCGTCCACATTCAGTTGTTTGTTATCGCTCGACGGCTCTTAGGCCGTCATCGTGAAGCGTTGGCAACGTTATTGTATCCACTGCGTCAGTGGCTACGTACCGATCGCCAATCCATTTGTTTCGATTGAGATAACACTGCGACCGAATGTAAACCGACCGGTGATTCACGGGTGAATAATCACACGACCGGAATCCAATAGGGCGGAGTTATGCTTGGCTTTCCGGATCGGGACTGGAACGGTGCAGAGGTATGAGACAATCTTCTTGTCTGGCGATGGGGAGAACATCCCATCCAGCGTCGTCGGCGATTTCCCTGCACTGACAATAACATCGCGCACGATTGCGAAATGTAAGAAGCCAATCTCTCTATCTTAGTGAAGAGAGCGGCTTGTTCCGATGTGCGTTTCGGTGCAGCTTCTCAAGTATATTGGGTTCCTTCAGAGTGTTGGCGCGGAACCCAGCCTCCCCAAGGAAGCGCACCTAGTCGATGATTCGTATCGGGCCCCCATCTATTTGACAATCTTGGACCGAACGGTCCTGACAACAAGAGTGTACTCAATGGCAGAGCAGTCCGAGTACATATTGGAGCCGCTCCGCGAGGCTGCGGACTTCACTCTCTATCGCGGCAGAGAGCGCGGCAACCAGATGCCGATCCTGGCGTTGGCGGTCGCTGCTGAACAGCCGTCGCCTCAGAGTTTCCGGCGGCTCGAACATGAATACTCGCTGGCGACCGAACTCGATGCGGCTTGGGCAGCTCAGCCGCTTGCGCTGACTCGTCAGCAAGGGCGACCGGTCCTCCTTCTTAAGGATCCCGGTGGTGAACCCCTGGATCGGGTAATCGAACAGCACCAGGAACAACCGATCGATCTGAATCGCTTCCTGCGCATTGCCATCGGTTTGGCTGGAGCACTTAGCCAAACCCACCGGCAAGGCCTCATCCATAAGGACGTCAAGCCTGCGAACGCCCTTGTTGACGATTCCGGGCACGTGTGGCTCACTGGCTTTGGAATCGCGTCTCAGCTTCTCCGCGAGCGCCAGACACCCGCGCCGCCCGAGATCATTGCGGGCACATTTGCCTACATGTCCCCTGAACAAACCGGGCGCATGAATCGCTCGATTGATTCACGGAGCGATCTCTACTCTCTGGGAGTCACCTTGTATCACATGCTGACCGGCGTGCTCCCGTTCATTGCCGCCGATCCTTTGGAATGGTTCCACTGCCACATCGCGCGTCAGCCAATTGCGCCGGTTGATCGCCGCAGCGTTCCCGAGCAGTTGTCCGCCATTGTCATGAAGCTCCTCGCCAAGAATGCTGAGGAACGTTACCAGACCGCCGCGGGCCTCAAAGCCGATCTTCGGCGCTGCCTGGTCGAGTGGCAGTCGCATGGACGCATCGCGCCATTCCCTCTCGGTGCGGACGACTCGTCGGACAGATTGCTGATACCAGAAAAACTGTACGGCAGAGAGCGTGAGGTTGATTCTCTGATTGCCGCATTCGATCGTGTCGTTGCCGGCGGAAGGCCGGAGTTGGTGCTTGTCTCCGGATACTCTGGCGTTGGCAAATCTGCCGTCGTCAACGAGCTCCACAAGTGGCTTGTTCCAACCCGCAGCCTATTTGCGTCCGGCAAGTTCGACCAGTACAAGCGCGACATTCCTTACGCCACTGTTGCCCGAGCCTTCCAGAGCCTTATTCATCCTCTGCTCAGTAAACCTGAGACCGAGCTGACAAAATGGCGAGACGACCTTAATCAGGCGTTGAATCCGAATGGATCGCTCCTGGTGGATATCGTTCCAGAATTGAGATTAATCATCGGAGAGCAGTCACCTGTTGCTGCTTTACCGGCTCAAGAGGCCAGAGCCCGCTCGCACCTCGCATTTCGGCGGTTCATCGGCGTTTTCGCGCGCCCTGAACATCCGCTGGCCCTGTTTCTCGACGATTTGCAGTGGCTCGATGCGGCAACACTCGACCTTCTGGAGGATCTGCTGGTTCAGCAAGATCTGGCACAGTTGCTGGTGGTCGGCGCTTATCGAGATAACGAAGTCGACTCAACGCACCCGCTGATGCGGAAGTTGTCAGCAATCCGCCAAACCAAAGCCACCGTCCAGGAGATAGTGCTGACGCCGCTGGGCTCCGACGACCTGTCACACCTGATTTCAGATGCCCTGCACTGTGAATTGCATGCAGCGACGTCGCTAGCTCAACTCATACACGGTAAGACTGACGGCAACCCGTTTTTTGCCATTCAGTTCATTCATGCCCTGGTTGATGAGGGACTGGTCACCTTCGAGCATGAAAATGCCCAATGGCGCTGGGATCTTGATGCCATTCGCGCCAAGGGTTATACCGACAATGTCGTGGATCTCATGGTTGCAAAGCTCAACCGGCTCCCAGAAAGCACCCAGAAAGCGCTCCAACAATTTGCCTGCGTTGGAAACAGCGCCGAAGCCGCCACGCTCTCTGCAGTTCTCGAGGCATCAGAACAGGAAGTCGAAGCAGAACTATGGGAAGCTCTGCAGCAAGAGCTGATTGTCCACTCGGAGGATTCCTGGCAGTTTGTGCACGATCGTGTAAGGGAAGCGGCCTATTCCACCATTGCGGCAGAATTACGCGCCGAGGACCATCTGCGAATTGGGCGATTGCTCAATGCGCACACTCCGGCTGAAAAGCGTGAGGAGGCCATATTCGAGATCGTCAATCAGTTGAACCGCGGAGCCAAGCTCCTCACCTCAGAAGATGAACGCTACCAGTTGGCTGAGCTCAACCTTATCGCCGGCAAGCGAGCCAAAGCTTCCACGGCCTACTCCTCTGCGCTTATCTACTTACTCGCCGGTGCAGAAGTATTGACGGACGAATGTTGGGAGCGCCGTCATGATCTCATCTTTCAGTTGGAATTGAATCGAGCCGAATGCGAGTTTCTGACCGGCGAGCTAGCGGCGGCTGAGAAGCGCTTGACGATGCTCTCATCCCGCGCTGCGAATACGGTCGAGCGAGCAGCCGTCGAATGCTTGCACATCGATTTGTACACGGTTCTCGAACGGCCCGATCGTGCTGTGTCCGGCTGTCTCGACTTCCTCCGGTATCTGGGGGTCGACTGGCTGCCCCATCCAACGGAGGAGCAAATACGAAGCGAATATGACCGGATCTGGTCGCAGCTAGGAAGCCGCGGAATTGAGGAGATTATTGACTTCCCCCTGATGAGCGACCCCGCCTCGATCGCGACTCTGGATGTTTTGACAAAGGTATACCCTGCGGCACTGTTTACGGACAAGAACCTTGTTGCCATGGTCATCTGTCGGGCGATCAGTCTCAGCATCGAGCGGGGCAACAGCGATGGATCATGCGTCGCTTATGTGTATTTCGCTAAGATTGCCGGACCGCGCTTCGGCGACTATAAGACTGGATTTAGATTCGGTCAGCTTGGCTATGAACTGGTCGAGAAGCGTGGCATGAAGCGATTCCAGGCTCGGACCTGTCTTTGGTTTGCAGAATTTGTCCTACCCTGGACCAGACGTTTCCAGGCTGGCCGTGGGCTGACGCAACGAGCACTCGAAATTGCGACTAAAGTTGGCGATCTAACGATCGTGGCGTACAGCCACTACAACCTGAATACGAACTTCCTTGCCGCCGGCGATCTACTGGCTGAGGCGCAGCGTCAAGCTGAGATTGGTCTTGAGGCCGTGGAAAGGATGCATTTCGGCCACCTGATTGACGTCATCGCAACGCAGCTTGGTCTAATAAGAACGTTGCGTGGTTTGACTTACAAGTTTGGCTCCTTTGACGACGGACAGCTCAGCGAGGCAATGCTCGAGCAGCATTTAACAGCCAACCCGGCAGCGACCCTGCCGGAGTGCTGGTACTGGATCCGAAAGCTGCAGGCACTCTTCTTTGCCGGGGACTATTCTTCGGCACTCGATGCCGCAGCGAGGGCGCGACCAATACTCTGGACCTCGGCTGCGATGTTTGAAACTGCGGAATATCATTTCTACGCAGGTCTTTCGCACGCGGCATCCTGCGCGTTCGCGGTTTCCAACCAAGACGGCTCCATTTCTTCGCGTCCCGGGGAAGTCGTTCTCTCGTCCTCTTACCAAAGAGAGTGCCAGCAGCATTTCGAGGCTTTGGTGACCCACCACAGACAGCTCGAAGTATGGGCGGAACACTGCCCGGAAAATTTCGGGAACCGCGCCGCGCTTATCGCGGCGGAGATTGCGCGCATCGAAGGCCGCACGCTCGACGCCGAGCAGCTTTACGAAGATGCCATCCGCTCAGCTCAGGCGAATGGTTTTGTTCATAATGAGGCTCTGGCCAACGAATTGGCAGCGGGTTTCTATCGAGCCCGCGGTCTGGAGAAGATCGCAAATGCGTATTTGAAGGACGCCCGAGCCCTCTATTCGCGTTGGGGTGCCGACGGAAAAGTAAAGCAACTCGACGAAAGCTATCCGCGTCTGCGTGAGGTGCGAACTCTTGCCGCTCCGGCCACCATCGGACCGCCAGTCGGCCAGTTGGACGTTGAGACTGTCGTGAAAGCATCGCAGGCACTTTCGAGCGAGATGGTCCTTCCCAGGCTGATCGAGAAACTCATGCGAATCGCCGTGGAGCATGCCGGGGCCGAACGGGGTCTGCTCATCCTGATTCGGGGGAGCGAGCCGTGGATAGAAGCTGAAGCCACCTCAGGCCCTGGTAGGTTCGAGGTTGCAGTTCGGCAGGCAGCCGTCACGCCGTCCGATCTGCCTCCGTCCATGCTGCATTACGTGATTCGAACGCAGGAGGGCGTGCTTCTGGATGATGCTTCGGTGGACAACGTATATTCCACGGACGAGTATGTGCGGCTGAAGCGCTCAAGGTCGGTCCTATGCCTGCCAATCGTCAAGCAAATGAAGCTTGTCGGCGCACTTTATCTGGAAAACAATCTGACTCCGCACGCCTTCACGTCGGATCGAGTTGGCGTTCTGCAGTTGTTGGCTTCGCAAGCCGCAATTTCATTGGAAAATGCCGCCCTCTATACCGATCTGCAGCGGAGTGAAGCTTTCCTGGCCCACGGACAGAGGATAAGCCACACCGGCAGCTTCAGAAGGAGCACCTTTAGCGACGAAATCTATTTGTCGGAAGAAGCCTATGAGATCTACGGACTTGATCGATCTGTTACGCCAAACTTGCAGTGGCTAGTTTCACGTATTCATCCCGAGGATAGAACTCGTGTTCAGCAGACGATCGAATATGCGACCCACCAAAGGACAGGTTTCGATGTTGAATATCGTCTGCTGAGGCGGGACGATTCGATAAGGTACCTGCATGTTGCAGTTCAAGCGTTGGAGCATGCCTCCGGCGAGCTGGAATTTGTGGGCGCCGTCACGGACATCACCGAGCGCAAGGAAGCTGAAGAGGCTTTGCGCCTAGCACAGGGCGATCTTGAACGCATCAACCGGGTGACAACCATGGGAGAGTTAGCGGCATCCCTGGCTCATGAAATCAAACAACCGATTAGCGGCGCAATCACCAACGCCAACGTCTGCCTGCGAAAGCTCGGGAGTGATGAGCCGAATCTCGATGAAGTGCGCGGAGTCGTCATCAGAATAGTAAGAGATGCACAGCGTGCTGCAGAGATTATCGACAAGATCCGTTCACAATTCGAGAAGAGCTCCGAGAATCGGGCCGTCTTAGATGTAAACGAGATCATTCGAGAAACATTCGCTCTCCTGCGCAGCGAGGCAGTGCGATACAACATATCGGTCCGGACAGATCTGGCAGCCGATCTTCCTCAGATCGCCGGAGATCGCGTGCAATTGCAGCAGGTCGCGATGAATATAATTGTCAACAGCATCGAAGCGATGAAGGACGTTGATGGAATACGGGAGATGGTAATCGAGTCGAAGCGAGGTGAAGAAGAGCAGATTCTTGTCACCGTGAGTGATACTGGCCCAGGGTTCCCGCCGCATCTCGCGGAAAAGATATTCGATCCTTTCTTTACAACCAAACCCCACGGCACAGGCATGGGGCTTCGCATCAGCCGTTCAATCATTCAGTCGCATGGTGGGCGTTTGTGGGCGATCGCTTCCTCTGGGCGCGGCGCAACCTTTCACTTCAGCCTTCCCGCCGCGACTCCAGACCACGGTTAAATCCGGCGTGTGTTTGCGATCAGGCTCTGACATTGCACCTTTTGATTACGCTTTCCGAAGAGGAAGGATCACCTGTGCCCGTAATTCGTGAAAACATAATCTTTTGACTTTGCTTTCGCGTGGCACGCGTAGCCGCACTTGGCATCGCTCCCCTGCGGTGGCTTGTCATTCAAATTGGCGGGCCTGAACGAGTTGGATGCCGCGTCATACTCGAACGCGCCGTAACCCCACCCGCCGCTGTCTGCGAACCTCTTGCTGTCCTTCAGCATGAAATCGACGTTACTCTGGGCACCTGGCACCGTCGGCCCACCGGGTTCACCGGCATTCACTATCGCATTCCAATGGACCTTCGCCATCTTGGCGCCATCCGGAAAAGGCTTGCCGTTTGCAGGAATACCCTCTTTAAAGGCGCTAATCATCACAGGGTTCCCAAGGATCGCAGCGAGCTTACCTCTGTTAAGGCTGATGGCGATGACTGGCCAGCTTTCGTATCCCCTGAACTCAGAGAACGCGAGGCCATTCGGTATTTTGAGAGCGTACTTGTCCTGGGTGGAAATGGCGGCTTGTGCCGGCGCCCCGACGCCCTTGGAGGCGGGGGCAGCGTCGAGGCGGGGAAGGTTGTGAATGAATAGTGCAAGCTTCCAGGTGTCGTTTTCAGAAATGCTCGACTGCCAGGAAGGCATGCCGGTGAGGCGAACTCCATTCTGTATGATCCAAAACAGTTCCGCGTCGCTCCAGTGCTGCACGTGGGGTGAATCCAGATTCATGGCGGGCGGGTCCAAGCTGCGCCCGAAGGCAGTGTCTCCGCGCCCATCCGGACCGTGGCATTGCGCGCAAGACCCAAGAAACACTTCCTGGCCCTCGCTCACGACCTCATCCGTCTCAGGCAGCGGATTCTTCTTCTTTCCTGCCTCCAATGGAATGGCCACGTCTTTAGCTGCATTGGCCAGGTTGGTTTCGTCCGGGGAGGGATGTTTATCCGCCGTGCAACCTTGAAGCAAAGCACCCAGCATTGCACCGATCACACCAAGCATCAGCTTGTGTTTTGGCGCCGCGCCGCGATCACCTCGGCCCCACCCGCAATTCGATGGCAGACTCACAAATACCCTCGTAAGTTCAGACATCGTGCGTTCTACTTCGCAAAGAGACTTCTTCTAAGCCCGATCTAACGCGTGTCTGGAGCCACTTCAATTAAGCCGGAAGTGAGGGGAGTAGAACAATTGGACAAAAGTATCGACCGATACCTTGGTATGAAGAATGCGGAAGGGATGTCAGGGACATTACAGGTAAGCCTGTTTGCGTTATCCTGATCCCGTACTCGCTCGCCGGTCCTTATTCGGCGCGGGGCGTGCACATGGGCGAGTTTGTCCTCAATATCAACGGCTCTCATCTGAGCGTGACCGCCGCGCCTGAAGAAACCTTGCTCTCCGTCCTTCGCGACCATCTCAAACTCACCGGAACCCACTATGGCTGCGGCGAGGGCCAGTGCGGCGCCTGTACCGTCCTGCTCGACGGCGTCGCTACGCGCTCCTGCCTCTTGCCGGTCGGCGGCGTGGGCAGCGCAACCATCGTTACCATCGAGGGTCTCGAGCAGAACGGCCGTCTCACTCCCGTCCAGCAGGCATTTCTTGACGAGGGCGCCTTCCAGTGCGGCTATTGCACCTCCGGCATGATCATTAGCGCCTTCGCGCTCCTCCGCCAGACGCCCCATCCCACCGACCAGCAGATTGTTTCCTCGATGAACGGCAACATCTGCCGCTGCGGAACCTATCCCCGCATCCTGGCCGCAATCCGCCGTGCTGCCAATGGAGCCACGCAATGAGCAGCCGAGCCGATCTCAAAAGTCGCGGCGGACGCGTCGACCCTGAGCTCGAATCCTTCCAGGAGGAGCGCTGGCGCGTGCTCGCCCTGCCCCTCGACCGCCGCGACTTTCTTCGCTTCTTCGGCGGTGGCCTGCTCGTCTGTCTCGCTCACCGTCCTGCCGTCGCGCAGGAGGCCGGTCGCTCGTTCGGCGGCCATCCTCTGCCCCGCGACATTGCCGCGTGGCTGCATATCGATGCCGGCAGCCAGGTCCGCGTTTTCACCGGCAAGGTGGAAGTTGGCCAGAACATCCGCACCTCCCTCGCCCAGCTTGTCGCCGAGGAGCTCCGGGTTCCCTTTGGCGCCGTCACAATCGTCATGGGAGACACGGCCCTCACTCCCTACGACATGGGCACCTTCGGCAGCCGCAGCACTCCCACCATGGGCCCGCAGCTTCGCACCATGGCCGCCGCCGCACGCCAGACTCTGCTTGAAACCGCCGCCGCCCGCTGGAAGCTCGAGGCCGCCTCGCTCACCGCCGAAGCCGGCAAGGTGACTGATCCGCGCACCGCCCGTTCCTTCACTTACGGCGAACTCACCGGCGGCCAGGATATGGTTCGCGTTGTCTCCGATTCCAAAACTCTGACAGCCAGCGCTGAATGGAAGATCGCTGGAACCTCTGTCTCCAAGGCGAATGGCCGCGACTTCGTCACGGGTCGACATCAGTATCCCTCCGACATCGTCCGCGACAACATGCTCTTCGGCGCGGTGCTGCGCCCCACCGGGTACAACGCCACGCTTGTTTCCCTCGACTCCAGTGCTGCAGAAAAACTCCCCGGCGTCCAGCTGGTACACGAAGGCGACTTTGTTGGCGTGGTCGCGCTTGATGCCTTCACTGCCCAGCGCGCCGTCTCCGCCCTCCGTGCCCAGTGGAACGTTCCTGCGCAGCCGTCCAATAGCGAGCTATTCCAGATCCTCAAAGACAGCTCCGATCCCGGCGACGGTCCGCAGTCTTCCACCGGTTCCGTAGAGCAGGCGCTGGCTGCCGCGCCTATCCATGTCGACCAGCAATACACTGTCCAGTACATTGCGCACGCCCCGCTTGAGCCGCGCGCCGCCGTCGCGGAATGGAACGGTACCAGCCTCACCGTCTGGACAGGGACACAGCGACCATTCGGGGTTCGCGACGAGCTCGCCCAGACATTTCATCTCACCGCCGATCAGGTCCACGTCATCCAGCCCGACATGGGCAGCGGCTACGGCGGCAAGCACACCGGCGAAGCCGCCATCGAGGCCGCACGCCTCGCGCGGGCCGCCGGTAAACCCGTCAAACTCGTCTGGACGCGCGGTGAGGAGTTCACCTGGGCGTACTTCCGGCCGGCCGGCGTGATTGAGATTCGGGCCGCCGCGCAATTAGACGGCACGCTCGCTGCCTGGGAGCACCACAATTACAACTCCGGCTCGGCCGCCATCGCCACGCCTTACGTTGTTCCTGCCCAGCTTTCCCACTACCATCCCGCGCGATCTCCGCTTCGCCAAGGTTCTTACCGCTCACTCGCCGCCGCGGCCAACGTCTTCGCTCGCGAGTCTCACATGGACGCACTGGCTCACGCCGTCGGCCTCGATCCCCTCGCCTTCCGACTCAAAAATCTCGCCGATGCCCGTCTTCGCGCCGTCTTTCAGGCAGCGGCCGAGGCCTTCGGCTGGGGCCATCAGAAGTCCTCGCCCGAGCGCGGCTTCGGCATTGCCGGCGCCACAGACAAGGGCGGCTACACCGCCGCTTGTGCAGAGGTCGCCCTCGATCCCGCTACCCACTCTGTGCACATCGTCCGCGTCGTCCAGGCCTGGGAGTCCGGGGCCATTGTCAACCCTGACGGCCTGCGCAACCAGACTGTCGGCGCCATCATTCAGGCCATCGGCGGCGCGCTCTTTGAGCAGATCCTTTTCGCCGATGGCCGCGTCCTCAATTCCCGCTTCGCTCAGTACCGCGTGCCCCGGTTCAGCGACCTCCCGCAAATCGAGGTTGTGCTCCTCGACCGCAAGGATCTGCCTTCGGCCGGAGCGGGCGAAACCGGGATCGTCGCGCTTGCGCCCGCTGTGGGCAACGCTCTCTTCGCCGCCACCGGGGTCCGCTTTCCCACGTTGCCGATGGTGCCGCGCACACCCGCTCCCGGCGCCCCCGCGCCGCCCGTCCGCAGTTGATTGAACTGAGAGTGCCCTCAGAAGGTTTGGAGGTCTTCACCTACATCTTTCGGATCGGGGACTGGCACCTTCCGCTACCTGGGTCCAGGATGTAGTTCACCTTCTTATGCTCTATCGCAAAGGCCAATGCTTCCAGCGCGTCGTGCCAGTTGTGCCCCGGGCGGAAATTGTAAGAGAAACCGAGACATTCTTCCTCGTAAATCTCACTGACAATTGTGATTTAAAACCAGCCGAAGTCCAATCCGGGGCGACTAAGATCAACAAAGCATCTCTGAAGCAAGAAGGATAACGATGCGCAAAGTTCAAGATTCGAAATGTATGCGTTTCACACTGGCGGTTTTTAGAGCGTTCGCAGTCATGATCGTTACAGTTCTCGGCGCAATGCCGGCCGCCAGCGCCCAGCACCAGATTGCCGTTCCTCCTCCACCAATGGGCTGGTCTTCGTGGAACAGCTTTTCCAATACCGTCGATGCCAAGATCGTTATGGATCAGGCCAGAGCCATGGCCGCTAACGGCATGGCCAAGGCCGGCTATCAGTACGTCAACATCGATGAAGGCTGGTGGTTGGGCCAGCGCGACTCGGAAGGGAACATTGTGGTCGATGCCAAGGCATGGCCCGCGCTGGCTCCCAGTGAGCGAGACGGAGACATGGCCAACATCGTCCGTTACATTCACTCGCTTGGCCTGAAGGCGGGCATCTACACTGACGCGGGAATGGACGGCTGCAGCCTGTACCCGGACCTCGGCCCGGTCTATCCGCACGTGGGCAGTGAAGGCCATTATGAACAGGATTTCCTTCAATTCGCCAGGTGGGGATTCGACTATGTGAAGGTCGACTGGTGCGGCGGCGACAAGGAAAAACTCGATCCCGCGGTTCAATATGCCGAGATTGCCAGAGCGATCGCCGAGGCCGAAGCTAGGACAGGGCGGCGGCTCTACCTCTCAATTTGCGAGTGGGGCAACAACAGTCCGTGGACATGGGCTCCCGACGTGGGCGGGGTGCCGGCAGATATCTGGCGGACCAGCGGCGATATCGTCGCTCCCATTGTGCCGCACGAAAAGCACAGCGGCCGCCTGGCCAGCTTTCCTGGCGTGCTCTCGAATTTTGATCTGGGAATTCATCCCGAGGCGGAGCATACCGGTTTTTACAACGATCCCGACATGATGGTGGTCGGAATGCCGGGTCTTACGGACGCTCAAAACCGGGTCCATATGAGCCTTTGGGCGATTTCTGCAGCCCCGCTGCTGGCGGGCGCGGATCTCACCACCTTGAGTGATGCCACATTGGCCACGCTTACCAATCCCGAAGTGATCGCTGTCGATCAGGATTCTCTTGGGTTGCAGGCAGTCAAAGTCGCGTCTTACGGTAACGGACTTGAGGTGTGGTCCAAGGCGCTCTCCACTCCGGGAGAACGTGCGGTCCTACTCCTCAACAGGACGGGCGACCCTGCCGCTATCGCCGTGCATTGGGGCGACTTGGGGCTCAGCGACGCGTCGCCCGCTTCCGTTAGAGATCTCTGGGCTCGGAAAGACCTCGGTTCGTTCAGCTCTTCCTATTCCGCCACTGTTCAGTCGAATGACGCGGCTATGTTGATCGTCCTCGGCAGCGAGGGGAAACTCACTTCATACACTCCTGTCGGCGCCGATAACCCAGGCAGCGGCCAGGAGATCAGGTTTAACAAGGTCTACTCACGCGTTCACCTCGCCAGAGCCCGAATTACTTATACCAATGCTGACAAGTCTCCGCGAATTGCAGAACTGCGCGTGAATGGCCGGATCGCCACCAGAGTCGCATTCCCTCCCACCGGAAGCGAGAACAAAGCGGGGGCGGTGTGGATTGAAACGCTCTTTGATCGCGAAGGCGCCAACAACGCGCTCAGTTTCACTCCCGTTTCAGGTCCGGGACTGAGCATCGAGTCGATCGCGGTTGAATAAAGAGTAAGGCGCGGCCTTGACTGCCATCAATACCTGGAACTTGCGCAGGTGGAGAGCGGGAACGGAGTTGCTGGTTCAATTTCGCAAACGAAGGCCATTGAAGCAGTAGGGCCTCGGATACCGGGAGCGCGTTATCTACACGCGCTCGAGGCCAACGAGAGCCCGAGATCAAGCCCGCACCGGCAATCAGTCAGCGGCCGTCGAGCGCGCACGAGATTCCTGAGGTTCCGGGTAGCTTACCTTTTTCATGAACTGCCGGAAGGTTGGTTCATCGCGCAGAGACGCAAGGATTGGATCGGATCGGAACCCGAGACTCCAAAGCCCTCCCTCTCGGTAAGACTGCTCTAACCGATCCACCGCCTTCTTTCTCTCATTCAATCCGATCAGAATAAGAGCGACAGCGTAAGGCTCACAACCTCTCCCGCGACTTTCGGCATCTGTCATCGATTTGAGGAGTATGCGTGCCTCTTCATGCTTGCCGGCAGCTGCGAGAGCGTAACCGAGCGCTCCCTGAATCACAGGGTGATTCGGGGAATCGGCTGCCAGGCCCTTCAACCGATCAATACGTGCAATTCGACCTTCCAATTGAAGGCAGGCCAAAGCCTCGACGGCATCCTTCACAGGGCCGGGCTGGCCGGTGGCCCGCACCTGGTCGATTCGGTGTATCGCCCTTTCAAACTCACTCCTCAGATACTCGTTCCAGCAATACAACGCAGTTGCAAAGTAGCCTAAGGGAGCCTTTTCCTCGGCATTCAACAGGAGCTCGGAAGCTTTCTCGAGTCTTTTCTCCGCAATGTGCAACACAGCCCGTCCCGTCAACGCATACCAATCCGGGGCCTCACGGCCCAATGCCTCATCAAAACCGCGGTCGGCCCCTTGCCAGTCCCGCAGGAAGACCAGCTTGATCCATGCTGCGGCATACCTTACCTCCGGCAGATCGGGATCGATCTCGAGCGCCCGATCCACTGCGGCTTTCGCGGTGGCGTAGGCGACCGAGGTGCCGACCACCCCGGACAGGCCTTGCGCAATCAACACAAACGACAGCCCCGCATAGGCTGACGCGTTTCCGGGATCCAGATCGATGGCCTCTCGGAAATAACCCGAAATGGCTGTGAGATTTCGATAGGAGACGACGCCCCACATTCTGTGAGCGGCGGCCGCCAGTTCCGCTGAGCGCTGCCGCGCCAGTTCAGGAATCAGACAATCAATCCGTTCTTCAATCCTGGAGACAGGCTTCCCAATGGCAGGCACTGCGGGGAACAACTCCGGCCTCACAGCTTCCTGCGGTTCCCTTTCTAAGGAAGCACCACAGTTCGCAAGCCAATTATCCAGCTCTTCCGAATAGGCGAATACGGAGCTTTTCCTGCCGCCAAGATGATGAACTGGAAGGCCAAGTTTGGCGTGCCACCTCTGAACGGTTCGTGAACTGCGGCCCAAATGCGCGGCAATAGCTTTCCAGGAGTCCAGCCTGGCCGCCGACGGACCTTTATTTGTTGCCATTGAATTCATCCGGATGCCGCTCTCCGCGAAGATGGACAGGGCTGAATTGGACGTCGCCCACATTGCCGGTTGCAGACCACTTCTGCTCGACCCGAACAGCGAATCATCCTGTCCTATGTGTAATGGCCCCGAGGAAAGAACATACTCACCCTAAGCATGTCTCTTTTCCCGGCGCACCGTAATCCTTGTAGTGGGCCCTTGCCGATTGCCAATATACTAAGCACGTCGCCCTCGGAGCGACAGCGCTTCTTGAATGCTGTGGACACGAAAGTGCGCACTAAAGGCACTGTGGTATTAGCAGGCACTAACATAATTGCAACGCCAGCAAGAACCCCGAATTCATTTAGAAGTCTGTACCCGAGTGATCGTCGTGGGTGCCAAAATGGTCACTTGGCATATATTGTCGCATAATGTCGCTATAAGTCAAAATATTGCTGGAGCAGATACTGAAGTTGTGACTTAAGATGAGGACACCTTTCAGAGCGCATCAGTTTTCGCAGATCTTTAAGAAGACAAAAATCACAAACCTTTAACGCGACTAGGTTCACAGTTCCAGCTAGTGTAGAAACCGTAAGAACATTATAGGCTCCGATTTGAACTGGTTTGCGAAGCCAGCATGGCGAAGCCATGGGCAGTCTTAAACCCATTCAAATCAAGGATAACCATTTTGTCGCCGAGCATTGATTTGCTTTATAGCAAATCTCCCTCATGCGAGGAGTCACATGGCCACGGCCCATATCCAGATATCGAATGGCGTTGAACGCTTCCCCATCTCAAGCGCGGGTGTAACTGAAAACAGCGCCAAGACACCGAGTTGGTTCGCCGTGTTCACCGTACCGCAAAATGAGCTTGCTGTAGTCAGGCACTTTGACGTTCGTAAGGTAGAGTCTTTTTGTCCTACGTACGAAAGTGTACGGATATGGAAGAACAGACGGCGTATGAAGATCGTTGCGCCTCTTTTTCCGACGTATGTTTTTGCACGGTTTCAGAGGACGGATCGATCAGCGATTCTGGGCACACCAGGCATTCTGAGAATTGTTGGGAACAGCCAAGGGCCCATTCCCATTCCAGACTCAGAAGTCGAATTCCTCCGTTCCGATTTTTATGGTCGCAGGTTCGAGCCGTACAGAGATTTCTTGGTAGGCGAAAGGGTTCGAATCAAGAGCGGCTTGTTGCAGGGTGTAGAGGGGACTCTTGTGCGCAAGAAGAGCAGCTTGCGGTTTGTCTTGACGCTCGGGCTGATTAATCAGCATGCCGCTCTCGAGGTAGATGCCGACGAACTGGAATTGCTCGCGAATTAGCAACGATTCGAGCTTGATCGGACTTAGGATGGGGCGTATGACAGTCCCCAGGATACAAATAACGAGAAATGAGCAATTGATTTGCAAAGAATGCGGGAACCCTCTGCGTCGATGTGATCGCAAGGGTTTTTTGCAACATAGACTCTTCCCACTCCTGGGTTTTTACCCTTGGTGGTGTCGCGATTGCAAAAATGAAATCATGCTTAGGCGTCGGCACGCACGCTAAGCGCAAATCGACCGATGTATCCCAGCGAAACGAATCATGAATTAGAATCAGTCTCCCAGCCATTCTTTTGGAAAAAGCCCTAATATACCGGAAATCTGCGATCTACACCTCTTTATCCGCTGCTAAATCCCATGGTCCGCAACTCCTCATTAGAGCCAGCCAGGCGGAGGTGAAACTTCGGTTTCACCGATTGAACATCATTTGAAGAGTCGTGGGTTCATCGCATCTGCTCCCGGTCATGGTGCCGGCAACGCATAAACACGTGAGGGAAAACACTTGGCACTCACACCTACAATTTCAGAGGTCCCGGGCAGGATTACCCGAGCGGCGGTAGCCCTGTTTTCAAAGCAGGGATACCATGGGACCGGCACGCGCGAGATTGCCCGTCTCGCGGACGTAAGCGAGGTAACTGTCTTCCGGTACTTCGAGCACAAAGAAGACATTTTCCTGGCAGCCCTTCAACTCAACTTTGGATCCCTCGGATCGCGTCTGGATTTGTTCGCACGCGGTTCCGAGTTTCGCACGCCTGAGTCGATGCTTCCACAAATACTGAGCCTCCTGGTTGACACCGCGACATTGTCGCCTGAATTGATGAAGCTGGTCGCAGTCGCATTTGTAGAGCTTCACGGAAAAGCTGAAGATGTTTGTCTTAAACACCTGGCCCCGCTTTTCACTTCCATAGCCAGCTATTTGAACACGAACATGGAGAGCGGCAAGCTTCGGAAACTGAACCCCTCGATCGTGACGGCGGCGATCGTGTTGACGGTGATTGCGCAACCCGAACTGTCGAAATTGGTCGCAGGCTCTGCCTTTTCACGTCTGGGAGGGCGCGACTCCATCGATGAATACACAAAGTTCTGGCTGAAAGTACTGATGCCATCGGCCTCAGAAACTGCATGCGACGCCGAGTCAGTAGATTCAGACGGAAGATACAGTGGAGGTTCTGTTCTTTGGCGGGCTAAGATGGCCGAGAAGAGGAGACCCGATCGGCGGACGACCACGCAGGCGTCGCTCCGCGGCGCTCAAACCCAAGGTGGCCCTGGCCGCGATCAAGAGTGAGATCTCAAATGACAGTCATGAAACCGCGCATTCGAATGATTAGCGTCCGGCTCTCCGAAGAGGAGTACTCCGCTCTCAGGCGGCTCAGTTTGGTGACCGGCGCGCGAAGCGTATCGGACCTTGCGCGCGACGCGATGCGCAAGCTGCTGAATGGCGAGAATTCAGGTAGTCACATGGACGAGTTTCGTGCTGAAATTAGAGATCTGGACAAAAAGATAGAAGGACTTGCAGCAAGAGTGGCAACTCTAAGAAGTGTCAGCGATGATTGAATGAGATTGCAGAAACTGTATTGGGGACCGAGTAACAGGATGCAAGGGATTGACAGGATGTCGCAATCGGGTATCCGGGAGTTGTTTATGAGATGTTTAACCATTTCGCTTATTACAATCGCTATAGCCAGTTTTGCTTCGGCACAACAGCAGACTTCAAACCATGGCGGTTTGGGGGCAATGACCGTCAATGACACGTCGAACCTGCCAGTGGAGAAGATTGGCAGGGACGATCTGATTGGTATCACGGTGTACGACTCGCCCGAATTGACTCGGACAGTTCGTGTGGACTCTGAAGGAGACATACGCTTGCCGATGCTGCGGCAACGAATCCACTCTGCAGGACTGTATCCTTCTGAACTTGAGAATGCCATAACGAAGGCGCTGGAGGAAGAGAATGTCCTGGTAGACCCCGTGGTGACAGTTTCTGTCGTCGAGTACCGCAGCCGGCCGATCTCCGTCGTTGGGGCGGTGAAGAGTCCTCTGACGTTCCAGGCCACAGGCAAAGTCACCCTGCTCGATGCGCTCGCCCAGGCGGGAGGGCTTGCCGACAACGCAGGATCAGATATTCTAGTGAGCCATCAGCCATCGAGTGCGGAAGACAAATCAGTCGCTGTTTTTCAGCGGATACCTTTACATGACCTAATCGGCGGGGAAAATCCCATGCTGAATCTGCAACTGGAAGGTGGAGAAGAGATCCGTGTTCCTGAGGCGGGGCGGATATTTGTTGTAGGCGACGTAAAAAAGCCCGGCGCATACTATATTACGGATGGTTCCGAGAGCAGCGTCATGAGAGCGCTCGCTCTTTCAGAAGGGTTGGATACTTTTCCCGGCCGTAAGGCTTACATCTACCGTCTCGAAGGCGGTACCGGCGGCAGGAACGAAATTCCGATTGAATTAAAGAAGATTATGAATCGCAAATCCCCAGACGTGTCGTTGATGGCAAACGACATTCTGTACATCCCGGATGCAACCGGATTACGAGGAAGTATGAAAGTTTTGGAAGTATCCGTGGGAGTGGCAGCTGCTATTGGCGCTGCATCGATCTATGCATTTCGCTAAGTTATCTGAAGAGGATTTATGCCCGAACAATCGCGACTGGCGGAGGTGATTTCTCCTGGCCAGTCAAACAATCTGCCGACGGTGGCCTACTACCCACCGCTTCCATTGCAACCAGACTTCGAGCCGGAAGCTCCAGCGGTGCCTCTGTCGCACTACCTATGGATTCTGCGGCGGCAACGATGGAAGATCGTCGTTTTCATTGCGGCTTGTATACTCGCGACCGCGGTTGTCTCCGCACGGCTCCAGTCAATTTATGAATCAACAGCGACGGTTGATGTCGACCGGCAAGCCCCGTCTGAGGTCGTCGGCGATGACTCACAGCGTTCCGCTCTTCCGCCGAACGACGCGGACCAGTTTCTCGCCACGCAGATCAAGTTGATTCAGTCGGATGCGGTGCTGCGCCCGGTCGCCGAGCAATTCCACCTTCTCGATCGTGAAGGGCAGTTGAAGAACATGAGCGCGGAGAAGGCACAGGCAACCGCCCGAGCGCCGGTGGTCTTGAAGCGTCTAAAGGTGACCCGCCCCCCGAACACATACCTCTTGCTCATAAGCTACCGCTCTCCGGATCCTAACCTCGCCGCGGAAGCTGCCAATTCAATCGCGAACTCCTATCTGGCACACACGTATGACATTCGCATCAGGTCGTCGGCCAGCCTGTCATCTTTCATGGAGAAGCAACTTGATGAGTTGAAGGCGAAGATGGAAAAATCCAGTCTGGCCCTAGCGCAGTTTGAAAAAGATTTGGATGTTATCAACCCAGAGGAGAAAACCAATATCCTTTCGGCGCGCTTGCTGCAGCTCAACACTGAGTACACTACTGCTCAGGCCGAGAGAGTTCAGAAGGAAGCGGCTTGGAACGCTATGAAATCCGGCTCCGTGGAAGCAGCACAGGTTTCTACCCAGGGACAAGACCTTGCCAAACTAAGCGACAGTCTAAACCAGGCACAGCAACGATTTGCCTTGATCAAGGCGACCTATGGACCTTCTCATCCAGAATATCGTAAAGCTGCATCTGAGCTTGCAGAAGTTCAGAGACAGTTTGAGAGTACGCGCAGCAATATTGCCGAGCGAATCGGAGTTGAGTATCGAGAGGCGCTGAATCGCGAACAGATGCTCCAGAAGACGGTAGCCGAGACGAAGGCGGAGTGGGATCAAATCAATTCCCGCTCGTTCGAGTATCAGCAGTTGAAGCGGGAGGCCGAGGCCGATAAGAATTTATACGATGAGCTAATCCGGAAGATCCGGGAAGCGGACATCAACGCTGGCTTTCAGAACAACAATATCCGGATCGCCGATGTGGCGCGGCCACCGTTGCACCCTGTGTTTCCGAACATGAAGCTTAATCTCATTCTGGCGTTTCTCTTTTCAACCCTTCTTGCGGTAGGCGCTGCGTTGCTGCAAGACACCCTCGACACAACGCTTCGCGATCCCAAGGAAGCCAGCCGGTTCCTCGGCACGGATGTCATCGGGACAATGCCCGTCGACCGCATCGCGGCCCAGCTTCCAAGGGCGGTAGTGCCGGTTACGGCGGCTGCCATTGCGCCCAAACACCAGCAGGGCGGTAAAGGAAAGAGCCGTTATCCCTCGACCTCCGATTTCGAGGAGGCCGTACGGACGATCCGCAATACTATCCTGCTCTCGGATTTCGAAGGACGGTTGCGCTCGCTTGTCATCACCAGCGCTACCCCCAGCGAGGGGAAGACGACCATCGCAGCCCACCTTGCTCTAGCCAATGCCGACCGTGGCAAGAAGACTTTGATTGTGGACGGCGATCTGCGCCGCCCCAGCATCCATACAAAATTCGGATTGACCCCGCGTGAGGGGCTCTCCAATGTTCTGACTGGCGAATTGCCCTGGCAGGATGTCGTGTTGCCGGTGGAGGGAAGGCCCAACCTGAGTGTCCTTCCGGCTGGATTGGGTTCTCATCGGGCAGCCGACCTTATCGGCCCGCGACTTGCCACCCTGCTGGACGAGTTCGCTAAAGAATACGATCTTGTGATTCTGGATTCGCCTCCCCTCCTCGGCTTTGCGGAGTGCCTCCAGATGGCCACAGCCGCCGATGGAGTTCTGATCATCAGCTTGGCCGGAGAAACCAGGCGCCGGGCTGTTGCCGAGGTGATCTCTGTTTTGAATCGACTGCGCGCCAATATCGTGGGCGTTGTCCTCAACCAGGTCAGCCAAAACACATCTTCAGATGGCTACTCGTATTACGGATATTACCGGTACGGGCATTACCAGAAATCTGAGTGATGAAGCGGATAGCGCTTGCTTGTTTTGGAATCACTTGGGCAAACGTTTCTGAAAGAAGTGACTCCCATTCAACGACTATCGGACCAAATCCAGACTCGTAAGCGCGACGGCCATATCATTATGAATGACCCAGCGAACCTCCTCAGGCGATCCCACGACCTGGAAATCTCGTAGCCCAAATGAGCAATGCACGAGCGGCATCAGTTTCCACCGAATTCTCCGATTTCACCAAAATCCGCAAGCAGCTGTTCGTTAACAGTGGGTTGCTGGGTGTGTCGAGAGTCTTATCGACCTGTACATCGTTGATCACGGTGCCGTTCGTCCTTTCCAAGCTCGGCTTGGGCGGATACGGAAGTTGGGAAACGATGATGGCCATTGCTGCCCTGGTAATGGTCTTCCAAACGACAATTAACGGAACGCTCGTTTGGAGAATGTCTGGCGCGTACGGGAAGGGGGACTTGCCTGAAGTTAAACGGCTAATGGGGGTGGGCATTGGAACAGTTCTGTTCATGTTCGCTGTAGTCACCTCGTTTGTCTGGGCAATGCGCTTCCATTTAGTAGGGCTTTCGAACATTCCCCCTCAGTACAAAGGCGCTGCCATATGGATTATCCCGATTCTCGTTTCGCAGACGACCTTGGGGGCTTTGGGTGAAACGTTCGCCGCTGTCATGATCGCTCACCAGCGCGCTGGGATAACAACATTGATCACGACGACCGCTTTAATGACCAACAGCGGGTTCGTGATCGCTGGGCTCCTTCATGGTTGGAACATTTGGAGTCTGCTGATGGGCAACACAGTAGGCGTCGCCTTAGGCATCGCGGGCCAGTATATTGCAATGGTCAAGATCTGCCATATGTCGAGACTTTGGCCGTGCGTTCCAAGTTGGGACGAGGCTAGACCTCTTCTCAAATTCGCTGGGTTTCTTGCGTTAGGTCAGATCTCCATTGCTTTACGTGACTCGACCGACAAATTTGTGCTGGCAAGCGTAGGTAGTACGGTTTGGACGGCATGGTTTGGGTTGGCTTCTAGGCTTGCCAATCTGACTCTCGTGGTTTGTAGTTTCTTTTATGTTCCGCTGATATCAGCTGTCGCCGCCTTGGCCGCACGGGGCGACTGGGCAGGCGTCCGAAGGATTTACGCGAACACTATGATCCTGATGCCTTTCCTGGCAGGGTCATTCGTGGTATTGGTGGCGAGCACATATGACCGCCTACTCATGATCTGGATACGGCAAACGGTTCCGCAGGTCGGGCCGATTCTATTCATCCTGCTCACCGGTAATATTACTGCCATTGTGCTTACAGGCGTTGGCTCATCCTTGTGTAAGGGAATTGGCAAAGTGAGCATAGAGACCACTTACATTGTGATCTGCGTGGTGGCGAATGTCATCCTGAAGCTGACGCTGACACCGTGGCTCGGCCCTATTGGCTCGGTACTGTCGTCGGCAGGGAGCTGGATCCTTGGTTCGATCATATTTGTGATCTTGCTGCATCGGGCCGTCGAGCTGCCTAATACTGCGATCCGCGCAGCAGCCATGATTCCCGCGATGTTTGTCGCTGTCATCATCACTCGGAGACTGGCAGGGTTTGTGCCAACGAGCACGACGCGCTGGAACGCCGCAATCGCGGTTTCTGGAATCGGCCTGTTTTCCATAACGCTGTTCTCCGCTCTGCTGGTAGCGACTCGGATACTTCCTTGGTCGACTCTCAGACGCGCCGGACAGACATTGCGAGCCTCCGCGCTAGCTCGCCTTGGAGCCCGTTATGCGATCTGATCAAATGGTCCGCGACCGCGCGACGAGTCGCCATTTGACTTCCTTCGGCGGAGTCGAGCAAAGGCTCCAGGTATTGCAACCACAACTGATGCCGAAGATCAACAAGCGCATTACGCTATTCCCGATCATTTTCTTTCAGATTTACCTTGCCGCTTCAGTCTTTGTATTTGCATTTGGGCCGTGGCATTGGCCGGTCTCAAATCCCCTACAGCTCTATAGCTTTCTCTTGCTGGCGCAATTAGCCCTGCTCATCGGCTATCTGCAAGCGATCAAGAAAAAACCGCAACCCGCCTCAACGAAGCTCAACATTCCGCTGATCGTAACTGTCTCATTGGTATTCAACTACCTATGGATACCCCAGATTTATGAGACCAGGACGGGGCAAGCCTTTAATATCGGCGCAGCCATCCACGCTGCGATAACCGGCCTCACGGACCCGGGCCGCCAGTATCTCGAAAAGAGCCGTTACACCGAATTGCATCTGATCTCCTCCGCAGGCAATTCAACGGCCATAGGATACGTGACCTTTTTCGTGTACCCAATCATGTCGATAGCATTTCCACTTGGGGTTATCTTTTGGAAGCAACTCAAGGTTTCCATTCGGATTGCGCTTGTCGGATTCATTATCCTCGACTTGTCTATTTGGGCCGCGTCGGGAATGAACAAAGGCATCGCCGACTTCGTGCTGCTGCTGCCGTGGCTTCTCGTGGCCCGGAAGCCCACTTTACTCACGAAGATCAAATTGCAAGATGTGCTGAAAATCGGAATGCTCGCGATGCTAGGCTTCTCTGTCTTATTTGCCTTTTTCTCGATCGGCATGCTTGGACGGTCACGTGGGTCGACAATGTCGCGGTCGGACACAGCGGTCGGCATTGCTCCCGAATTCGACGGCCCTATTCTAGGCATTGTGCCGTCCGAGCTACAACTGGATGTTGCCAGCCTTGCTAGCTACTTCAGTCAGGGCTATTATCCTCTGTCGTTGTCCCTCAAGGAGCCCTTCGTTTTTTGCTATGGGGTGGGGAACTCGTATTTTCTCGAGGGGCTGTCGAGGCATTTCGTCAACACCCCGATTTTTGAGGACACTTATCCGGCCCGTATCCAGTCGAGCGGGTGGGATGCGCACGGCAAGTGGCATTCCATCTATCCTTGGATTGCCAGCGATCTGTCCTTCCCAGGGACATTGGTGTTCATGTTTCTGCTCGGCCGGCTATTCGCTATGGTTTGGCTCGATGTGGCATTCTGTAGGAATCCATGGGCCATTGGCCTTTTTCCGCTCGTACTGACTATATTATTTTACGTTCCGGCGAATAACCAGGTGCTGGGATTCCCTGGACAGGCAACTCCTTTCTGGGCACTACTTTTTTTGTGGTATTGTCTGCGCGGAGGAAGTAAAAAGACGCGATGGGCATTTAACTCAATAGCTCACTTCAGAAGGTAAGTGCAGCTACCTGACTGGTTGATCGGATATTTGTTCCACCTGTATCGAAGATGGGTTCGTTCCCTTAAGATTTGCCTGCAAGTACTGCTGCGATAGGAAGCAATGTTATGACTGGTAACTTTCCTAGAGCGCTGGTGATTGACGGAAATCCGTTCAGCCACACACGTAATACTGGGATTGTTAAATCTCCATTATTTGCAGGCTGGCCCAAAGAACGCCTCTGTCAAATCACAGGATCTACGCTTGGTGCGGAGTTCGATATCTGTGAACGCTATTGGCATCTTACTGAGGTGGGTATTTTGCGCGGTTTTATGGGTTGCCCACCTGACAGAACGCGATGCGAAATGACGGCGACACAAGAGGTGCCCGAACCCAATTCTGTCTATCTCCGCACGCCCCGCAGGCGAGGTCTGTCAAGCTGGCTAAACCCAGCGGTCAAGGTACAGCTAAGCAGCGTTATTTATCTGCTCGGATCGCTTCTTTCGCCTCCACTACGTAAATGGGTTGACGATTTCAGCCCTGAAGTCATATTTACATTTGGCGGATCTGTGGCTACTCTTCGACTCGCAGCACTCATAGCAGACCGTTGCAATATTAATGTTGTGATTTACTTTGGGGACGATTGGATTAGCACACTCCATTCCGGTGATCTCCTCGGGCCGTTGCTGCAACGAAGCGCACGCCATTGGCTCAATCGATGCCTTACGATGGCGCCAGTAAGACTTACACCGACTGAGGCGATGGCGCGTGAGTACGAGAAAAGATTCGGTGGGAGTTTTGAAGTCATGCACTATGCATTGCCGGTGCGCCCCTATGCACTTCCACCCAGCCTCGCAGTTACACGTTTGTTGTTTGTGGGGACTATGGTGCCCGATCGATGGCCGGGTCTCAAGAACATTGGTCGAGCGCTTGACTCACTTGCGCTGGAGGGCGTGAAGGGGGAGCTGATTGTTTATTCCTATCCAGATGAGTTAAGAGCACTAAGGGACCAAGATATTCCACGCTCTGTCAAGCTTGCTGGCACCGCGCCACCAACGGACGTTGCGCGGCTTCAGTCGGAGGCGAACATCCTTGTTCACGTTGAGAGTTTTGATAAGAAACACCGTTCCTACACTCGGTTATCTTTATCTACCAAAATCCCGCAATACTTTATGGCCGGGCGCTGCGTTTTTGGGATGGGGCCGGAAGAAGGAGCGTCGATACAGTACATCTCAGAAACAGATGCAGGCGTTTCGGTCACCGTTGATAGTGTCGATAAAGTGAAAGATGCACTGAGATTCTTAATTATCGATAGATTGGCGAGACAGCGTTTTGGAGAGAGAGCCTACCAAATAGCAGTCGAGCGCAACAATGTCGAGCGGGTACGGGAACGATTCAGGGAATTAATTTGTGATGCTGCCAGGGACGGACGCTATAAGGCGCGTGAATGAGAAGTGTGCCACGCATCATGTGGATTTGCGATCGTGCCAAGGAGAGGGGGGGGGTGGCCTGCGCCCTTTACGACCTGTACCCAGCTTTATCGAGGTGTGCGTGCGAAATCACGTTTGTTGCGCCCCGTAATGCATCATTCCCGAGGCTCGAAGCACTAGGGGCGACCATCCACAAGGTCTTGCCAAGATTTCCAATGGCGAGAGGTTATGTCTGGAGCTTGTTGTCTTTCCTCCCAGCGCTTCAAGCTGCGATTCGGATTAAGCCGGACATTCTCGTTGCGGACCATACGAATGCTTTCTTGCTGACTCTCTTCTTAAAGGTTGTTCGGTACCCTGCCAAAGCGGTTTACCGAAATCATGGAGCAGGATTTCTGATATACCGGCCACGCCTTGCGCGATTTGCCTTGGCGCATGTCGATCACGTAATCACAGTCTCTCAGCCAGAAGCGGATGCACTCAAGCAACTTACCAACCGTCCGGTCACTCTCGTGCCAAATTGCTTGCCAGCACACTGCTTGGCTCCTAGAAAACCTCAACCAATCGGAGCTCTTCCACAAGGTCCAACGATCGCCTATGTTGGCTGGTTAAGCAGGGCCAAGGGCATTTACGACTTTATGGACCTATTCAAAGAAATCCGTAAGACGATTCCTTGTACGCAGGGCATAGCTATAGGGCGAATTTCCTTGGAACGAGGATCCACCGATAGCTCTGAAGAACTCCTTGCTTGCATGCGCGCGTCGGGCGTTCGGTATTTGGGCGAGATGCCACGAGAGAGCCTCTTTCGAGGCGTCGATTTCTTACTTGTTAGCTCAAGTCGCGAGAGTTTCGGTCTCACGATCATCGAAGCCCCATTTTGTGGTGTGATACCAATAGCATACGACAGTCCGGGAACTCACTTTCTCCTTGATGGCGTAAACGAATGCTTGATACCAAACGGCAAACGCGAACAGATGGCGCAGGCCGTTTTAGAGCTCTGGGAACGTCCTGTGAGACGATCGGAGATCGAGAAACTCCTTCGCGAGCGGTTTCTTCGCGACTTTGGTGAAGATTTGATCGCCACAAAGCTGATTGCGGCCTTTCAAAATAGTTAGCTGTCTCGTGCGCACATACAAATCCAAAGCGAGTCTACCGGGAGCAACGGCAGGCATAGCTTGGTCCTCAGGAGCGACCCAGCGGACCACTTCTGTTTGTCACCGGTTGCCTCCATTGCCCCACAGCTTCTTCTCTTCGCCGTGTAATAAGTCGGGCGACATATGCACGCTGGAATCGCTGGCCGTCGACGTGCAAACAGAATGGGCGCGGCCGTCCTTGTTATCTATATCGAGGCATGCCTCGGCTCTGAAATACCAATGCTGCCCTTTCTGCACCTGGTGCATTTCCTTACCGCGTTCTCCGTTGCAGATCTTTATGAACGAGGACGGCGCATATAGGATGGCCGCGCAACAATAATCCCCGTGCCGATGCGGATGCCCTTGCGATCCAATTACACGTTCACCGCGTTCTGGATCTTGCGTTCGGTGCTGGCGCCGCTCCAAATCCACACCAGCAAAAAGCCCAGCACCATCGATTCATATAGTGCATCTTCCCCCGCAGGGTCCGACAGATTAAATTACTGCTGGAAAATATAGGCCCACAGCAAGATTTCCAAACCAAAAGGTTATCTTTCGCAACGCGCTCCTCATCTACTTATTTCATTATTCAAGCTAGCGGTAGATTTGGAACTCTTGCAGAGCTTCCTTAGAACAGCGGAACGATACAGCTCTCAGCAAGCAGGCTAACATCGCCTCGGAAACATAGGTCCTTAAACTGAAACAAGAAAACCAACATAAAACGATGGCGTTCCGTCCTGATATTGAAGGCCTACGAGCCTTGGCGGTTTCATTCGTCGTGCTGTATCACGTCGGATTCTCGCTATTGCGAGGTGGATACATTGGAGTCGATGTATTCTTCGTGATTTCGGGGTACCTAATTACCAGCCTGTTGCTGGAAGAACTAAAGTCTTCCGGAAACCTCGATCTTACCCGGTTCTACGCACGACGGGCACGTCGGCTTCTGCCGGCGCTGACCCTCGTCGTAACGTGTGTCTGCGTTACAGAGATTTTCATATCTAGTCCGGTTTCTCAGCTTGGCGTCCTGAGAGCAGCATTCGCAACCACACTGTACGCGAGCAATATTTACTTTGCTCACTCGCAACTCGATTATTTTGCGCAGGCCACGGCAACAAGCCCATTGCTTCACACGTGGTCTCTGGCAGTTGAGGAGCAGTTTTATTTACTGTGGCCAATTCTTCTCCTTTTTCTATTTCGAGCAAGCAAGAGCAGAAAAACCAGACCTGTGATTTTAGCGTCAATAACTCTGCTGTCTTTCGCACTCTGCGTGTGGCTCACCCGTGTCAATCGCGTTCAAGCGTATTTCGAATTCCCAGCCCGGGCCTGGGAGTTTTCCGTCGGTGGGTTAGGGTGTTTAATCCCCATATCGTGGCTCACCAAGCAGAAGACTGCATGCAATTGGCTCGCTATCGCAGGTTTGCTCACATTGTTTCTTGCGGTTGCATTCATAGACCGGAAGCAGGATTTTCCCGGGTGGGTTGCCGGCATCCCTGTGCTTGCCACTCTCGCAGTTCTCGAGGTTGGCGCTGCAGCGCCCCGTTCATGGATTCTGACTCGCTTTCTGAACCTGCCGCCTCTTCAGTATTTAGGATCGATATCATACGCTCTGTATTTATGGCACTGGCCCGTTCTCATGATTGGCCGTCAACTATTTTCCGCGAACCTCGTGTGGAGCCGATCTGTGTGTGTCGTTTTCTCGGTGCTTTTGGCTGCTATTACTCATGTGATTATCGAAAACCCGATACGCTTCAATCGCTACTTCAAGAAGAGATCGCTACTAAGCCTGGGTTTTGCAGCGATGTTTATGGCAATAAGCATCGGGGGATTTGCAGCTTGGCGAATTGATTTGAGCCGCTCAGCCCAGTTCCGCAAGTTTAGCAAAGCTCTGCATGATGTGCCCTCACTTTATGCGAGTGGCTGTCGCGCTGATGACTCTGATAGTCAGCCCAAAATGTGCAACTTTGGACAATTGTCTAACCCATCTTCGACGGTAGTTCTTTTTGGGGATTCGCACGCAGCGCAATGGTTTCCGGCTGTAAAGGACATTGCCGAAAGGAAACATTGGAAACTGGTCACGATTATCAAGTCGTCCTGCTCTCCAATGAATATTCCAGCAGATAATCCGAACAATCGCCACGCTGTGTATACCTGCGAGGAATGGAGAATGCGTGCTATAGATGAAATTCGTCGGATGCATCCACAGATAGTTCTTATGTCAAGCGCTACAACCTATCTAAAACGAGATGTCTCGGAACTGATAGATCCAGCACAGTGGGAACAGGGATCACGCGATACCTTTCTTTCCGTCGCACAGTTGGGAACCAATGTGGTTTTCCTCAGAGACACTCCGCACACAGATTATGACATCCCGCTTTGCTTGGCGCAGTCGGAATACGATGGTCGCACAACCTGCCCTCCCTTGATTAGGTCGAAGGTTCTGAATTCAGATATCTATCAGGCCCAGGTTCGCTCTGCTGGAGAAATCGCGAACGTGAGGTTCGTTGACCTTTCGGATTATATCTGCGGCCCGGATACATGTGCGACAGCACAAGATGGAGTCATTCTTTACCGGGATAGTAATCACTTATCAGCCACCTACGTCGAGACGCTGTCTAGGGTCCTCGAAAAGCAACTTGGGTGAGGTTCGGATGAGTAAAGCGGCGACAGTCGTAACTCACATTGACTCGCTCGATGAGCATACTAAGAAAACGCTCCCGAATGTTGTCTTAGTTCTCACAGGAGCCTATCTTCCCGGCTACAGAGCTGGCGGACCAGTCCGCAGCATTTCGAATCTAGTGGCAGCGCTTGGAGGGGAGTTGCAGTTCAGAATCGTGACTTTGGACCGCGATCATCGGGCAAAGTCGCCGTATCCCAGCGTGGTCACGAATCAGTGGGTCCCGGTTGGCAATGCGGATGTGATGTACCTGCGACCGGGGCTCCGAGGCTTTCTCAATACTTGGACACTGCTTCGTTCGGTCGATGGAAATACTGTTCTTTACCTCAACAGCTTCTTTTCCCGGCGTTTTTCGATGCTGCCGGTGTTCATGCGCTGGCTCAAACTCTGCAGGCCACGGAGTCTGCTGCTTGCGCCGCGCGGCGAGTTTTCACTCGGAGCACTACATTTAAAGTCTATGCGAAAGCGCGTGTATATCCGGATCTCTCGATGGCTTGGGCTGTACAAGAGTGTCATCTGGCACGCTTCCAGCGAATTCGAAGCGGAGGATATACGGCGAAAGATTCCGGCGATGAACGTCATCAGTATCGCAGGTGTCATCCCTGAGTTGGATGCGAGTTTGGTTCGGCATGAAAGCATAGTAGTTACGGCATCGGACATCTCAGAACCAGCATCGCTGAGGCCGCGCGGCAGGTCTGCCAAGAGACCCGGCCAGCTTCGCGCAGTGTCCGTTTCGCGTGTCGCCCGAATGAAAAACCTGGCGGGAGCGCTGAGGATGCTTGACGACCTCTCGGGCGACGTTTCCTTCGATATCTACGGCCCCAAGGAAGATGTAAAGTACTGGAATGAATGCCAGGAGGTTATCGCCGCGCTGCCTCCGAATATCCGAGTACGGTACAAGGGGGAGATTGAACACGAAATGGTTGCGAACGTCTTGGCCAGGTACGATCTGTTTTTATTCCCTACCTTGGGCGAGAACTATGGACATGTGATTTCAGAGGCGTTGGCGTCGGGCTGCCCTGTTCTGATCAGCGATCAAACCCCGTGGCGTAATCTGGAAGCCGACGGCATTGGTTGGGACATTCCTCTGGGCGAGACGGAGCGTTTCAGATCTGTTCTGCAACAGTGCGTGGACAGTGACGCGGAGTGGTTCATGGCACTGTCAAAGCGGGCCATGGATTATGCCGCCAAGCGAGCCTCCGCCCCGGAAACGATCGACGCGAACCGAGAACTTTTTCAAAGCGCATTCGCCTGGCACGACGCACGCTGACACAGCATCGATTCATGAGATCGATGATTCCCGATGGGCCGAGTTCATCAGATACTGGACCACCCCAAGCCCTTTCGCCGAGGTTTTACCCGTATGAAGCTGATCTTGGCGTTGACTCTGGCCTTTGCGGCGTTGAATTGGGCACGGGCCGAAGACTTCGCCTTCGAAACCCGCGAGGCGCGGCTGGTGATCCGGACTGATGGAATGGCCAGCAGCCTAATTGAGAAGCGGAGCGGGAAGGAACTGTTAGGTCCCGGGGGAGTTATATTCGCGGCGGTCAGGAAAGGTGGCCGGCTGTTCCCGGCCTCAATCGTCAAGCGGCGAGGCGATGTGTTGTATGTAACGTTCGGGACGTCGGGCGTCGATGCGGATTACCGCATCACCGAGCAGCCGGAATACCTTGTGGTCGAGCTGACGGCTTTCCACGGAGTCGGGATCGAGGAAATTCAGCTGATGCAACTCAATGTCTCACTTGCAATTGCGGGTGGGATGCTCGGCGTACGGTGGGACGACGATTTCGCGGTGTGTCTTATGGGACTCAGCGAGCCAGTGAATTCCAGGATTGAAGGCCGAGTGTTACTTGCTTCGGTATATCCCGAGTTCGGCATGCAAGGCAAACGAGTCGCGATCATTACCTCGCCGACGCCGCGGTTCCTGAGGGTGGTCCGGAAGGTTGAGCGAGATTTCGGCCTTCCCTCTCCAATGATCGACGGCAGGTGGGCCAAGCAGTCCGAGGATGTGCGGAGCAGCTATCTATTCACCGACCTGACAGAAGCCAACGTCGACGAGACGATTCGATACGCGAAACTGGGTGGGTTTCGTTACATCCTCGTGTACAGCGGAACGTGGTCCGCGTCGCTAGGATCCTACCCCATCAACACTCTGAACTTCCCCCACGGAGAGGAAGGCCTCTCGGCAGTCATCGCCAAGTGCCACGCTGCGGGACTGAAAGTCGGCATGCATATGCTGACCAGTTTCGTCGGAAAGAACGATCCGCTGGTGCGACCGAGGCCGAGTCCCTGGCTGCTTAAGGATGCAGAGGCAACGCTTGCGGCGGACGTGAGCAAGACGGTGACGGAAATGGAAACGGCATCCGCGCCAGCCGGATTTCTGGTGCAGAATGGCGACGAAGTTACAGCGAATGATTTCGTAATCGACAACGAGATCATTCACTTCAGCCAAATGAACGGCACAAAGTTTCTTCAGTGTGTGCGCGGATTTGCGGGAACAGAGCCTGCGCCGCACAAGGCGGGCGCGAAGATTCACCATCTCGTCGAGCGTGATGGTTCTTACCTTGCAGACTTGAGAACTCCGCTGAAAGATGCTATTTCAGACCGCGTGGCTGGGTTGATCAACCGCTGCGGCTTCGACATGATTTATTTCGATGGCGGTGAACTCAATGCCGCGAACGGGCCATCCTGGTACTGGCTGGGCCCACAGCAAGCGCAGATTTGGGAGAAGTCGAAGCGCGACCTTCTGGTACAGGGTTCGGGAATGACAGGTTGGACATGGCACATCTATTCCCGGGGCACCTGCGACGATTTCGCAGCCGTGGCGGTTAAAGAGTACCTCGACTACCACAAGATTGCCGATTCTTGGCAAGGCTACCACGCCGATTTTCTTCCGTCGGAACTCGGCTGGACCGGATTCCTCCAAGATGCGCCGGATCACCCTGCGACTACCCCGGACCAAGTCGAATACTACGCGGTACGGATGTTGGCCCTGGACTCCGCAGTGTCTCTAGAGACGAACTTGAATGCATTGAAGGCGAACGGCCGCTCCGAAGAAATGCTGAAACTGCTGGGCGAATATGAACGGTTGCGGCTCCGCGGCGCGGTGCCCAAAAAGGTGCGCCAACAACTCGCGTCGGGTGAGTGGCACATGACGCGGCCCGGTGAGTTTCACACGATCAGCTACGATGCTCAACGCGTTGCCGTTCCCGGGGAAATCGCGATGAGCAACGAATTCGGCGAGCAGCCGTTGAAATTCCGGCTGCAGGTGGCGCCATCGCTGGCGGCGCCTGGCGAACCGTCGAACATCCTTTTGCTACGGGCAGACCGACCTGTTGAACTCGCACCGCCGGACGCCCAGGCTTCACTGCCGGGGTCACTAATCAAGCGTTTCGAGTTTGCACAAGGGGATCAATATCAGGGGAACGCTTTCATGGTTGGACCGAGAACAGCGGATGAAAGAGCTCCGGGCAAAATGCTCGACCTGACAAAACACCGCGCATTGGCGGTGCGCCTCGACGTCGAAAGGCTTGCAGGAGGTTCAGGCGAAACGCCGGTCCTGAACATACAACTGGAAGCCGGCGGAGGAGTGTTTCGGGATTACTACATCGACCTGAATTTCAGCGGTTCCAGGACCATAACTCTCGCCGAACCTAGCACAAGCAGGATGCTAGCAGAATTCCGCCCCGCCTATGCGAATTATCCTTTCAAGTCAGCGATGTACGGCTTCAACTATGGAAATGTAATTGCTCTGAATCTGCGTTGGATGCGTTACCCCAATGGAAGCGGGGTTCGATGCCAAATTAGCTCAGTGGAAGCTCTAGAGGAAGAGAGCAGCACGCTGAAACATGTAGACATCTCGGAAGGCTCGTCGAGCATCGAGATCCCAGCGGAAATGAAGACCGGAGACTACGCGGAATATTGGGGAGATGGAGCGATTCGAACCTTCGACCGAAATGGCATTCTACTCTCAACCTACCCCGTTAAGCCTGGTCCGGAACTTAGGGTGGGCCAGAACAAGTTAACGACCAATGCTGTGGGCTCAGGCACTGTCGTATTTACTGCGATTACTTTAGGGCAATAATCGGCCGCGAGATCGCCTTTCCGTTTTCGAACTGAATCAGGAGACAATATGAAAGTATTGATCACCGGCGGCGCTGGCTTCATCGGGTCGAATCTCACTGGATACTTGGTGAGAAAAGGCCATGAGGTAAGCGTCCTCGACAATCTCTCGTCTGGATACCAGCGTAACCTCGACGCTATCACCGGCGGCGGTTTTATCCATGGTGACATTCGCGACGAGGAACTGGTCGAACGCGTAATGGCTGGTCGAGATGTTGTTTTTCATTTGGCGGCCAGTGTAGGGAACAAGCGATCGATAGATAATCCGCTTTCGGATGCCGAGATCAATGTAATCGGCACGCTACGCGTTCTCGAAGCCGCGCGAAAGGCCGCCGTTCGAAAGGTAGTGATCTCTTCATCCGCAGGCATTTTCGGTGAGTTGAAGACGCTGCCCATTGGTGAAGACCATCCTGCCGAGCCCGACTCACCCTATGGTGCCAGCAAACTTTGCGCGGAAAAGGAAGGACTAGTCTACGCCAAACTGTTTGACATGGAAGTGGTTTGCTTGCGTTATTTTAACGTGTATGGTCCAAGCCAGCGTTTTGACGCTTATGGCAACGTCATTCCGATCTTCGTGTTCCAAATGTTGCGGGGCGAGCCGCTCACCATCTTCGGGGACGGCGAACAGACGCGTGATTTCGTGAATGTTCGCGATGTGGTGCAAGCTAACTTTAGGGCGGCGATGGCTCCCGGCGTCTCTGGGGCGTTCAACATCGGCAGCGGGACGCGCATCAGCATCAATGACCTCGTAGAACGACTGAAGGCTGCCAGCGGATTGAATCCGGTTGTGCAACATGGCTCCCCGCGCGCCGGCGACGTTCGGGATAGCCTCGCGGACATCAACGCGGCGCGGAGGGCGTTCGGCTTTGAACCGGGGGTAATGATCGACGAGGGCTTGCCTGAGTACTTTCAGTGGGCTCGCACGGAGATGCTTCATGAGCATTGCTAAAGTTATGGTGCTGGGCGGCGCAGGAATGCTCGGGCACAAGATGTTCCAGATGCTAAATGAGCGCTTCGACGGCGTGTTCTGCACGGTCCGCGAGGACGTTCGAAAGGCGCCCTTCGACCGCGTTGAGTTGTTTCAGGGAGACAATGTCATTCCAGGCGTTGATGTGGCGGACTTTTTAGCACTTGAGGCAGTCCTCTCAGCCTTCCACCCGGAGGTTATAGTCAATTGCGTCGGGGTGATTAAGCAACGGGCCGAAGCCGTCTCTCCGATTCCCAGCATTACTATCAATTCGCTCCTTCCACACAAGCTGGCCCAAATGGCGACCCACTGGGGCGGTCGCGTTATCCATTTCAGTACCGACTGCGTATTCAACGGCCGACGTGGGGAGTACACCGAGCAAGATCATTCTGACGCAGAGGATCTCTACGGAAAGACCAAGTTTCTCGGCGAACTGGCGGGCGCCAATGCGCTCACCTTGCGAACCTCAATCATTGGCCGGGAACTTACTGAACACCGCTCGCTGTTGGATTGGTTCCTTGCTCAGAATCACAAAACGGTTCGCGGATACCGGAAGGTCATCTACTCTGGCGTAACTACCAACTTCCTCGCTGAGTTGGTCGCATTCATCATTCTGGAGCACCCCGAATTGAATGGGTTGTATCAAGTGGCAAGCGAGCCGACATCCAAGTACGATCTTCTTTGTCTCCTCCGCGAGACATATAAACTGGACATCCGCATCGAGCCTGACGATCTGGAAGTATCAGACCGGAGCATGAGATGCGACAGACTGCAAAAGGCGATCGCGTATAGGTGCCCAACATGGCCTGTTCTCGTGCACCAATTGGCGGAAGACAATACACCTTACGAAAGGTGGATCGAGTGGAAATGAAGAAACTTCTTGAAGGGAAGCGGATACTAATCACCGGCGGGACGGGATCACTTGGAAAGGTTTTGACTCGCCGCATCTTGAGCGGAGAGGCAGGCCATCCGGCGAAGGTGATCATCTTTTCGCGCGATGAAGCAAAGCAGCACTTCATACGCGTGGAATACGAAAACAGAGTAGCGGCCACGGATGAAATTATCTACCGGAACTTCCAGCGATTGCTGGAGTTTCGCATCGGCGACGTTCGCGATTATGGCAGTGTCGCCAGTGTTCTGCGCGATGCCGACATTGTGGTAAATGCAGCGGCCATGAAGCAGGTGCCCACTTGCGAGTATTTTCCGTTTGAGGCTGTCCGAACTAACGTGGGAGGTGCCGAGAATATAGTCCATGCGATTCAGGAACACACGCTGCCAATCGAGACTGTAGTTGGCGTCTCCACCGACAAGGCATGCAAGCCGGTGAACGTCATGGGTATGACAAAAGCGCTACAAGAAAGAGTATTCATCCAGGGCAACATGAGGTGCCCGGGCACACGTTTCGTGTGTACGCGGTACGGAAACGTGCTGGCGTCGAGAGGCTCGGTGATTCCGCTGTTCCACGAACAGATCCGGAGCGGCGGTCCGGTGACGATCACAACTCCGGACATGACCCGATTCCTGCTCACGCTAGACGATGCGGTCGACATTATCTTCGCCGCAATCGCCAAAGCCCGGCCTGGGGAGACGCTCGTTCCGCGGGCTCCTTCGGCGAGAATCGCCGATGTGGCCACGGCGCTCATCGGAGACCGCCCCATCAGCCAGATGACGACTGGCATACGCCCCGGCGAAAAGATTCACGAGATCATGGTCAGCGACGAAGAGGCGTATCGTACTGTGAGGCGCGGCCGTTGGTATGTGATCCGTCCGATGCTGCCTGAAGTAGCAAACGGAGACAGTCGAGCCACTGACGAAACGGGATGTCTTCAAGGAGCTTACTCCAGCAACGATAATGTAATGAGCATCGAAGAAACATGCTCGATGCTGCGGGCGCGGCGTCTCATGCTGGAGGATAACGTTGAAGCCGGAGTAGAACTGCTGCGATGAAGATCATGACCATCCTCGGTACTCGTCCGGAGATCATCCGGCTGAGTCTAGTCATTCCCCTTCTCGACCGGTTCTGCCAACACATCCTGGTTCATACTGGCCAGAACTACGATGATCGGCTGAGCCAGGTTTTCTTTGACGAATTAGAGGTACGCAAGCCTGACGTGCACATGGGCGTGAGCTCAGCCAGCTTTGGTGGACAGATCGGTCAGATCCTGGAACATAGCGAAGCGGTGTTTCGTGAACATCGTCCAGATCGGCTGCTGATTCTCGGCGACACCAACAGCGGATTGGCCGCCATCATCGCGCGGCGTCTTGGCATCCCCGTCTATCACATGGAAGCAGGCAACCGGTGCTATGACGACCGGGTTCCCGAAGAAGTGAATCGCCGGGTAATAGACCACTCAAGCTCGGTGCTAATGCCGTATACGAATCGCAGCCGGGAGAACTTGCTAGCTGAGGGCTTTTCAAGCAACCGGGTCTACGTTGTTGGCAATCCCATCAAGCAAGTGATCGACAAGTTTTCAGAGAGAATCGCTGCAAGCGCAGTTCTTCACCAATTGGACGTGGAACGTGGCAAGTTTTTCCTCGTGACACTCCATCGAGCCGAAAACGTGGATGTAGAAAGCCGGCTTCGGTCGCTCCTGGAAGGGTTGGCATTGCTTCACGAGGAGTTTGGATTCCCTGTAGTGTGTTCCCTGCATCCGCGCACGCGGTCAAGGATGGAGGCCTTTGGGATCGACTTGAAGCGCGCGGGGCTTACATTCCTGGAACCGCTTGGGTTCTTCGAGTTTGTCCGCCTGGAACAGAGCGCGTTCTGTCTACTGTCTGATAGCGGAACGGTACAGGAAGAGGCATGCATTTTCGGTGTGCCCAATGTGACGCTTCGCGACGTTACCGAGCGGCCCGAGACTCTCGAGTGCGGCTCCAATATCCTTTGCGGAGCCATCCCGGTTGACGTTCTGCAAGCTGTGCGAATGGTGGCCGCACAGAGCGGCCGATGGAAACCTCCGGAGGAGTATCTTGCTCCGGCTGTAGCCGAGACGGTCTGCCGAATCGTCCTGGGATACCGCCTTCCTGATTATGCGGAACTTGCGTGGCACGGTCGGCCAGGAACGCAATGAGAATTCTAATGCTTACCCAGTGGTTTGAGCCGGAGCCGACATTCAAAGGGCTATTGTTCGCGCGGGAGTTGGCTGCACGCGGTCACAAGGTTGAGGTGCTAACCGGTTTTCCTAACTACCCCGGCGGCCAGGTCTATCCTGGGTACCGCATACGCCCTTGGGCACGCGAACAAATTGATGGGATATCAATTCTCCGCGTGGCACTCTATCCGAGCCATGACAAGTCCGCTTTCGGCAGAGTTCTTAACTATGCGAGTTTCGCGATCTCGGCGGCATTGGTCGGCACCGCTCTGATCAGGAAGCCCGATGTTGTATATGTCTACCATCCTCCAGCTACTATTGGATTTGCTGCCGCAGTGATCGGATTTTTTCGAAAGGCGCCTTTTCTTTACGACATTCAGGATCTCTGGCCTGACACAGTCGCTCTTTCCGGAATGATGTCCAGCCCGGCGGCATTCGCCCTGCTCGACAAATGGTGTAAGTTCATTTACCGCCGTGCACAACAAATCGTTGTACTCTCTCCTGGATTCAAACGAGAGTTGGTGAACCGGCGGATTCCACACGAGAAAATCGATGTGATCTACAACTGGTGTGACGAGACCACGATTCACCCAGGCAGTCCTGACCGGAAACTGGCTTCTAGACTCGGACTCTCGGATTGCTTCAAGGTGATGTTCGCCGGGACTATGGGAACGGCTCAAGCCCTCGATGCGGTCCTCGAGGCTGCTGCTTTGTGCCAGAAGACCGTTCCAGATGCTCAATTTATCTTTGTCGGCGGAGGCGTGGACCGAGGTCGTTTGGAGAGGAAGGCCGCGGACATGAAGCTTTCCAATGTATGTTTTCTATCTCGCCAACCGATGCATGCGATAGGTGCGATTTTGGACCTTGCCGACGTTCTTTTGGTGCACCTCAAGGATAGTCCGCTCTTCAGCATCACGATACCTTCGAAAACCCAAGCTTACATGGCGTCGGGCAAACCCCTGATCATGGCAGTCCGCGGCGATGCGGCGCAACTGGTGACCCAATCCGGCGCCGGGCTGGTTTGCGAACCAGAAAATCCAAAGAGCATCGCCGGTTCGATCGCGCTCTTATCCAGGATGTCGTCTGAAGAGCGGCGCCGCATGGGAGAGGCCGGCAGAAAATTCTATGATGAGCAACTCTCTCTGAAGGCCGGAGTCACCAAGTTCGAATCGCTCTTCGCCAAGGCATGCAAAGTAACGGATTCGCCATCTCGACATTCGTGCCAGAGATCCGAGAGTATTTCTTGAATGAGTATGTCGAAAGCCTCTCTTTACCAGCGGTTCGGAAAGCGCCCCCTCGACATCGTCGCAGCGATATCGGCCTTATTGCTGCTCTCGCCGATACTGGCGGCTGTGGCACTCGTGATCCGTTTGTCTATTGGCCGGCCCGTGCTGTTCCGACAAACTCGGCCCGGCTACCTCGGGCAGCCGTTTACTATTTATAAATTCCGAACCATGCGCGAGGCGGTAGATTCACAAGGCATTCCGTTGGGCGACGGAGAGCGATTGCATCCTCTCGGAGCCTTCTTGCGTCGGACTAGTCTGGACGAGTTGCCCGAATTCTGGAACGTGTTGCGAGGAGATATGAGCCTGGTAGGCCCCAGGCCCCTTCTGATGAATTACCTCCCCTTCTATACCGAAGAGGAACGCATTCGGTTTACGATCCGACCAGGAATCACCGGCTGGGCACAAGTGAACGGCAGAAATGACGCAAGCTGGGACGATCGCCTCCGTCACGACATCTGGTACGTCCCAAATCGAAGCTTTCTGTTGGATATCAAAATTCTCCTGATGACGGTCGTTAAGGTCGTAAAGCGAGACCATGTGATCGTTGATGCACGTTCCACCATGCTGAACCTGGACGAGGAGCGCGCCGATATGAAAGTGGATCAGGTGCAGTAAATGGGCGACATTCAAATACGGTTCGCCGAACCAGGTGACGCCGAACAAATTGCAAGCCTGTTTGCGAGCAGTTTCTGTCAGGACCGTGCGGATTTGCTCATATACGGCTGCAGGGGTGCTTCGGAGTATATCCGAATGCAACTCGAGTGTCTGATACCCTCAAGGGAGTCTACTTACTTTGTCGCAGAGAAGCCTGGCGACGGCGTCATCGCCGCTGTGGAACTGCGCAGGCGTTCAAACGGGTTGCTCCTAAATTACATAGCTGTGCGTGCTCACCATCGCAAGCAACACCTAGGAGGGATGCTATTTTCAGCAGCAGTCGCGATGTCAGGAATGAGTTCCGGTCAAATCGCACTGGACGTATTTCATGACAACGTTCTCGCGTCTCAGTGGTATAGCCGTCTGGGCTTCCAAACTTCTGCTTCGACCGAATTCGTCGAACTAGCACCGCCTTGCGAGGCGGACGATGGGCTCGCGTATGTCTCAGGTCTGCCGCAGGCCGATTTGTGCCAGGAGCGGTTCGGCTTTTCTCAGTTTAATTTCATCACAAGGAAGGGGACCTTCCCCGTCGGGCGAATCGGAGACACATGGTTTCGGTTGACTGATTTAGCAGCGGTCGGCAGTTCTGCAATCTTCGCTGCGCTAGACCTGCTCGATACGGGGCGACGCATTTTTGCCGTCGTCCCCGCTTCCTCAGTGCCGCCTGCACAAGTGGTTAGAGTGTTGGCGAAAACTCACAGGATGGAAGCGAACATTCCTCATCTGATGTCCTTACTGTCTGATGATTACCAAAAGAGCCGAGAACTCGCATAAATACGCGCGGCGGATCATCCCTTTTCAATCCGCGCGGAACGCCTTTAGCGCGATTTTGAGCGCCTTGGAGATCGCCCCAGGCAAAGTACTTCTGCCTGCTTATATCGGTTGGTCGCCGAGGGAAGGCTCTGGGGTATTCGATCCCATTGCCTCACTCCATCTCGACTACAGCTTTTATGCTCTCGACGAGCGGCTCCGTATCGATATCGACTCACTGCGAACAGAGCTTCAGAGTGGTTGCATCCGCGTACTCGTCATTATTCATTACTTCGGCTACGTGGATCCGTCTTATGCGGAGGCCGTCAACATCGCGAAAGAGTACGACGTATTTGTCTTGGAAGACGAGGCTCATGCCATGTTGAGCGATGTCGTTGGAGGAATCTGTGGTCGCCTCGGGGACGCTTGCATCTATTCATTCCACAAAATACTGCCCGTCCCATTTGGGGGCGCTGCAGTCGTTAGCGATCCGGAATCCTCGCTGGCAAAGGCCCTTGTAGCCGACCCGGACAGTGCGGCGCCGCTGTATGACTTTGATCTGAATCGTATCGCCGACAAGCGCAGGACCAATAGTCTAGTGTTGGACAAACTGGTCCAGAAGTTGGCGCCAGAGATCGAACCACTTTTCGGGGCGCCGAGATGCCTCGAGTTCCCGCAGACTTATCCCGTCATAGTCCGAAATGGTTCACGGGACCGTCTTTATCACGAAATGAATGCTGCTGGATTCGGGGTTGTCTCGCTGTACCACACGCTGATCTCGCAGATATCATCCAACTCATTCCCCGCGACGGCGAAGGTATCGCGTCACATCCTAAATTTGCCCATTCACCAGGATGTCTCAAAAGATGCGCTTGAATCCATGGTGCACGAATTGGCGGTTCGAGTGAGGAACGACTGAATTTAGAGTTTCAGATTTGGGATGTCACGGACCCCCTCAGCCGGAAGGCATGGATAGACCTTTGGGCGCAGTGGCCAGGGCGGGAGGTGTTTGGACATCCGGAGTATGTCCGGCTCAACGCGGGGCCACACGACCGCGCACTTTGCGCCGCTGCTTCAATCAACGGAGGCTACGCACTTTATCCCTTTTTGTTGCGCACCCTTGGTAATGAGCCCTTCTGCGATGAGTCAGTGCACGATTGGGTGGATATCGCTACGCCCTACGGCTACGGCGGGCCGTTTAAATGGGGGACCGTTTGGAATCCAGAGACTGTCCGCGAATTTTGGTTGAGATTTGATGCTTGGGCGACCGAATCTGGCGTTGTATCGGAAGTGGTACGTCTCTCATTGTTCCCGCAGACGCTTGTTGAATATCCCGGCGAACGGCGCGTGCTCTCAGACAATGTCGTGCGCACCCTCGACAGCGAAGAAGCTTTGTGGCGAGACTTCGAGCACAAGGTCAGGAAAAATGTGAATAAGGCTCGTACCAGTGGCGTGACGGTACGCATTGATGAAAACGGCGATCACCTGGATGAGTTTCTTGCCATCTATAATGGCACGATGAACCGGCGGAATGCAGGCGAAATCTATTACTTCCCTCGAGAGTACTTTGAACGAATCCATGCAGATCTGAAAGGACAATTTGCCTACTTTCATGCGTTTGTAGGAGGGGCAATCGTTTCAACCGAGTTAGTGCTTGCGTCCGCGAATCGGATTTATTCCTTCCTAGGTGGAACCGATGCGGCGTGGTTTCACGTCCGGCCGAATGATCTGCTAAAAGTCGAAATCATGAATTGGGCGCGTAGCGCCGGAAAAACGGACTTCGTCCTGGGAGGCGGCTACGCCCGTGGCGACGGCATTTACCGGTATAAGCTGTCGTTTGCTCCGTGCGGCAGTGTCCCGTTCTCGCTTGGATCTCGCATTTTGCGCCCGGACGCCTATAAACAACTGATTCATGCGCGGCGCACATTCGAAGCCACGAAAGGTTACCAGTGGCAACCCAATCCAGATTACTTCCCCGCCTATCGAGGCTGAGCTTCTTCAGATCGGACCACGTGAAGGTCATCCAATGAAACGCATCTTACTCTCCGTGCCACACATGGGCGTTAGCGAAGAATGCTATGTGCACCAAGCTTTCGCCTCCAACTGGCTTTCCACGGTTGGCCCCAACATCACAGCATTCGAACAGGCCTTCGAGAGCCGCATCGGCTCGCCCGCTGTCGCGCTCGGCAGCTGTACTGCTGCCATTCATCTCGGACTGCGCCTTCTCGGCGCGGGTCCGGGTGACGAAGTCTTCTGTTCAACGCTTACGTTCGTAGCGGGGTGCAATCCAGTCCGCTACCTCGGTGCCGAGCCTGTCTTTCTAGATAGCGACCACCGTACCTGGAACCTTGACCCAAACATTCTCGAGGACGCCCTTGCAGAGCGCGCAAAGAAAAACAAACTGCCCCGTGCTCTCGTTGTTGTCCACCTCTATGGGCAGTGCGCCGATATGGATCCCATCGTGGCGCTTTGCAGTCGGTATGAAGTGCCGGTGCTCGAAGACGCAGCTGAAGCTCTCGGCAGCACATATAAAGATCGGCCCGCAGGGTCAATAGGCGACATTGGGGTATTCTCTTTCAACGGAAACAAGATCATCACCACAACTGGCGGCGGTATGCTCGTCTCCCGCAACGCTGCCTGGGTAGAAAAGGCGCGCTTCTGGTCCCAACAGGCCCGGGACCCCGGCCTTGCCTATCAACACTCGGAGATGGGTTACAACTATCGCATGAGCAACGTGCTGGCGGGCATTGGTCGAGGTCAGCTCGAAGTCCTCGATCTGCGAGTCGAACAGCGCCGCACCATCGCGTTCCATTATCGAGACGCATTTGCCGACCTTCCCGGGATCACACTAATGCCCCAGGCACGCTACGGCCTCCACACAAATTGGCTTAGCTGTTTTCTTATCGACGAGCGAGAATTCGGCTTATCCAGAGACGCACTGATCCGGACACTCGATCAATCGAATGTGGAGTCCCGCCCGGTGTGGAAGCCAATGCACTTGCAGCCGTTGTATGCGGAATGCGAACGCTATGGTGGAGAGGTCGCGGAAGATCTTTTCAGCAGAGGGATTTGCTTGCCAAGTTCGAGCAGCCTGCCCGAGGAAGATCAGTTATACGTCATCAACTGCGTCCGAAGGACCGTCGGCGCGGAGCCGTTAACGCACATAGTCCAAACAAAGCGTCTCGTGGAAGCCGGTCCCTCAGGGTCTGCGGATAAAGAGGCCAAATATGCTTAAAGTGTTTACACTCAAGGATCGCTTCGATGCAATGCGCCGAATTCTGATATGGACGGCGCAGGTAGGCGTGTTCGCACTCTCAGGAGTGGTGGCATTTCTGCTGCGATTCGACATTAGCCTGCCGACGACGTTTCGTATCTACCTGGCCTATGCACTACCAATCTGGATTCTGGTTAAAATTGTCGTGTTCCACGCGACCAAGCTTGATCGGGGCATGTGGCGCTACTTGTATGTAGGGGATCTCTCCCGGATTGCCCTCGGCAATGTTACTGCCACAGCTGTGAGTTTCATTCTAATTAAATTGATTGCGCCGCGGGGATTCCCGCGGTCGATATATGTACTCGATTTGATGATCTGCTTCCTGGCCACAAGTGGGCTTCGACTGATTCTGCGCTTGATGATGGAACTAACATCGAACTCCCGGAACGGCAGAGGTGCAGAAAAAACCACGCTAATCTACGGGGCAGGGTCAGCAGGGATCACCCTGCTCAGCGAGATTCGGAACAATCATAGATTGTCTTATCGCGTAGTTGGGTTTCTGGACGACCGGCCAGATAAGAGGGGCCTGCGCCTTGCTGGCGTCCCGGTCCTCGGAGGAGGAGACGAGATAGAGGCACTGGTTAGGAAACACAGTGTTGAGATGATTCTGATTGCTATCCCTTCGGCTACGGGGACCGAAATGACTCGAATCCTCAAGCTGTGCCACGCGGCGGGTGCGGATTGCAAAACTGTGCCTGGATTGGCCGAGGTGATTGAGGGGTACGGTCTCGCGAGTCAAGTTCGCGATGTAGCCGTCGAGGATCTTTTGGGCCGGACCCCAGTCCATCTTGAAGAAGCCCAGATACGCGCCACCCTCGAAGGGAAAGTCGTACTCGTCACCGGTGCAGCTGGATCCATTGGCTCAGAACTTTGCCGGCAAATCGCACGATTCCGCCCTGCTGGGATCGTTGGATTCGAGGTCGCCGAGTCCCCGTTGTTCGAAATTGATCGCGAAATGCATCTGTCGTTCCCGCAGGTTCCCTTCTATCCTGAGATTGGCAGCATTCAGAACTGCGCTCGCCTTGATGACGTCCTGCGCCAATATCGGCCGTCCGCTATCTATCATGCTGCGGCTTACAAGCACGTCCCTCTGATGGAAGCGCACGTTTTTGAGGCAATCGAGAACAATGTGTTCGGAACGTATAACGTGGCCGTGGCCGCAGCAAAGCACGGGGTCGAGGATTTCGTCATGATCTCTTCCGACAAGGCCGTGCGCCCCACGAATGTAATGGGCGCCACCAAGCGAATCGCGGAACTTGTCATCCTGGGCCTGCAAAATGGCCGCACTAAGTATGTAGCTGTTCGTTTCGGCAACGTGCTCGGCTCCAACGGCAGTGTCATTCCCATCTTCAAGAAGCAGATCGCGGCAGGCGGACCCGTTACCGTAACGCATCCTGAGATGCGGCGCTTCTTTATGACCATTCCCGAAGCCAGCCAGCTTGTCCTTCAAGCCTCGGCAATTGGAAAAGGGGGCCAAATCTGCGTTCTGGACATGGGCCAGCCGGTTAAGATTGTCGATCTCGCAAGAAGTCTGATTTTACTTTCGGGGCTAAAGCCTGATGAGCAAATCAAGATTGAGTACACCGGTGTGCGCCCTGGCGAGAAACTTTATGAGGAGCTGAGTTCCCTGCTTGAAGACACTGTTCCGACTGAACACGAGAAGATTCGCATTTTTATGGGTGATGGCTTGCCGGAGAAGAACCTCCAAGGCTGGCTCAACGCACTTCACGAGATCTGCGAGACTCGCGATACTGGCCGCTTGGTAGTCGCCCTCAAAGAAATCGTCCTGGACTACAGCCCAAGCACCCACCTGCTGAAGCGAGTGATCAAAACACGGGATCACGCTGATGCAGTAGCGTCCGATTGAATCTTTATGGGATGCAAGTCGTCACTCAATACCCAAGCCAAACCTCCGTTTTGAGCACACATACATGGCCGGTGTAGCTTTCGATCGAGTAACTGACGATCTTCGCGATTCGCGTAAGCTGGACAGTGTACATCTATATGTTCGGGCCGCGAGACCCGCCACTGAATCCACGACTTCATAGATTCGTGTCCTTCGGGTTTTCGCGTCGCCGCCATTGGGGGCGGAACTGGGTTATCCACGCCGATTCAAGCTACCGTGAAAGACCACAATTAAATAGGTGGCATAACCAACTCATAAGGGGCCGAAACAGAATAGATCATATTACCCGCTTCCGCGGGAAATATGATCTATTGTTGTTTTAACGCCTATGTTTTTGTTCCGGACGGGGTCCATGCCTTCAGCAGCAGCTCGCTTCCTCCCCTACCGGTCACGTTTATGCAGTTGCGCTTCGCTTCACTCAGGGTGACCCGCTTGCGACGGGACTTGCACCCGTAAGAGTGCGCCCATGTTGGGCGCACTAAAAACAAGCGCTGCCCCGATTCACCCGGGGCAGCGCTTGTACGTCGTCTAAATATAATTCCTAGCTTCAAAGGAGCCTCAAAGCTGGAACCTGTCCAACCGGGTTAGGGACTTGCCGGAGATTTGGTTTTGTTGGTCTCGTAGATTGCAACTCCGAGTGCGGTACCGGCGCCGACAGCCACGCCCGTAATGATCCAACCAGTCGTTGAAGACATTCCGAATCCGGCTCCACCGTTGATCGAGATCGAGGTTACATTGATCGTCGCTGTTCCATCCGGATTCTGCTGCAGGGTACCTGAAATCTGGACTTTCGTGTTGACAAACTTGCTGAAGTCCTTGCCTGTGATCTTATACGTCACATTTGCGATGTCGACCAGGTAGTATTGCCCGTTGTCAACGGAGACCAAGCCAGCATCCGTAAAGGTGGAGCTCGTTCCATTCGCGCTCCCAGCGGCCTGCAAAGCGAACGTCAAAGCTCGACCTGGGCGCACACTCGCCAGCAGAACTCCACGATCAGTAGTAACCCCAAAGCTGCCATTGAGCGAGGCAACCTCCACAGTGTCCTTGCTCTTCAGTGTTACCACGCCGCGAGAATTCGGCTCGGATGGAGTCACGTGCAGCCCGTTTGCCTGGAGCTGAAATGAATTGGACGCAAACTCGGTCTGCCCGCGCTGCAGCACCAGTCGATCGCTATACAGGGTGCCAAGAGAACCGGTGGCCATCGTGACCTCAGTGCCCTTTTCCAGACGCAAATCTGCGCTCGCCTCTCCGGTCTCCACAACCGATCCGTTGAAGAGCGTGGCGTTGCCCTTCACCATATAGCCGTCGACCCGCATGTCCCCGCGAGCGCTGGCAGTGCCGATCGAAACCGTACCGGCCGTTGCATAGGAAATCATGCAGAAAAGCATTATCACAGCTTGCAGCTTCCTTAGCATCTCTTGCCTCCACGCCGCCTAATGCACACACAATACCGGAATTCGCATTCGCGGTCGACGTATCTTGTATACCCCATAATCTTGCCGAACGCAAGCTGTTTTTCCGTTACAATCAGTCGTTTACGCCATACGTGTGTCATACAAGCGTGCCCCGGATTCGAGTGAAAAGTAGACAATCTGAGCCATAAGGGATTTTTCTTGTTGCATTTGACGGGAACCCCCGGCTTCGGCAGGTCCTTTTGGATCTCCACATGGGTTGATTGCAAAGTTCCAGAATGGGTATCGAAACGGTACTGCGGCATTGTACGCTGTACTTGGCTTGACAGCCGTGTTCCTGAGATGCACTTTCGGGTTAGCCATGTTGTCTCTTATTCGCTGTTCAGTCGGGGTCGCACTTCGGATCATCATCGCGGGCGCTTGCTGCCTCGGTATCTGGCGTTCCTGGGAGTTAGCTCGCGCTGACTATCTGTTCCAGAAGGACACCGAGGAATCGGTGCGCGCGGCCATTCGTCTGGTGCCCGACGGGTGGGAGTACTACATGCGCCTTGCCCAGTTCGATCACGCGCATGCGCGGGAATTGCTGGCCACTTCGCTGCGCCTCAATCGCTACAACGCCCAGGCGGACATCGAGTTGGGGTTGCAGTACGAGACCGAGGGTGATTATGGCCGTGCCGAGAGGGCGCTGCTCGACGCATATGACGTAGATCACACTTATCTTCCCCGCTGGAGCCTTGCCAACTACTATTTTCGACGCGACAACATGCCGGCATTCTGGGCATGGGCCCGCAGCGCTGCCGCAATGCCTGCCGATGAAATCGGCCCGCTCTTTGAGCTGTGCTGGCGAGTGTCGCCCGATCCTGAAAAGATCGCGGGGGCCATTCTCAACGAAAAGCCCGAGATGATCCGACAGTACATCGGATTTCTGCTCGCAAAGGATCAGCTTCATGCTGTCGCCAGCGTCGCACCGCCCCTGGTCCGCTTTGGCGACCCGGAAACGGATCGCCCGCTGCTGTTCTCTGTTGTCAACCGTCTGGTTGCCACCAATGATGCCGCCGCGGCCAATGCGCTTTGGCATTTGATGATCGGGCGGCACTGGGTCGTCGCCGACACCTCGGCGCCCAACAACGCCGACTTCGCGCGTGAACCGCTGCCCGTCAGCTTCGACTGGTCCCTTCCGGAGTATTCCGGCCTTCATTCCTGGCCCGGACCTTCCGGACTGGAAGCGGAATTCACTGGCAGTCAGCCGGAGGACTGCATGGTGGCTGAACAGGCTGTTGTGCTGGCCCCCGGCCGCTACTCGATGAACTACGCCTACCGCACGTCGGACATCCCCCAGGGCACAGGAATCCGGTGGCAGATCATCGACGCCAAATCGAACTCGGTCCTGACGGAATCTCCCGACCTCTCCAGCGACGCATTGAACCATTCGGCGTTGACGTTCTCGGTCCCCCCGGACACTTCCCTCATCCGCCTGCGTCTTGTCTACAGCCGAACCCTCGGAACCCCTCGAATCTCAGGTATGCTAATGGTACTATCAACAGGAATCCAAACTCTTCCTCAATCATGACTTGTCCAGAATGCGGCAGTTCCGATATTCGTGCTTCAAGTAACCCACATTGGGGCGACTACTTCCATCGCATTCGCGGACAGGAGCCCCTGCGCTGTCGCAAGTGCCGGCACCGATTCTTCGCTTCGTCGTCCTCCTTGTCCGACGGAGAGCGCATCGTTCTATCGAAAGCCACCCGCCGACCCATAAAGCTCATGAGCGTGCGAAGGAAGCAGCGCATCTTCCGCACGTTGACGGTGATTGCAATCTTCGCCGCGGCGGCACTTATTTTCTGGTATTTCTTGCGTTATCTGACGAGTGAGCCAAGCGCTCCGCGGGAGTCAGAAGTAGTCGGTTATCACGCGGTATTGTCCTGCACAGCCTCCCCGATCATGGAGCCCCCCTCGTCCGAGCTGGGCTAGCAGGATTGCTGATTCACGTCTCAGACAGCTCCCGAGCTGGGTGCGCTTTCCGCATTGGCCGGCGTGGCCTTTCGGCGGCTTGTTCCGTCCGGCATTCGCGCCATATAGAGAAGAGCCAGCATCGCAAACATCCAAGCCGAAACCGCCGGGCGCGGAAAGGGGTAGTCCACGCACGCGTGCAGCATGACCGCGATCAGTCCAAGCCCCCATGGATTGCGGACCGCCACGGGAACAGCAGCGGCAAAAGGGATGAGCACCAGTAGCAAAAATGGAATTCCACCGTCGGCGGCAAACTCCGCCCAGTCGTTGTGGGTGTGGTTGGCGTAAAACGGAAAGTCCTTGATCGCATAGCGCTGGTAGACCTCCGGAAATGTCCCCAGACCGTAGCCGGTCAACGGTCGCTGCCTGGCCATGTCCGCCGCAGCCACAATGAACTCGCGACGCACCAGATACGGGTCATTATCTTGAAAACGCGCCCATACGTTTTCCCATCCCACAACCAGAGTGAATGCTGTCGCCAGGACGGGAATCGCCGCCAGCATTGCCGTCGTTGAGCGCGTCGGCAGGCCGGTCTCCGGATCCCGCAATCGCACCAGCCCAATCGCCACCATGGCCAACAGCTCCGCCGTGCAGAGCGCGGTGCCCGCACGCGAAGCCGAGCCGATTACCGACGCATAGAGAATTCCGCCGGCAAGCGCATACCACCAGGATTGCCAGCCCTCGCGCAGAGCCCGCCAGAGGGCTATCGGCAAAGCCAGCTCCACAAACTGTGCGTAGTTGTTGTAGGACTGGAAGGTTGCATAGACGTCCGGATATCCGGTCGGGAATATCCACAAGACCCGACCCTCGGATGTAAAGAGCTGGGTAAGGCAGAGCACGGCCATCACCGTCGCGAAGAGCAGAAACGCGCTGAGGATGTTGCGCCGGGCGGTCCGGCTACGGCCGATGGTCTGGCTCAAGAAGAATACCCCGGCAAGAGCGCCCCATCGTAAGACAGCTTCGCGGGTTTCGAAGCTGGATGAGGTGGTGTGCGCCAAGATCTGAACCAGCCCCCAGAGAGGGATCAGGTAGACGAGCCACGGAGTCCAGCCGCCGGCTAAGCGTTCCTTCCCGTGGCGAATTCCCACCAGGAGGTACACGGCCACCAGGATATAGACGCCCATCTGAAAAGACTGAAGCGCCCATGCCCCTCCCACGAAGACGGTTGACGTTGTAAAGACCAGCAGGAGAAGCAGGCATGCGCCAACGATTATTGTCGTGCGCCTGCTGGCTGTGCCTGCCGGCTTCTTAGAGCCGGAATCTGCGTAAATGGGTATGACTGCCAATGCGACCATTGTAAGCCACAGTCTTGTTCCGATTTCAAGCCGGCCATGAATCCACTTCCCTGTCTTGAGCCGTGATTCTCGATTCGCGAATCATCGCAATCGTCAATGATGATAAGGGTGAGAACGCAACGGGTGGTATAGTGCATGGTGAAAGCAAATGGGAATTCCGGCTTGATCGACATTCATCAGCATCTGATTTACGGCGTAGACGATGGATCGCCCGATCTGGAAACGTCCTTGGCTATGGCGCGGGAAGCTGCCTCAGAGGGCGTGACCCACATCGTCTGCACTCCTCATGCAAGCGACAACTATCCTTATCAGTCCGCGGTGAACGCGGAGCGTCTGGCCGAGTTGCGCGAGTTGCTGATGGGTGTCGTCGAATTGAGCATTGGGTGCGACTTCCACCTGTCTGCGGACAATATCTTTGACGCTGTGGCCAACCCACTTCGTTACTCGATCAACGGCAAAGGCTACCTGCTGATCGAGTTCCCCAGCATGACCATTCCTTCGCAGTTGACGGATGCCCTGCTCCGGTTGCAATCGGCCGGCTATACCCTGATCGTTACCCACCCGGAGCGGTATCCGGCATTGTATCGCCAGCCAGAATTGCTCGCAGAGTGGATGCGAATGGGATGCCTGCTTCAAGTAACATCCAGTTCCCTGTATGGGCGCTTCGGAGCGACGGCACAAGCCCTTGCCAATGAGCTTTTGGACCGCAACTGGATTCACTTTCTTGCCACCGACGCACACCACCCCGAGTGGCGGCCGCCTCACCTGAAAAAGGGATATGACTATGTAGCGGCGCGGGTCGGAGAGGAGACGGCACAGCGACTGTGTGCCACCAATCCGCAGGCTGCTGTCGAAGGAGCAGTGTGGCCACAGCAACCGGAACCGATCGGGCTGCGGAAGCATGTGCCGCTGAAGATCGATCCCAGCCGCTACCCTGCCAGCCCCAGGCCCACGGCTGCTGATACCGATCCCACTGATGCCGGTCAGGACGCTCCAGGGACCGACACAAAGAGCTTTTGGGATCGTCTGCGCGCCTTGATGTCTCCAAAACGGACTAGCCAGCCGTGACCCTCGCTTTTCATGGAAGACATTCTCACCCGGTCAAACTTCGTCAAGCGCTTTCCTCCGAGCCAGGATGGCGCGCTGACAATACGCAACGCAGCCATCGGCCAACATCAAATCGTCCACCCATAATGGCTTCGGCGTGTGATGGCTTCGGCGTGCATTCCTGAATTGAATCACTCATCCTCTCAATCGCACAGTTGACCGCAGGATGCTTTTCAAGGCACTTCGTCCGCAGCGCAACTTCCCCGGCTGAATATCTCGAACAAAGATGACGCGTGTGCAGTTGTTGCCGCGGGAGGTCAACACCGTCCACCGCCGCAACGATCCGCTCCCTCCTCAGCCATTCGAACCAATCGTCCGCGTCACTTTGCTCAAGTCTTTCTAATCGATTGGTCTTGATGAGTTGCAGATTCCTAACGTAATTTGTTGCCTGAGTTTTGCCTAATTCCATATTGCGTTTAGTCGATGACTCCAGCAGCCGCACATACGAGGCGGCTGGAGGGCAATATGAACGCAATGCGCGGTACGGTGCTGGGTTTAGCAATGGCTATGGGAGGATGGGCGTGCTTCGCACAGGAGGCTTCGGTCCCATCCGGGCAACTCGAACGGGATTCTCAACTCTCTCGAAGCCTGGCAGTGTCAGGCGAGGAGACCGCAAGCATCTCCTCATCACGCACCATCATCCCGGGAGTCGGCCCTCTGGAGCCAGCCGCCGCCAGCTTTGTGCGGGTGCCTCCTGTAATGTCTCGCCCGTCGCTCGGTTCAAAATTCTTCATGCTCAACGCCATGCACCTGGGCATGGCGGTCTTCGACGTGGAAATGACCCAGCGCTGCATCGTGGCTAACACCTGCCGGGAGGCCAACCCTCTCATGCCTGCGTCGCTGGCCGGCAAGCTAGGCGTGGATTTCGCGTTCGTCGGCTACGGCTCGTTCGTCAGCTACCGGATGAAGAAACATGGCATGCATATGTGGTGGCTTTCACCCACGGTAGGGGTAGCGGCTCACAGCGTGGGCGCCGCGTCTGGCTTGGTCCACTGAGCATAGGCACCGACTTGCATTTCAGAAGAATCACAATCACGAAATCTGAGGATGATTCAGGCAATTCGCTCGTGAGGGTCACTGGGGGCGGAGTCCTCCCTAGCCATCTTGAACAGCCCCGGCTGCGCGCCGGGGCTGTTTTCGTTGAAGGCTTGAATTCCCAGCCTCAACATCCGGCAGTTTTACCAGCTACGCTAGACACCGAAGCGAGGAGACCTGGTCGTGGAGGCGCCGAAGTGCGACGCGTGAGCGTGAACCGTATGGCTGCTTTGTCGCACAGGAATTCAGCGTAAATTCATCCGCCTGATATCTCGGGGAATCCATTATTTAATTGACATTCCACTATTTCATCTGCGAAATTCGTTTTGCTTTCCGTTCAGAATTTTCCCCACGGTTAAAAGGGTTTCTTCCCTATCAAGATCACGAGAACGCTGCTCGACTGCCGTTTGTTTTGACCTTCAGCTCTATAGCACTTGGTCTGACGGATGGCATAAAAACTCGGCTCGAAACCAAGAGATCGACGCATTGCAGACCATCCTCGTGGAAGCAAGAGGAAAGTCTCGTTAGACAATCGTTTTTGCCTGCACAAATGTTTCCGCGCATTGAAGTGTGCGCGGCAGATTAGGTTCTCCTCGCGAGGAATACCATGCCGTCCAGCGCCTTCCCCTGCCTTTCACTTGCTGTAGTCCGTTCCCGCTTCAACCTCGTCATCGCCTTCTGCGGAGTGCTGCTCGCCGGCGCAGGCGGGCTCACTTCAGACGCGCAGACGACGACGTCTTACACCAGTTCGGGCAGCTCTGGCAGCCCCGCGATCAGCATTTCCGGATCGTGCAGCAGCTCGATTCCGGTTTCAGGCTGCAGTTCTACGAGCAGTACTTACGGTAAGGGTGGGTACGGTTTTTCCGCCATCAATGTGCCAGCGACCGGTACGGTGACTCAGGTCGTAGTGACGCTGAACGGACTGACGTCGAGCGGCTTTGGCGAAAGTCCTGCCTCCTCCGACAGCGACAGCCTGTTCCAAGCCTCCATTTATCTGGTGAGTCCAGGCGGCCAGAAATTTGAGCTGCTGGGATGCACGGGCGACAGCACCGACGGCGATGGCATGGGCGACTCGGGGTCTGGTCTGGATGACGTGATCGTCACGATTGAGGATGGGCAGCAGATGGCGCCGGGGGCCCGACCGTCTACCGATACCACAACGGCCTGGCAACACACCGGATCGATCACGGTGGAACCGAGCTCCTACTGGCTGCAATCAGCGGGCTGCTCAGATTCGGTGATACCGACCAATGCTGAAGGTCTCACACTTCCACAGACCGATGGCACTGCCACGATGAACGGCACGTTCGCGGGCGGAGCGACAAACGGTAACTGGACGCTTTATGTCTTGAACGACGATACCTATTCCGAGTACAGCGCGAACGACCCGATTTCGATCACGAATTGGACCTTGAAGCTGACCTATGAAGCCACAGCGTCGGCCAGCACTACGACGTCGGTTTCTTCGAGCCTCAATCCGGTGAATTCGGGAAGTGGTGTCACATTTACAGCGTACGTTTCCTCGACGAGCACGGTGGACGTGGGCACGGTGGCCTTTATGTCGAACGGCGCCACCATCTCCGCCTGCGGGAGCCAGCCAGTGAGCAACGGTCAGGCGACCTGCAACACATCGTTCACGCAGGGTTTGTATTCGATTGGCGCAAGTTACAGCGGGGGTACCGGGTTCTTGTCAAGCTCTGCCAACAACCTGAACCAACTGGTGGAAGGAACCACCACAAGCGGGGGCACCGACACGTTCTGCAACACGGGTTCGATTCCGATTGCAGAACTGACTACGAGTTCGATCTATCCATCGATCATCAAGGTTACCGGCTTTCCAGGGAAGACGGTTTCAAACGTTGAAGTGAAGCTGCTGGATGTTACGGGAACCATCGTTGGGTCGCATTTGCTGGTTTCACCCGACGGCGCGCACAACCTTGACTTCCTTGACGAAGGATTCAGCGAGACGGCCAATTCGTCGGGCAGCTGGTTGGATTTCTTCGATTTAGCCGGCCAGTATCCCGACTACGGCACACCCCCGGCGAATAGCTCGACCAGCCCCGTGAATTATGAAGCGTCCGACCTTGACTCTCAAAAAGTGGCTTTCCCCGTTTCGATCGCGCCCAGCATCGATAGCGCAATTCCCTCGGTGCCGGGAACGTTCAACTACGGATACAACTCCCCGAATCCCGACGAAACTTACGGACCCGTAACCGAAACTTTTGAGTCGAACTTCAACGGCGCGACGGCAGATGGCGACTGGGCGCTCTATCCCTACATGGACTTCGGCAATATTGAGACAATTGCCGGCGGATGGTGCATTGCCCTCACGCTTAACACCGGCGTTGCCACCACCACCACCATCACTTCAAGCAAAGGCGATCAGACCACCGGCCAGCCGGTGACGCTGACGGCGACCGTCACCAGTGAAGGCAGCCCGATAAGCTCCGGCGGAACGGTCACTTTCCTTGAGAACGGCGTTGCACCGCCGGGGACAGTGAGTGGAAACAATGTGGTGACGCTGAACAGCAACGGCCAGGCGCCATTCACCACCAGTTCGCTGCCTGAAGGCGACAATGAGATCGTGGCGGAGTACGCCGGAGATTCATCCGACAACCCGAGTCAGGCTACATTCTGGCAGCGCATCGACGATGCCACTACCGTGACGGGTTCGAGCGGAACCTACACTTACTGCAACTCGGGCGAGGTCGCCGTTAACGCCAATACTGGGCCTTTCACTCCGAATCCCTCCAATATCTTCGTCACCAATCTGCCCGGCACGGTCAGCTCGATGAGCCTGACGCTCAAAAACTTCTCCACAGAGAGCGATTCCATCTTTGCGCACGAGTCACTGATCGAGGGACCGACCGGCGCCGCGCTCGACTTCTTCTCTAATGTCGGAAACGAAAGCACCACCATCCTTTCCGAGGGCAACTACACATTTGAAGACAGCGCCAGCGGACTGGTTCCGCAAGCGAATTTCAGCCCCGGATCCTTCAAGCCCACAAGTTACGCAAACATACACGGTACGGCGGACCTGTTCTACTCCAGTCTCAGCCCGTCGAGCTCAAACCCGTATTATGTTGCGCCGACTTCGTTCGGATATGCCGGGACGCGCGGTTCATCCACCTTTGGAAATACTTTTGGCGATACGAATCCCAACGGTACCTGGAGCCTGTTCTTCGACACTCTTGAAACTGTTGACGAAACCGACCTCAATGGCTGGTGCATGAGCTTCACTGAGAACGCAGCAACAGTTTCGGTGGACTTGACCCATCAAGGTGACGGCACAGGTACGGACTTCGTCCAGGGAGAGACCAGCGCACAGATCATCACCGTAGTGACAGCGGGCTCAAATGGCCCCACCGGCGACCCCCTCGGAACCAATCCGTTGAAAGTGGTCGACAACAACCTCAACTCCGCGCTTACTTACACCGGCTTCACAGGGAGCGGATGGAGTTGCACCACGCCGCCCGCGACGTCGGTAACCTGCGCCAACGATTCCGCGGTCGCATCGGGCAGCTCGTATCCCACGCTGACGCTGAATGTGAATGTTTCGTCAACCGCTCCCAGCAGCATCAGCAACTCCGTCACTGTCAGCGGCGCAGGCGTCACCTCCGTCACCCCCAGCGACACCATCCCGGTGGATGCCAACCCCGTGCTTGCGGTGAGCAAGGCGCATACGGGCACATTCACACAAGGTTCCACAGGCATCTGGACCATTACGGTGTCGAATACGGCAGCCAACGGGTCCACCAGCGGAGCGGTCGATGTGTCCGATACGCTGCCCACCGGCTACACGCTTAACTCCTACACTTCCACCAGCAGCCTGTGGACCTGCGGCGGCTCGAGTAACGTCGTCACCTGCTCCGGCACCCCGGGCATTGCCGGCGGTTCAAACTCCATGATTACCCTCACCGTCAACGTTCCGGCGAACTCGCCAACGTCGGTCAGCAACACGGCGGAGGCCTGGGGCGGGGGCGATACTTTGCACACCAGCCAGGGCACTGCTGCTCAATCGAACACCGACAGCGTCACCGTGGCTCAAGTGCCGGCCAGCGTGAGCGTGGGAGCGGGAAACAACCAGTCAGCCACTGTTGCGACGGCGTTCGGCACCGAGCTGGTAGCTCTGGTCAAGGATGGTGCGGGAGCGACGATTACCGGAACCCCGGTAACGTTCACCGTGAATCCGGCCGGTAACGGAGCTGGCGCGACGTTCTCGAATGGAACGGGCACCATCACCCAGAACACGAACAACGGCGGCCAGGCCCCGGTGTCAATCATCGCGAATAATATTGCCGGCGCTTACACGGTCACGGCACAGGCCGGATCGGCTTCAACCACGTTCAACCTCACCAATAATGCGGGTTTGCCCACGGCAATCGCGATCACAGGCGGCAACAATCAGTCGGCTCAGGATGGATCCGCCTTCGGTCTTCCTCTGGGCGTGCAGGTCACCGATACGTATAACAACCCGGTGAGCGGCGTCACCGTTACCTTCACTGCCCCGTCAACAGGCGCCAGCCTCAGCTTTGCCGGAGGCGTGAACACGGCCGTAACCAACGGCTCCGGCGTGGCAACCGCGGCAGTGGCCACGGCCAATTCGATAGCTGGTTCCTACCAGGTGACGGCAGCCGCGGGAGCTTTGCAGGTGGCCTTCAGCCTGACCAACCAGGTGGGATCGTTTGCGCAATTTGCAGTCAACACGCCAGCCACTGCGTTTGTGGGCGCGCCGTTCTCCTTCACGGTAACGGCCCAGGATTCGGGCGGAAACACGGTCACCAGCTACGCGGGGACCATGACGCTCTCAAGCACTGATTCCGCAGCGGTGCTGCCGGCAAACCCCACGCTGACGAATGGGACCGGGACCTTTATGGCCACTCTGAATTCGACGGGGAGCCAGACGATCACGGCAACCGACGAGGCGACGTCAATTTATTCAACGTCCAACCAGATCACGGTCAGTCCCATTCCCTACTTCGTGGTTAACTATACGGCCGACGACGCGGGCTCGGCTTCACTTTGCCAGGAACAAAACTCGCCCGGAGTGAACACCACAGATTCGGCCTGCGGCTTGCGCGATGCGCTTCTGGCTGCAGCCGGCGCTGGCGCTGGAAATATCAGCTTCAGTACCAGCGCGTTCACATCGTCACAGGTCATAACCCTCTCGAACGGAACGCTGAACATCCCTGTCAACACCAGCATCACCGGACCTACATCCGGATCGGGCGCATCGCTCCAGAACCTGGTGACGATCAGCGGCAACAATGCATCTACGGTCTTCACCGTCGCCTCCGGCGTCACCGACGCAGCAATCTCTAATCTCGGCATCGTGAGCGGAAACGGTGGGACCGGGAATGGCGGCGGCATCAGCAGCAACGGCGTGCTCACCGTATCCAACAGCACCTTCACCGGAAACGCCGCAGCCAACGGCGGCGCAATCTCCTTCACAGGATCGCTGAATGTCTTTGGCAGCACGTTCAATGGAAACTCGGCCACTGCAGATGGTGGCGCGATCTACGGAACCGGCAGCGGCAGCACGCTTTCACTCATCGACAGCACGTTCAACTTGAATTCGGCGGCAGCGGGCGGCGCGATGGCATTCGTCGACGTCTTCGGGACAATTGCCGACAGCACTATAACCGGCAACTCGTCGACCAGTTCCGGCGGAGGCATGCTCGTTTCCAATGGCGCCGCGTTGACCCTCCAGAACTCAATACTCGAAGGCAACAGCGCAACATCGTTCTTCCCTGATGCCTTTATCTCAGGCGGCACCTTGTCAGACTCCAATGGCAATGTGATGAATAGTCTCGCATTCAGCACGTTGAATCCGAACCTTGCGCCTCTCAGCAACTATGGCGGTCCCACGCAGACCATGGTTCCCTTGCCCGGCTCTGCGGCCATCTGCGGCGGCCTCGCATCGAGCATCCCCTCCGGTGTCACCACCGACGAGCGCGGCTTCCTTAACCAGAACCTGACCTATCCCGGTTATTCCGGTTCGAACCCCTGCGTTGATGCGGGCGCAGTGCAAAGCAATTACGCCATCGGATTCACCACACAGCCGCAATCTAATGTAGGAGCAGGCGCGGTACTGAACCCGGCGCCGGTGGTGAGCTTGACCGAACAGGGCGCGCCCATTGCTGTGAACGCCGGAACGGTTACGATGACGGATACTGCCGGCCTGCTCACCGGTACACTCTCTGAAGCGATTGCCTCCGGCGCCGCAACCTTCAGCGACCTGGTATTCCCCACCGACACCATCGACGACACCCTCAACGCCACGCTCGCATTAAACGCTTCAATCAACCTCACCGCGCAGGCCACCACCGCAATCACCGTAGGCAATGAGCCTGCCGCACTGCTTTCGCCCACCCCGGGGCTGAGCACCATTCTTGGCACTTCCGCGGTGCAATTCACCTGGAGTAACGGCATCGGCGTCACCAGCTACAAACTCTTCCTGGGCACTACGGGCCCCGGCTCCTCCAACCTGTACGCCTCCAGTGTCACCTCGGGAACAACGGCCGTAGCACCGACCATTCCGGCCAATGGCGCCACCGTGTTCGCCGAGCTTGGCTCTCTTATCGGCGGCGTCTGGCAGTATGAAAACTACCAGTACACCGAGAGCGGCACGCTGTCGGCAGCCACTCTCACGCCGTCTTCCGGAGCCTTGTCGACGAGCCAGCCCTTTACCTGGAGCAATGGCGTCGGTCCGGCAGAGTACCAGTTGCTGCTGGGAACCAGCGGGCCAGATTCAAGCGACCTCTACTCCTCCGGCGCGACCACCAATACATCGGCAACGGTCACGATTCCCAGCAATGGTGTGACGGTGTTTGCCACCCTGAAACAACTCATCGATGGTGTGTGGCAGAGCACCGCGTACACCTTCGCCGAGCCTGGCATTCCGACCCCGGCCACGCTAACCCCATCATCGGGCACGCTCGCGACCAGCCAGACTTTCACCTGGAACAACGGGGTCGGTACGTCAAAGTACCAGCTACAGCTCGGGACCTCGGGCTTTGGCTCAACCGACATACTCAGCACCCCCGACACGACTGCAACCACGGTCACAGTGAGCATTCCGTCCAACGGCGTCACTGTGTATGCCACCTTCTATCAGCTCGTCAATGGCGCCTGGCAGAAGTCGGAATACACCTTCACCGAGCCGGGCACTCCGACCCCGGCCACGCTTTCTCCATCGTCAGGGATCCTGGCGACCAGCCAGACCTTCACCTGGAGCAATGGCGCCGGACCGGTGCAATATCAGTTGCTGCTGGGGACTACCGCGGGCTCATCGAACCTGTACAACTCAGGCGCGACCACCAATACACAGGCAACGGTCACGATTCCCAGCAACGGCGTGACCGTGTTTGCCACATTCAAACAACTCATCAGCGGCACTTGGCAGAGCACCGCTTACACCCTCACCGAGCCGGGCATTCCGACGCCGGCCACGCTTTCGCCATCGTCGGGCACACTCGCAACCAGCCAGACCTTCACCTGGAGCAACGGTGCAGGACCGGCGCTCTACATGCTCCAGCTCGGAACCTCAGGCTTCGGCTCGACTGACCTGCTCCAAACCCCCGACACGACCGCAACCACAGCCACAGTAAGCATTCCATCGAACGGCGTCAATGTATATGCCACCTTCTATCAGCTCATCAATGGCGCGTGGCAGAAGTCGGAGTACACTTTCACCGAGCCGGGCACGCCGACCCCGGCCACACTCTCACCATCGTCCGGCACACTCGCAACCAGCCAGACCTTCACCTGGAACAACGGTGCCGGACCCGCGTATTACGATCTGCTCTTGGGAACTGCCGGCGCGAGCTCGTCGAACCTTTACAACTCAGGCGCTACCACCAATACATCGGCAACGGTCGCGATTCCGAGCAACGGTGTGACCGTGTTTGCCACCTTCAGACAACTCATCAATGGTGTGTGGCAGAGCACCGCTTACACCTTTACCGAGCCGGGTTCACCCACCCCGGCCACGCTGTCGCCTTCGTCAGGCATGCTCGCGACCAGCCAGACCTTCACCTGGAACAACGGCGCCGGACCGGCGCTCTACCAGTTGCTGCTGGGAACAAGTGGGCCAGATTCAAGCGACCTGTACTACTCGGGCGCGACCACGAATACATCGGCAACGATTACGATTCCCAGCAACGGCGTGACCGTGTTTGCCACGTTCAGGCAACTCATCAATGGCACGTGGCAGAGCGCCGCCTACACCTTCACCGAGCCGGGCACGCTGACCCCCGCCACACTCTCGCCATCGTCGGGGACCTTATCGACAAGCCAGACCTTCACCTGGAGCAACGGTGCCGGACCGGCGGAATACCAGTTGCAGCTCGGAACCTCGGGCTTTGGCTCGACTGACCTGCTCCACACCCCCTACACGACTGCGACCACCGCCACCGTGAGCATTCCGTCCAACGGGGTGACTGTGTATGCCGCCTTCTATCAGCTCATCAATGGCGCCTGGCAGAAGTCGGAGTACACCTTCACCGAGCCGGGCACTCCGACCCCGGCCACACTCTCGCCATCGTCGGGGACCTTATCGACCAGCCAGACCTTCACCTGGAACAACGGTGCCGGAGCGGTGGATTACGTTCTGCTGTTGGGGACTGCCGGCGCGGGCTCGTCGAACCTCTACAACTCGCAAGTGACTCCGGCAACCTCGGCCACGGTCTCCATACCATCCAACGGAGTCACGGTGTATGCCACGCTCAAGCAGCTCATCAACGGCACGTGGCAGAGCACCGCTTACACCTTCACCGAATCAGCGCCACCGCCCGATTGATCTGACCCTCGCGAGGTCGACTCCGGATTGCAGGTCAATCGGGCGCTACCTCGCGTGGTTTAGACTGGAGGGCGCTCACACCTCGACGGAATCGATGGTCCGTCTACACCGCTCCGGAGTTGAGCCGAAGAGGAAAGACCGTGACCCTCTCCCGCAGAGAATTCATTGCTACCGCTGCTGCTCTTCTGCTTGAACGACCTCTCGAAAGCAGTCCGTTACCGATCGCCGGCGTCCCGGCACGACTGTCTCGCAAGGACTGCTTTTTTGGCCTCCATTTCGACCTCCACCCGACAGCCGCGGACACTGAGCTTGGCCGTGATCTGACGGAAGAAATGATCAGCCACCTGCTGGATAGTTGCCGGCCAGATTTCGTTCAGTACGACTCGAAGGGGCATCCAGGCTACCTCGGTTTTCCGTCGAAGACCGGCATGTCCGCTCCCGGCATCGTGCAGGATTCTCTCGCCCTCTGGCGGCGCGTAACTGCGGCACGTGGCGTTGGCCTCTACAACCATTTTTCCGGAGTCCTGGACGGACTCGCCGTGGCCAAACACCCCGAATGGGCGCGCACAAACGAATCTGGCAAACGCGATTCTCAGCAGACCAGTCTCTTCGGCCCTTACGAGCAGGAACTGATGATTCCCGAACTCACTGAAGCTGCCCTCAAGTACGACTTGGACGGTTCCTGGGTGGATGGTGACTGCTGGGCCGTGAAGCCCGACTACTGCGATGCTGCGCAACGCAAGTTCGCTGAGTTGACCGGCCTCGAAACGCTGCCCAAGAAGCCTGAAGACAAAGGATGGAACGAATTCCTCGAAATGCAGCGGGAAGCGTTTCGCCAATACGCAGCCCGGTACGTCGAAGCCCTCCACAACGCCAGGCCCGGCTTCCAAATCACCAGCAACTGGATGTATTCGACCTTCGCGCCCGAGCGCCCAACCGTGCCGCTCGACTATCTCTCCGGCGATCTCGCCGACAAGACAGCGGTGCGCCAGGCGCGTATCCAGGCCCGCTATCTTTCGCGCTGCGGCAAACCCTGGGACCTGATGTCATGGGGCTTTGAGTCGGACGAGAAGTTCGCCCACCAGTCCGCCAAGCCTGCTCTTGAACTGCAGCAGGAAGCCGCAATCGTGCTGGCGCAGGGCGGCGCTTACCAGATCTACTATGTGCCCACTCGCGCCGGCTGGATCGATGACCGCGTCACAGCGACTGCGACAGAGGTTGGGAGCTTTTGCCGCCAGCGCCAGCAGTGGTCGCATCGCTCTGAAAGCCTGCCTGAGGCGGGCGTGCTGTATTCAGGCCGAACGCTTTACCGAACAGCGAACCGTCCTTTTGGCGGCTGGGGAGAGAATGAAGCGCCTGCTGCAGGAGCGGTGGATTTGCTGCTGTCGCTCGGATACTCCGTCGATCTTATTCCTGACTGGCAGGCAGCCGAGAGCGCTGAGCGCTATCCCATAATCGTTGTGCCGGACTGGCGGGATATTGGAGACGAGGCGGTAAAGACAATTACCAGCTATGTTGCTAACGGCGGAAGGCTGCTGCTTTGCGGCGCGGAGAATGCCACCCTTTTTTCGCGCGCTTTGAAACTACGCTTTGCAGGTGCGGTCGAACCGCGCACCTGTTTCGTTGCGGATGAAACCGGTTTTGCCCAATTGATGGGAAATTGGATTGAGATCGACGCTCCGCCGTCGGACGTTGAAGCCTATGCGTATCGAACCCCTGACACAAGAAAGAACATGCTGCCGGTCGCTGTCCGCGTGAATTTCGGTAAAGGTGTCGCAGTGGTGTGCCCTGGGCCACTCGCTTCAGGATATGCGGATGCCACCGGCTCACCCGTTCTCCGCAAGCTGAGCCGGCGCATCCTGGAATCGCTTCACCAGCCCATGGTTCGATTCGACGGCGACTATCCGGAAGTTGAAGTGGTGCTTCGAAAGAAGAACGATCAGATGCTGATTCATTTGATTAACACCGCCGGAGCGCCGGTTACCAGCGCGTTTCGCCACACCGGCATTGTTCCTCGTACCGGGCCGATCCGGCTGCAATTGCAGCTACACTCGAAGCCTTCCCAGGCAATTCTTGAGCCGGAAGGAATCGTGCTTTCTGGAGAGTTTGCGGATGGAGAATGGCGCGGATTGGTGCCCGATCTACACGTCCACGCCATCATCCGGATTGCTGAAGCAGTGACCACCTAGAAAAATGAATCGAGTACATAATCTTGTCTCTGTTCGGTTCCCTTTTGCTGCAACTGAAGTTCTCTGATATAAATTGCCCTTCCTCTGTGACGCTCCGCGGACTGTACCGAGCTTCCACTCCGGTGGCCAGGGACGCTACCACATTCGCGTATTTGTTCCGTAATTACTGGGCTCTCGTGAGTTCACCACGTGAAATCTACCCAAAAAAATACACCAGTCTCGTCATGGCTTCTGGTTAGCCTGTTTCACAGGCCACTGCGATGTTGCTTCTGAAGCGGCGTCGCCATTATCGATTCGGAAATGCAGAGGCTGACCCAGCGTTCACACAGGCGTCCGCTTTCGGCTGAGTTTACGCAATTGCCCCAACAACCGATCCGATGCCTGCGGTCATCGCCATCGCCAAACCACCGAACAACGTCACGCGCATTGCGCCCATCATGACTCTTGCGCCACCGGCGCGTGCGGCAAGCCCGCCCATCAGAGCGAGAACTGCCAGTGATGATAGAGAGACGATGGGAATTAATCGCGCCTGTGGCGAGATCGCGGTAACTATAAGGGGCATCATGGCTCCGATTGCAAAGCTGCATGCAGCCGAAAGGGAAGCTTGCAATGGACGCGCGCGAAACTTCTCTGAGATACCGAGTTCATCGCGGGCATATGCGCCCAATTCATCGTAGGCAATCAACTGCTGCGCGACCTGATTTGCGAGTAGCGGTTCAATCCCGCGGGCCACATAAATTGCCGTTAGCGCCTGGCGTTCGCCCTTGTTGTCCTGCTTGAGATTCGTACGCTCGAGGGCCAGTTCTGCTTCTTCGGTGTCGGCCTGCGAGTGCACGGAAACGTACTCGCTTGCGGCCATGGACATCCCTCCGGAGACTAGGCCGGCGATACCAGCGACCAGGATGCTGCGATGAGTTCCATGTGCCGCCGCAACGCCGATCAGCAGACTTGATGTCGATACGATGCCGTCGTTTGCGCCCAATACCGCAGCCCTGAGAAGCCCGATGCCGCCGGTCCGATGAAGCCTTCTGCCCCGCACCGGCATCTTGAAGCGCTTCTGGACGAGGAACTTCTGAAAACGTCGAAATGCGTTCTTTTTGATCGGTCGCCCTTGGGTTCCCATCGAAATGCCTGGAGGCGTGATTGATTTTCTCTGTCCTAGATCCATTTCATCCTCAAGAGCCACACCTTGACGCCTTGCGTAAGGCCCGTGTAGGCAAGGAGCGTCAGCAGGAGGATCGGCCAATACAGCGCGGGCAGGTGGGTCAGGCCCAGCGAAGAAGCCAACGGAGAATATGGCAGCCACGCTCCGAAGGCCATGATGGTCAATGTGGTGATCAGCAGCGGCCAGCTTGCACGGCTCTGGAAGAAGGGGATCTTATTCGTGCGAATGATATGGATAACGAGCGTCTGGGTCATGATCGACTCAACGAACCAGCCGGTCTGAAAGAGCGGAGCGCGGGATGGATCCCAGCACTTGAATAAATAGAGCATGACGAAAAAAGTCGTGTAGTCGAAGATCGAGCTGATGGGCCCGATGCAGAGGATGAACCGCCTGATCTCTCCAATATTCCAGGGTCGCGGATGCGCGACCAGTTCGTCGTCCACCGCGTCGTTGGGGATCGGAACCTGCGAGAAGTCGTAGAGCATGTTGTTGGTCAAGATCTGAATCGGCGCCATCGGGAGGAATGGCAAAAAGGCGCTCGCCCCCAACACACTGAACATGTTCCCGAAGTTGGAACTGGCTCCCATGCGGATGTACTTGATGATGTTGGCGAAGACCTTACGTCCCTCGATGACGCCCCCTTCGAGCACCATCAGGTCTTTCTGCAGCAGGATCAGGTCGGCCGATTCCTTCGCGATATCGGCAGCAGTGTCGACCGAAATGCCGATGTCCGCGGCACGCAGAGCAGGAGCATCATTGATTCCGTCGCCCATGAAGCCCACGACATGTCCCTTGGTCCTGAGGACATGAACGATTCGCTGCTTGTGCGCGGGAGAGAGGCGGGCGAATAGTGTCGTCTTCTCTGCAGCTTCTGCTAATTCGGCATCCGACATCTTTTCGACTTCATCACCCAACAGCATCGGGTCGGCGAGAAGCCCGACGTCGCGGCACACCTTGCGGCTGATCAGGTCGTTGTCGCCAGTAAGGATCTTCACAACCACGCCATGCCTGTGCAGTGCTTCGATCGCGGTTGCGGCGGTGGGCTTGGGCGGGTCGAGGAATGCGACATATCCCTTCAGCACAAGATCGCGTTCATCTTCCTTTGCGCAGGAAGTCTTTCCGGCCAACTCCTTTACTGCAACCGCCAAAACCCGGAACCCATCGTTGCTAAGGCTTGCATATTGGTCCTTCAAACCCTTCATCAATGCGGGGTCCATGGGTGACAACTTCCCGTCAAGCTCAAATTGCGAGCATTGATGGAAGATCTCTTCCGGGGCGCCCTTGGTCAGGAGGATCGCCTTCCCTTCAGGATTCTCGACAAGAACCGACATCATTCGTCGGGTGAAGTCGAAGGGAATTTCGTCGAGCTTTTTGTACTTCTCAATCAGGGCTTGCTCGTGGAAATCGGAGCTATTCAATATTGCGGTATCAAGCAGGTTCTTCAGACCGGTCTGAAAATGGCTGATGAGGTATCCATCCCGGAGCACTTCATCCGTTTCCCGGCCGGCGACGTTACAGTGCCGTTGCAGGACGACCCGATCTTCGGTGAGCGTGCCGGTTTTATCGGTGCAGAGCACGTCCATTCCGCCAAAGTTCTGAATGGCGTTGAGACGTTTAACGATAACCTTCTTGCGGCTCATGGCCAGCGCGCCCTTGGCCAGGCAGACGGAGACAATCATGGGCAACATCTCCGGGGTCAGGCCAACGGCTACGGCCATAGCGAAGAAGAATGCTCCTTTCCAGTCATGCTTGGTGAACCCGTTGATGAAGAAGACCAGGGGCACCATGATGGCCATGAGATGAATCATCAGCCATGTAAAACGGCTCAGGCCCTGGTCAAAGCTTGTTGGAGTTCCTTCCTGCGTGATGGAACTCGCCATTGTCCCGAGATAAGTACGAACTCCCGTGACGACAACGACAGCGGTCGCCGTGCCACTTTGAACGCTGGTTCCCATGAAGCACGTGTTCTTGAGCTCAACCGGCGAATTTGCTGCGTGTGGGTCGGCATCGTGAAACTTCTCGACGGGAAGCGACTCTCCGGTGAGCGTTCCCTGGCTCACGAACAGATCCTTCGCCAAAAGAATTCGTACGTCCCCTGGGATCATGTCTCCCGCGGACAGATTGATGATGTCTCCGGGGACGAGGTCGCGAAGGGGGATCTCCTGTGGCTTGCCATCGCGGACCACTGTGGCGGTTACGTGGATCATTGCCTTGAGCTTCGCCGCAGCGGCGCCCGCACGAGCTTCCTGCAGGAACCTGAGCGTGACGCTCAGAACGATCATGCCCACCATGACGCTTCCAGCGCGTGGATCGCCCGTGGCAAAGGAGACTGACGACAGAACCGTCAACAGAATCACCAGAGGGTTCCGAATGATGATCAGCAGACTGATGAACCAGCCGCGCTGCCGCTCTTGCGCAACTTCATTCGGACCCGCTTCGCGCGCTCTCGAGTCGGCTTCGCTTTGAGTGAGGCCCGTAGAAGCCGTGTGCAAAGACTGAAGCAGCTCATCCCCGTCTTTCCCCGCAGCATCGAGGACGGCAGGGGAGACGCGAATGTTATGTTGCTTTGCCTTTGCGGGGATTTGAGATTCGTCTGGAGACGGAAGGGTACCGGCAGCACTGAGAGCGCCGGAGTTCTCCTTTGCAGGAGATTTCTCGACGGTACGAATCGAGCCTGGTGTCCCCATCTTCTCAGTTCCCTTCCCGGACCAGGCTCCAAACTCAGAGCTCACATACAGAGCTGGCACCGACGAAAACTACCGGGAGGTCGTCGACAGGATGACCTCATAGCCCAACCAAGGTAACCGGATGCTCTTCCGGGCTATTCGCACCGTTGCGTCGACTTTCCCCGCTTTAACATCCAGCCGATCGCTGTCCCGGCAGCAATGCCAACCGCAAATGTTATTGCGGCTGTTTCAAGCGGGTTTCGTTCGAATCGCCTCTTTGTGTTGTAAAGTAACTCCGTTGCGGCGTCGGCGCCGTCTCTTGCCACGCGCCGGGCTGCTATCACACCGTCTTCCAGCGCATCAGCCACGGCAGATGCCGCCCGGGTAGCCTTGTGCGCCGTATCGTCAATCTGTTGTCCGGCATGTTCGAATACTGATTGCTCCATCAGGTTTCAACCTCTCTCTTGCCTTGGTGTGATAATGATTCGTCTGTTCTTCGAAGGTTCATTCAATCTCGCCTCGCAGCTCTTAAATCCTTCAGGCAGTCTCCTCAGTTACACGGTATTGCGAACCGGGAAACCGCACTATTTGCTCTGCACGACAACCGCATCCAATAGCAGGTACGGGAACATCCGTAGAACAACCCCCTTTTCGAAGCGCGGCTGGTTACTGGTTGAGCTCGGGATGGTGATGATGGTGCCGATGATGGTGATGGTGATGCACGACTACCACAACCTGTCCCTGCGCCGCATAGGGTATTGCAAAGCAAAAAAGGAGAACCAGACCGATCCAGAACTTGTTCATACCCTATTGTGATCTGAGGCAACGCGATTCGTTGAGCAACTTTGACCTACACGCACGTTGCGAATCGATGAAAACGATCTAAGTCCCCAAGGATTGGCGACTCCCGTGTCGCCCTGGGAGCGGCTCAAGATCGGTGCTGGAACTCCGCCCATCCTGACCAAACATGGGTGGTTGATTGTCTACCATGGGGTGAGTGAAGTGCCGGGCATGGGCGGTGATCATCCTCTGTGCTACTCGGCCGGAGTGATGGTGCTCTCAAAACAGCATCCACGATTGATCCGTTATCGCTCGGTTCAGCCGGTGCTGGCGCCGATGCTTCCCGAGGAGCGCGATGGGACTGTGGCCAATGTTGTTTTCCCCACGGGCATCGATCGGCGCGACGATCTTGGCAATCCAGATCGCTTCGACGTCTACTATGGCATGGCAGATAGTCGCATTGGTGTGGCGCGCCTTGATTTGCCGGAACAGATACTGGCGGGTGCTGTCGCGGACTCGCCGGAAGCAACGGTGTAAATCGCTAGCGTTGCCAAACAATTTGGTCCGCTTCGAGCGGCACGACGGCATTGGGATGATGGGGAACGATT
>Ga0181520_10000270_pt1 | contig 114781 bp, 103 predicted proteins | sample PEATcosm2014_Bin_29_FD_132451 | JGI IMG/M metagenome (GOLD analysis project Ga0181520, IMG submission 132451) | Peatland microbial communities from MTU Mesocosm Facility, Houghton, MI, USA - PEATcosm2014_Bin02_30_metaG | ecosystem: Environmental > Terrestrial > Soil > Wetlands > Peat | place... | reverse complement strand
CCTGAGAGGGGCCAGCTTGCTCCGGGCTACGCCCTCCGCAAGCTGGCCCCTCTCAACCAACAGAAACAAAAAACAACTACCCTCAGGAATGGGATTCTACAGAACAATTAGGACTTGACTTTGTGGATCGCTTATCCGGCGCTGGGTTTTGCTGTCTTATGGGGAGTAGTGCGCGGAGTTGGTTGGGTTATAGTGGGTTTTTGCCCTGCCCATGAATCAACACGCACGAAGTGACGAATATTGTGGTGTGGAGACCAAGTACAGACATAGAATTAATAAGCGAGGTTGAAACTATGAAACTAAGACCTGGAGAAGCAGCAGTTCTTATCATTCGTCGAAGTGACACAGAACCATCAAGCCATTTTGTCGCGGTCCGAAAGTCTGAATCTTCATTTGATATAGGGTCGAATGACTTTCTGATACATAACGCCCAGGAAACGTTGTATGAAATCCCGGGCGGAATGGAACCGTATACTGCCCTGGAGGAAGCGATCTCGATCATGCACAGTATTGAGCTATAAGGCCGGGTTCCGGATACCCAGGTCCCGCTTTTGGGATCTGGGATTCTGCGGGTGCCCCCGGTCTCGCCGTTGAGACCGGGGATTCGATCTCCTGCCGCACAACCGGTTTGGATCAAATCTGCTTTCGTTTTACGCAAAATGCGTCAATTTTTACTCATAATGCGTAAGAACACTCCCTTGACGTATTATACCTAAGTAGGCATAATGAAATGATGAGGCAAGCGCCCAGGCCGTTACGCTGGATTGGTTCAGCCAGGAAGGACTTGCTTGACATGCCAGACGATGTGCAGCAGAGCTTTGGTTTTGCTTTGTATCAAGCACAGGTCAGCTTGCTTCACCCTGATGCAAAGCCGCTCAAGGGATTCGGCTCGGCAGGGATACTGGAGATTGTCGAAAATTGGCACGGCAATGCCTACCGGGCGGTTTACACAGTGCGCTATGCAAACGCGGTTTACGTCCTGCATTGTTTCCAGAAGAAGTCAAAGCACGGAATCGAGACTCTCGGCGCGGATATGGATTTGATTCGTAAGCGATTGAAGGAAGCTGATGCACTGGCAAAAGGAGTTGAACAATGAAAAATCCCAATAAGATCATGACGGCCTACGAGCACTTGGGCTTTCCCGACGCCGAAGAAATGCTCGTCAAGGCGAACTTGGTCATCAAGATAGCCGAGATTCTGCGCGAACGGGGATGGAGCCAGCAACAGGCGGCGAAGGTGCTGGGCCTGACACAGCCCAAACTCTCCAAGATGCTGCGCGGCCAGTTTCGCGGCATCAGCGAGATGAAGATGATGGATTGCCTGCTCCGGTTGGGACGAAACGTCAAGATCGTGGTTGGACCGGAGACCAAAGCCGCCGAAGACCGCATCGAAGTTGTGGCAGCATAGAGGCGTAACTATGAAGAGAGGTAATCCAGAGCCGCTGACCCCGGAGTTGCAGGTTGAGCATGACACACTGGCCGCGATGCCCGACAGCGAGATCGACACCACCGATATGCCGCCCATCACCGATTGGAGCCATGCGGTGCGCGGGCCGTTCTATCGCCCCATCAAGCGCCCTCTCTCGTTGCGCATCGACGCCGACATTCTTGATTGGTTCCAGCGCCAGGGGCAAGGCTACCAAACCCGTATGAACTCCGCCCTGCGCGAGTACGTCGAACGCCACCACAAGGCATCCGCATAAGTCGATTACCAGGACTACCACTGAGAGGAGAACGAGCCATGCGCATGTACACCCCTCCGCATCCCGGCGAAGTCATTCGGGAGTATCTCGGCGAGATGACCGTTTCAGCGGCGGCCGAGCATCTGGGCGTGGGCCGGGTCACCTTCTCCCGCGTTCTCAATGGCAAAGCTGCCGTCTCGCCGGAGATGGCTGTGCGCCTGGCCGCCGCCTTCGGCACTTCCACGCCAGAAGTGTGGTTGCGTATGCAGGCGAAGTACGACCTCTGGCAGATCGGCAAACGCAGCAAAATCCGCGTCCAGCCTCTCCCCCACCTCCAGCACATCTGAAACTTGTGAAGTGGCTGGGCCGGAGACCAAGGCCACCGAAGACCGCATTGAAGTTGTCGCAGCTTAGATGTTGAGTGGCCCACCCTTGGTCCATATCTTACAGAGATTGATTCCCTGCTCTGCTACTCCTGGTTGCCGGTCCAACCTTCGGGGACGAAGCGGTAGCCAACCCAAGGCTCGGTCTGGATGTACTGCTTTCCGGTCTCGCCTTCCATCTTCTTGCGCAATTGGCCAACAAAGACGCGCAGATACTCCGGCTGGTGGGCCGACTGCGCGCCCCAGACTGTCGTCAGCAGCGCGCGATGGGTCATCACCTTGCCGGCATTACGCGCCAGGTGCAGGAGCAGCTCGAACTCTTTGGGCGTCAAGTGAATCGCCTTGCCCTGGACGGTGATCGAGTGTGCGACGTGATCGATCACAAAATCACCGGCCTCGAGAGCAGCGGTCGTTCGCTCCGGGGCGCGGCGCAGGTGGGCGCGCACGCGGGCCAGCAGCTCCTGAATGTTGAAGGGCTTGGTCACGTAATCGTCGGCTCCGGCGTCGAGGGCTTCAATCTTGGAGCGCTCCTGGTCGCGCACTGAGAGGACCAGGACCGGAACCGCGGAAGTGGCGCGGATGGCGCGGCAAAGCTCGACGCCGCTCATGCCCGGCATCATCAGGTCGGTAATGACCATGTCGGGCGTCCAATCCTTGAAGATCAGCAGTCCTTCCTCGGGTTCGTTGGCGGTGCGCACGTCAAAGGCCTGAGCGGAGAGCGCGGCGCGGAGCACGCGGGTGATTTGCGGTTCATCATCGATAACCAGAATTCTGCCGGGCATAGCTTTCTTCTTTCAAGTGTCCTGGGTCTGAAGTTCATCGTATTGCCATTCGCAGGAAAAACGCAGATTCTTCGCTCACCACCCCAAACTGAAAAGCGTTTGGGGCCCCCTTCGCTCAGAATGACAGCAGCAAATCCGATAAGAATTTCGGAGACAGAACACAAGAAGAGATTACAACATCCAAGCGGACGAGTATTATTTTTGTGATGAAGATAACGGACGGGCTGTCGGACTCGCGGGGATTTCAACACTGGTTCGTGGGAACGCTGCTGGCTGTGCTGGCCACCTTGCTGCTGGTCTGGCTGGGCGCTGACTCGACCGTGGCCGGGATTGCCCTTCTAGTGCTGGTCGTGTGGGTCTCCGCCCGGGCGGGAATCCTGCTCTCGCTGTATGTCACCTTGCTTTGCACGCTTTCGTTCGACTACTATTTTCTGCCTCCGGTGGGATCGTTGCGGCTCACGGGAATCCAGGCGTGGGTGGCCATGATCGCGTTCCTGATCAGTTGCCTGGTGGTGGGCCGGGTTGCCGAGAACGCGCGCGGCCAGGCGCGTCAGGCGGTCGAGCGCCGCGAGGATGTCGAGCGGCTTTACGAACTCTCTCAGGAGATGATGCTGCAGGAGGACGCCGCCGGAATGATCCGCGACCTTCCCCGGCTGATCGAGCGTATCTTCACTCTCGAGGGGGTGGTGCTCTACGTACGCGATCTGGACCAGTTTTACTCCTCGACCTTGGAACTGCCGATGAGCATCCAGGCGAGCCTGCGAGCGATGACCCAGGTCCAGAATCCTACGCTGGTCATTCCGGGCGGCTTTACGGTGAGGACGTTGATGCTGGGGCTGCGCCCTGTGGGAGCGTTGGGCTTGCGGCCGCCGCTGCTTTCGCACGAAGTGGCGACCGCAGTCAGCGCGCAGGTGGCCATCGCGCTCACTCGCGCCACGGCCATCGAGGCCTCGGCCCACATGGAGGCGGCGAGAGAAGGCGAGCGGCTGCGCACCGCGCTGATCGACTCGCTTACGCACGAGTTACGCACGCCTCTGACCGCTATCCGCGCTGCCGCGACCACCTTGGTCGAGGGTGAGGGACTCGATGAAGCCGGACGGCTGGAGCTGGCGACCATCGTCGATGAAGAGAGTGCGCGCCTCGACAGGCTGATTGGCGAGGCCGTCGAGATGGCCCAAATCGACGCCAACGTGGTCGAGGTCCACCGCGTGCCGCAACATCCGCGCGCGTTGCTGGATCAGGCCGTCGAAGAGTCGCGCAAGGCTCTGGCCGGGCGGAGGGTGGTGATCGCCGTCGAAGAACCAGACAAGCAGGACAGCGCTGACAAGTTGGACAACTCCGCCTGGTTTGATCCGCATCTGCTGGGCCGGGTGCTGCGCCACCTGTTGGAGAACGCGGCCCGGCACACGCCGCCCGGCGGACGCATCCTGCTCGGCAGCCGGCGCAACGGCAACCGGCTGGAGTTTCGCGTCGAGGACGAGGGCGAGGGCATCCAAGCCGCCGACCTGCCCTTCATCTTCGAGAAGTTCTACCGTGGCAAGAGCGCCGTCGGCAAAGGCAAAGGAACAGGAATGGGCCTGGCCATCACGCGCGCGATTCTGGCCGCGCACGGCGGCGGCATCGAGGTCGAGAGCGCTCCCGGACAAGGCGCCTGCTTCCGCTTCTGGGTGCCACTAGTGGAAAAGGAGCCGGGGAACGCGAAGGTCGGTTGAAGTTTTTCTTTGACGCATGACGCAGCACAGGCTACATTAAAAAGCATGATTCAGTCTTTCCGGCACGCGGGTCTGGAGAAGTTCTTCTTCACCGGAAGCAAAGCGGGAATCCAACCCGCCCATGCCAGTAAGCTGAATATTCAGCTCACTACTCTCAACACGGCGAAGAATTCTATACGTATGAATGTTGCGGGTTGGGATCTGCATCCGCTCAAGGGCGGTCTTGCAAATCACTGGTCAGTCAAAGTCAACGGCAATTGGCGGATGACATTCACATTCGAGGGAGAGAATGCGATCCTCGTCGATTATCTGGACTATCACTAGGAGGAAAGATGGCAACGATGTACAATCCTGCCCACCCTGGCCTACTTCTCAGAGAATATCTCGGCGATATGCAGGTTGGCGAAGCTGCGAAGCGTTTGCGCGTCGCACGGTCTACCCTCTCGCGGCTCCTGAATGGGCGCACGTCGTTTACCGCGCCAATGGCGCTACGGTTGGCCGATGCACTGGGAACTGAGCCGGAAGTTTGGCTTGACTTGCAGCAGCAGTACGACCTGTGGCACGCCTCCAGACGCAAGCGGCCAAAGGTAGAGAGATTCATTTTCTCGAACACTGGCAAAGGAGCCGCTGCATAATGCACCTCATCCGTCCGTTTGCCTGCCTGCTTGGCATTTCACTGCTTGCTATTTCCGCGCGCTGCGACAATCCGGTCAAGGTTGTGGCCCCTCAGGCGTTGACCGTGACCACCGCTCAAGGTGTTGGAGTTCTGCCACTCTATCTTTCGATCAATGGCAAGAATACTGACTGGTCACAGCCGCAACCCTCGGTTACTCGCGCTTTAATCGTCTTCCACGGCAAGATGCGCAACGCCGATGTCTATAACCAGTCCGGGCTTGATGCAATCAAGAACGCAGGTCGCGCGGGCCAAAGTACGCTGCTGATCACTCCGCAGTTTCTGCAACAAGTGGATGTCGATGCCTTCGGGCTAAATGCCAATTTCCTCCGCTGGGAGCCGGAACAATGGATGAGCGGAGCCAACGCTATCCATGCTTCTCTCAGTTCTTTTGACGCAATCGACAGCATCCTTGCGCGACTTGCCGACCGCCGTCTGTTTCCCAATCTCAAAAAGGTTGTTCTGGTGGGTCATTCTGCCGGGGGGCAATTACTGCAACGGTATGCTATCGTCGGGCTCGGCGGCGATCAATTGGAAAACTCCGGGGTCCATGTTCGATATGTGGTCTCAAACCCCTCCTCTTACCTCTATTTTTCGCCGGAACGGCCCGAGTTGAAGCCACCAGGTGAGTTCACTTTTGCAACTCCCAGCAACAGTTGTTCAGACGCTTACAACCGCTGGAAATACGGAATTCTTGATCCGCCACCGTATGTTGCTTCGGAGAATTTTCCGGAGGTCGAGAAACGCTATCTTCGCCGCGATGTGGTGTATTTACTGGGTGACAACGATACCGATCCCAATCACCCGGCTCTGGATAAAAGCTGCTCAGGCGAGGACGAGGGACCGTATCGTTTCTTTCGCGGAAAGGCCTATGTTCGTTACTTGCAGTTGCGGCATCCTGAGTTGTTCGGGGAGTCAGCTTCACAGCAACTCTGGGCCGTTCCCGGCGTTGGGCACGATGGTGACAAGATGCTGAATTCGCCGTGCGGGCTGGCGGCGCTCTTCGATGCAGGCGTATGCTCGACGCGCATTCTCCATCCCAAACCATGAGCGGCGGCTGCCGTTTTCAAATTGATTTCGCCGCCTGCTTCGGCTCTTCATTCCAATCGCAAATAACTTCGCGGCGCTCGTCGGATGCGCCGCGTGCCCACTCGATCAGCCGCGCGGCGCGCCATGCGGCCAGGGCGGGCACCGGAGCCGGCGCCTTGCCCAGCAGCGCGTCGCGAATGCCCGCGTAGAAGAACCGGTAGTCTCCGGGGATCGGCTCGATAGAGCGACTGGCCGAATCGCCCTCCGCGTCCACGCTCAGCGTGCCCCAATCGGCGGGCGGCTCTTCGCCCCACTTCGGGTCATCTATGCGGGTGATCTGGTTCAGCGCGGCCTCCTGCGGGTCCAGAGTCCACTTCCAGTAGTTGCCCTTGGTTCCGCGCAGGTGGACGAACGGACGCTGCAGCGAGCCGAGACAAGTGGATCGCAAGACGACCGAGAGTCGCGGATAGCGCAGGCGCAGCGTGAAGGAATCATCCGGACCCTCGCCGTCGCGCTCGCGACCGACCTCAGCGCCGACTGCCTCGGGAAGGCCGAAAAGCTCAATCGCCTGATCGACCAGATGGGATCCCAGATCGAAGAGAATGCCCGCGCCGGGGACCAGCTTCTCGCGCCATGCGCCGGGGCGAGGCTCCGGACGCCAGCGGTCCCAGTTCGATTCCATGTGGACCAGACGCCCCAGCGAGCCATCTTGCAAGAGCCTCTGAATGGTGCGAAAGTTGTCGTCCCAGCGGCGATTATGAAAGGGCGCAAGCAGCAGGCCACGCGCCGCGGCCAGTTGCATCAACTGGGCGATCTCAGCCGACGTGACGCCCATCGGCTTGTCAACGACGACATTCTTGCCCGCTTCGAGAATCTGCCGGGCACAGGGAACGTGGCTTTCATTAGGCGTCGCCACCACGATGAGTTGCAGTGAGGCGTCTGCGAGCATCGCTTCCAGAGAGCGGTAGGTAGTGATCTTCGGATAGCGTTCCGCGGCCTGGTTCGCGTGGCGCTCGACCACGGCGGCCAGCTCCAGCCCCTCGACCGATGAGATCAACGGCGCATGAAAGACGCGCCCAGCCATACCGAAGCCTACCAAACCTACTCGAATCATCTGTTCCTCTCCTGGCCCTAGTGTCCTGTCTCTGAAGTTCATCGCATTACCATTCACAGATAAACGCAGATTCTTCGCTCACCATCCCCAAACTGAAAAACGTTTGGGGCACGTTCGCTCAGAATGACAGCAGCAAATCTGATAAGTATTTCGGAGACGTTGCACTAACCTTCGAGTTTATACCGGGTCTCGGCGAGGCGATAGAGCCGACGCCAGACCAGGCGGTTCATGGTGACGACGATGGCGGCCATCAGCACGGTAGCCATCAGCAAGGTGGAGGATTTGCCGCCGTAGGTGGCCGCGCTGATCTGCGCTCCCAGACCGATGGTTTGCAGGGTGCGGTCGCCCAGGGTGCCGTATTCGGCCAGGATCGAGGTATTCCATGCGCCGCCCGAGGCGGTGACCATGCCGGTGATCAGATAAGGAAAGATTCCCGGCAGAATCAACCGTGTCCAGCGCTGCCAGTGCGTGAATCGATAAACCGCGGCGGCCTCTTTCAGGTCGGAGGGTATCGCCATGGCTCCGGCAATCACGTTGAAGAGAACGTACCACTGAGTTCCCATCAGCATCAGGGCGATGGAGCCGATGCCCAGTCCCGCGCCCCGGCTGATCAGCACCAGCATCAGCACGGGAAAGAAGGCCGATGCCGGAATCGAGGCGGCAATCTGGGTGATCGGCTGCAGAACCTGGGCAAGCTTCGGGTTGGAGCCGATGGCCACGCCAACGGGAATTGTCCACAACGCGGCGATCAGCAAGGCGGCGCTGACGCGCAGATAGGTGGCGGCGGCGCCGAGAAGAAGCAGCCGAATATCGGCCCAGGTTACGCCGTGAAGCAGATGAATCGCCTGGCCTGCCGCCCAAAGTACAGCCAGGGCAGCGAAGATTCCCAGCAGCGTCGGAAAGAGCCGTCCACCTTGGGCGGAGTCGTCGTCGACCGGCTGCACCACACGGCAGGCGCGCGTCGTCGCGAGGCGGCGATAGATCTTCTCTTCAACGCCATTCCAGGCCCGGGAGGGAAGCCGGAGCAGCAGACTGGGATGGCGCAACAGCGTGAGAATCGGCGAGGTGACGCGGGTGGCGGATTCGACCTGCTCGAATTTGAATTTGTCGCTCCAGGCAATCAGCGGCCGCCAGATCAACTGGTCGGTGGCGACGATGATCAGCAGCAGCGTGAGCATACCCCAGAGCAGAGCGTGCATATCAACAGGAGTCGCCGAGGCCGCGTTGTAGAGATAGCTTCCCAGCCCCGGCAAACGGAAGTTGTGGTCGCCGAAGGTCAGCATCTCGCAGGGGATCAGAACGAACCAGCCGCTGGCGACCGAGACAATCGAGTTCCAGATCAAACCTATCGCCGAGAAGGGCAGCTCGAGCTGCCAGAAGCGCTGCCAGGCCGAGTAGCGATAGATGCGCGAGCACTCAATCATCTCGCGAGGGATGCTCTTCAGCGAAGAATAGAAGCTGAAGGCCATGTTCCAGACCTGGCTGGTGAACAGCAGCACAATCGAACCCAGCTCAATGCCAAACTGATGGCCGGGAAAGAGCGCAATCATCGCCAGCATCACGCCGGGCAAAAAGCTGAGCACGGGAATGGATTGCAGAATATCAAGAACCGCCAGCATCCAGGCCTCGACGCGGCGATTGTAGGCGGCAATGTAGCCATAGCTGATGGCGAAGATCAGACTGAGAAGATAGGCAATCGCCATGCGCCCGATCGAGTAAAAGGCGTAGAGCGGCAGCGCGCGCACCGAGTGGGAGATGACGACTGCCGGCATCGGCCGGGCCATCCAGTAGGTTCCCAGCTTGATCATGGCCATGAAAAAGGAAAGGGCGCAGAGAACTACGGCCAGATCGATAAGAATCGGCCAGGTGCGCGCGGGAATCAGCGTTCGCGCCAGAGAGTGCGGAGTGATCACTTGGCCCCCTCGCCGGCGGCGATCTCTTCTTCCTGCGCGTCGGGTAAGATGAAGCGGCGGTGTCCGGCGTCAAAGTCGAACAACTCGGCATAGCGGCCCCAGGTGACCGCGGTTTCAATCTGCCGCTGGCACTCCTCTTCGCTGAACTGCTCGTCGAGCATATCGAGAAAGAATTCCTCTGGAACGGTGTGATCGCTCTTGGCTTCCAGAGCGCGGCTAATCTGGCGGAGCAGCAGGACGTTGGCCACGGCGGCGTCGCGGAAGAGCTCCTTCTGGCGCAGAATCTCGGAGTTGGCAAACTCCGTTCCGCTCGGGGTGATCGCCGCGTCGCCTTCTTCGACATTGAGGAAGCCGAGCAACTGCGCCGCATCCACAATCGGCAGCAGGTCATCGATCTCGAAGCTGAGGTCGTCGGCCAGACGATAAATGTCGTCGCGGCCACCCTTGTCGAGCAGCAGCTCGAGCAGGCCGGCCATGCCGCCCGGACGCGCGTGGGGCAGCATCTGATAGTGCATCTGGCGCTGGTCGCGTACGCGAATCTGCTGATCGGGCGCTTCGGCTGGAGCCACGTCGGGCATGGTCAGCACCTTGTAGATGTAGTCCACCAGTTGCGTAAATGGTTCTGATTTGCGGTCGCGCGGCTGAGCAAGCTGCACGCGGAAATCGGTGCGGATGTGGCCGGGATTGCGCCCCAGCACAATAATGCGGTCGGCCAAGAGCACAGCTTCTTCGATATTGTGCGTGACCAGGAAAACGGCCTTGGTGGGCATGGTTTTGTTGGCCCACAATTCCAGAAGCTCACTGCGCAGATTCTCGGCCGTCAGCACGTCGAGCGCACTGAACGGCTCGTCCATGAAGAGGACTTCGGGTTCAACGACCAAGGCGCGGGCAAAGCCTACGCGCTGCTTCATGCCGCCCGACAGTTCTTTGGGATAAGCGGCCTCAAAGCCGTCCAAGCCGACCGTATCCAGCATCTTCATGCTGCGCTCACGGCGCTCATCGGCTGCAACGCCGCGGGCCTGGAGCGGGGCTTCGACGTTTTCCAGCACCGTGAGCCAGGGAAAAAGAGCGAAGCTCTGAAAGACAATCGAGACATTGATTTCAGTATCGGCAATCGGCTTCTCGTGCCAGTAAACTTGGCCTGCGGTGGGCGTGGAGAGGCCGGTCAACATACGCAGCATCGTCGATTTTCCGGAGCCGGAGGGACCGAGCAGAGCAACGATTTCGCCGGGAACGATGGAGAGGTCAGTGGCAGAGATCACCTGAATGCGGTTCTGGCTGGGCTGCGCATAATACTTCTCGATCCGCTCGGCGCGAATGATGGCGTCGACGGCCGGCGCCGGGGTCGGGGCCGGGATCTGGCCTTGGCTGGGAATGCCTGCTTCCTGCATGGCTGCTTCTCCGGTTGGGGTCCGCAGATCAACTGCCGCGGCCGGTGGATATTTTCAGTGTAGGATGGCCGGGTTGCAAGCGGATGAATCGGCTGCGGTTGTCACACATAGCACAAAAAGCCGATTTGCTGCTGTCTGTCGCAGTCATCAGCCGGATGAAGATAAAAAAGCATTTGAAACAAATACACAAACTGAGCGTATCATCCAAGCAAAGAGTCTTGCCAGGAAAGTGTGTTTCACAATCGCCGTCAAGTGTGCGCTGCCCGCTCATAGTGCAACGCGCGTCCTGACAGCTCTGCCCTGCGTTGAGGAGAGAGATGCCGGATACTGTCGCCAAGCCCCGAATTGTGGTTGCCGACGACGAACGAGTGATCGCCGATACGCTGGCTATGATACTGAATCAGAGCGGCTTTGAAGCGCGCGCCGTTTACTCGGGAGAGAAGGCGGTCGAGTTGGCCCTGGCGTTCAAGCCGCAGATGCTCATCTCAGACGTCATCATGGCCGGAATGAGCGGGATTGACGCAGCGATCCAGATTCGCGGCCTCTTTCCCAAAATCAAGATTCTGCTGTTTTCCGGCCAGGCTGCCACAGCCGATCTGCTGGAAAAAGCGCGCGCCCAGGGCTACGAGTTCGAGATTCTCGCCAAGCCGGTCCATCCCCAGGATCTGCTGGCGCGGCTGCGCGCATAGAGCCTGAGTGACGATGAGCCTCAAGCCAGCCTTTGCGCAATAGTCTCGTCCAAGATCTCCCGCACGGTCAATGGGACGATGACGGTGTGTTCGCGCCGGAAGAATTGGTCGATCTCGCGCAAGGCGTCGCCGGTAAAATCGAAGCCCACCACGAAGCCCTTCTTGCGCTTGGACCGCAGCATTGCCGCTTCAAAGCTGTCGATCTCAGGGCGGCCGATCTTGTCTGTCTGTTTTACCTGGATGGGATACCAGTCGTCCATGAAGTCAAGCTCCCCAGCTTCCTTGCCGGCGGCGGCAGGCTCGGAGCCGACCGGGTAGATGCGCCCGTCGATGCCCATGTCGCCCACCTGCGTCTTGTTGGGAATGCCGCCCAACGCGATTACCGCCCAATTCTCGAACTCGAAGGGCGGAATGGCGCGAAGCTGCTTCTCGGTCCACGGCAGGTCGCGCACAATGAAGCCTTTGCCGTGCAGCCAGAAGTTCTCGTCCTCGCGCAATTTGCAAACGTCGCGCAGCCGCTTGGCCATCACCCGGCAGGCAGTGGGAGAAATGTCGATGCCGATCCACTGGCGGTTCATCGATTGCGCCGCCACAAGAGCCGTTCCGCAGCCGCAGAATGCATCGAGAACAATGTCATTCGGCTTTGATGAGATTTCCAGAATGCGTTCCAGCAGCTTCAAGGGCTTCTGCGTCGGATAACCGAGCCGCTCTACGTCATGACTCTGGATTGGCTTGATATCATCCCAAACGTCGCCGATCGGCACACCCTGACCTTCGTCCAAATATCGCTTATAACGCGGCACCGTACCCGGTTTCGATTGGATAATCAAACCCTGATCGTATAACTGCTGCATGCTTTCCCGGCTGTATCGCCAATAGCGGGTCACGCCGAGAAATTCATAGTGCGGATTTCCCTTCGATGGCGACGAGCCGCCCGGTGCGCACAGGTCGCCGAGCTGGTAGCGGCGTCCTGTGCCGGGGTCTACATGCTTATAGAATTTGTCGAGATAACTTTCATCGTATTCCCGATACAAATGTTTGAAATGGTATTCGTTGTCCCCTCCACCATACAGAAACAGCGTGTCGTGAACCCGCCCCATATGCTTGGACCCTTGCTTGGCGTCATTGTGGGAGGATTGCCGCTTCCAGATGATCTCGTTGATGAAGTTCGTTTCCCCGAAGATCTGATCCAGCATCACCTTGACATAATGGCTGGCGTGCCAATCGCAGTGGCAATAAAAGCTGCCGGTCTTCTTCAGAACCCGCGAAAGCTCGACGCAGCGGGGACGCATGAACTCGATATAAGCGCGCGTGGATTCGTGGCGATCCTCGAAGGAGCGCTTCTCCTTCGTCTCGCCCCAGAAAATCTCATAGGTCCGGTTGGAGTTGAAAGGCGGATCAATGTAAATGAGGTCAATGCAGGCATCGGGCAGCTTTTTGAGCTGCTCCAGATTGTCGCCGCAGTAAACAACACGCGTGTCGAGCAGTGAGGAGGACTTGGCCATTGATAGAAACAGCTTACAACCTTTCAGTGCCGGGTGCTTCATTTTTGCCGCGTACTGTGCGGCAAGCGGTTCCGCAAAGCGCTCCACGCTGGGATGAGGCTAGAAAGCCAGCAACCCCAGCGCGAAGGCCGCGGCGGCTGCGGTAGACAGGAAGTTGACCGCGTCGTTGTTCAGCCAGCCGCGCTGTTCCAGAGTTGCCCCCAGCAGGCTGTCGAAGAACAATCCGAATACCCCGCCCGCGCCGCTGATCCAGAACATCTTTGCTCCGCCACCGAGGGCAAGGCTTCCGGCTATCGCCACAATCGCCGCTGCTCCGACACCGGCCAGTGTTCCGGCAAGGCTGATGGCGCCGTTGGTCCCCGGCTCGGCCCGGCGCAGAGTGGTAATCATCCGCGGCCGCCCGCCCAGCACCTGCCCCACCTCTGAAGAGACTGTATCCGCCGCAGCCTCAGCCAGCGCCGCCAGTGCGACGGCGAACAGCAGCATGGGCGTCTGGACCAAGCGCGAAAACCAGCCCGAGCCGGCTATCCAAGACAACACGACCTCATTGGAGACCAGCGCCGCAACGCCCAGATTGGCCGCCACCTGCGACGCCGAGCGCCCTTGCCGCCGCTCTGCCGTGCCCAGCAGTTCTTTGCGTCCCCGGCCCAGCCGCGTGGCAATAAAAGTGAGTACAAAGACCGCCAGAACCGGCGCCAGGGCGGAATGCCAGGGCTGGTTGGGGAAGGTCGCTGTGGAAAAGATCAGGGTAGCGGTGACCGTCGCGCCGCAGAAAGCTCCTGCCAACGTGGCCGCGTGCAATTGCAAAACCGCCAGCCCCAGCAATAGGCTCAGCCCCAGCGTCCAGATGGCTACTTGTACCAGATTTTCCGCAAAGAAGTGGCCTTGCAGCACCACGCTTGCGGCCGCAAAGGGCAGCACTGTCAGCAGCACCAGCTTCGATTGCCAATTGAGTTTCATTTGCTCCACGCTTCATCGTAACCCGCACAGGCCCGTGGAACAGCCGGCCGGATGATCCCAGGTCCAGCCCGCCCCGATACCCTTTTGCGTCCGCCGCGTCCAATCCTCGGCCCCCTGATTTACAATCACAGGGTAAGCAGGAAACGACTGAATGAGGCTTTTTCGCATGAATTTAGGCCAGACGCGTGTGCGGTTGGTTCAGGCGGGCGCGGTCTTTGTGGCTGCTGCCCTCGCTGCCGGTTGCGGCAACAACTACCGGCCCGTGATTACTCCCTCCAACCCTACTGGCCCTGTTCAGCAGCCGCTGTCATGGGTTGCGGTGGTCTCCGCTCCTTCGCCCGCTACGCCCGGCGTCGCTTCAATCTTCGACTACTCGGGCGATTCGTTGATGGCGCAAGCGAATATCGGCCCCGGCCCGATCTCATTTACCGTGGACGAAAGCGGCAACAACGGTTACACCGTCAATAGCGACGGAACACTGACCAACTTTCCCGTGGGCAACACCCTACTACAAAAGAGCATTACGTACACTACGCTGCCAACTACGGCGCAGGTGGTGAACGTGTTTTCCCCGCAGAGTGGACTGTGGGCTACCGATTTGTGTGCTGCCAATTCCTCTGCAGTCCCGTGCTCCACATGGGACAATGACCCGCTGACAGACAATTTCAGCGGCTCGGATGTTTTTATCAGAATCCCCGCGGATTTTCAGCTTTCGATTCCGCTGCCGCCCACGCCGGTGATGATAACGGGACCCAGCATCAACGGCTCCCGCTTCTTTGCCATTAGCCAGGGTAACCAATCGGGTAATGTCTCCAGCAGCGTGGCCTGCAATATCTCGCCTTCAACGGTTCCCGTGACCGGCGAAGCGACCGGAATCGAGGTAGGCCTCGATACAACCGACAAGCCGATTCCCGTGGGTATTTGCCCGGTCTACGCTGTCGAGAGCACTGATGCAAAGCGACTTTTTGTACTTAACCGGGGCAGCGATACGGTCTCAGTGATCAACGCCCAGACTCATCTGCTTGACGACTGCGTTTGCCCATCCACGGGCTGCGTGAATCAGGACAACCAGATCTTCACCTGCCATCCCACGCTGCCGCTTTCGACCACGGCTCTCTCCGCCACCGGCATCACACCGCCCAATTGCACCCTCAGCGCAGACCCGACCTGCGGCGGCATGACCGCGGTCGCAGGTCCGGTTTATGCCGTGTACAACGCGACGACCAACCAACTCATTGTGGCCAACTACGACGGCTCAACGATCAGCATCATCGACGTTAGCCTGGACGAATATGGCAATGACAGCGCGACCTTTGGCACCACCTTCACGGTTAAGGTAGGCAACAATCCCGCCAGCGTAACCGTATTGGTGGACGGCAGCCGCGCCTACACAGCCAACCAGACCGATCAAACTGTGACCATTGTGGACCTGAGCTCGGGCGCGCACTCCGTCGAGAAGACGCTCACAGGAATCACCGGCCACCCGCGCACCGTGGTCTCGACGCAGAATTCGAGCTACGGCAAGGTTTACGTAGCCTCGCCGGACAGCGGTGTACTCACTATCATCCGCACCGATGAAGATATTGTCGATGTGACGCCAACGGTAGAAGGCAATATCGTGGATGTGCGCGTGAACACGCAGAACGGGGTGAGCGGAAACTTCAACAACGTGAGCCGGGCCCCCGGATTCGGCCAGCCCTGCAACCTGCCTGACGTGCCTGGGGGATATCAAGTAACCGGCGCCCCGGCGGGAACAACTGTTGAGCCCACATCCTCGCTGGCGGATTGCCAGGCACAGAATTCCAGCTTGCTGAAGTAGCGCGCCTCCAGGAACGATGGAGATGGGGATCAAAACAGCCAAAGGCTATATTCCCTTGGGGGAAATGCCTTTGGCTGCTTTTGCGTCCGGTTCTTCAGAGTTCGACGCGGATTTGGCGAGTGAGTGAAACGAGAGCAGAGATGGCTGGCGGCACGAAGACACGCGTAGACCTGCTGCTAGTCGAGCGGGGGCTGGTTCCCAGCCGGGAGCGGGCCCGCGCATTGATCCTTGCCGGACGAGTTCTGGTCCGCGAGCAGAAGGTGGAGAAAGCCGGCGTGATGGTTCCCGCCGAAGCGCCTGTTCGCCTATTGGGCGAGGAGCTGCCCTACGTAAGCCGCGGCGGCGTCAAGCTGGCCGAGGCGCTGAAACACTGGCAAATCACCGTGACTGGCCGCGCCTGTCTGGACGTGGGCGCCTCGACAGGCGGGTTTACGGACTGCCTCTTGCAGCACGGCGCCGCGCACGTCACAGCGGTCGATACCGGCTTCGGACAGATCGCGATGAAGCTGCGCAATGACCCGCGCGTCCGCCTGCTGGAGCGTAATAATGCCCGCTATCTTGCGCCGGGAGCGCTGGAGGAGGGACAGGATGGACCCGCGCTCACCCTGCTGGTGATGGATGTCTCATTCATCTCCGCCACATTACTGTTGGAGCCGGTCTTCAAAGCCGCGCCGGGTTTGACGGAAGCCGTCCTTCTGGTCAAGCCGCAATTCGAGGCTGGCCGCGAACACATTGGCAAGGGAGGCATCGTTCGCGATCCCGAGGCACATCAGCTGGCTGTCGATCGAGTCGCCGATTGCGTTCGGTCGCTGGGCTGGCAGGTGGTCGAGACGATTCCATCGCCCATCACCGGCATGGAAGGCAACCGCGAGTTTCTGCTCTATGCGCGGCGATCTTAGCGCGCTTGCTTCGATGCTTCTTCACTAGTGATTGGCCGTACCGCAGGTGGTCCGTTACACTAAAGCCGCATGGTTCGTGTTGCGATTGTCTGTAAATCCGAGAAGCAAGAGCTGTCCCGGCTGCTGCCCGAACTGATCGATTGGCTGCGCCGACACGGCTATGAGCCGCTGGTGGACCGCGAGGGCGGGCAATATACCACGGCAGCCCCGGTCGTTGACCGCGCACTCATGCCCGCGCAGGCACCGGGGCTGGTGGTTGTTCTGGGTGGCGACGGAACACTGCTTTCGGTTGCGCGGATTTTTGCCTCGACCGGCACGCCCATCCTCGGCGTGAACCTGGGTTCGCTCGGCTTTTTGACCGAGGTTCGTCTGGCCGAACTCTATCCAACCCTGGAGAGCTGGCTGGGCGGCCGCCATGACCTGGATGCGCGCGCCATGCTGCGCGCCGAACTGTGGCGCGGTGGCGCGCCGGTCTCGAACTACGAGGCGCTGAATGAAGTCGTCGTCTCGAAGGGCGACATTGCCCGCATGGGCGACTTCGCCGTCGAGCTGGACGGCAAGAGAGTAGCCTGCTTCCGCGCCGACGGCGTGATCGTGTCAACTCCGACGGGGTCTACGGCCTACACGCTGGCCGCCAACGGCCCCATCCTGACGCCCAACGTGGACGCTATGGTGATCACGCCGATCTGCCCTCATCTGCTCACGCTGCGGCCCATCGTGGTGCGCGGCGACGCTCTGCTCACCGTCCGCGTAGAGGGCATCGCCAACCAGGCGGCGCTCACCGTGGATGGCCAGAAGGCTGTCGAGCTAGTGATGGGCGATGAGGTGCGCTGCCGGAAGTCCTCGCACACCGTCAATCTAGTGCGCATCAGCGAGGGCGGATTCTTCGAGGCGCTGCGCAGCAAGTTGAGCTGGGGAGAGCGATAGAAAACGCATTTTGTGTTACATCGGTATCAAGAAAAGGGATGGATTGAATGGGTGGACTAAGGCTTAGTTCCGAATGCGAATGGATAGTCACATTCATATTTCCTCCGGATCGGCGGGAGCAGGTGCGCACCCTGCTACAAGAGGAGTGCGGAAACGATCTTCCTTTTTGTCAAAAATGCGGCGAGTCGGCGATGGATCGAATCCGTTTTGCTGCGCTCAAACTGAGCAAGGGTGATCTGGAGAGGCTTCAGGAAGCGGTCCGGCTGGCGAAGATTGATTGGCGGGATTTGTTGGTCGCGGCAGGTTTCGCCAACGACATAAATATCCACCAATCCTGGCTTCCAGATCACGCCTGGTAAACACCCCATCCCATCCGAGACTGGCCCGATAATGGCTCACTGGCTCAATTCTCCCAGCAGCAACTTGGCCTTGGCGGCCAAGGTGTGCGCTCCGTCCACGTCGCCGGAGTTGAGCGCAGCCCTGGCTTGCTTGAGAAACTCCCGGATCTGCGCTGCGGTCTTCTGCTCCTGGTCGCTCAACTCGCGGCTGATCCCGCTCAACCCGCGCTCGGTAGCCACAATGGAGCTCTCCGTCTGCTGCCGCAGGTCAGAGGCATCGCCGGAGGAAAGCTGGCCGATGGCGCTCACGCCGGGAGTTTCGATGGAGGCCACTTGGGTGTTGCTGGCCGCCGGTTTTTTGTGCTTGACCGGAGGTTTGGGAGCGACCGCCGGCTGTGTGTTGACAGGTTCGGTCGTCTGGATGGGCGTTGTCACCACCGGCGGCGGCAGATCCGCGGGCGAAGACACGGGTTTCTGCGGAGGCGTGTCCACAATGGGCGGCGCCAGAGCCTCAGCCTGGATAGGATGTTGGGCCTTGGAAAAGCACCCCGTCAGGAACAAAGGCATCAGAAGCACAGCGCACCCGGTGAACAGGCGCCAGATGAAACTCGTGGTTTCCCGCCTTGAGCGCAATGAGCGCTCTGAAGGTGAGGCCACTTGCAAATTCATACCGCGATCCCTTTCTCGCTTGACTTGCTCGCCGGCAGAAAATGCCGGCGTCCCCGTTCCGTGGCGGCCAGTGGAATTCGTAACAGGAACTCCGTGCCGCTCCCCTGCTTTGATTGTACTTCTATGCTGCCATGATGCAACTGGAGAACCCGGTAGGTCATCGCCAGGCCGATTCCGCTGCCTCCGCACTTGGTGGTGAAATACAGGTCGAAGATTCTTTCCCGGATCTCGTCGGGGATGCCGGTTCCCTCATCGGCAATGCGCAGTACGGCCGTATTCCTGTCCTCTTCGAGAACCACATTCAGCTTGCCGCCCTGCTGCATGGCCTGAGCGCCGTTCTGCATCACATTCAGCACCGCCTGCTTGAGCAGGTCCGCATCAATATTGGCTACCAGCGGCTTGTCGGGCAAATGGCTGATAAGCGTCACGTTATGTGTGGAAAGCTCCTCGGCGGACAGCGATAGCACGTCCTGGATTACAGGACGCATATCCTGCTCCAGGAGTTGCAACTCGACCGGGCGGGAGAAGTCCACCAGCGTCTGGACGACGCGGTCGAGGCGATGAATCTCCGCGTCGATTACCTCCAGGTGGCGAATCGCCGGGGCGCTGGTATCGCCCAGCTTGGTCTTCAGCAGCTCCAAGTGCACCACGATGGCGTTGATCGGGTTCTTGACCTCGTGGCCGACGCCGGAGGTGAGCCGTCCGATGGCCGCCATGCGCCGCGACAGCTCCAGCTCCGATTCAATCTCCTCGACCGACTCCAGATCGTGGAGCGTGACCAGCGCGCCCAATCCCTGGCTTGCACGTTCGTCGTGTATCAAATCCAGCGAGGCCTGAAGACGCCTTCCCGTCTCGGTGCGAATCTCCACCTGAGTCAGGGTTGCGCCGGTATCGAAGGCCTCGCCCAGCGTCTGACCCAGCACCGTGGAGCGGTCGAAGATTTCGCGCGCGTGGCGGCCCAGAATGGCTCCCTCCGCAATACCCAAGAAACGCCGCGCCGCCTCAGAAACCAGCACCGCCCGCCCGTCCCTGGTGAAGAGCAGAATTCCGTCCTGCAGATTGCCGAGGATTTGATCCAGATTCTCCTTCAACGCCGAAAAAACCTCTTCCACATTGCGCATACGCTGGCCGATGATCTCGATTTTGTTCGAGACCTGCGCCGGAGTATCCTTCGGGGCCGCCTTTACTTCTTCAGCCACCTGGCTGGTTGCGGTCCAGTAGTCCAGTTGCAGGCTGATATCCTCCAGCGGCTCGAGCGCCAGGTTGCCCAGCAGGAAAGCGGCAATCAGAGCCGCGCCCAGCACCAGCTCCATCAGCGTGATGGTCGCCGACAGCCAGGGCGCATAAACGGCACGCAGAAAGGTGGTGCGGACGCCGACGTGCACTGTGGCAAAGAGCGCGCCATTGTTTTTGAGCGGCACCACCACGTCAAAGACCTTGGGCGGGCCGAAGACGATCTTCACAAACTCGATTGGATTGGCGTCGAGAAGCTCTTCGTAGTTGGGGCGATCCGGCAGCGGCCTATCCTGGTTTTCAGGATTCGAGCTGAGCAGCGTACCTGACCGGTTATCGCCGATGTTGATGTCGTAGACCGTGAGCGAGTAGAGGTTTACCGATTGCACCACGGTCTGCAGTGTCGCGTTGTTGCGCACCACCTCGATCATCAGGGTGCGCAGCTCGCCGGGGTTGCCAGGGTCCACCGTGCGGTCTTTCAGACCGGCCTCCAGCGCATTTTGCAGAGCAAAGCGCACCTGCTCGGCCACCATCTTGTTGGTGTCGTAGGTCTGGCGCACGGCCGCGGTCAGCAACTGGCTCACATAGACAAGCGAAAGCAGCCCGGCGATGAGAAAGACCAGCAGAGTAATCGCCAGAACGAGTTTGGTTTTCAGGCGCATGGGTTATATCTCAACATCTTCCTGCTCGCGGCCATATTCTTTCATCTTGTTATGCATTGTCTTGGTGCTGATGCCCAGAATCTCGGCGGCGCGCGTCTTGTTTTGCCCAGTCGCTTCCACGGTGCGCAGAATCAGCAACCGCTCCATCTCATCCAAAGTTGTGCCCACGCGCACTTCCACCACGCCCGCGTCGAGCGACTGCGCGGCCTGCGGTTGCGGCTTGCAGAAGCTCGGCGGCAAATGCCCTGCGTCCAGAGGCGCTCCATCTGCGCAGAGAATCACCGCTCGCTCGATGGTGTTGCGCAACTCGCGACCGTTCCCCGGCCAATCGCAGGCCATCAGACGGTCCATCATCGTCTGTGCAATCCCTGAGACGCGCCTCCCATGCTTGCGGTTCATCTCGTCCAGCATCGACTCGGCCATTGCCGGCAGGTCTTCCATGTGCTCGCGCATTGGCGGCATATGAATGTTGAAGACGTTGAGCCGGTAGTAAAGGTCGGGCCGCAAGCTGCCTTGAGCAACGGCCTGGCCAGGATCGCGGTTGGTGGCGGCCAGCACCCGCACGTCCACCTCCTGCTCAGTGCGCGCGCCCAGCCGCCTCAGCTTGCGCTCTTCCAGCACGCGCAGCAATTTTGCCTGGGTTCCCGACGGCATCTCGCCAATCTCGTCCAGCAGCAGCGTGCCGCCCTGGGCCAGCTCGAAGCAGCCCGCCCGCCGCTCTGCCGCGCCGGTGAAAGCGCCCTTTTCGTGGCCAAAGATCTCGCTCTCGATCAGCGTCTCCGGAATCGCCGCGCAGTTGACCGCGACAAAGGGCCGCGACTTGCGCGGGCTCAGATTGTGCAGCGTGCGCGCCACCAGCTCCTTGCCGGTGCCGCTCTCACCGGTGATCAGCACCGAGACATTGGAGGGCGCAATCTGCTCGATCATGCCGAAGACTTCGCGCATCTGCCGGGAACTGCCGATCATCGCTCCCAGCACGCCGGTCTCGCGCAGCCGCCGCCGCGCCACTTCCAACTCGATGGCCGTCTCGCGCTGCCTGGTGGCGTTGGCCAGAATGGTCTTGAGCCGGGTCGCATCCACCGGCTTCTGCAAAAAGTCGTAGGCGCCCAGCTTCATGGCGTCCACGGCCAACTGAATCGATCCCATTGCGGTCAGCACCACCACCGCCAGATTGGCGTTCAGGCCGGAGCCTTCCGCAGAGAGTTTTTCCAGCAACCCAAGCCCATCCAGCCGCGGCATCTTCAGGTCCGTGACCACAATCGCCGGATCCCAGACCAGAGCCTTTTCCCAGCCCTCGATCCCGTCGCACGCCGTCTCGGTCTGGTATCCCCAGCCGGAGATCAGCTCCGCCAGCCCCATCAGCGCATGGGGTTCATCTTCGACAATCAGGACCTTCACCGCGTTTTCCATGGCGCCTTCAACGCAAATATTACTTAATCTATCTTTCTATCATGCAAAGCCTATCTATGGTGGGTATTCAGGAAGAGAAGAGATCAGTTCTCTTCACAAATTGCGCTGATTGCAGCGGAATATTCCAGCGGGTTGATCTTGTTCTGGTGACGATCCATTTTTATCCCGCCTTTTCCGTCAACTCCGCCCAACGGGCATAGAGGGCGTCATTTTCATGCTGCGCGGCTTCGACTTCGGCAAGCGCCTCCTCAAGTGCGGCGGCGTTGGTGGCAATCGCCGGATGCTCGACACGCTCGTGAGCGGCGGCCAGCCGCGCATCGGAGACCTCGACCCGCTGCTCGATAGCCGCAAACTCGCGGGCTTCCAAATACGAGAGCTTCTTTTTCGCGCCTGTCTCCGAGCCGGTCCGCTGCGTGGCGCTGGAGCCGTCGGCCTTGCGTCCAGTCTTTTCCTGCGCGCCTTCCGCCTGCTCCTCGATCCAATCTTCCCACTGCGCATAGTCGGCAAAGCGGCCGGTATGCCCGCGCCCGTCCAGACCCAGTACGGTCGAAGAGACGCGGTTCAGCAGATAGCGGTCGTGCGTCACCAGCACCAGCGCGCCGGGAAAATCCAATAGATTGTCTTCGAGAATCTCCAGCGTCGGAATGTCCAGATCGTTGGTCGGCTCGTCGAGCAGCAGCACGTCAGCCGGTTCCAGCATCAGTTTGGCAATCAGCACCCGCGCCCGCTCGCCGCCGCTCAGGTTTCTGACCGGCTGGTTGAGCTGTTCGCTTGTAAAGAGAAACCTCGCCGCCCAACTGGCTACGTGCACTTCGTGTCCCTGGTGCATGACGCCATCGCCCTCCGGCGCCAGCGCGCGGCGCAAGGTCAAGCTCTCATCCAGCTCGCGCATCTGGCTGAAATAAACCAGTCGCAGCGCATCGGCCCGGCGGATCGTGCCCTCTGCCGGTTCAATCTCCCCACACAGCAGGCGCAGCAGTGTCGTCTTGCCGCTGCCGTTCGGTCCCACCAACCCCACCTTCATGCCCGCAGTAAGAATGAAATTCAGCCCAGTAAAAAGGCGGCGAGGCTGGGATTCCGATGAGCTTGAGTTAGCCGAGCCGAAGGCCGCTGGCCCCACCGCAAGTGGCACATCGCAAGCCACGCCTTTGAACTCGACCAGCCGCTTGGTCTTGCGCAGGCTCGCGTCAAAGTCGATCCCAGCCGTCGCAACCGCAGTCCGCGCGTTCATCTCCGCCAGTTGGCCGATCATCGCGTTGGCTGTGTCGATGCGCGCCTTCGATTTCGTCGCCCGCGCCTTGGGGCCGCGCCGCAGCCATTCAATCTCGGTCTTCACCTGGTTGCGCAGGCTCTCCTGCTGGCGCGATTGCGATTCCAGATAAGCCTGTTTTTCTTCCAGAAAGCGGCTGAAATTCCCCTTCACGCGCAGCAAACCATCGGCATAAACCCGATTCAGCTCGACAATCTGGCTCGACGTGGATTCCAGAAAATAACGGTCGTGGCTGACCGTGACGGCGGCAAAGGAAGAACTGGCCAGCAGCAATTCCAGCCACTCGATGCCGGCCAGGTCGAGGTGATTGGTCGGCTCGTCCAGCAGCATTACGTCCGGCTCGCTGACCAGCGCTTCGGTGATCGCCAGCCGCTTGCGCCAGCCACCACTGAGCGAGGCGGCCTCGGCTGTCAAGTCAGCGAAACCGGCGCGCCCTCCCAGTTCTCGAATCAGCCCCTCGCGCAACCGGCTCTCGCGCTCCGTTTCGTTCACGTGCGCGGCGGTCAGCGCCCGCTCCAGAACCTGTCGGATAGTCAGGCCGGCGGCAAAGCGCGAATCCTGCGGCACGTAAGCGGCGCGGGCGCGCTTGCGCACCGCCAGCTCGCCGGAATCCGGCTCCATCTGCCCGGCAAGAATCGCCAGCAGCGTGGATTTGCCCGCGCCATTGGGACCGATCAGGCCGATCCGGTCACCCTCCTCGACGGTAAGCGAGATGTTCTGGAAGAGAGGCTTTGCGCCGTACTGCTTGGTCACCGACTGCGCGTTGAGAATGGGAGGCATCTCTTATAAGAGTACCTTGTTGCTGAGAAAAGGCGGTTTGGGCAGTGATTGCCTCCACGGTCTATACTTCCTCTGTCGAATTCTTTCCGAGGGAGCACATCTATGTCATCGCCCGCCGTAACCTACGCCCGCCAAAACCATCCCCGCTTTTTGAGTGAACTGAAGGATCTGCTGCGCATTCCTTCCATCTCCACGCTGCCCGAAAACAAAGCCGATTGCCGCCGCGCCGCCGAGTTGCTGCTTGCTGAGCTAACCCGCATCGGCTTCGAGCACGCCCGCCTGATGGAAACCGAAGGCCATCCGCTGGTCTACGCCGACTGGCTGCAGGCTGCCGGTAAACCCACCGCGCTCTTTTATGGCCACTATGATGTGCAGCCCACCGACCCCGAAGACGAGTGGCTTTCGCCGCCCTTCGAGCCGGCCGAGCGCGACGGCAACCTCTACGGCCGCGGCACCTGCGACGACAAGGGTCAGATCTGGGCGCAAATTAAAGCTCTGGAATCCCTCATGGCCGCCAACGGCAATCTGCCCATCAACGTCCGCGTGCTCTTCGAGGGCGAAGAAGAGGTCGGCGGCGAGGGGATCGAAGCCTTAGTCGCCTCCAAGCCAGCCGATCTCAAGGCCGATTTTGCCCTGGTCTCCGATACCGATCTCTTCGCGCCCGGCCTGCCCACCCTGTGCGTCGGCTTGCGAGGCATGATCTACACCGAGCTGGAAGTCCGCGGCGCAAAGACCGATCTGCACTCCGGAATGTACGGCGGCGCCGCCCCCAATCCCTTCCTCGCCCTGGCGCAGATGCTCGCCAAGCTCAAGGACGAGGATGGACACATCCTCATCCCCGGCTTCTATGACGACATCATTCCCCCCAGCCCCGAGGAGTTGGCCGCATGGCGCAGCCTGCCCTTCGACGAGGAGCACTATCGCATCACCGAAGTCGGCTCGCGCACCCTGGTCGGCGAGGCCGGTTACAGCGTGCTGGAACGCACCTGGGCGCGGCCTTCGCTCGACGTGCACGGCATCCCGGGCGGCTTCATCGGCGCGGGCGCCAAGACCGTCATCCCCGCCAAGGCCCTCGCCAAAGTCTCCATGCGGCTGGTTCCCGGCATGACCCCGGCCAAGACCTTTGCCCTCTATAAGGACTACGTCGAAAAGATCGCCCCCGTCGGCGTGGACATCGAGGTCCGCCTGATCCACTCCGGCGACCCCTGCCTGATTCGCGTCGACAATCCCTACATTCAGGCCGCGACGCGCGCTCTCGAAGAAGTTTGGGGCAAGAAGACCGTCTTCATCCGCTCCGGCGGCTCCATCCCCATCGTCGGCGACTTCGACCGCCATCTCGGCGTCCCCAGCGTGATGATGGGCTTCGGACTTCCCGACGACAACATCCACGCCCCCAACGAAAAGTTCCACCTCAAGAACTTCGAGCTAGGCATCGAATCGGTGGTGCGCTTCCTGGAGGAAGCGGGCCGGTAGAAATGTAATCCCAGGTCTCAAAAGCGAGACATGGAGCGCCCGGCCATCGAAAAATGATTTCGTTCAACGCGCGAGCTTTGGCCGTTTATGCAGAATGAGGGATAGGTTGCTCCGTCACGCAACAACCGGTCTCATAAATGCCAAAGAGCTAATATTGCCGACTGTGAGACCCGCCAACAAGGCGGGGTCATGCACTCTGCGAGTCGATACAGATAGTTTATGAGACCGGTTCTAGTTACTACTTCCAAGACGGAGCTCTTTCCATTCGGCCACCTTTGGAGTCCTTCAGTTTATCCATGACCAACTCCATGAATGCGGCCATGGCCGGAGAAATCCATTTGTCCTTGTGCCAAAGGATATGGGTGTTAATGTCGAGGGACGGACCGGCCCAGTGCAGGGCTTTGAGATGGTTCTGGCGCAGTTCGCGGGCAACGGCGACGGCTAGCAGCAGTGCCAGTCCCATGCCGACGGCGACGCACTGCTTGATTGCCTCAACGCTGGAGAACTCCGTCACGTTGGCGGGGCGAATGTTTCCGAGCGCGAGCGCCCGGTCGAGTTTTTCCCGGTAACTGCATCCTGCTTCCGTAAGCAGCAGATTCTGTCCGGCCAGATCGGCAGGCTTTACCGTGGGTTGGCTTGCCAGCGGGTGGCTGGCGTCGGCCAGCAGAAGGACTCGCTCCGTGCGCAGGCGGATGGACTTGATGCTCGAGGAGGGCGGCGGATCGCCCCCGTAAATCGCCATGTCTAATTTTCCGGCTTCGAGCTCAAGCGCAAGCGTCGCATTCGAGTAAGGACGGAAGATGAGTTCGACGTGCGGAAAGTGGCGGCGGAAGGCGCGCAATACCTCGGGCAACCGATAGGTGAGCAGGCTCTCTGCAGCGCCGATGCGCAACGGCCCGCTCGGCTCGGCGCCGGTTTGGACAGCTTGTTGACCCTGGTCCATGGCCGCGAGGGCCTGCGAGGCGAAAGGCAGGAAGTTGCGGCCCGCGTCCGTGAGGGTCACGCGACGGCCCAGGCGATCAAAGAGCGGTATACCGAGTTCTTCTTCAAGCGCCTTGATCTGCGCGGTCACGTTGGATTGCACAGTGTGCACCTTTTCAGCCGTGCGCGTGAAGCTCAGTTCTTCAGCGAGGATTCGAAAGATCTGCAGCTGCCGGACTTCCATACACGAATCTCCAATACAGATTTAATATATCACATTAATCTATTGGACAGATACACAAATCTGGGCCAGACTCACAACATGACGAGATCGAATTTGACAACAAAATTTGCCTGGAGCGGATCGACGCCATACCGCGGAGCGGCGCCGAACGGACTCGCCCGCAGCTGTGCATTCCGCACGAAGAATCTGAATTCTCCGCAAGGAACGGATAGGCCGGTGGCACACACTGCGAGGAAGATGGCTTTCATGAACAGAAAACCTGATTCCGCCGGATTCCAAGCTTCTCGTCAGGCTCACACCCCGGCCGGAATCCGCGCGCCGAAGTGCGGCGTTGTCGTACTGAGCTTCATGCTGCCGATAGAGATTCAGGTCGACTACAAGAGCCGGACATTGCTCATGGGAGTTCTTTCGGATAGCCCTCTCAGTTCAAAGATCGTTCACTTTGAGAACCAGAGAGTCGCCCTCTTAACAGCCGAGCTGGCGCGAGAGATTGGGCAAGTAAATCGATTGTTTTCCAGCAAGCTCTTGAAGAAGGAAATCCAGAGCTAACAGAGACCCGAACAAAACAACCCCAAAAGGAGGTTCCTATGAATCGCATCGCCGCAATCGCACTCTTCGTCGGAGCAACGTTGACGACGGCCAGCAGTGCTACCGCACAGGGCCAAGTCGTCGAGGTAAACGTTCCATTCAACTTTACTGTCAACAACACATTTCTACCGGCCGGGAGCTACACTCTCGGTTTCGATTTATTGCTTCCGGACATGCTTGTCATTCGAGACCGGGCGAAGGGCGTAAAGGCAAGGAGCCTTGGCCAGCGCGGTTCAATCGGCTCAGGGAGGCCTGACTCGTTGATTTTTCACCGGTATGGCGGTCAATATTTCCTGAGCGAGGTTCGCTTCGATTCCGCCTCGAATGGGATTTTCTTACCCGATACAAAACTTGAGAAGCAGGCCAGAAAGGTGAGCCAGAAAATGGACTTGGCTTCCATCGCGGCTAATTGATGGCGGTCGCCGGGCATCCCAGGTCCGGATTTTCGGACCTGGGAAACCATATTCTCAGTAATAAACTTGACTTAAACCAAATAGTATATACAATAAGCCTATGGGAATCACGTACGATGCCGCCAAGAATGAGCGCAACATCCGCGAGCGCGGGCTCTCCTTCGAGCGGGCGGCGGACTTCGATTTCCAGTTCGCGTTGATCGCAGACTATTCCCGTAACAGCGAGATGCGACGCGTTGCCGTCGGGTATCTCGACAAGCGATTGCATCTGCTCTGCTACATTCCCAAACCGGACGGAATCCGCGTCATCAGCTTCCGCAAAACCAACAAATGAGAGGCAAAGCTCTATGGCAAACCGTAAACCATTGATTGACGAAGACGGCGAGGTCCGAGAGATCACATCCGCTGACGTTGCCAGCTTCAAGCCATTTTCCGCGCTGCCGCAGGCGGAGCAGAGAGTGCTGTTGAAGCTTGGCAAGCGTGGGCCGCAGAAGGCGCCCAAGAAAGTTCCTATCTCCATTCGTCTCTCCCCGGATGTAGCAGAGGGTCTCCGCGCCACCGGCAACGGTTGGCAAGGCCGTGCGGACGAGGCGCTCAGGTCGTGGCTGTCAAGGCGGACCGCGTCTTACGTTCGATGATCGGGATTACCACTAAGGAGACGATATGCCCACGGAAATGCATAATCCAGCGCACCCCGGCCAAGTGCTTCAGGAATACCTGGAAGGGATGAATATTACCCACGTGGCCAAGCATCTGCACGTTTCGCGCGTGACGCTCTCCAAGATTCTTAACTGCCGCGCGGGTATCTCCGCGGAGATGTCGCTGCGCCTCTCGGCGGCGCTGGGGACGCATCCGAGCTTCTGGTTCGATATGCAATCGTTGTATGAATTCGCGCAAGCCAAACGAAAGAAAATTCCGAAGATCGCGCCATTCAGCATCGCCGCATAGACTCTGGGTGGCCCTGTTCAGGATATTCGGCCCTGAGAACGAACGCCAAAATAATCTCGGGAATCACAAGGCCTTGGCAATCTTCCGGTCTTTCGCCATCGCGTGCTTTTGGGTGGCGCACAGATTGTGTAGCAAAGATGCCGGCCTGGGCTTCAATGCGAAAGATCGACTCATAGACGTTGAGTTTACAGCTCAGCACGAAGGCATCGTTGACCAGATAGCGAGTGGCGAAGTTATCGGTGCGGACGGCAATAATGTCGAACTTGGACTTTACAAAACGTGGGGAAAAGATAGAACGAATTTTGTCGACACCTCCGCCAGATGCAAGAATATGAATGGAGGATTCGCATGGCGAAAGTGACTTTGGTTTTTGCGCTTCTTTTGGTTGCCCTGGGAATGATCGGTTTTTTCGGCACTGGCGGCACGCATTACACCGCGCTGATTCCCGCCTGGATCGGCCTTGCATTGGGCGTCTTCGGCGTCCTGGCCATGAGCCCCAGCGAGAACCGGCGCAAGCTCTTCATGCATATCAACGTCTCCATCGGCCTGCTGGGCTTTCTCGGAGGATTCGCTGAGATTGTCCGCAGCCTTGTCTCCTCGAAGGCGCCGGATCTGACGGCGCTAGTCGCCAAACTCGCCCTGGCATGGCTGCTGCTCATTTACGTAGCCCTCTGCGTGCGCTCTTTTATCGCGGCCCGGCGCTCGGGGAAGGTCTAGCGCATGGCGACGATGCGCAGCGGCGGAATAGGCATGAACAATATCAGGGCCGAGCGCTCGCCGCATGGACGCGGAGCCCGCCTGGCATCGGACGATCTGCCCAAGCGCAAGCCCAGCCTGAAAAAGCTGTGGCCGCAGATCAAGGCGCTGGTAAAACCGCGCCTGGGGCTGCTCGTGGCCGGCATGGGGCTAATGATCGTCAACCGGGTGGCTCTGCTGGTGATGCCGTATATTTCCAAGCCGCTCATGGATAAGGTGCTCAATCAGGATCATCCGCATCCCGAGCTTTTGCCGAGAATCATCGCTGTGGTTTTTACTGCCATGGTGGTGCAGGCGATTTCCTCGTTTGCGTTGACCCAACTGCTCTCCAAGGCCGGCCAGCGGCTGATCACCGAGATGCGCCGTCAGGTCCAGCGCCACGTCGGCCTGCTCTCTGTCAGCTACTACGACGAAAACCGGACCGGAACTTTAGTTGCCCGCATCATGACCGATGTCGAAGGCGTGCGCAACCTGGTCGGCACTGGGCTTGTGGATTTTGTCGGCGGGCTGTTCACGGCCATCTTGGCTTTTGTTTATCTGCTCCACCTCAGCGCGTCGGTGACATTGACTGCCTTTGCAGTGATGGGTGCTTTCGTCTTCGTCCTGCAATACGCCTTCAGGGTGATCCGCCCAATCTTCCGTGAACGCGGCAAGATCAACGCGGAAGTCACCGGCCGGCTCACCGAATCGCTGGGCGGCGTACGCGTCATCAAAGGCTACCACGCCGAAGATCGCGAAGCTGGTGTCTTTGCCGAGGGCGTAGGACGCTTGCTGGACAATGTAATGAAGTCGCTGACCATGACCAGCGCGCTGACGGCTACAGCGACTACGGCTGTGGGCCTGCTGACTGCAATTGTGATGAGCATGGGCGGCCATCTGATCATGGCGCATAAGTGGACCTTTGGCGACTATCTGAGCTACAATATGTTCCTAGTCTTCATGACCGCGCCAATCTTCCAGATTGTGGCTATTGGTACGCAGTTGACCGAGGCCTTCGCCGGCCTTGACCGTACCAACGAACTTATGTCCGAGTTGGAAGAGAATCAGAGTCCCGGCCGCACCGTGACCATGCCGCCGATTCAAGGCGCGGTGAGTTTTGAGGATGTGGAGTTTTCCTACGACGCGGACAAGCCGGTCTTGCACGGCGTCAGCTTCCAGGCCGCGCCGGGAACGGTGACCGCGTTTGTCGGCTCCTCAGGCTCGGGCAAGTCCACCGTCATCAGTTTATTGTGCGCCTTTCACACGCCGTCCTCGGGCCGCGTTTCGGTGGACGGCGTGGACCTGGCGCACGTGGACCTGAACACATTCCGTTCACAATTGGGCGTGGTGCTGCAAGACTCGTTCCTCTTCGACGGCTCCATTCGCGAGAACATTCTGTTTTCGCGCCCCGATGCCACCGAGGAACAGTTTCTCTTTGCCTGCCGCACGGCGCGCGTCGATGAGTTTGCCGAGAACTTCCCCGATGCATACGACACGATTGTGGGCGAACGCGGCGTGAAGCTCTCCGGCGGGCAGCGCCAGCGGCTTTCCATTGCGCGCGCATTATTGGCCGAGCCGCGCATCCTCATTCTCGACGAGGCCACAAGCTCGCTCGACTCCGAATCAGAAGCGATGATCCAGGCGGGGTTGAATCAGCTGATGCAGGGGCGCACCACGTTTGTGATCGCCCATCGCCTCTCGACCATCCGACGCGCCGACCGGATTCTCGTCGTCGAGCAGGGCCGCATTGTCGAAAGCGGAAGCCACGCGGAGTTATTCGCGCAGAAAGGCCGCTACTACGACCTTTATATGCGCCAGCACGGCTTGGAAGCCAATCTCTTTCTGGCTCCCGGCGAGGGCGATGGCGCGGACGAACTCAGCGATGGAGATACAGAATAATGTTCCTTCATTTCCACCAATAATGTAGGGAAATCCAGTTCCCCACCCTTGATGTCATCCTGAGCGGCCACAGCGAAGAACCTGCTTTTCGGCTCTGGCGAAAGGGTGGGAAACCAAATACAAATTCAGCGCAGTCTCAACAAGTCTTCACTACTTCCCGATGAAAGTTCCCGCGATCTGAACTCCATCGCTACCGGCAAACGCCGGCTGGCTCATGCCGCTCAAACCAATCTCCCAGACGGGCGACGCCAGTTCAGGCATGGGCTTGGCCTGGAAGAGCCTCTTGCACTGCTTGGCCATCCACTTGGCCGAGGCCTTCGACTTCTTGCGCCGCGCGCTATCGGTCGAAATTCCCGTGCCCGCGTACATCTGCCGGTAGAGCTTCGACAGAAACGCAAACGCGATTTTGGCAGTAATTGATTTGCAGCAAGACGACCGCTGCCAAATCGATTTCCAGTCATAAAACGTGTCCCACACCTTCTGGGTGCGCTCTCTGATCTCATCCGAACTCATCGTAGGATGGGGCGTGAACATCTTGGGCCTGACTGCGGTCGGAATCAGCCAGTAGCGGGTGATCGGCACATCGCCCACCTTGGTGGGATTCTCTGCCTGCTCCTTCTCCCAGCGTCCGAAATCCACCGTTCCGGGAAAGGGCGTCATCATCACGAACTGGGCAAAGGTGATGCCCGCTCTCTTCGCCATATCGACGGTGGCATCGAAGGTCGCCGGCCTGTCTGTCGGCAGCCCGAAGATAAACGAACCCAGGACATGAACTCCGTGCTTCTTGAAGGTCTGCAAGCGCAGCGCCAGCGCGTCTCCTGATGGGTTCCAATCCTTGAAGACCGCCTTTAATCCCTCTGGCGTCACTGCCTCAATCCCCACCAGCGCGCCCTTGATATTCGCCTTCTTCATCGCGGCCAGAAACTCGACGTCCTCGCCGGCCTCCATCGTCATCTGGGTAAAGAAGACCATGTCTCTCGGCAGCTTGGCCATCTCTTCCATCAGTTGAAAGCGCTCGGCGCGAATGGCCGTCAGCTCTTCCAGCTTGGCAGTGTTGCCCTGCTCTTTGGCCAGCCGCAGATCGGTGAAGGTCACCGGATAGAAGTTATCGTCGGCCAGGGCGATAAAGCGGAATCCCAACCTCCGCAGAGTGACAATCTCGTCGACCACGCTCTGAAACCGCCTCTGCCGCGGCTTCTGTCCATCCGTCCGCCACACGCTGCAAAACGAACAGTGCTTCGGGCATCCGCGAATCGTCTGCACCGAGGCCCACATATATTTTTCCGGGTTCATCAGATCCCAGCGCGCGGCCAGAAAATCGCTGCCGCCAATCCGCCCGCCGTCATAAATCCGTTGCATCTTGCCCGCCAGGCAATCGGTCACAGCTTTGCCCCAGGCCACGTCGCCATCGCCGGTCACCACCGCGTGCGCCTGCCCGCGATCCATCGCCTCTTCAGGGAAGAGCGTGGCGTGAATTCCGCCATAGATCACCCATGCGCCCCGGCTGCGCGCCATCCTGCCCACCTCGTAGCCGCGCAAAGCGTTGCCGGTGTGCACGCTGATGCCCACGATATCTCCCGGGTGAATCGTCTCCGGCGCAATCTGCTCCAGCGACTCATCGACCAGGATGGGATCTCCCACCTCTCGCGGCGTCGCTGCCGCAAGCACAAATAACCATCTGGGCGTGATAACCGCAGTGCCGAAAGAATTGTCGCTTGGATTGACAAGATGAACGCTCAACGAATCCAACCTTTCCTCGTGCAAGTACTTTGGATGCGAGTAGGGTGGTCGCAAAGAGCGTTTTCGCAAGGGAACGCATCAATGGCGGAGAGAATTTACCGGAAGATTGTCGATGGAGCTTCTTTTCCCGTAATAGCTATAGCGATCTTACAGGTTTACCCCGAAGCTATGTGGTCACTATTGACCACTTCCAGCCAATGTGGCCACGATTCTAAAAATATTCATAGATTATCTTCCCCACTATCGAGCGAACCGGTGAACAAGATCATTCATGCTCACTGGTTGGCAGGCTCAGGCGCCCCTCGCGGAAGAGCCTCGCGCAAGCCCGGACAACCTCCGCATCGAGCAAACTGCCAGATTGCTCTTCAATCTCCGTCAGCACCCGCTCCAAAGAGATTGCCCGCCGGTACGGACGATCCGAGGCCATCGCTTCCACAATGTCAGCCACCGCGAGAACCTTAGCTTCGGGAAGAATCGCATTTTCATTCAGGCCGAAGGGATAACCCGACCCATCCAGCTTCTCATGATGCTGGCGCACGATCTCGGCCACCGGCCAGGCAAAGGGAATGCCCTTCAGAATCGTATATCCACTATCGGGATGGTCTTGTATCAACTCTCGTTCGACCGCGGTGAGCCGGCCCGGTTTGGTCAGAATTTCGGAGGGAATCGATATCTTTCCAATATCATGAACCAGTCCGGCCACGCGCAATCCCTGTAATCTCTCCTCATCCCAGCCCAGTTCCTTGCCGATGGCCACTGCAATCTCCGCCACCCGGCTCTGATGGCCTGACGTATAAGGGTCGCGCATCTCCATCGCCGTCACGATCGGCGAAACCATCGCTGACAGCGCTGCGCTCAACTGCATTTGCATCTTCTCCAGGCGCGTCTGCTCGGCGCGAAGAAGCTGCGCCTGTTCCAGAGCGTGAATTCCATGGCCGATCTGTCCGGCCAGATGCTGGAAAACCTCGATAGCCGCCGGCTCGAATGCATTCGGATGCACGGAGTAAACCATCAGCGCGCCGCGCCTTTTGCCATCGATGGAAAAGGGAATCGCCGCACTCGAACGGACGCCCGCCTGCCGCGCTCGTTCGCGCCACGGCGCAAAGAACTCGTCCATCTCCGAGTCCTCCATGATCTTCACCTCGCCGCTGCGAATCGAGATGCCTGTCGGACCTCCTCCCGTCGGATCGCCCTCTGACCAGCTCAAATGCAAACCATCTATATAGCGAATTCCGCTGCCAGCCGCCGCGGCAATCCGCACCGTCTTTTCCCGGTTGCATTCCGCGATTCCAATCCACGCCAGCGCGTATTCGGACTCTCGCGTGATCGCCTCGCAGATCGATTGCTTCAGTTCCGCCACAGTCTCGGCGCGTCCCAGAGCCAAAGCCGCCCCAGCGTAGGCCGACAGCGCCCAGTTCTGTGTCGAAAGCAGATGCTCCCGTTCGACCTGGTCGGCGATGTCGAAGTACACACAGATCGTCACCAGCCTGCCATCCAAAATCAGTGACTTCCACGTCCGGATTCGCACAGACAGGCACTGCCCAGTCTTGCGCTGGAGGTGAAAGCCGGGATGCGCGCATGGCTCCGTGATCTCTCTGAGGAATTCACTCGCAACTCGCTTCCGCTCGGTCTCCGGGTGCAGCTGGTCTATATGCGACCCAAGAAGTTCTTCCCGGCTATAGCCCGTAAGCTTTTCCGCCTCCGAGTTGACGTCGATCAGCTTTCCGGTGCCGGCGTCAAACGCAAAAACGCCGCCTGGCGCATTGACCCAACACAGCTCGTACAGTCTCTGCGTTGCGTTGTTGGGGGAGATGGTCATGGCCGCCTATCTTTCTGCACGATGAGAGTCAGGCGCGGATCGAGAAACCGCACAGGCCCATTGCAGATTATCGGCCAGTTTGCGGAAATCTCGACAGATTTTTTAGATTGTTTTCTCATCCAGCGGAATCGCCACTTGTTCGACGATCTCCAGCCCAAAGCCTTCCAGTGCGGGGATGTGCATCGGAGTATTCGACAGCAGGCGTATGCGCCGGATGCCCAGGTCCGAGAGAATCTGCCCGCCCAGGCCGATGGCTCTTAGATTGCGCTTCGTGCGATCCTGCTGTCCTTCTCGCGCGCGCAGTTCCTGGTGCAGAACCAGCCGGCCGGTCTCTGGTGCTTCAGCAGCGGGCGCCCCAGCTCTCGATTCTGAGACCTTGGATACCTCGGGTGCTTCGATCTCGAAGCCCCGCGAAGTATTGTGTAGATAGAGCACCGCGCCGCAACCTTCTTCCGCAATCATCCGCATCGATTGATCCAGCGTCTCGCGGCAGCGGCAATCGGCGGCAAAGATGTCGCCCGCCGTGCAGCGGGTGTGAACGCGCACCAGCACCGGACGCTCGCAGGGAGGCCGCTCTTCGGCCTCGCCAGACTGGTCCAAGTCACGGGCCATCGCCGGACCGTCGTTGAAGGCCGGGCAGCCGGAGCAGAGGTCGCCGCGCACCAGCGCGATGTGGCTCTCGCCGCCGTTCACCTCGCTCTCGTAGGCGATCATGCGAAACTCGCCGTAGCGCGTCTGGATGCGGCTCTCACCCGCGCGCACTATGTAGCGCTCGTGGCGCAGCCGGTGGCGGATCAGCTCGGCCACGGTCAGAATCCGCAACCCATGCTCCTGGCAGAAGGGAATCAGGTCGGGAATGCGCGCCATCTCGCCGTCGTCTCTCATAACCTCGCAGATCACGCCGCTTGGATTCAGCCCAGCCATCCGCGCCAGATCCACTGAGGCCTCGGTCTGTCCCGCCCTCACCAGCACGCCGCCCTGCCGCGCGCGCAGCGGAAAGATGTGTCCCGGCCGCGCCAGGTCCGCCGCCGTCGAGCGCGCGTCAATTGCAGTTTTGATCGTGTGCGCCCGGTCGTAAGCCGAGATGCCCGTCGTCACGCCCTCGCGCGCCTCAATCGTCTCCGTAAACGCCGTGCCAAAACGCGACGAGTTCTGCTGCGTCATCGGGAAGAGGCGCAGATAATCCGCGCGCTCCTCGGTCAACGTCAGGCAGATCAAGCCCCGCCCAAACCGCGCCATGAAGTTGATCGCCTCTGGTGTCACAAACTCGGCGGCCAACGTCAGATCGCCCTCGTTCTCGCGGTCCTCGTCGTCAACCACAACCACCATGCGACCGGCGCGAATCTCGGCCAGTGCGCCAGCGACATCAGTAAAAGGAGGAGCGAAGGTACGGTTGGTTTCAGGCATCGGCTCTTCTATTCTCGCCGATGGCAGCCCCAAACAGCAAAAGCGACAATCCAGATGGCCGCAGACATCGGCGTTTGCCAGGACATATTTTGGAAGGCCGTCCTCTGGCGGTTGAAGCCGTAGAGATTATGGCCAATCTTCCTCAGAGACGGAGCTTTGCAGACTTTTCATGGCTCAGTCATGCTGGATGTGAATTACCTTGGTTTCTCCTGCGTGAATGGGTGTGCCCGATCTCGAGTATGTTGTGGCGTCGGCGGGCAGCAGCATCATGAACATACAACTTGGATCGTAAACGGAGCATGAAAGAATACCCTGGCGAACGATGTGCTCAGGTCCTTTGTCCGGGAAGGCCACATTGAATTTGACCTGTTTGAGCAGATTCTCATACGGCTCTAGCTTAGGATCGCCGCCGAGCATCTTGACATCACTAACCGTGCCACCGACAAAGAGAACCAGAAAATCCGCCGAGGCCGACAAAGGCTTAACGCGCGCAAGGTGGACGATGCGCAAATTCAGCAACTGGGCCGTACTGTTGTCACTCTTTGAACCGGCGCGGCCGATGCGTTTTTCCAGGGCATTGATCCGGTCATCGATTCCTATTACTTGCGGGTACCCGCGCGCCTTGGCCATCTTATAGGCATCCAGAGCGAGAGCGGCCTTGCCTTCCTTCTCGTATATCTGCCCCAGATGATCGCCGGTACTTGGCTCCTGGGCAAGCATCCAAGCAGACTTCGCGTAGCCCTCAGCTAAGGGAAGGTCATTCGCTTTGAAGGCGGCCCAACTCATGCGATCCCAAACCTGTGCCAGGTCTGTCATCTTCTTGATCTGCTCGTTGGTAATCCCTTCGAGCGACAGTCTTCCAGTTTGTTCCTCAATGAGAGTTACTGCTCGCTGGGCCGTATGTTCAGCCAAATCGGGCGCCATACCAACATCGGTCAGAGCTGAAGCAATCGAGGACAGCAGAGCGGGATCTTCGGTTGCCTCAGCAGCGCTTTTGAGTGCGGCAAGGCCCTCCGCTTCCTTGCCGGTCTGCAGGCAGGACTGGCCATACCAGATTTGAACCTGCGCATTATCGGGCCGCAGTTTGATGACCTTCTCCACTACCGGCTGTGCTTCTTTCCAGTTCTGTTTTGTGATCAGCAAGCGGGCAAGCTCCGAATTGACATCTACATCGTCAGGTGCGGCCTTGATTACACCCCGATAGACCTCAATGGCTTCATCTTCACGCCTCATACCGATGAGCAATTGGGCGAACCAACGGGCAGTTTTCAAGTTGTCAGGGTGCTCCTTCAACTCCGTCCGGTAGGCATCGAGAGCCTCCTCTGTCTTCCCGCGCCGTAAATATACGTATCCATAATCGGCATTGAGGAAGATCAGGTGGGGGTTAAGTTTCCTGACCTTGTCCAGAAGGTCTTCACCCTCGTCCAACTTGCCTTCTTGTAGATCCTCCCATGCCTTCTGGATCAACGCGATTGCATCCTGGTTATCTTTGTTGCTGGTTGCCGACGCCTCCACTCCGGAGGTGGTGACCGTACTCATGAAGTTGTAGTCCTTTTCAAGCTCTTTATAGAACGCAACATATTTTCGCCAATCGGCAATGGGCACCTCCTGCTTGAGTACTATCAATCGCCTCTCAGTCAGAAATTTGCCATTGGATATTGAATACTTGGCGTGATATTCGGCGAACTCAGTCTTGAAGTCAACGTTTTCCGGAGCCTCCATACTGAAACCAGGGGGAAGCGTAAGTTCTGCCGTGTAAACCACGGTTCCGAGCGAGCCCACCTGAATGGGCGACTTGGGTTCTTTATATTCATTGATGAAGTTGATCGGAATGTTTCCCACGGGAGGACCAATCTGCCGGTTGTCCCAGCCGCCATACTTCTTGCGCTCGTACTCCCAGGACATTTGAAATGGCTTTCGAGTGGAATCCGGATCGTCAACCTGAACATTGCTCACTTCGCCGGCAAAGCCCAGCCGGTAGGAGATTGCCTGCATGACATCCTGCCACTTGGCTCGCGCGCTGTAGTGGAAGATATCACGATAAATGACCTCAGTGTCGCCGCGCAGTGTGAGTTCACCACGCCCCGTGAATGTACCCTCGTTATTCAGGTCGCCGCGCATCACAAAATGGTCTTCGGCCGGGAACGGTGGGTCGGCCGGGGTCTTCATCAGATAGGACGCGACAGATGCTGGTATGACGAGAGCTTGCTTATCCCGCAGACCATTCATCAGCATCTCGAAAGGCGCAACCTCAGGGGTAGTATCGAGCCAGATCAACTGCTTGCCTTGCGGAATCACGGTGATGAGGTGATCGAACTGGCCGGGCGAGGGAACCTCTTCATCCAGCTTCTGAGTGCTATGGATCAGTACCGGCCATGCTTCAATACCTTCGGCCTTTAGCAACGCGGCCAGCAGTGTGTGTTTGTCCTTACAGTCTCCATACTCGTTTTCGAGTACTTCCTCGGCAGTGTGGGGACGGTATCTGCCAATACCGAAGGACAGGCCGATATAACGGATATGGGTGGAGACGAAGTCATAGAGAGCTTCGATGCGGGCTGGACCAGCGGAAATATCCTTGACCAGAGCATCGGCTTTGGCCTGAATCTCAGGAGTGACTTTGACCTGCGGCTGAGCCAGCTTGCCGTACCACTCGCCCACTTGCTGCCAGCTTGTGAAAGTGCTGAACTGGACAGACGCCTTCTTCGGCTCATTGGAGTCCTCATCGGTTCCGGACGGCTTGGTGGGCTCTGTGTTGGATGTGGTCCATGTATAAACCCTCTCCGCACCATCGTCAGTAATGACCGGATTCAGATCGGCGTTGGAGATCTTGGGCAGTTTGTCGTGCGGAACGCGAAGTTCGAGTATTTCCTTGAGAACCACAGAGGTACGCGTGAAGTTGTAGGAATACCAGAATTGTCCCGGCACCAGAGGCTTGTCTTCACTGTAGGCGATCTCGAACTCCAGTGTGTCACCGACGCCCAGAGCCTTGACTGGAATTTGCTTCTGCTTCAGGTCGCTGTACATGGGCGCCACACGGGTGACGTCGGAGGGCAAATCGAGTACATTCTCCGCGGGAGTCGCAATTGTGGAACCATCCGCCTTGTGTACGCGTACAAAATGAACATCGATATGCTCATTCTCCGCGGCGTAAGCGAACTCCAATACACCCCAGTTGTGCACCCCTGCCTCGGAGAGCATTTTGATGCTAGTGTTTTGGGTTCTAACGGATGTACCATCAGCGGCAAAGCGCATATGAGTTTCTGTGCTGGTCACAATGGATGACTCTTTGGAGTAATCGGGGGTCTTCGATCCATCTTGGGCGGCAAACCCGATCCGCGCCGTCAAGGCGAAAAGAAAAAGCAGAAACACAAAAACTTTATTTCGAGGCATGACTATTTTTACAACATTTTGGGGTAGCGTTCCATATAATCCCAAGAATCTTCAAAAAGATAGGGATGCGGCTGACGACCAAGTCACGAAGTATCTCCCGATCAGTTCACAAGAGAGCCTCAACTGCTGCCAACAACCTTTCGCGTGAAAAGAAAGCCGCGGGCAAGGAAGTGTCCAAGTGGTTTGCAGTTTATTTCTCTCTCCGCGCGCACAATATAACCATGAACCACAACCACAGCCACGGGCTTTTCCTGGTCCCTCAGTCCCTGGTCCCTGGTCCCTTAGTCCCTGTTTTTCGGTCTACCCCCACCCCCTCCACCTGTGGAAAACGCATTTATGCCGTTTCCGTAGATGGTAACTAGCTTGGATTCATGTGTTTGTAATTTTTACCTGTTGGCGAATCAGTAACAGCAAACCTCCGATTTAGCTCCTTTTTCAGGCTATTTTGGGGCAAAAATGGCATGAAATCGGCTGTTTTTGATGGATTCTTGCAGGCAGAAATCCAGTTTGCGGCAATCTGGAAACTCCAAAACTGGCTCCATACAGCAAAAGCGCCTCCCGAGGGCGGCGCTTTTTGAGAACCTGAGAGCAGAAATGAGCTTACAGGGCCGATTCAATCTCGAAGCCCCAGGCTTCCAAAAGTGCCTCGGGAATGTATTTGGAATTCTTGTTGCGACGCGCCCACTCCCGCAGACGGGTAGACCGGATATACTGGTCCGGGCTGAGCTTGAACTCCTTCACAATCTGCTCGAAGGAGGTCACAGTGGGCACTACCGGGCCTATGGGCTCCGGCTTGCCCCAATTCGGATTTCCACGACGCTTTGCCATTGATTCAGTGTCCTTAAAATTGGTGTCCTTAGAAAATGTGTATTGCCCTTACAGCCTGGGCCAGGGGCGAGGATACGGAAGACCCTGAGGAAAGACTACACTTCTATTTTACGGATTTTTCATTCAAAAATCAATAGCAAAATTGCACACCTTTACGAACAATCGTAATCGGTGTCTTAGCCCGGACAATCACTCTATGTGATTCTTTCAGGATGAGTTAGATGTATCGTCTTCTAATTTTGTCCAGTTGAACGTCGAATTAGGACCGAGTTTTGCACCACGTGTTGAAGGCTCCGGCCCTGAGTGCTGCCGCCAGAGCCTCGATCTCCGGCGCTAGAACTCTATCTTGTTCCAGTCGAGGCACGACAGCCCGCACCGCCGCATGGGCGCGCTCCACCTCACGACTGGCTTGGAGCGGCATACGGAACTCTAGCGCCTGCGCCGCGCACATCAGCTCGATGGCCACCACACGCTCGACGTTCTCGACAATCTGACGCAGCTTGAGCGCTCCGGTCATGCCCATCGAGACATGATCTTCCTTGCCGCCATCGGTGGGAATGCTGCTCGCCGAGGAGGGGTGTGCGAGCACTTGGCATTCGTTGATCAGCGCCGCCGCCACGATCTGCGCGATCATGAATCCCGAAGAGAGCCCCGGATCGGGCGAGAGAAACGCCGGCAGCCCCTCGTTGATGTCCATATTGAGCAGCCGGTCGATGCGCCGCTCGGTGATGCCGGCCAGATCGGTGAGCACAATCGCCGCGTAGTCGAAGGCATAGGCCAGCGGTGCGCCATGAAAATTTCCGCCTGAGATCACTGCCCCGTGTCCACCGGTTTCTGGAAACACAAGCGGATTGTCCGTGGCCGAACCGGACTCGATCTCCAGCACGCCGCGCACGTGCTCCAGCGCATCCCATACCGCTCCATGTACCTGCGGCATACAGCGCAGGCAATAGGCGTCTTGCACGCGGGAATCCTTGCAGCGATGCGACTCGCGAATCTCCGAATCGGCGAGCAGGTCGACCAGATGCTCGGCAGAGCGAATCTGCCCTGGGTGGGGGCGGGCCTGATGGATGCGAGGATCGAAGGCCGCCGGGGTGCCCATCAGCGCCTCGAGGCTCATTGCGCCGGCCAGGTCGGCCAACTGCGCCAAGCGACGGCCGCGGGCCACGGCCAGCCCACCGACGGCGGTCATCGCCTGGGTGCCGTTCAGCAGCGCCAAGCCTTCTTTGGCCGCCAGAACGATGGGCTGCAATCCGGCGCGCTTGAGCGCCTCGCCGCCGGGGATTCTGGCGCCCTGGTAGAAGGCCTCGCCCTCGCCGATTGCGACCAGCGCGAGGTGTGCCAGCGGAGCCAGATCGCCGCTGGCGCCCACCGAGCCTTTCTCTGGAATCACCGGATGCACACCGGCGTTGAGCATCGCCACCAGCAACTCGACCAACTCAGGGCGGCAGCCGCTGAAGCCCTTTGCCAGCACATTGGCCCGCAGCAGCAGCATCGCCCGCGATTCGCCCTCGCTGAGCGGCCGCCCCACGCCGCCCGAGTGGCTGCGCACCAGGTTAGTCTGCAACTGCGTTAGACTTTCGGAGGGAATTCGCACATCCGAGAGCTTACCGAAGCCGGTGTTGACACCGTAAACCGTCTCACCCGCGGCGAGAATCTCTTCAATCAGCGCGCGGCCCTGGGCCACACGAGCCAATGCGGCGGGAGCAACTGCCACCGGTGAGGCAGCCAGCGAAACCGCTTCAATCTCGGCCAGTGACAGCGGCTGGCCATCAAGAATCACAGAATCCATTAGCTGATAGTAAGCCGCAGAAGTGCTTTGGTCCAGCGCGGACAGCAGGGCAATCGCATGAAGGCAATCCTTCATAGCATCGTTACCAATTAATTAACAGCAAGGTTTTGAGAATCTTTAGGGGGGGGTGGGGGGGGGGAGCGAAAAGCGGGCGAATAGGAACTTAGAGACTAGGGACCAGGAAAAGCCTGCGGGTCTGGTTGCGGTTCATGCTTCCATTGTGCGCGCGCGGAGGGAAATAATCTGCAAACCACATAGTAATGCCCAGGAGATCTCGCAAGAGCAGGTTTACTTCGCAAGCTTGTCCAGATCAAGGTTGAGCAGAAGCACATTGACGCGAGGCTCGCCGAGCACGCCCAACTGGCGCGCGGTGATGTGCTGCTCGATGAGATTGCGAACGCTCTCTTCGCTCAGGTTGCGCGCCTTGGCGACGCGCGCGGCCTGGTAGTAGGCGGCGTCTGGAGTGATGTCCGGATCAAGGCCGGAGGCCGAGGTTGTGACCAGATCGATGGGCACGGGCTTGCCGGGGTTCTGGGCGGCCAGCTTGTCGATGTCGCCCTGGATGCGCGTGACGAGAGTCTTCGAGGACTGGGCGAGATTCGAGCCGCCAGAGGCAGTCGCGTCGTAGCCGTTGCCAGCCACCGAGGGGCGGGGATGGAAGTATTTATCGCTAGTGAAGCTCTGCGCCAGCAGCTCGGAGCCGATGACTGTGCCGTCCTTGAGAATCAGGCTTCCTCCGGCCTTGTGGGGAAAGATCAGGCCGGCAACGCCGGTGACGAATAGCGGATAGCCAAGGCCAAGCAGGACTGTGGTCACAAGAGTAAAGCGAATCGATGTCTTCCAGACGGAGTGCATTTCGTTCTCCTAAAAACTGACCGCGAGGGCTGAAGCCCTGGGTTCATGCAATTTTTTGATTCCAATGAAGCGGTCTTCGTGAGCAAGTTTCGCACCGTCCCTACGGGACTGTGAGCCTTCTGTGAATGCTGACCCAGGACTGCGCTACGCTTGTCCTGGGCTAATATCCATTCTCCCTACGGGAGAAAAACATTAGCGGTCTTACGCCAGATGCAGCGCCACCAGAGCCATGTCGATAGCCTTGATGCCGATAAAGGGTACGATAATGCCGCCCACGCCATAGAGCAGCAGGTTGTTGCGCAGCAGCACGTCGGCCGCCTTCGGTTCGTATTTGACGCCCTTCAGCGCCAGCGGAATCAGCGCGACAATAATGATCGCGTTGAAGATAACCGCCGACAAAATCGCCGAGTTAGGCGTAGCCAGATGCATCACGTTCAATGCGGCCAGCACCGGGAAAGCGATCGAGAACATCGCGGGAATAATCGCAAAGTACTTGGCCACGTCGTTGGCGATGGAGAAGGTGGTGAGCGCGCCGCGGGTCATCAATAATTGTTTGCCGATCTCGACAATCTCGATCAGTTTGGTCGGGTTGGAGTCCAGATCGACCATGTTGCCGGCTTCTTTGGCGGCCTGCGTGCCGGAGTTCATCGCCACGCCCACGTCGGCCTGGGCCAGCGCCGGCGCGTCGTTGGTGCCATCGCCGGTCATCGCGACAAGCTTCCCCTTGGATTGCTCGCGCTTGATCAGATCCATCTTGTCCTTGGGCTTGGCCTCGGCGAGGAAGTCGTCGACGCCGGCCTCGCGGGCAATCACCGCAGCGGTCAGCGGATTGTCGCCTGTGATCATGATGGTGCGAATACCCATCGCCCTGAGGCGCGCCAGCCGCTCCTTGAGGCCGCCTTTGACGATGTCCTTGAGATGAATGACGCCGAGAGCGGTCGAGTTTTCGGCAACAACCAGCGGGGTTCCGCCCAGCCGCGCAACCTCTTCCACGGTGTCGCGCACCTTCTTGGGCAGCGACGAGCCTTGCTCTTCAAGGAAGCGGGAGATGGCGTCCACCGAGCCTTTGCGAATGCGCGCACCGGGCAGGTTGACGCCGCTCATGCGGGTCTGCGCGGTGAAGGGCACAAACTCCGCGTGGATGCTGCCCATATCGCGTCCGCGCAAATTGTACTTCTCCTTTGCCAGAACGACAATCGACCGGCCTTCGGGAGTCTCATCGGAGAGTGACGAAAGCTGCGCCGCGTCGGCCAGCCGCTCCGCGCTCACATCCGGCGCGGGAATGAACTCGGTAGCTTGGCGGTTGCCGAGCGTGATGGTTCCGGTCTTGTCGAGCAGCAGCGTGTTCACGTCGCCGGCGGCTTCCACAGCGCGTCCGCTCATCGCCAATACGTTGTACTGGACGAGCCGATCCATGCCGGCAATGCCGATGGCCGAGAGCAGCCCGCCAATGGTGGTTGGAATCAAACAGACCAGCAGCGAGACCAGCACGAAGACTGTCTGTGGCGCTTTGGAGTAGATCGCGAAGGGTTGCAGCGTGACCACGGCCAGCAGGAAGATAATTGTCAGACCGCTGAGCAGAATGCTCAACGCAATTTCGTTGGGAGTCTTCTGCCGGGTTGCGCCTTCGACCAGCGCAATCATGCGGTCGAGAAAGGTTTCGCCGGGATTCGAAGTGATGCGCACCTTGATCCAGTCCGACAAGACTTTTGTTCCGCCAGTGACTGCCGAGCGGTCGCCGCCCGCCTCGCGAATCACGGGCGCTGATTCACCGGTGATTGCCGACTCGTCCACCGAGGCCACGCCCTCGATCACCTCGCCGTCGCCGGCGATGTAGTGATTGGCCTCGACGTAAATCACGTCATCGACGCGCAACAGGCCGCTGGCAACCTCTTCAAAGCCGCCTTCTGCGGTGTAGCGCTTGGCAATCGTTTCGCCCTTGGCCTTGCGCAGCGTGTCGGCCTGAGCCTTGCCGCGTCCCTCGGCCATGGCCTCGGCAAAGTTGGCGAAGATGACCGTGAACCACAGCCAGAGAGTGATCTGGAGGTTGAAGCCGAAGCCGGCCCGGTGGTTGATGGTGTTGTCAATCAGCAGCGCCGTGGTCAACACGCTGCCCACTTCGACGACAAACATCACCGGGTTCTTGGCCATCCCTCGGGGATCGAGCTTGCGGAATGCGTCCACAAACGCCTGGGCCATGATTTCCGTATTCCAAAGACTCTTCTTTTCAAGCATGACTGTCCATTTCTTGATACAGCCGCTAGCTTCTAGCTGGCGATGCTGGAAGATCTGAATTCCAAATCTGACGACCAATAGCTGATAGCTAACAGCTAAGGGCTAAAACAGCTGTCCCACGTGCAATTGCAGGTGTTCCAAAATCGGTCCCAGGCTCAACGCCGGGAAGAAAGTCAGCGCGCTCAAAATCACGATCACGCCCACCAGCAGCACGGTGAAGAGCGAGCCATTCACCGGGAAGGTTCCCGGCGAGGGCGGCACGCTTTTCTTCTGCGCCAGATTGCCCGCCAAAGCTATGACTGGGATCATCATCAGGAAACGTCCGATCAGCACCGTCCAGCCGAGCGCCACGTTATACCACCACTGAGTCGTGGGATTAACGGGAATATTCAGCCCGGCGAAGGCCGAGCCGTTGTTGCCCGCAGCGGAGGTGAAGGCGTAGAGAATCTCGGAGAAGCCGTGCGGACCCTGGTTGGTGAGCGCGGAGAGTCCGATGTTGGTCGAAAGCACGAAAACCGCCGTGCAGGTGAGGATGATCAGCGGAAAGATCAGCACATAGAGCATGGACATCTTGACGTCATAGGCTTCAATCTTCTTGCCCAGGTACTCGGGTGTTCGGCCCACCATCAGGCCGGCGATGAAGACCGCCAGCACGACCATGATGAGGATGCCGTACAAGCCCGACCCGACGCCGCCAAAGATCACCTCGCCCATCATGATGTTGATCATCACCACCATGCCGCCCAGCGGGGTAAAGCTGTCGTGCATGCTGTTGACGGCGCCGCAACTGGCGTCGGTGGTGATGGTGGCGAAGAGCGAACTGGCGGCAATGCCGTTGCGAACTTCTTTGCCCTCCATGTTGCCGGCCGGCGCGGACACGGTGCCGGTCTGTGAGGCGCCGTGTATCATCGGATGCGGCTGCGACTCGGCCCAGTAGACAGTTGTAAATCCCGCGGCAAAGAGCACGAACATTGCGGCCAAGACTGCCCAGCCGTGGCCCGGTGAGCCGGTCATCCGGCCCAGCGTGTAGGTCAGCCCCGCCGGAATGATGAAGATCGAAAGTATCTGCAGAAAGTTCGAGAACGGAGTCGGGTTCTCGAAGGGATGGGCGCTGTTGGCGTTGAAGAATCCGCCGCCGTTGGTGCCCAGCATTTTGATCGCCTCCTGCGAGGCCACTGGACCCTGCGCGATGGTTTGCGTCTGTAGCTCCAGCGTGTGCGCGGTGGTGTAGGCCTTCAGGTTCTGGGGAACGCCTTGGCCAACCAGCAGCAGAGCGTAAAGCAGCGAGGCCGGAACCAGCACGTAAAGCAGCGTGCGTGTCATATCCACCCAGAAGTTGCCGATGGTGCCCGTGCTGGTCCGCTTGATGCCGCGGATCAGGGCCACCGCAATCGCGATGCCGGTGGCGGCCGACCAGAAGTTGTGCGTCGCGAGGCCCGCCATCTGGGTCAGATAGCTCATCGTGGTCTCGGGCGTGTACGACTGCCAGTTGGTGTTGGTGGTGAAGCTGGCGGCGGTGTTCCAAGCCATATCGGGACCGACATTGGCCAGCCTCTGCGGATTCCACGGCAGCCAGAGTTGCAGCCGCTCGATGCCATAGGTGACCAGCAAACTCACAGCGGAGAAGCCCAGCATCGCAAAAGCGTACTCGCGCCAATTCATCTCCAACTCGGCGTTGACGCCGCACAGCTTGTAGATGAGCCGTTCGATGGGACGAAGCGCGGGAGTCAGCCAGGTGCGTTCACCCTCAAGCACGCGGGCCAGATAGATGCCCACGGGACGAACGCTTGCCAGGAGAATCACGGAGAAGAGGACAAATTGCGACCAGCCGATGGCGGACATATCAGAACTTCTCCGGGAAGAGCAGAGTGAGGGTCAGATAACCCAGCAACAGGACGGATAGAACCAAGGCAACCACGGTAATGAGATCAGTTTGCATCGGCTACCTCAACTTCTGACATACCCTGACGTATAGGAACGCCAGGGCAAAGAAAATTACCGTGAACAGCAGCATCAGTGTATCTTGCATTGAAGCTCTCTCGATTCCAGGAGCGGGGCTAAGGGGAAGCCGCCCGCTCAAGAATGATTGTGGCTCTCGCCTCGTTTGAGTATCGAAAAATTTTCCTAAATAAAGCGTAAGGATCGGGGAGGTTGCCGGCAAAAAAAGTCAGCAGGTGGGACAGATGGGAAGACGGATGGGGATTACTCAGGCGGCTCATGCCATGGGCATTACGCGCGCCACCCTCTCCGAGCTGGTCAACGATAGACGCAGCATCTCGTCTAAGATAGCCATGTAGCTCTCTCAGGTCGTTGGCGGCTGCGCGCAAAGCGGCATTACGCAGCAGGCGCAGTATGAACATGCGCCAATTCCGGCTGGGCGGATTCAGGTTAAACGGCTGGCCGTGGCATAACCACCTGCTGTGAGGCAGACGCCTTCGGCGGAGCAATTGGAAGTGTGTAATCCTTCCCAGGTCCGAGAACACGGAGCTGGAGCATCTGGCAATAGTACCGCATTACGAATGATCAGGCCTCAGCCTTCTCCCTGTACGAGAGCAGATCTTCGTCAGTAACCTCCTTGGGTGGTACAAGTTTGTAGTGCTTCTCGGAATAAATGCCGACACCGTCTGCATTTTGCGCAAACTCAAACATGGCGATAACATCTTCCGCCATAAACTGTGCCGCGATTGGGCGGAAGATCAAAGTAGGGTAGCGGTTGGCGCAAACAGCAAAATCCTGCTCAATCTGTACGATCCCCAGCTTATCTGTTCCACCTTTTGCCTGAATAGGAATAACGTAATGAGCACCCTTCTTATCCAGTCCGACGTATATCTCATCCGTCTCGACCTGTCCCATCTGCGGTACGGTCGTCCGGAGATGATTCTGTAGCGAATAGCAGGTTAACCCGGTAAATACATCGATCAGGCGGTTATAGCGCACTTTCGCGAGCAATGCCTGTTCGTCCGCAAAGGCATACTTTGCTACGATGCCTGGCGTCGAGTCAGGAACCTTGGTTAAGGTCATCATAGAATTTGGCGTGAGAGGCTTGTCCGCAACCAGCGCGAACTTGTATTTACCTCTGCCTGTTGGGCGGATAATCCAACATTCTCCAGCTTTGGCAGTTCCTTGAATGCTATCGGGCAACGCTGCCCGATAACGAAAGCTGTAAACGATATCTCCCAGATTGAGTGGGATTCCGATTTTGAGAACTTTCGAGAAAGTTTCAAACTCGACTCGTTCAAATTCTACTTCGCGCATTCCCTTCTTGTATTTGCTCTTGAAGATGCTGGCCATCAACGCCGAATACCTGTTGTTCTTTTCTCTGTTCTTGTCTTCAGCCATCTCACGTTCCTTTCTTTCTCTCTCCGGGCCAGCGTAACAAGACAACTTCCTCTCTGAGTTGCTCCCCTGTCGCTGTCGAGAGACGGGTGCGGAATAAGTCAATTCCTGTGACCTCGTAGCCAAGAGATGCGGCTATATCGGCAAGCAATTGCCCCGTACGAATCATTACGCGGAGATACGAAGCCTGATCTCCGACAACATATGCGAGTTGCGCTCCGGGTCTTAGAACTTGCCGCAAGTCAGCCAGATGTCTGTGCATACCACCGAAATAGAGGGTTGTTAGCCTGCTGTACAGCCGTTCAAAGCCTGATGTCTTTTGCAGTTCGATGCGACGATCTTCTATTGCATCCGCGATCCTCTGAATTTCGCCATGTTCTTTAACCAGTAAGTGGTCTGTGTCTGATTTATAGATACTACGGGTGTTGGACCGAACCAAATCATGTTTTACCGAGCGTAGGTCAGACTTGCTCTTTGTGAACCCCAACAGCACCGATTCTAGCCGTGTTGTCCGCGTGTAATCCTTCTCGTTTGGATAGGGGGGCGAAGTAATCACTGCGTCTACCGAGTTCGGTGCCAACACGGAGGAAGTGTTCCGCGAATCAGCCCGTAGCACATTCGCATTGCCGAACTTATTATCAGGGAGATTCGCCAAGTCCTCCGCCATTACGCTGACGCGTCGAAGCCAAGCAGCGATTACTGCGGCATCTTTCTTGGGTTTTCCAATACCAACCTCCGGCCCAAAGTGAAGATTGCTAATATCTGAAACGATAACTTTCGCCAAAGCTAATCTCTCGTGAGCGGAGAACCGGTCGTCCGACTGTCCGGTAAGAGCTTCCAGTAACAATAGGGTTTTGTGGAGTGGAAGCGGGCTGATGGAGTTGGCAAGGATCAGCTTCTCGGCCTCATGTGGGAGCTTTTTTAGTACGGAAGAAGCAAGATCGCTGGGAAAAAGCGGGAGACTGATTAAGTCGGGTGTTCCACTTTTGGCGAGAAGGCCCTCCGCGGCTGAGGCAACTTTTTCTGCATGCGTCAGTAGCGCACCAGGGTTAGGCTTCCAATCTAACTTTGTGTTCGTAGCAAACCACGGCATCGGATTGGCTTCAAGCCCAACCGAATTGATATTAAGTTTCTTGCACTCAACAAGCGTTGTGCCGGTGCCACAAAACGGATCCAAAACGCAGTTGCCCTCAGAAAGGTCAAAACGCTGAACGTAATCACGAACTAAATGTGGGGGGAAAGACAGTACGAACCGGTACCAATCATGTATTGATAGATCTTCAACCTTTATCCGGTTATTCTCAGAGACGACCTTTCGGACCGTTATCGGTTTCTGCAAATAACCAGAAAATGTGGCTTGAGTAGCCTCTGCGTTGTGCATCACCGCGTCTCCCCGTTCCTAGATTATAAGGCTTCAACCAAATCCCAGGGATGTTCAATATATGCAGTCGCGCAAGAGATTCTGTCCCCTAATGCCCCGGCATCATGCCCCAGAGCATGACCAGCGTCATACCGATGACGATAATGCTGGTGGCCCAGGCGATGATGTTCCAGAGGCGCGAGTTCTTGTGCTCGCCCATCAGATCCTGGCGGTTGATGAGCATCAGCATCAGGATGATGACGACCGGTAGCAGGACGCCGTTCAAGACCTGCGAAAGAATCGCGACGTTGATCAGTTGCGCATCAGGCAGCAGCAGCACTGTCAGCGCGCCGCCGGCAATCAAGAACGTATACAACCAGTAAAAAAATGGCGCTTCCTTGAAACTCTTGTCCACGCCGGATTCAACGCCCAGGCCCTCGCAGACCGTGTAGGCCGTGGAGATGGGCAGGATGGAAGCCGCGAAGATCGAGGCATTGAAGAGACCGAATGCGAAGAGGATGAAGGCATAGTCGCCGGCCAGGGGGCGCATCGCTTCGGCGGCGTCCGCGGCGGTTTGGATGGCGCCCATGCCGTGAATGTAGAGCGTGGCGGCGCAGGCGACGATGATGAACCAGGCGACGATATCAGTGAACAAGCTGCCGACGATCACGTCGAGGCGCGAGGCCGCGTAGTCTTTGACGCGAATTCCTTTTTCGACGATGGACGATTGCAGATAGAACTGCATCCACGGAGCGATGGTGGTGCCGACGACGCCGATGGCCATGTATATATATGCCTTGTCGCTCCACACGGATTTGGCCGGCAGCTTGACGGTGGCCAGAATCGCATCGTGCCAACTGGGCTGCGAAAGCACGCCGGCGAAAATGTACGAGATGTAGACCAGCGAGGCGATGATGAAGATTTTTTCCGTGCTCTTATAGCTGCCCTTGACGACCATGTACCAGACCAGCGCCGCGCAGAAGGGCACGCTGATGAACTTGGAAACATGAAAGAGGTGCATGGAGCCGGCGATGCCGATGAACTCCGTGACGACGTTGGTGTAGTTGACGACGACCAGCAGCACCATCAGCACAAAGGTGAGGCGCAGGCCGAACTCCTCGCGGATCAGGTCGCTGAGGCCCTTGCCGGTGACCACGCCCATGCGGGCGCACATCTCCTGCACCACAATCAGCGCAATGGTGATGGGAATGATGGTCCACAGCAGCGTGTAGCCGTACTGCGCGCCAGCCTGCGAGTAGGTGAGGATGCCACCCGAGTCGTTATCAACGTTGGCGGTAATAAATCCGGGACCGAGGACGGCCATAAACAGCATGATCCGGATTCGCCAACGCTTTGCCATGCCCGTGGGTTCCTATTGTGGAGTCATTGAAGGTATCCATTCTGACCATAACAGGCCGGGGCGAGGCGAGGCGAACCAGCAGAGATCACGTGGCGCGTGGCGCCCCGCATCTGCCGCAAAATGCCGGCAGATATGGACACCCAAGACACGGCGGAGGGTTGACACATCTCGAATATCTTGGTACATTTGTACCTGGATAATAGGAGATTGTATGCCGCATGAGCAGCAAAATCACGAACCCGTCGTAGTCGAGCGCGTGCAAACCGGCGTGCGCATGGAAAAAGGACTGTTGAAGGTGCTCAAGGCCGTTGCCGAACTGAAAGAGATGACACTGGGCGACCTGCTGGAAGGAATTGTCCTTCATGCTTTCGAGGGAAAGCCAGTTCCCTTTTCACCGCAAACGCTGAAGGAGATCGAGCAGTTCAAGTCGATTTACGGCATGACGTTGAAGGCCAGCGACAGCCACAACCTGAAGGAGCGGAAGACACCTGTATCGCGGCGGACGCCCGCGGCAGGGAGAGCGTAGAGAAGCTCTGAATTATCCTTTGCTTTGATCCAACATTCCCTCAGAGGCTAAAGCCCGAGGTTTTTTGCGGCACTTACGGCACGGCTGAAGACGTGCCCCTTCAAAGCATCGACTTAATCAGAGTTTCTCGGGAACTCACCGTTGCCAAAAACAACAAGGCCACGGACGACGCCCATGGCCTTGCGCACTTCGTGAATCAGCTTCAGTGCTTGTGATCAGGCGGTGGCATAGATCGGCTCGTCTTGCTGCTCGGCTACAGCGACGCCGGTTAGGCTCAGCAACGACTGAACCACGTCGGCGGCGCTATAGGAAGAACGTTCTGGAGCGAGGAACTGGGCAACGGAATTCAGATCGTCGCCGATGGTGACCAGAGGAGGCTCGGTGGTTTCGCCCTTGCGCTGCTGCTGATAACCGATGTTGGCCATCAGCGCATTGCACAGGCACTTGCGTCCAACCGTCTCCTCGATCTTGCCGCCTTTGGCCACGTAGTTGGCCACCGGCTCAGCCGAGCAGCGGTAGCCAGTCTTGCCGTCTGGCGTGACATAAGACTCACGCAGCAAACCGATGTCGCAAACCCGTGTCCGCGCCGCGGCAACCTCCGGATCAGAGTAGGAACCCCGCAAGAGCGCCACCTTGAAGGGAAATCCAGTAGGCGAGGCCAGCGGATCGGTAAAGACCTCGCCAGCGCCGTTGACTGCCTGGAACAAAAGATTGCTCTTCAAATCAGGACGCAAGCCGGATTCTTCCGTGAAGGCGAATGCGGTGCCTACCTGCACACCGGCGGCGCCTTGATCGAGGGCCTCGCGCACCTTGGCTGCATTGCCATATCCGCCAGCCAGCCAGAAGGGAACTCCCAGCTTGCGCAACTCAGCGACATTGACCAGGTCGCGCTCGCCATAAATCGGCTCGCCATTGGCATTCAGTTGCAGCTTGCCGCGCGGCGGCGCATTGTGCCCGCCAGCCGTGGGACTTTCGATAATCAGCCCGTCGACGCGGCCAGTGGCGCGGCGCAGCATGGTGGTGGCCAGGGTATTCGAGCTGACAATGGCCAGGAACTTGGGACGGCCGAGGGGCGAAAACTCTCCCTGCACGTAATCGGCGGGATCAAAGTTCATAGCCGTGTCGGTATCCTGCGCTGCGCCGGTGACGGCCAGATGGTACTGGGCGGGACGAAGGCCGGCCAAAGCGTCCAGAACGCCGGGAATGTGCAGCGGAATGCCCGCGCCCATCAGCACGTAGCCCACGCCGGCCAGCATAGCGCCGAAGATGGACGAGAGGTGCGGCATCTGCACCTTCTCCAGAAAATTGATGCCCACGGGGTTCTTGTGGCCTTCGCGCGCCAGATAGACCTCGACAAAGTTGCTCACAATGCACAGTTCGACCACCTTGCGTATATCGCGGCGCTGGTGCATCGGCGGCAGAGCGTAGGGCACGGTGGCGGCTTTTCCGCCGGGAATGTAGTACTCGTCCCAGACGCGCTGGGCCATCTCCGGGAAGGGGAATGCATCCAGGCCGCGGCGCACATTACCGCCGGGATCTCCCTCATTCAGCCGGCGGACGAAGAGCGAATCGAGCGCGGTGCCAGAAACAACGCCGAGTTGACCGAGCTTGGAGACTGCATTGGCCAGGCGCCAGTTCGAGACGCCCACCCCCATACCACCCTGGATGATTTTGGGAAACTGCATCATCCTTGGATTGTTTCACAAATTTAAATCTATGCCTGTTATTTCTGTCACATTAATTGCACGGCGGGAATGGAAGTGTGCAATTCTGCTCAGAAAAAACCGAATCGAGCCAGTATCAGAGCTTATCTCGCAGGAAGCTGATCACGTGATCGGCCTGAACGACGCCCACCATGCGGCCCTGAGCGTCAACCACGGCCAGCGCTTGCAGGTTGTACTTGTCAAAGAGTTCGGCCAGCTCGTTCTGATGCAGGCCGGAAGGGCAGGAGAGAACGCGAGCTTCGGCCAGCACGGCCAGGCGCGTCTCCGGCTGAGCCATCACCAGCCGCGCCAGCGGAATGGCGCCGCGCAACACGCGCTTTTCGTCGAGCAGGAAGATCTCCGTCACGCTCTCCGGGTCTCCGTCAAAGCTGCGCAGCGCTTGCACGGCATGGGCCACGGTCGCCTCCATGCCCAGATAAACAAAGTCGGTGGTCATGCAGCCGGCCGCCGAGTCCTCGTCGAACTCGAGCAGCTCTTCGACATCCTGCCGCTCCTCGGGCTCCATCTCTTCGAGAATGGCGTCAGACTGCTCTTCGGGCAGTTCGGCCAGCAGGTCGGCGGCGGCGCCGGGGTCCATCTCCTCGACAATGTCGGCAATCCGCTCTTCGCCGAGCTTTTCCAGAAGCGACTTCTGCAGCCTTGGCTCGACCTCTTCCAAGGTCTCGGCGGCCACCTCTTCATCCAGCGAGGTGAAGATGACCTCGCGTTCGGCGGGAGCCAGGTCTTCGAGAATGTCGGCCAGGTCGGAGGGGTGCATCTCGGCCAGCCGCTCGTACTCGATGCGCAGCTTGACGCGACGGGCCGGATCGACCTCGATCACATCGACGAACTCCCAGGGAATGCCGCGGGCGGCGAACTTGCGCGAGAGCTTCTCGAGCGCGGCGCGGGGCAGCATCCCTTTGAAGACGCGGCGAATCGCTCCGCGCAATCCCACCTCGACCTCGGCCACACGTAGCAGATGCGCCGCGCCCTGGCCCATCCACTCCAGATCGACATCGTTGACGCGTACTACCTTGCGGCCATGAATGTCGATGATCTGGCGGTCGATCAGGTCTTGCTGGAGGTAGAGATAATTGCCCTGATCTTCGAGCGGCACCATCGCGCCACTGGAGCGCAATTCGAGTGTGCCGGCGGGGGTCTCCATCACCTGGTGCGAGGGAACGATGCAGAGGCCGGCGCGCGTCTTCAGCACCAGGCCGGCGACCTTGCCCGCGTCCTCGCCGGTGGCCACGGCGATGTCCTTGAGCCTTCCGCGCAGATGGCCCTGGGCATCGGTGACCGGAGTGCCGAGCAGGGCGGTCAGGCTGATGCGGGATGTGGTGCGGTAAGGCATGAGGAAAGTGTATCGCCTAGGGGCGGGGTTGCGTGCGGTTGCAGGAGATCATTGGCGCGGAAGATACCCTTGCGAGCGAATACCAAGCGATTGGCTGCGCCTCAGGCGCCTTGACACGGATACTCGCCAACCTTGAAACTTCCATTTAGGCTGCTGCGCGCGGCTGAGAGATTGCTTCCGGTGCAATTCCGGAGCGGATGGAGAGTTGGCCGGTGAGCGAGGCGAAGGCAGGGCGGCTGAGTCTTCAGTTGAAATCGACGATGGAGAGCGTCACCGAGATCGAGGCGGCGGCGGAGAGGCTGGCCACCGAGGCCGGCCTCGACGAGGACGACTGCTTCCACGTGGCGATGGCGGCGCGCGAGGCCGCGGTGAACGCCGTTCTGCACGGCAACAAATTCGACCCCGCCAAGCAGGTTACAGCCAGCTTTGAAAACACAGGCGCGGCGCTGGTAATCATCATTGCAGACCAAGGCGCGGGCTTCGATCCCGATTCCCTTCCCGATCCGCTGGCTCCGGAGAATCTGCTGCGCGGCTCAGGGCGCGGCATCTTCCTGATCCGGACGTTCCTGGATGAGGTGCGCTTCCGGCCGCTGCATCCCGGAACCGAGATGACGCTGATCAAGCATCTGCCTTCATAAATTCATCGATGAAGCGGGAGTGGCGCATAGTTCGCAACTCATTGATCCTGTCGCGCAATCAGACTCTTCTTCATTTCTTCACGTGCAAAACTCTGCCATTTGGAAGAGAATAGAGTTGGAAGAATTTTCGAGCAGACAAGAGGTACGCTTGACACCTACGCAAATTGAAATCACCCGGTGGACGGCCCCGGAGTTTGAACGGCTGGTTTTTGCGAGCAACCCCAAGGTTGCGGTCTTCGACTGCGATGGAACCCTGTGGAGCGGCGACTCCGGCAACGGATTCCTGCGCTGGTCCATCGAGGAGGGGCTGGTCTCGCGCTCCACCAGCGATTGGGTTGATACACGCTATCGCGGCTACCTGGCAGGCACGGTAAGCGAAGAGGCCATGTGCGGCGAGATGGTGCAGATCTACGCGGGCCTGCGCGAGCAGGAGATGCGCGAAGCCGCCGCCCGCTATGTGCGCGAGTTTGTGCCGCCGCGCGTCTTCGCCGAGATGGCCGCGCTGGCGCCCGCGCTGCGCGATGCCGGCGTCGAACTCTGGGCCGTCAGCTCCACCAACAAGTGGGTGGTAGCCGAGGGCGTGCGCGCGTTCGGCATTCCCGAGGAGCATGTGTTGGCCGCCGAGGTCCGTGTCATCAACGGTCTTATCTCCACCGAGATCGTGGATGTGCCCACCGGCGCGGCCAAGGCTGCCTCGCTCCGGCGCGTGGGACTCGATCACCCCGATGCGGTCTTCGGCAACTCGATCCATGATCTGGCCATGCTGGAAATCGCGCGCCACGCCTTCCCGGTCAATCCTTCTCCGGCATTGATCGAGGCGGCTGCCAGGCACGGCTGGGGCTATTTCGTACCCCAGGGCGCCGAGGGCGGCGAAGCGGCCGTGGGGGGAGAATAGTTTCCCACCTGGGAAGATCAGCCCTTTTGCAACAACAAGAGAGCCTTTTTTCTCAGTATCCAACAGAGAGATGCGCACCTAGGACGCTGCAACGCTTTTGGTGCGTTTACACTAATGGAGTGGAAGAGATACAGCCGAATTCCCCAACTCGGCACGCTGGTCCCGCGCTGCGTTTCGTCGCGGCAGGGCTGATTGTGCGCAAGGGCGAGATTCTGATCGGTCAGCGCCGTCCCGACCAGCCGATGGCCTTGCTGTGGGAGTTTCCCGGCGGCAAGATCGAGGCGGGCGAAAGCCCCGAGCAGGCGCTGGCCCGCGAGTTGGACGAAGAGCTGGGCATTCGCGCCACCATCGGCCCGCCGGTCACCCGCATCCGCCACAACTACCGCCATGGCGGCGCCGTCGATTTGCAATTCTTTGCCGTGCGCGAGTTTGCCGGCGAGATCGAAAGCCGCATCTATCACCAGGTTCGCTGGGTCCGCCTCGAAGAGCTGGCTGACTACGAGTTCCTGGCCGCCGACCGCGGGCTGATCCGTGATCTGGCCGCGGGGAAGCTGCTGTGAGGGCTGTGCTTCCTACTTTCAATTGTGAACCCGATGACGGGAGCTGGAATTGTTAATTTATTCATCGAATCATAAAGATCGTGACCACTAGCTCCGATACAGAAGGTATGGTAGTTGCAGTTGTCACGATCTTATTTTCCTTATCCGCGGGCCGAGTTGCTCGTAATGCAAAATCAGGGGATAGCCGTAATGCTTGATCTTGGTTGTGGCTCTATCATCCTCAAGCTAGTTGCGCGGATTATTGCATCTGCGCATCTGGACCAGTGACCCGGACCGGTTGGTGAACCATGCCGTCTCGCAAGCACCGCATCCTGTTTTCCTTGGCGACCACGATTTGCCTAGCTGCCTGTGGAACCATCGTAGGCTACCTGCTGGCCAGCGCCATAACACTGCGAATTACTGAAGCAAGACTTGATCGGTACGCAACCCAGCTCATGGAGGACGGTGAAGCATCTTCGGCCGAATTGCGGACAGTTTTAGCCGCCATAGGGGTCTCGAGTCATCGTTCCTGCTCGGGAGATGAGATCAGGTACTTCCGTGCTTTGATCTTCGAGTCTGAATACATGAAGGACGCCGGGCGCATGCGCGACGGCAGGATCGAGTGTTCGGCTGCTTTGGGCAAACTGGCAACTCCCAAAGAGCAAATCTCAGCGGATTTCACACAGCAGGACGGCACAGTTTATTACAAGGACCTTGCTCCTTACCGGAATCCTGACCTGACCATCCTCGCACTGCAATTTGGCGACTCCTATGTCGTCTTCACTCCGCTAACGCGCATGCATCTGGAACCTTTTCCCCTGAACTATGTCGAGACGGTGACCGACGCTCCCAGTCAGAAGACGGGCAGCTTGCTCGGCGAGCCGCCTCAGGCTGACAATACAATCCTCACCAAAGAGGGCTGGTACAGGCGGGGAGAGACACTTTTTGCTACCCGTTGTTCGATCCGTTATTTTCACTGCGTCACAGCTTACACCTCGATGCCGGAGATCATCGCGACCCATCGAACCAGGTTCGATGGATGTGTTCTGCTGTGCGCCTTGCTGTCTGCCTTGCTCGGTTTTGTTTCGTCTTTGCTTTACCGCCGCAACAAGAGCATCGAGCAGCAACTCCGCCGCGCAATTCGCAAGGACAAACTGTGCCTGGTCTATCAACCCGTGGTTGAACTGTGCGGTAGACGCATCGTGGGCGCGGAGGCGCTGGCGCGCTGGACCAATGAAGATGGCGTTGCGGTTGGTCCTGAGGTCTTCGTGCGAATCGCCGAGCAATGCGGCTTTGTTGGCGAAATCACCAAACTTGTGCTGCGTCATGTGCTGCGCGATTGCGGAGAGATGCTCCGCAAGCAGCCAGAAGTTCGCGTCAGCATCAACGTAGCCGCAGAGGATCTTGCGGACCCGGAGTTTCTGCCGCTGCTCGACCAGAGCCTATATCAGGCGGGGGTTTCGCCGCGCAGCTTGGCCATCGAGATCACCGAAGGCTCAACCGCTAAGAGGGAGGTAGCCATTGAAACGATTCACAGCCTCCGCCAGCGAGGACACAGCGTTCACATCGACGACTTCGGAACGGGCTATTCCAGCCTCTCTTATCTTCACGAACTCTCCGTAGACGCTATCAAGATCGACAAAGCCTTTACCCAAGCCATCGGCACTGAATCGGTAGTCGTGACCGTTCTGCCGCAGATCCTTTCCATGGCTGAAGCTCTGGGGCTCGAAGTCATTGTAGAGGGCATAGAAACTCCGGAGCAGGCAAGTTATTTTGAAGCGTCAGCAGGAACAATCCTCGCTCAGGGTTGGCTCTTCGGCCACCCTGTCCCGGCGGGCAAAATCCTTCAACTCCTTGCAATAAACAAAACAAACGCGCTTTTGCGGGCCGATGCGGCTTGAGAAAGTTCAACTGCATACACCCAGTGCAACGACATCTACCCCCTCTGTGCCCAGACACGAAGCTGGACTTGATCAAAGTTTTCCAGCTCGCAAAGTCGGATGCTGGAGTACCCAGTAATTGAAAGTGTGTCCAGCAAGCTCACGCTGACGTCATCTCTTCCCCTTTGGCTTCGCGACCCAGCAGCGCCAACCCGGCCAGCGAGAGCGCTACCACGATCACGGTAATCGCCAGCACGGCGGGGTAGTTGCCAGTGCGTTCGGCGATCAGGGCCTGCGCCTTGCCGTTCCACGAGGTGATCAATCCGCCCAATTGATAGGCCAGGCCCGGAGCCGTGGCGCGCACCGGAGCCGGCGATAACTCGGTGAGATAGGCGGGAACCACCCCCCACGCGCCCTGCACCATGAACTGCATCAGCACCGCGCCGATGCCCAGCGAGAGAGCCGAGTGACCGTAAGCATAGAGCGGAATGACCGGAATCGCCAGCAGCGTCGCGGTGACGATGGCGCGCCTGCGTCCCCACATTTCAGAGAGCGCGCCGAAGACAATGCCGCCGGCGATGGAGCCGATTCCGTAGAGCACGCCGATCAGCCCAACGGTCCCCGGAGTGAGGCGGGCCTGGGTTTGCAGGAAGGTCGGATATACATCTTGTGTGCCATGCGAAAAGCTCATGAAGGCGGTCATCAGCACGATCAGAAAAAGAAAGGTGGGCAGGAAGGCCCGCAGGCGAGAGCTATCCCGGACCTTAGCACTCCAGCTCTCTTCCACTGAGCGTGCAAGCCGCTTCCTCTTCCCTTCCAGCCAGACCGGCGACTCATCCACCTTGATCAGCACAAGCAGGACGAGCAGAGCCGGCGTTGATCCGAGGATGAAAAGCCCGCGCCAGCCAATCGCAGGCAAGACCAGCCCGTGCCAGGCAAAGCCCGCGAAGAAGAGCGCGAAGGCGCCGGCGGCCAGGATCGAGCCTAGCGCGTAACCCTCCTGCAAGATGCCGCTGAATGCGCCGCGCCCCTTGGTGGGCAGCGACTCGAAGGTGAGCGCCGCGCCCACGCCCCACTCGCCTCCCATCGCCAAGCCGAAGAGCGCGCGCAGCCCCAGCAGCACGGTGAGCGAGGGCGCAAAGGCGCAGGCAAACTCGATTACCGCAAAGCTGAGGATGTTGGCCATCAGCACCGGGCGGCGGCCATAGCGGTCAGCGAGCTGCCCGAAGAGCACCGCGCCCACCGGCCGGAAAGCCTGGGTCAAAAATACCGCGCCCAGCACCGCCGAGGGCTGAGTCCGGAAATCCGCCGCGATGGCCTTGACGCAAAAAATCAACAGGAAAAAGTCGAGAGAATCCATCGTCCAGCCCAGAAACGAGGCCAGAAAAGTGCGCCGCTGGGAGCCGGTGAGCCGCCGGAAGTCGTTTAGAACGGACATAGAAGGCAGAATAGCAGGAGCACTGACCAGGGAACAGGCGGAACAAAATCTTTTCATCGCTGGTCTAAATGAAACAGACAATATTTGTTGCAACAAACAACAATTGTCCAGCATCGAAAATTGTACAAGACGATTTCGCGCGGAAGATCTCCCCATTTCCGCGCGCATCCGGTGAGAGCCTTCGCCTCTCTTCTCCAACCTCACAGCGGACCGACGGCCCGTAACGAAAGGATATTGACGATGAAACGTTTGGCAATTGCGACAAGCATTCTGGCACTGGCCGCTCCTCTGGCATTGGCGCAAACCTCAGCCTGGGTGCCCGATCCGGCTCACAGCGAGGTTGATTTCACCATCCGCCATGGCGGCGTCTCAAACGTGCATGGGCGCTTCGGCGGCGTAAAAGGCACCCTGGTTTACAACGAGGCGGATGTCACCAAGTCGACTGTGACGGTGACCATCGACACCGCTACCGTGAACACCGGCGAGCCGAAGCGCGACGACCACCTGAAAACCGATGCGTTCTTCGACGTGGTCAAATTCCCCACCGCTGCCTTTACCAGCTCCAGCGTGTCGAAGAACGGCAGCCGGCTGACGGTGAACGGCAACCTGACCCTGCACGGCGTCACCAAGCCGGTGGTGCTTGATGTGGACGGCCCCAGTACACCGGTCGAAGGGATGATGGACCACAAAGCGCACTCCGGCTTTTCCGCCACCACCACCATCAGCCGAACGGCCTTCGGCATTGGCAGCAACTTCCCGGCGATCATGGTCGGCGACGAAGTCAAGCTGACCATCGATATAGAAATCATCAAGCAGTAATAGTGTTGACTCGCCGCGCCTTCAAGACTCGGCTGATTGAGGTTCATGGTCTCCCATATCTGCCGCAAACCCAGGGTCCCCATCGCATGAACTCTATGCGCTAGGGTGGAAAGGACGCGGCAGATAAGGGTAGCTGGCTGGTGGGGGAGACTCGATCTATATTGTATCTGTCGGAGAAAGACCGTCGATGGCAGGACTGAAGCTGGAAATCGCACAGCAGCTCCCCTTTGCAAGTCTGGAGGAAGAGGCGCTGCTGAATCTGCTGCGCACCTCGGACTGCCTTAACCGCGCCCTACACTTCAAGACTCGCAAGTGGGGCGTGACCTCGACGCAGTACAACGTGCTGAGGATTCTGCGCGGCGCGCATCCGCAGGGGCTCACCTGCTCGGCCATCGGCAGCCGCATGATCACCGCCGAACCGGACATTACTCGCCTGCTCAAGCGGCTCAAGGCGCTCAAACTCATTCGCCAACAGCGCGACTCACAGGACAGGCGCGTGGTACGGACGCATATCTCGGCGGCGGGAATTGCGCTGCTCAAGAAAATGGACCCGGTCATTCTGGCGGCTCCAGGTGAGTTGCTGGGGCGGCTGAAGCGGGCGGAGCTGGCTGAGTTGATTCGTCTGCTGGAGTTGGCGCGAGGATCGATTTAACACAGGGCGGGGCTGGGTTTCCGGTTTCCCAGGTCGGATGATCCAGAGCCAAGGAATCCATTTGTAGTAACACGGAAGAAGAGCCGGCTACTGGCCCATCACCTTCTGAGCCACTACAGTCTCATCCGCATCGCTCTGAATGATTTTGTTGTGCAGGCAATAGAGTGCCAGTTCGAGGCGGTCGCTGACGCCCAGCTTGTCGTAGATCTTGCGCAGATAATTTTTGATGACCTGCTCGGTTGTCCCCAACTGGAAGGCGATCTCCTTGTTGCGCTTGCCCTGAGTGATGCAGGTAATGATGGCCATCTCCTTGGGCGAGAGCTTGGGCTGGGTGCGCGGGCTGACCAACGCGGCGGCCTGGGCGCGATACGCCTCGATCACCCAACTGACCGATTGATTGTCGATCCAGGTTTCTCCGGCGGCGATGCGGCGCACACAGCGAACCAGCAGATCAGGCGAGATGGCGCGGCTAACGATGCCGCGGACGCCGCGGCGGTAAAGCTCGACGGTCTGATTTTCGTCGGCGGCCACGGCCTGCACGATCAGCTTCACATCAGGGGCAGCGCGCAGCATATCGGGAATGACATTCGCCGTGCCGGTCAGCAGGCTTCCCTCCAGCAGAACGATGTCAGTGGGATAGCGTTCGATGGCCAGACGCAGATTCTCGAGGGAATCGGCCTGGGCCACAACGCGAAGATCGTCTTCCAAGGCAAAGACCTTGCGAATGCCAACGCGGTAAATAGCCTGGGAGTCCGCGAGAATCACCCGGATTGTCCCCGGCTTGACCGGAGCTTCGAGGATTTCGCCTTCAGCAGAATCGTCCAAAAAATCCATAAATTCTTCTAGCCATGCCTGAAAGTGGTTGTTGCCAAGCGCGTACCCGGCTGTTACTGCTCGGCGAATTGATACTCGTCAATTGTAGCAGCAGCCAGATAGTTACTTTGGTTCATTGAGCAGCGTACCACACGTCCTTGGCAATGGACCAGTACATCGCGCGGGGTGCCCAGCACCGCACAAGGCATACGCAAGGAAAATCGGATCTCCAACCCTGCCAGAACCGGTCTGTCCAGCTCAAAAACCACTCCGCTGGCAGAGACATCCCGGGTGACGGCGGCAATCTCATCCTTGCCGGCAGACAACACAACGGGTAATGCAAGCGGAAAACGCACCGCACAACGTACTTCCTGCCGGGAAGAGACCGGAAGGGAACGTGCAGACGAAAGCGGTAGAGCTGGTTTCATGGCATTCATTGACGGCGTCCAGACCCTTGAAGAGGGTCATACACACTGTACTCGAATTTTCTAATCTATCCCATGGCACCAAAGTTTCCGGAAAGGTAACAGACTGTAATCGCACAGGTTTAACCCATCATTGAGGGAATATGAGCCGAGAAGTTTGCGCATCAAATCTAGATTTTGATGCGTATTTGATAGATTTGCATCATATAATACAAATGATGTGACTGCTTGATATTGATGCGCAAGGATTGGTATGCGGAGTAGTCAGGGAGTTTTGCGATGAGAACCACTCTCGACATTGAAGACAGTGTTCTTGCAGAGATGAAACAATACGCGGCGGCTAGATCCCTCTCAGCAGGGGAAGCAACCTCTGTCCTTCTGAAGCGCGCGTTGAAGCAGCCCACTCCGGTTCGCAAGGATGGACATTTTTTCGTTTTTTCTCCCGGTGAAGAGAGAGAAGTCATTACGCTGGAGCACGCGCTCAGAATCGAGGATGAAAGCGAGTGAGCGTCTGGCTGCTTGACGTGAATATTCTGGTAGCCCGATTCTGGGAGGAACACGTCTTCCATCAGAAGGTTCGCGCCTGGATGGCCAGTCACGAGCGAGATGGCTGGGCAACCTGTCCCATCACGCAAGCAGGAATGGTAAGAACCATCTCCAACCCGGGGTTTTCCCAGAATGCGCCTCGCCCCACTGAGGCCATCCATTGGCTGGCGGAGAGCTTGCGGCTAGACCCCAACCACCATTTCTGGGCCGACGGTCTACCTTTCTCCGATGGCTGCGCAGAGAGCCTGCCACTGCTGAACGGCTTCAAGCAGTTGACCGACGCCTATCTGCTTGGTCTGGCAATCAGCCACAAGGGACGCCTGTTGACGCTGGACCGGAGAATGCTTGCGCTTGCTCCCAATGAAAGCCATGCCCGGGAGGCGCTCGTTATTCTGGAGTGAGGCTGGCCCTGATCGACTCATCTTCTGACTGCGGAACCGGTTTTACAGAAACTATCTCAACGAAATCCAATAGATAACCGCCTGCACTATCGAGATGAGTATAAGAATCGATCTGATTCGAAGAGACAACCTCGTACATTACGTCATGTACATGATCCTCGTCGTCATCTGTAACGATTAAAACCTTTGCGATCAGACACTCGTCATGGATTGTCCGAATCTCTACCAGCTCGTCGACATTTTCCTTGAGGCATTGGATGTCGGCTTCGGTCATTTACAACCTCACATTGCAGATTATCAGCCTGATGTGTGTTTCTTCGGCTTGATATTTGCTGCCTTCTCTTTCTTCTTGGCAGCTTTTGCCGGCTCGGCGTCGAGGAAGCCCGCCCAGCGCAGCTCCGGCACTCGCTGCGCATTCTGCGCCTTGGCAATCGCCAGATCGGCGACCGATTTCACGATCCAGTCGAAGTTAGCCTGACCTACTGACTGCGCATCGGCGTCGGGCACGGGGTTCATGAAGTCGATGGCATAGGGCGTGCCGCGCTCGACGGCGAACTCGACGGTGTTGAAGTCGTAGCCCAGCGCTCGGCAGAGTTTGATCGCGTCCTGCCGAATGCGCTTCAGCAGTGTCTTGCGGGAGTGCGGCGCACCCTCGATGTAGCGCTCCGTGTGCGGCCGGCGCGGGTCGTAGGCCATGATGCGCACCTTCTTCTGGCCCACCACATAGCAGCGGAAATACTCGCTGTAATCGACGGCCTTCTGGTAGACCATACACAGGTCGCGCGTCTCGTCGTAGGCGCGGAAGAACTCCTCGCGATTGTGAACCTCATGCACGTCGCGCCAGCCGCCGCCGTCGATGGGCTTAAGAAAGCCGTGTTCGCCCACGCAGGCGAAGACCGACTCCCAATCGAGCGGGTATTCCAAGTTGCGCATCGCCCGCTCGGTCGCGCCCTCGGGGAGCTGCTTGTGGGGCAGGATTATAGTCGGGGGCACGGCCACGCCAAGCCGGGCGGCCAGAGCGTAGTTGAAGAACTTGTCGTCGGCCGACCACCAGAAGGGATTGTTGATGACCGCCGTTCCGTTCAGCGCGGCGTGCTTCAAGATGGCGCGGTAAAACGGAATGCTGTGAGAGATGCGGTCCACGATCACTGCGTAGCGGGGCGCGTGATTGATGCTCACCGCGCCCGTCAAAACAAACTCAGCCTCGATGCCGTCTATGTGACGGGCGTTGATCTGCTCCACCAGCGCGCCGGGGAAGCTGTTCTCGCCGCCAAACAGGATGCCGATCTTTTTCATGAGTCTGCCCTCGGGGATGCTCATTGGGCGCGCGGTGTGCGCCCGCGCACGGATGCATACTTGCAGTTTAATGCAGGTGATTGATTCTGCCCTGAACGGACGTGCGTGATCGGGTGAGATCGATCTTCGCGAGCCGCGGAATCAGCGGCGCAGGGCGCGCAGGTTGTAGCCGGCCACGATGCGAGCAACCTCGGCAGCCGGGGCGCGGCGCTCGGGAGGTTCTTCCAGCCAACTGGTCAACGCCTCGAAGACCGCGCCCACCAGGCAGTGAGCGGCAACCACAGGGTTGGCCACAAAGATAGCTTCCGATGCCTGCTCGAGCGAATGGCAGACCTGCTCCGCCTGGCGACGCAGAATGGCGCGGCGCACCCGCTCCAGGCGCGGACTCAACCCGGAGGACTCGACGATCAGAATGCGCGCCTCCTGGGGGTTTTCGGCAAGAAAAAGAAAGAGCGCCTCGACCGCCCGGGGAATCCCCGTCATCGGATCGGGCTGGCTGGGCTTGGTCTGTTCAATCACCTCGTCGACCTTCTGGCCAAGCACTTCCAGCACCATCGCAAAAATATCTTCCTTGTTGCGAAAATGCGCGTAAAAGCTGCCTACTGAGCTATTTGACTCAGCTACGATCATCGGTACCGTGGTGAAGTGATAGCCGTGGCTACCGAAAAGACGGGTGGCGGCTTCAAGAATCGTCCTGCGCCGGGCGTCCTTGCGTGCTTCGGTGGCGGGAGTGTTGCGGTAAGCCATGACTTTAGTTTAGAAGCCTCTTGCAAAGAATAGAATGACGTATCATTCTATTCTTGTCAAGGAAGAAAAGAATGAACGTGAAAGAAATTGCCGATTCTACTTTTATGTCAGTTCAGAGGAACTTGTTCATTGCCCGCAGGGATGATCTTCGAGGACGCTCCAGACTGAAGATCGGGAGCTGGAGTAACCATTGGGGCATGGTTTTGAAAGGGCACGGCTTCAGCCGTGCCATCAAAACGCCAAAAGAGGATTCGGCTTTAGCCGCCGAGGGAAGGTTTGCTCTTGCAAATGCAATACCTCGAGGGCTAAAGCCCGACTATTCATCTGCATATCATGCGGCACGACTGAAGTCGTGCCCTTTCAAAGCCGCACGATCTAACACTCTACAAATTGCCTGCTCGCTCGCGTGTCTGCTGGCATTGCTGCCGCTGGCCGGATGCGGACCGAAACCGCAGTTAGCGGCGGACCAGCCGGTTGCGGTGCGGGTGCGCTGGCCGAATCGCGTGCAGCAGCCGGTAACGGTCGAAGCCAGCGGGGCGGTCGAGGCCAATGTGACCGCGCAGGGGGCCTTCCAGATTGCCGGTCGCGTGGCGAAGGTACTGGTGGACGAAGGTCAGGCGGTCAGCAAGGGCCAGGTGCTGGTGGAGCTGGATGCGACCGATTACCGCAACGCCTACGACGCGGCGGCGGCGCAGGCCGATGCGGCGCGGGCAGCCGACAAGAAGGCGCAGGATGGCTTGCGACCGCAGGAACTCGAGCAGGCGCGCATCGACTTCGAGCGCTCGCAAGACGAGTACCAGCGCATGAAGTTTCTCTTCGAGCACAAGAGCCTGGCAGCCAACGATTTCGAGAAGATCGAGGCCAGCTACAAGGCCACGCGGCAGAAGTATGAGATGGCGATGCAAGGAACGCGCCCCGAGGAAAAGGATTCAGCCAGCGCGCAGTTGCGGGCGGCCACGGCGCAGATGCGCGAAGCGGAAAAGCGGCTGGGCGACTGCCAACTGCGCGCGCCGATTGCCGGCTTTGTGGGGATGCGGCGCATCGATGTCGGCGATACGGTTGCGGCGGGCGCGCCTGTGATTGGCGTGCTCGATCTGAATCCGGTGAAGGTGCGCGTGGCGATTCCAGAGGCCGAGATCGGCAAAGTGCGCGAAGGCGCGCGCGCGACGGTCTCGATTCCCTCGCTCGGCCAGAGCTTCGAGGGCAAGGTTGAGGCCGTGGGCGTGGCGGCCGACGCGGCCTCGCGAACTTACATGGTGAAGATCGCGGTGCAGAATCCCCAGCGGCTGTTGCGCGCGGGGATGGTGAGCGAGACGCGCATCTACGGCACGGCGATGGTGAACGCGATTACTCTGCCGAGTGACGCGGTGGTTCGCGATGCGCGCGGCGTGACGCAAGTTTACGTTTATGAACCCGCGCGGCAGCGGGTTTACGCGCGCAGAGTGGAAGTGGGCACGGCGCTGGGAAGCGAGATCGAGATTCGCGGCGGACTCACCGGCAGTGAGCAGGTGGTGGTAGCCGGCCAGCAAAACGTGCGCGAAGGCTCGCCGACCAAGGTGATGGGAGGCGGCCAGTGAACCCCGTTCGAGCATCGCTCCGCTATCCGCAGGTCACTCTGGTGCTCACCGGAATTCTAGTCGTGGCGGGAATGTATTCGCTGTTCACGATGCCCCGGCGCGAGGACCCGAAGATCACCATTCATACCGGCATTGTCTCGGCCATCTATCCGGGCGCGACGGTTGATGAGGTCGAGAACCAGGTCACCAGCAAGATCGAGGAGCGGCTATTTCGATTCTCTGAGGTGCGCCGCGAGAAGACCTTCTCGACGACGCGCAACGGCGTGGTGGTGGTCAACGTCGAGCTGAATCAATCGGTCACAAATGCCGGCGAGTTCTGGTCGAAGCTGCGGCTGGAGATGGCCGAGCTGAAGGCGACTGGTCTGCCGGCAGGCGTGTTCGGCCCGGAGGTCGATTCGGATTTCGGCGATACGGTCGCGGTGCTGATCGCCGTGCATGGAGGCCGCTACGGGCCTCGCGAGCTAAAAGACTACGCGCAGCAGGTCGAGGCTGCGCTGCGCATGATTCCTGCGGTATCAAAGATCAAGCGCATCGGCGACCAGAAGGAAGAGATTGACATCTCCGCATCCAGCGAGAGGCTGGCGCAGTACGCTGTGAATCCGCAGAAGATGATGCAGGCGCTCAGCGGGCGCAACGCCGTGCAGTACGCGGGTCGCGTGCCGGCCGGCGAGAGCAAGCTGCCGATTGAAGCAAGCGGCGAATTGCAAACCGAAGATCAACTGCGCCGGGTGATGATTGATCTTTCGCCCGCCGGGCAGCCGGTGTATGTAGGCGATGTGGCCGACGTGACTCGCGTCTACAAAGACCCCAGCGAATATGCGCGCATCGATGGCAGTCCGGCGATTCTGTTGGCCGTCGAAATGCACGAGGGCAACAACATTGTCGAGTTCGGCAAAACGCTGCGCAAGACCCTGAAGAACGTCGAGAGCGAGCTTCCGCCCGACGTAAAGCTGGAGCTGGTGGCGGATCAGCCGCGGGTTGTCAGCGAACGCATCTGGGATTTCTTTCGCGAGTTTGGCATTGCCATCCTCGCGGTCATTTTGGTCACCATGCTGCTGTTGCCGATGCGCGTGGCGCTGGTCTCAGCGGTGGCGATTCCGGTAACGGTGTCGATCACCTTCGCGCTGCTGAATAACTTTGGCGTCGAGTTGCAGCAGGTCTCGATCGCAGCGCTGATTGTGGTGCTGGGCATGGTGGTGGACGATGCTATCGTGATTGCCGACAACTATGTCGAGTTGCTCGACCGCAAAGTTCCCATCGACGAAGCCGCGTGGCGCTGCGCAACCGAGATGGCTGTTCCGGTGCTGACGGCGACCTTGACGATCATCGCCTCCTTCGCTCCGCTGCTGCTGCTCTCGGGCGCAGTGGGCGAGTTCATTCGCGCATTGCCGATTGCCGTGGCCACCGCGCTGGGCAGCTCTTTTGTGGTGGCCATGCTGCTAACACCGCTGACCGCGCGCTTCTTCATCCGCCAGGGACTCAAGAATCACGACGAAGAAAATGATGCCGCCGCCAAGCGCAAGCACACGCCGCTCGACCAGATGCAGCACTACTACAACATCGCCATCACCCAGGCAATGCGCCACAAGCGTGAGGTGCTCATCGGTGGCGCGATTACGTTTGTCGCGGGGCTGGGAATTCTCAAGCTGGTGCCCCAACAGTTTTTTCCGCTGGCGGAACGAAATCAGTTTGTAATGGACGTGTGGCTGCCGGAAGGCGCGAAGATCGAGGCCACCGATGCTGCTGTGCGGCGAATCGAAGCGGAGCTGGCTAGAGAGCCGCTAGTCTCTGCATACACCAGCTTTCTCGGCGTCAGCGCGCCGCGCTTTTACTACAACGTAAACCCGCAGGCGCCGGCGGCCAACTACGCGCAGATTCTAGTCAACACCAAGAAGGTAAGTGGCACGCCGGAGCTGGTTGCTTCTCTGCGCCAGCGGCTCGGCGATCTCGCGCCCGAGGCCAAGGTCTTTGTCAAAGAGCTGCAACAGGGCCAGGTGATGGAGGCTCCAGTCGAAGTGCGCATTGTGGGCGCGGATGAGGCTGAGTTGCGCACGCTCGGCGACCAAGTCGAGGATGTGCTGCGCCACACTCCGGGCGCAATCTACATTCATACCGACTGGCACGAGGACGCGCCGCAGATGGGCGTCGCGGTGCGCGAGGAGGTCGCCAACCGGCTGGGCTTGACCAACGCCGTAATCGCGCAGCAACTGGCCGGCAGCTTCGAGGGCGCGCCAATGACAACCTATTGGGAGGGCGACCGCGACGTTACTGTGGTCTTGCGGCTAGATGTCCAGGACCGGCAGAATTTTCAGAATGTCAGCGACACCTATGTGACCTCGCCCGTGACTGGCGCGCGCGTTCCGTTGGCGGCAGTGGCCACGCTGGTGCCCGCATGGGAGCCGGGACGGATTGTGCGCAGGAACGGCGTGCGCACGCTGACGGTTCGCGCCTTTCCCAGCGGCAATCGGCTGGCCAGCGAGATCCTCAGCGACACGCGCAAGCAGGTGGACAAAATGGCGCTGCCTGCGGGCTATCGCATCGAGTACGGCGGCGAGCGCGAGAATCAGGACGAGACCTTCGGCGAGATGCAGCACGCGCTGATGATCAGCCTGGTTTTGATTTTTCTGATTCTGCTCTTTCAATTTCGCACCCTGATCGACCCGCTGATTGTGATGATGGCCTTTCCTCTGGCTCTGCCCGGCGCGGCGCTCGGCCTCTTCATCACCCACAACTACTTCGGCTTCACCGCCTTCATGGGCATTGTAAGTTTGGGTGGCCTGGTGGTGCGCAATTCCATCATTTTGATTGATTACATTCACGAGCGAATGCAGAACGGCGTGGAACTGGAGCAGGCGGCGCTGGAGGCCGGCGAACGCCGCTTGCGACCCATCTTCCTTACTTCGATGGCCGCCGCCGTGGGAGTGACGCCGATGATTCTTTCCGGATCGAGTATGTGGTCGCCTTTGGCCAGCGTGATTGCCTTCGGTTTGCTGGGATCGATGTTCTTCACGCTGATTGTGATTCCGGTTTTGTTTGTGGTGGCGCACCGAAAGTCGCAAACGTTCCGCAAAAACAAAGACGCGGCGAGCCTCGTGAACCCAGCCATTGCCGCGCTGCTCCTGCTTTTTGTCTTCACCGGCATCGCGCACGCCGAGACGCAACGCATCACGCTCGATGAGGCCGTAGCTCTGGCCGTCAAGCAGAATTCAACGGTGAAGATGGCGCGCCTGAAGACCAAGGAAATGGATGCGCGCGTGACGGAAGCGCGAGCCGATTATTTTCCTGTCCTCGCCAATGAGAGCAATGCCGTGCATCTGGGCAAGATGGACAGCCTGGTGATTCCGAAGGGTAAGCTGGGCACCTATCCGAGCGCCGGACCGATTCCCGGCAAGAGCGTATCAATCAGTCTAGGAAATCAGGATTTTCTGCTCAGCCAGAGCACGCTCGTGCAACCCGTGACGCAGTTTTTCAAGATTCACGCCGGAGTGAATGCGGCCCGCGCCGATGCGGGTATCGCGCAAGCGAACGCGCACCAGGCGGAAGATGAAGTCGCGCTGAAAATGAAGCAGCTTTATTATGGCCTGCTCGCGGCTGAACTGCGCAAGCAGGCGGTGGAGTTGAAGATCGAGGCCGGAGAAGAACGGCTGACCGAGGCGCGCAACGGCGTCGAGGCCGGCGCGGTGCTAGAGCTGAAAGTATTGGAGGGCAAGGCGCAGATGGCCGAGGCGCGTCATGCGCTGGGATCGCTTGAAGACGCCATCTCCGACATGAAGGTCGAGTTCAACGATCTGGCTGGTCTGCCGTTAGATACCGAAGTCGAGCTGGTTGAGCCGAAGGCCGAGAACAGCGACGCAACCGCGGGCGATCTGGAGAACCGGGCGCTCGTGCACAATCCCGAAGTGGCCGCGGCCCGGCAGACGCTGGCCAAGGCGCGGGCCGGATTGAGCGCGGCGCGCGCCGAATACATCCCCGAGATTGGCGCCTTTGCGCAATACATCTACCAGAGCGGCGTGCCGCTGCTCAGCGAAAACAACGGAGCCGTTGGGCTGAAGATGAATTGGACGCTGCTGGAATTCGGCAAGCGTAGCGGGCAGGTGCACGAGCGGCAGGCGGGAGTTGCCGAGGCGGAGGAGAATCTGCGCCACGCGGAAAACCAGGCGCGTGTGGAAATTGAGAAGAGAGTGCGCAAAGTGCGGCGCGCGGAAACCGGCCTGGATGCCGCGCGCGAGAGCGTCGAGGCGCGCGCGGAGATGCGCCGCATCACCGCCAACCAAGTGGAGGCCAAGACCGTGAACGCCTCCGCGCTGGCCGAGGCAGAGGCGCAACTAGCCGAGGCCGAGGCCGATTTATTTCAGGCGGAAGTGGAGCGCGCCACGGCTTGCGCGGAGCTGGAAAGAACGCTCGGAGAGAAGTAGCGTAAACTGTTATCGGTATTGCGGGAGGGGAACGTGGAATACCGCGTATTGACAGTGAACCGGGAGTTCGGCAGCGGCGGCGGACGCATAGCGCAGACCATTGCCGAGTGGCTCGGCTGGAAGCTGCTGGATCGCGACATCATTGACGCCATCGCCTACGAGGCGCATGTGGATTGCAGTGTGGTACGCCCATACGACGAGCACGTGGTCTCGTGGCTGCGCCGCATCAACCAGCAGGCGATGCGCTCGGCCGCATTGGCCGCCGGCTTGGAGCTGGGCGAGAACTCCGTCTTCGACGCCGAGGCAATGGTGAAGATCTCGCGGAAAATCATTGAAGAAGCCTACGCCGAGGGCAACTGCGTGATCGTCGGACGCGGCTCGCAGTGCGTCTTGCAGCACAAGCCCGACGTCTTTCACGTCTTCGTCTACGCGCCGTATCTCGAACGCCTCGAACGCCTGCGCAACCGCCTCGACAAGGGCATCCACGCCGAGCAGCGCATTCGCATCGTCGATGAAGAGCGCGCCAAATATCTGCAACAGTACTACGGCAAGGCCTGGAACAATCCTCACCTCTACGACCTGATGATCAGCTCGCGCACGGACGAGGAGTTTACCGCGAGAGCGATTCTCTACGCGATGAACGGTCAAGAAGGCCCAGGGGCCAGGAGCTAAATTTCTGACCGCGTGATTTCGCACTTTGAGTTCATGTTTCCCAGGTCCCAAAATCGGGACCTGGGGCACCCAGATTTCTATTCCCTATTCCCTACTTCTCTGCTTTTACATCCCAATCAAAGCTGACGGCCGCGATCATCTCATTCAGCTTTGCGACAGCGGCTTGCTTTTGCTGCTCCAGATCGGCGGTCTGCTTGCGCGTGGCCAGTAACTGATCTTCGGCGCGATTCAGCTCGTCCACAAAACGCTTGGCGGCGTCGTTGCCCTTGAGCGCGGTCAGGTTTTCGCGGTCGCGGGCCTCGTCGGCTGAGGCGGCCTCTTCCGCCTCATCGGATTCATTGATGCGGCGCTCCAGATCGGCCAGCGCCGTCTGCGCGTCGATCACCGGCTTCAATTTATCGAGCGCATCGGGAACGCGCTTGACCAGATCAAGCAGATACTTCGTCTGGTCAGAGCTGGAACTCAACCACACCGAAGTCTTCTCCGGGCCGCGCTCGCGCACTTCCAGCTTGGCCGTCGCATGAGCGGCGACCGGCAGCCGGAAGCGATAGAGGTCGGGCGCGGTTTCATCGGCCTTCAGGCCATCGTCCAGCGACCAACCGTTGTTGTGGCGCGCGTGTTCGATGAGAACGTCGCGGGCGAGATCAGCGGAGTTGACCGCCGTATAGGTGACCGAGGCGACATCCATGTGTGTTTCGATGGCCACGCTATTACGGATTTGCACGTGATGCAAAGTGCGCTGGTTGTCGCGGTTGGTCACTTTGACGCGGACCGCCTGATCGGCAGCGTACGAGAGCAGGCGCTTTTCTCCGGGATGAATCGGATCAAGCAGACCCTCGCCAGCAAATTCGCCGGACTCGAAGATCGAAAAACTGCCGGAGTCGAGCGTGAGCTTGGATTTGTTTTCCAGCCAGACGGCGCGCAGCGGCGTCGGCTCCTTCTCGCTCCACAGCGTCACGTGCTCGGCGGGCAAATCCTGTTGCAAGATCGGCACCATCGCCGATTCATTTTTGTGGATTGTGACCGGAGCGGTGAGCGCGTACTCGAAGAAGTCGTCAAAGGCGTTGGTGGTGACGTCGCCTTCTTTGTAGGCGTCACTGGCGCGGTCTACGTCAAACATCGGAGCGCTGGCAGTTACGGAAACTGTATCAGCGCCGCTGCTGAAGATTGAGCCCATCGCACCACCTGCTGACGAACCCGCCATGCCGAAGCTGGCGTTTGGACGCGCTTCCTTCGCGGAAATCATCTTGATGTCATGCGGAATACGCGTCGGCGCGGCTAGATGATTACTCAGCATCTCCGACTTCTGATCCTCCTCTCCCGCCTCATGCGTCTGCGGCGTCAACTGCGCTTCGGTGGCGATGGGAATCTCGACGCGCCGCGTGTAGATCGGCTGCGAGAGCGGCTGAATGAAGCTCTGCGGCGCTCCGGCCACCAGCGACAACTGCACGTTGTCCCAATCCGCGCCGACGGTGTTATCGACGACCGCCCAGCCCTGCATCGTCGCGCTTCCATTCGGCGTGCGCGGAAAGACGATGCGGTAAGTCGATTTCCAAACCGGAACCTCGCTGATGTAACTCACGCGCAACTGGCGATGGCCCTGGCCGAGGGCGTCGAGCGTCAGGTGGCGCAGGCCGTTGGCGTGGGTGGTCGAGAGCAGTTCGAGATAGCGGTCCAACTGGCCTTCGAGATTCGCATCGAGCGGGCGCACGCTCAGCGCCGGTGTCAGCTCGATGACACGCGCCGCGCCCGAGGTGGCAATGAGCGAGAGATAAAACTTGTCTACGGTGGAAGCGTTGTCGCCCGCGCCCACTTTCTCGCTGCGCGACTCGATGGAGAGCAGCCGCCCGGTGATCGTGCCGCCCGGCGCGCCCGTCACCTCGACCCGTTGCCCGCGCAAGGCCTGAAAAAGCTCGGTCGAAGTAGGATCGTCGGTCATGCCCAGCGAGAGCGATTTGAGCTGCTCGGAGAGCGGAGTGGTCGAGTTGTAGTTGACGCCGGCAATCCGTCCGCCGCCCTCGTCCAGCACGGTGAGCGACTGTAAGACATCATTCAACTGCGGCGAGGTGAAGTCGATGGCCACGCGCTGGTTGCCCGTGACCGACCCCGCGTGCTCGAAGTAGCCGACGCCGTTTTTGTAGAGCACCACCTTGTGAACGGGTAGATCCTTCACCACCTGCGGCACCTGCGGTGCGGCCAATAGCGCCTTCGGCACGACAGTTTTGGGCTTGGTTGGAGACCCATCCGGCGACTGCGCGGCCAGGGTCACGGTGAGGGCAAAAGTCATTGTGAGGGCGAGCAGAGAGATGAGCGGGAAAGAACGGCGCACAAAGCCTCCTTGGAGCAACCAACTAAAAACTCTACTCTCTTAGACCCCGCCCCGCGCAAAATGGTTCCCGCGAAAACTGTTTTTTGCTCTGGTCATTTATCTTTGCATCTCCAAAACCCTGTCATCCTGAGCGAAGTTTGTTGCGTTTTATGCAACAAACGGAGTCGAAGGACCTGCGGTTGTTTTTCGTCTGAACATCGAAAAGCCACGCCGAAGATGCACAATAGAGAGTTGGGAATCACGGCCATCGAAAGGGCCGGCAAGAGGAGAAAGACAGATGATCGAGAGAAAGATCAAGGTGGTTGCCTTCAACGGCAGCGCCCGCAAAGACGGAAATACGGCCATTCTACTGCGCTATGTTCTAAAGGAACTGGAGAGCGAAGGCATTGAAACTGAACTGATCGAACTGAGCGGCCTGAAGATTCACGGCTGCGTGGCCTGCCGCGAGTGCTCGCGGAACAAGGACGGCAAGTGCGGCCAGAAAAACGACGATGGCAATGCCCTGATCGAAAAGATGGAGCAGGCCGACGGCATTCTGCTCGGCTCACCGACTTATGTGGCCGACCTCTCGCCGGAGATCAAAGCCCTGATCGACCGCGCCTGTCTGGTTGGCAAGGCCAACGGCGGCCTCTTTCGGCGCAAGGTGGGCGCTGGCGTGGTTGCGGTGCGTCGCGCGGGAGCGATCCACGCCTTCGATGCCCTTAATCATTTCTTCCTGATCAGCGAGATGATCGTGCCCGGATCGTCGTATTGGAATATCGGCATCGGCCTAGAAAAGGGCGACGTGGAGAAGGACGACGAAGGCATCCGAACCATGAAGATCCTGGGCCAGAACATGGCATGGGTGCTGAAAAAAATCAAGGGCTAAGACCTCTTCGCTGGTGGGGTAACGACGCTCCGTGCCCCTGTCATCGTGAGCGAGCGCAGCGAGTCGAAGCACCTGCTTCTTGTGTCTTCGTGAAATGGGTGGGAAACCACGAAATCAACCCCGCAGAAATTGTGAAATCCTGGTGCGCTGCTCAACCTCCGATATACTTCGCGCCCCACAGCAGCAGCGCGCCGCCCAACAAGATTCGGTAAATGGCGAAGAGAGTGAAGCCGTGCTTGCGCACCCAATGAAGGAACCACTCGACCACTCCCAAGGCAACAATGAACGAAACCGCGGTGCCGATCAGCAGCACGATCCAGTTGTTCGTGTTCATCACCACGTGCGCCGCGCCGCCGCCGCTGGGGAAAACCTCTTTTTTCAGATCCCAGCAAGTGGCGGCGAACATGGTGGGAATCGAAAGCAGGAAACTGAATTCAAGGGCAGTCGGCCGATCCATGCCCGCCAACTGGCCGGCGGCAATGGTAGACATCGAGCGCGAAGTTCCAGGGAAAATTGCCGAGAGCGTTTGGCAGAGGCCGATCCAGATGGCTTGCGGCAGACTCATCTCCTCCACGTGAGTAGTACTGGCCACGTAGCGTTTGCTCCCGGAATCAATGATCCACATCGCGATGCCGCCGATCAGCAGCGCCCACGCAATCGCATTCAAACTGCCCAGGTTCTTCTCGCTCCACTTGTGCAGAAGTAGTGCTGGAGCCGAGGTAAATGCAAAGGCAACGAAGGTCAACGAGATGGAATGGTTCCACCACTTGCGGTCGCCGTTTTCTCCCTTGGGAAAGGTGCGCGTGAAGTCAACAATCCGGCCTGTGTAGAGCAGCGCCAGCGCCAGAATCGCGCCAAACTGGATCACGATGGTGTACATCTTCCAGTACGGATCATCCAGCGGAATCTTCATCAACGCTTCGCTGATGCGCAGATGCGCCGTCGAGCTGACCGGAAGAAACTCGGTCAAGCCTTCCACAATGCCCAGCAATACGGTCTGAATATATTCGTTCAAGATTCCTCCGGGGAATGGCAACTTTCATGCCGGCAAATGAGCGCGTGAACGCCTAATTTCAATTTGAACACGAGCGCCGCGCCCGCGTACATTCTTTCTTCTAAGCCGTCTTGGGCACGCGCCAGCCGATCAACGCAATCGCCAGCGCCACGGCCTGCATGGTGACGATAAACGCGACGCAGGCCGGCCACTTGCCCAGCGCCCAGAAGGCGCCTGGAAGAACCCCCGCGGCGGTGCCGCCAATGTAATAGCAGGTCAGGTACATTCCCGCCGCGGTCACGCGCGTCTCCGGCGGCGCGGCCACCCGCAGATGGCTTTGCGATGCGGTTTGTGAGATAAACACACCCGTAGAAACCAGCGCCAGCCCAAGAATGACCACGCTCAGCCGAGGCGCCAGCGTGAGCAGAACGCCGGTCATCGAACAGGCGATGGCCCCGCTGATGCCTGCGCGCAATCCCACTCTCGTGATCAGCAGGCCGGCGGCGGGTGTCACCACCAGGCCAATCAGGTACACGAAGAACAACGAACTCAGCGCCGCCGTTGACAGCCGGAAGGGCGCGGCGCTCAGGTGGAAGGTGATCCAGGTGAAGACGCCCACCAGTGAGAAAAGAATGTTGAAGCCCACGGCATAAGTGGCCACCAGACGCCGACTGCCAAAGAGCGCCCGGAGCTGGCGGAAGATCGAGGGCCGCGCGCCTGAGACCGCGGGCGGAGGATGGCGGCGTCCGCGCGGCAGCCATGCGGCCACGGCGCCGGCCCCGGCCAGAGCAACCAATCCGATCACCAGGAAGCTCACCCGCCAATTGAACCAATCGGCCAGTATGCCGGCCGATACACGGCCCAGAAAGCCGCCCAGCGCAGTTCCGCTGACGTAGAAACTCATGATGAGAGCCACGCGGTTCGCCGCCCACTCCTCGCCGATGTAGGTAACCACGACGGCCACGATTCCCGGCACTGCGATGCCCTGAAGAAAGCGCCAGAAGATCAGTTGGGCCAGCGTGGTCGAGGTGGCTGCCAGCAGCGTGGGCAGGGCAATCCCGGCCAGGCAGGCTACGATCACTCGCTTGCGCGGCAGCCGCTCAACCACCGCGCCGAAGATGGGAGCTGAGATGGCCGCTCCCAGAGTGGCCGCCGAGACGGTCAACCCGACGCCGGTCTTGGAAGCATGAAATAGATGCGTCAGCAGCGGCAGCAGCGGCTGAGTGCAGTAAAGTTCAAGGAAGGCGCAGACGCCGCAGAGCGTGACAGCCGCGCCGGCCAGGCGGTTGGGCGAAGTGAGTTTCGGTTGTGCGTCTGGCTCCATAGATCAGGATAGTCGATGGCCGAACTCCCCCGTCTCAGAATGGATGTCGAACAGGGCAATCGCATGAAGGCATTTTGCAGATAATTACCATCCCTCCGCGCACAATATAACCATGAACCACAACGAACGCTACGGGCTTTTCCTGGTCCCTTGGTCCCTGGTCCCTTGGTCCCTTGGTCCCTGGTCCGTTTTTTCGCTCCCCCCACCCCCCTAAAGATTCTCAAAAACCTGCAGGTAATTATTTCGACAATAGGCAACTCTGCCTTTCAACGGTGATTTCAGAAACAATCCACAAATTCTTTGTCCAGGTCGGCTCGGCTGTGTTTTACTGTTGCCAACTGTTATGGCTGACTTTGAATCCCATCTAAACCGCTGGCAAACGGCCGGCGTCCTGAATGCGGAGGCCGCAAGCCGCATCCGCGCATTCGAAACTGAACGGCAAAAACCAGCGGGGTTGCGCTGGCAGGGGCTGGTCGCGCTGATTCTGGGAGCGATCCTGCTGGCCTGTGGCGTGGCGCTCTTTGTCTCCGCTCACTGGGATGAGATCGGCCCCGGCGCGCGGGTAGCCGTGGTGCTGGCGATGGTCTCCATCTTCCACCTCGGCGGCGGCTGGGCGCGAGAGCGCTTCCGTAGCCTCTCAACCGCCCTGCACGCCGTGGGAACCCTTTCGACCGGGGCGGCCATCGCGCTGGTTGGCCAGATATTCAACATCGTGGAGCATTGGCCCGCGGCGGTGCTGATGTGGGCGCTGGCCGCCGCGGCTGGCTGGCTTCTCCTTCGCGACGAGGCGCAACAGGTGCTGACGCTGCTGCTCTTCCCGGCGTGGATTCTCTCCGAGTTTTCCTACTCCGCCGACGGGCACATCGGAGAAAGCGTCTATATCGGCCGCTTTCTGATCGTCTGGGCGGTACTCTATTTGACGTTCTTCCTCGGCTCGAAGCGCAAAATTCTCCAGGGCATTCTCTTCGCGGTTGCGGCGATTGCCTCTGTAGTGGGAGTCGTCGTTTTGCTCGACGGCTGGCGTTCCTGGGGCGACCATACTTATCTACCGCTCGGCCTTCGCACCTGGGGCTGGATTGATATTGCCGTGATCCCGCTGCTCTTCGCGATCTTCAAGTTCAAGAAGAGCGTGATTCCCGTGGCTGTCGCGATCTGCTTTGCGATTGCGCTGCCCTGGTGCCAGCGCATCTGGACGGAGTATTACAACTACGGAGACGTTCACAACTCTTACGTGCGTAACGAACCCAATCTCGCCGCTCACGCGCTGGTTGCGGCCTTCTGTATCTTTATTATCTGGTGGGGTGTGCGGCTGGCCTCGAAGCCGCTGGTCAATCTGGGCATCGTCGGCTTCGCCATCGCCGTCGGCTGGTTTTACTTCAGTAACGTCTACGACAAGGTTGGCCGCTCACTCTTCCTGATCGGCCTTGGGATTCTCTTCCTGGCTGGCGGATGGGCGCTCGAGAAGACCCGCCGCAAACTGGTTGCCGGGATGGGCAAAGCCGGCGTTCCCGATCTGAATTCTCAGGAGGCGCTATGAAACTGGGAAAGTTTTCAATCTCTGGAGCGTCGCTCGTCTTGCTGGTCATTCAGTTGGCTCTGGTCACATCGATTGCGGCCAAGTACCTATACCAGCGCCAAAGCTGCCCGCGCGTCTGGACGCGGACCGCGGCCTACGATCCGGAGATGGTGATGCGCGGCCGTTACCTGAGCCTGCAATTGACCGTGGACGGATGCCAGAGCACACTGCCCTCGGCTCTGCGCGCCACTTTTCCGCGCAACAGCGACGGCACCACCAAGCCGACCGGCTACCAAGTCGACTGGCAGGGAATCGTCTACTTCAATGCCAAGCTCAAGGTGGAAGGCAGCAAACTGTTGGCGATTCGCATCCCGGAAGCCGACCTGACCTCGAAGGGTGTGCAAGTCATCGCGATGCCGGGAACGAGCTGCGATGCGCTGCGCCTCAGCGAGCCGGTGGATTTCTACATCGCCGAGCACGCAAAAGACCCGAGCCGGCTCACCAAAGGTCAGGAGCTTTGGATTGAAGTGACCGTTCCGCCCAAGGGTCCGCCGCGTCCGCTCCAACTGGCGCTGAAAGACAATGGCGCCTGGAAGCCGCTGGCGTTTCAGTAGAGGTTCGCACAACAAATACACCGTCATCCTGAGCGAAGTCTGGCGCGTTCTTTGCGCCAAACGTAGTCGAAGGACCTGCGGTTGTTCTTCGACATGAATGCGATTTACCACTAACTCAGGGCGCTATCGCGCTTTGAAGGGCCTCGCCGGATCGGGTTGCACCGCTCCGACCTGGCCGGCCTTGATCTCGGCTACGGAAAAATTTTCTCCGTGGGTGGGGCTGCCAGAGAGGCGGCGCAGCATGGCCAACTGTCCGATGTGGGTGAGCGCATCGGCCACGGGACCCTGGAATAGCTGCTCGATGGGGGCGTGCAGCGGCGTGTCCGAGGCCAAAAAGGCGTCGAAGGTCTGGAGCGACTGGAAGAAGCGCTGCTGCTCCTCGGCCCAGGCACGCGGCTGGGCAGGCTGCCAGCGCTCCTGGCCAATGGCCTTGCTCAGCGCCCAGTCAAAAAGGTCGCCCATGTGAGCCAGAATTTGCACCGGCAGCCGTCCGGCGCCGTCGAAGCCGGCAAAGTGGTCGGGAGCGCCTTCGAGAGCCCGAGAGGCCCGGTAGGCGACGGTGGCCAAGGTGTGGCGAAGCAGTTCGCGTTTCTCATCCATAGGAAAAACTATAGCGCATTTTGTGCGATATACAAATATTGCTTTCGAAGTGCGCGGTCTGGCATTCGATCACGGATTTCTGGATTGGCCGGAACGATTCGGGAATTTGTCAATTCGCTTGACATTCTCGATGATTGTCAATATCGTTGACAATATGAAGGCTCGAACGGAATCCATGGAAGTTTTGATATGGGAGATCAGGCGGGCGTTTCGCGACTTGGCGGCGGCCGCCGACCGGGAGCTTCAGGAACTGGAACTTCAGGCCGGAGATCGTGCGTTTCTGGAGTTTCTAGCCAGAGAACCGGAACCAGTCTCGCTCTCAGAACTCGCGAGAAAGTATTCGATGAGCCGCCAACATATTCAGCAGACGCTACGGCGCCTCCCGCATCCTGAATGGGTAGAGGAACTTCCCGATTTAACCGATCGCAGGGCCATCCGGGTATGCCTGAGCCGAAAAGGACGAGCATATTGGAAGAAAATTCGCGTTGTCGATAGGGAATTCCTGAACCGGCTCGCCAAAAATCTATCCGAGGAGCGCGTCGTGGCCGCCACGGAGTTGTTAAGACAAATTCGCCACAGGGTTTCGCCAGAAAAGGAGATCGCCGATGAACGTGATTGAACAAGGACATGGCTCGAAGGCGCGGCGCAAACTACTGCCCCCGAAAATGTTGTTGCTGAGTCTGCTGGTACAAATCCCGCTCGTTTGGTGGTCGTGGCCACTGAGGCCGGCGGAAGTGCATATTCTGACCGGAGTCGGTATGTTCGCCGCGGGCGTTGTGCTGAATCTTTCGGCGGAACGTCTCTTTGGCAAGCGCGGGGTGGGCGTTTGCCCGTTCAGTCCGGCACCGTGCGTGGTGAGCGAAGGACCGTACCGGTTTACGCGTAATCCGATGTACCTCGGAATGGCGCTCTTAAGCGCAAGTTGCGCTATGTTCACAGGTGTGCCATGGAACCTGTGGGCGGCGGCAGCATTTGCCGTGTGGCTGCATTTCCAATTTGTGTTGCCGGAAGAGGAGTTTCTGCGCAATAGGCTGGGGGTTGAATACTTGTTGTATGCGAGCCGCACACCTCGTTGGCTGGGATTGCCGGGGCGGCGCGTTGCGAGGACAGGCGTTCCAATGGCGGAGCTATGCAATCGAGCCACGGATACTCCCAAATGCGACTTGTGAAGGCAAGCAATCTACCCGAAAAACACGACTCTGTCGACAGCCACGATTCAGGATCGTACAAAAGCTAGGCTGTAACCATCATCTACTCCCCGTCTGACTGCAAAAGGCCTCAGGCGGGTTTTTTTGTTTCTGAGCCAGGTAAACAGCGGCAAATGCATCGATCCCAAATTACGTTTGCCCTGGATCCCAGCGCAAACCCTCCCATCTGTAGTAAACTAAATATTCTGAGTCCAAACGCAGGAAAAGACAATGTCCATTCATCCCGTAATGCAACGCTTGGCTGACAAGCTCAAGCGCACCGACCTCCCTGAGTTCGTTCCTGGCGATCAGGTTCGCGTCCAAGTCAAGATCAAAGAAGGCGACAAGGAACGCTTGCAGGCCTTTGAAGGCCTGGTCATCGCCATCAACAAAGGCCCTCAAGGCACGTTTACGGTGCGCAAGATGAGCTTTGGCCAGGGCGTCGAGCGCATCTTCCCGTTTAACTCCAAAGTCATCGACAAGATCGAGAAGATCCGCAGCTACAAGGTGCGCCGCGCCAAGCTGTTCTACCTTCGCGGGCTGCGCGGCAAGGCTGCCCGCCTGAAGGAAGTGGACCGCGTCGTGGCCAAGGCCTAGCCCATTCCGTTTCTCGTTCTGCGACGACCCCGGCTCTGGCCGGGGTCGTTTTTGTGAGCAGACAGCTATAGCGGTTCTCCAATTGCTATACACCGAAACCACATAGTTGAGTGGCTTTTTCCTCAAGAAATAGCCACCGCGACAAAGCAGGTCAGGACATATCAACCGCTCTAACAGCAGACTGTTGGCGGTTTGCGGCCGGAAGCTGCAAATTGGCAGCTCACGGCATGGACTGTTGACTATAAGCTGTCTGCTGTTAGCTGTAATCTATAGTTATGAATACTACCGATCGAGCCCGCAATCATGCCTTTCAGCAGACGCTTTTGAGCGCACGCCGCACCATGGTGCTCAGCGAGATTCTGAAGCTGGCCGCGGACAGCTTCCGCTCCAGCAAGGTGCGTTTTGCGCTAACTGCGCTGGGCATGGTCATCGGCACGGCTTCGGTGATCCTGGTGGCGACCATCGGGCTGACCGGCAGGCACTACATCCTCAAGGAGCTGCAAAAAATCTCGACCAACTCGGTCGAGCTGGAGTACTCCGGCGGAGGCGCGGTGGGCAGCGAGCGCACGGTCTTCAACGACTCGCTCACCCGCGATGACGAAAAGGCGGTGCTGGCGCAGATGCCCGGCGTGATGTACTCCTCGCCAATCATGGAGATGCATACCCGCATCAACTTTGGCGGAGGAATCGTCCGCGACACGCTGGTGCTGGGCATCACTCCGCAGTATCAGCAGATTCGCAACCTTTTAGTGCCCCAAGGCCGATTCCTGGACGACGAGGACGACGCGGCCCACATCAAATGCGCGGTGGTCACGGAACTCTTTGCGCGGCAGCGCTTCGGCAGCTCGGATGCGGCCGTCGGCCAGAACTTCGAGATCAGCGGCATTCCCTTTACGATTGTCGGCGTCTTCAAGGAGAGCTTTACCGACATGGGAATGTCGGAAATTGAGGACCAGACCATCCTCATTCCCTATTCGGTGGCCCGCTACTTCACCGGCACGGAAAACGTTAAGCAGATTTACTTTTCCATGCGCACGCCGGAGGAGGTGCCCGACGCCGCCAAGGAGATCAAACGCATCGTCCAGGCGCGCCACCGGCCTAACTCCACCTACAATACGCAAATCATGACCGAGATTCTCACCATGGCCGAACATATCATCAGCTATTTGACCTGTGTTCTGCTGGCCGTCTCCGCCGTCACGCTAGCAGTGGGTGGAGTGGGCATTATGAACATCATGCTGGCCACCGTTCGCGCCCGCACCCGCGAGATTGGCATCCGCAAGGCTCTGGGAGCGACTTACCGCGAGATTCAGTACCAGTTCCTGGCCGAGGCGATCATCATCTCGCTGGTAGGCGGGATCGTCGGGATTTTTGTGGGCCTGGCTCCGCCACTGGCCGTCCGCCTGTTCACCGACTTCGTGGTGCCAATAAACCCCTGGTCGATTGTCATTGCGCTGGCCGTGGCCACGCTGGTGGGCATCATCTTCGGCACCGTTCCCGCCACCCGCGCCGCGCAGATGGACCCGGTGGAGTCGTTGAAATATGAGTGAGCCTGAGAACCCTAACGAGCAATCGCCGCAAACTTCCCCCGAGGAGAATTCCGCCCAGGGGCCGAGCCTCAAGCTGCTCTTTGGGCTGCTGGCTCTGGCATTGGCCGCTGCCATCGGCTTCGCCGTGCTAATCGTGCTGCCCTTCTATCAGCGGCGATAGCGGCCCGAAACAGAGCTACCCGATTGGCAGAGATTCTTGCCTGAGCCAATCGGCTGATTGACGAAACCAAGCTTTGAGATTCGTGGAAAGATGCATGGCCCATGTTGGTTGGAATTCTGCGCGTTCTTTGGCGAAGCAGGCGAGCGCATAGCCAAAGACGGTCTCGGGCAGGTAGCCGAGTCTGCTCATTGACCATCCCTCGCGACGATCGTCTTGATATTTGCGAAAATTCCGGGAGGCGTTGGCGGTAAAGACACCCAAGCCGAGATAGACCGTGACCAAGTCTGTCAACGGCTCCATATCTTCGGCATCGCGCTTTAGATGTCCGCCGTCCAGAAGAATCACATGGCCCAACTCGTGCGCCAGCGTGGCCACAACACTAAGCGGATCTTTCAGCAACGAGTTTCGGACGGCTACGAGCGGGCGTTCTTCGTCACTACCACCAAAGTGCAGGCCCGCCGGGTGATTCTCGCCGCTGAAGCTGTAAGTAGGCAACACCTCAAGCAATTCGCTGGCATCGGGAATGATCGCTAGTTCAACCTTATTCGGGTTCACTCCCATGTAACCACAGACACGGAAGAAGAGTGCCTTAAGCGAAGATTCGGTTGCGTCCCAGGGATCGGGAAAAAACTCGTCTGTGGGCAGAATGACTGTGGCGTTCTGCATCCGACTCGAACCGAGCAACCTGCTCAGGCGGCGAAATCCTTCGTCCACCCACAAACGTTCTTCTTCCGTTACAGACAACTTAGGCCCAAAGCCGAACATACGTCAGATTCTATCCTTTGAGCTAACACAATTCGCGTTAATGCCGATGATTTTTCTAGCAGAAAGATGATGCGCCACCAAATATGTCAATCACACACGAGCAGGAACCGAAACGACTTCTCAAAGCCAGAATCAACCGCAGGGGAGTGATCACCATTCCGGTAGAGATTCGTAAATCGCAGGGAATGAATCCTGGAACTTATATATGTTTTGAATTGCAGCAAGATGACGACAATCTCTCCGGCAACTCGGTGAAAATGAGCCTCTGCACAAATTCGGGCAAAATGGCGTCAGATTCTCCGGCGTTATAGCGGTTCTCAAATCGCTATATACCGAAACCATACCGCCAAGTGGCTTTTTCCCAAAGAAAAGCCACCTGCGACAGAGCTGGTAAGGACACATCTATTGGAGAACCGCTCTAAACCCAACCACTCAAGCAAACCAGTTGGCTTGACGGAGGCAGCTACCGCTGGTTTTCATCCGCCTGTCCGGCGACCAGAACTGGAATGCCATCCACAATCGGGTAGCTGCGGCAGCATTTTGCGCAGAGCAGTTGACTCGTCTCAAGACGAAGCTCACCGAGGCAGGCCGGGCAGGCCAGTTGATTCACCACTGAGGGATCGAAGGCGGCAAGAGGCTTTGCGTCGGCAGGCATAAAGTGCTACTGGATGGTTGCGTCGGGGTTGGATGCAAGCTCAGGGCTGGGGGGATGGGCGGGACGAGTGGCAAACTCGGCTTCGATGCTCTGGATGGTGCCCGCCTTTGCGGACTCGTAAGCGACGCGGACGCCGTTGAAGATGGCGCGGTCGTTGGAGGAGCCGTGGCCGATAATGCACACTCCGCGCACCCCGAGCAGCGGCGCACCGCCGTACTCGCGATAGTCCAAGCGGCGGCGAAATTCGTTGAAGGCCTGGCGGGAGAGCAACGCGCCCACTTTGGCGGTGACGGTGCGGGTGAGCGACTCGCGCAGCACATCGCGCACAAAGCGGCCAACTCCTTCTGAGGTCTTCAGCGCCACATTGCCCACAAAGCCATCGCAGACAATCACATCCGCCAGTCCGGAGAAGATGTCGCGCCCCTCGACGTTGCCGATGAAGCGGATGGGCAGCGCCTTGAGCAGGGGAAAGGCCTCGTGGGTCAGGTCGTTGCCCTTGCTTTCTTCTTCGCCGATACTGAGCAGGCCGACGCGCGGTGACTCGATCTTGAGCACGGTGCGGGCATAGATCTCTCCCATCACGGCAAACTGCGCCAGATTGTTGGCTTTGCAATCTACATTTGCGCCTACATCAAGCAAGACGCAGGGATTGCCCTTGGAGCTGGGCATGGGGTTGGCCAATGCAGGACGGTCCACTCCAGGCAGCGCGCCCAGCACCATCTTGGCCGTAGCCATCGCCGCTCCGGTGTTGCCGGCTGTGACAAAGCCGGCCGCCTTGCCATCGCGCACCAGCTTGAGGCCGACCCGGATCGAGCTGTCTTTTTTGGTGCGGACCGCGTGTGCAGCCTTCTCCTCCATGCCGATGCGTTCCGAGGCATGATGGATGACGATGGGCAGATCGTCGTTTCCCAGATGCTCGTCGAGCAGATCCCGCAACTCCGCCTCCGGCCCCACCAGGTGGACGCGAACGGGCAGAGCCTTGCAGGCGAGGATAGCTCCACGTATCTCCGCCTCGGGAGCTTTGTCGGTGCCTACAGCGTCAAGCGCAATGTCAATGAGCATGGGCGCGGGAGCTACTTTGCGGCTTCCTTGACTTCGACGACGGCGCGGCCCTTGTACTCGCCGCATTTGGGGCAGGCGCGATGGGGCAGCTTCTTCTCATGGCAGGCGGGGCACTCAGAGACGCCGACGGCGGTGAGAAAGTCGTGAGAGCGGCGTAGAGCGGTACGGCGCGTCGAGTGGCGCCTTTTCGGATTGGGCATTTCAAAATTCCTTTCAATTCTCGCCTCGCGTCAACCTTAAACCGGCATCAGCCATGCACATTCCGGCTGCCTTCCGGCGCGGGCGGAGCACCCTCAATTTCTTTGGGGGCTGTTGTCTGTGGACTCGATCCGGCTGCGAAGATCGGCCAGCGCTTCCCAGCGGGGGTCGCTGGGACCCACATCGCAGGAGCAAGCCTGGCGATTGCGATTTTCACCGCAGCGCGGGCAAAGTCCCTTGCAGTCCGGCTTGCAGAGCGTCTTGACCGGCAGGGACAAAAGCACCTGCTCGCGGAGCACATCCTCAAGCAAAAGACCGTCACCTTGATAATAACCGATTTCGGTCTCGGGCGCAGTAATGGAACGTTCGGTAGCCTCGGAGTCGGCCTCGACGGGGCGGAAGATGAGGTCAAAATCGGCATCGAGCGGCATCTCGACCGGCTCGACGCAGCGGGCGCAGGGAAGCTGGAAGTTGCCGTGAAAGCTGCCCACCAGCCGGATGTCGGCCACAATGTCCTTGGGGCCGCGATGCTCGTGCAGCACCTCGGCCCGGCCGGATGCGGCCAATGGACCCTGCTGCTCGGCCTCGTCGCCCAGATCGACCGCACCCGGAGCCAGTTCGAGGTCGAAATGGATCGGCTCGCGTTCCAGTTCGCTTACTTTGAATTCCATAGTTTGAGCCTAAGGCGTAAGCGTGGGGCAGTCAAACGCGATAGGCATCCATCAATGCAGCGAAGAAGGCTCAGGCTGCGCAAGCGCCTTCTCCACCGCTGCCTTGAGAGGCGGCAAACCATCCTGGACGGTGTTCCAAATAGTTTCCACATCCACGCTGTCGTACTGATGACGGAGCCAATTGCCGCTCCCGCGAATATCGCGCCAGGGAATCTCAGGGCAGAGAACCTCCGCGCTGTCCTTCAGCCTGATAGCCGCCTCGCTGAGGATGAGCAACTTTCGCTCCACGGCGGCCTGGGTCTTTTCGTCCCGGCAATAGGCCTCCCGGTCTCCATGCCGCGGACGAATTGCTGAATGGAATGAATGCTGTCGAGAATGTCATGGAGGTGAGAACTCGCATCCTCAAAAGGCATGAACAGCCTCCCGCAAAGCACGCACCCTGACTCGCTCTTTCATCGATCCGGCGGGAGAAAGATCCACCTTCCCTCCCAGTAAATCGCTGCGCCGGCCTTCCAGCCGAGCCATGTCAAACAAGGTGAGCCGCTTCGACCGGTCGAAATCGGCCATGAGGTCAACGTCGGAGTGATCTGAGGAGTCGCCGCGCGCAACTGAGCCAAACAAACGCAGATGCAGTATGCCGGCAGCCCGCAGTTCCGGCTCATGCAGTCGCAACGTCTGAAGCACTGAACCCCTGTCCATATTGAGACTTTGCCACAAATCGCAAAGGAAACACAAGAGTTGATATGATTATGGCATTGTGACCAACCCAACAATTCCCGCCACTCCCCTCGTTATCCGTCTGGCCACGGAAGCCGACCTGGTGCCGCTGATTGCGCTGATCAACTCGGCTTTCGCCATGGAGAGTTTTTTTGAGGGTCCGCGCACCGATGTCGAGCGGCTAACCGAGACGATGCGGAAGGGCGAGATACTGGTATACGAGAATGACGCCTGCCAGTTGCCTGGCTGCGTATATATCGAGAATCGTGGCCAGCGGGGCTATCTGGGAATGCTGGCAATCGACCCCTTGTATCAAGGCAGGGGCCTGGCCCGCCCTCTGATGGCCGCGGGCGAAGAGCGTCTGCGGCAACAGGGATGCGAGGCGGTTGATATCACGGTTTTGAGTATGCGGCCGGAGCTGCCTCCCATCTACCGCAGATACGGATATTCCGAGAGCGGCACGGAGGAGTTCCACTCATCCCGGCCACTCAAACCCGGGGTTGAGTGCCATTGCATCGTCATGTGCAAAAGGCTATAGAGGCACGAGTACCTTATTCGATCCGTGAGTATGCTCTAATCTCGCCTAGAAAAAATGGATTCGAGGCGGATTATGCGGCTCCCCGGTGAGGCCCTGCCGCGCAACTCTGGCACAAGTATCTGATTATCCAGAAACGAAATGATTCAAGTCACGCCCATTTGCGCCGATGAAAACCCCAGGCAGCTTTAGAAAGGGTTACCGGCATGCAATGGTTGCGTAATCTTCCCACCTCTCGCAAGTTCATCGTCGCCTTCGGCATCGTATGCGGAATGTGCATCATTCTCGGCGTGTACACCTATATGACTTTCGGAAGCATCGCCGGGAAAAATGCGGTAGTTAGCGACAACAGCTTTCCATCCTTGATCTTAATCGGGGACATTCGCGACAGAATCAACATAGAACGACGTGAAGACCTCGAGCTGTTGCTGTGTCAGGCGGCGGCTTGTACGGCCGACCACAGCGCCAAGCGGCAAAAGGCCATCGCCGATTATCAAGAAGCCTTGAAAGCGATTGTGCCCCTCCTTCTGCCAGAAGACCGCGATTCTTTCCAAAAGTTTTCGGCAGCCATCAAGCAATACCAGGATTTCAGCGATCGGGGCATTAGCTTGCTGGCCGCTACCAAGGTCGGCGACGCCTTGGATCTTTTATCGTCGGATGCTGTGGTTGCCTCGCTGAATCAGGCACTGGGGATGGCGAACATCGGATTTCAAAACCACGCCAAAATGGGAGTGGAAAATGCTTCGGACGCCACACGCTCCAGCACACGCGCCATCTGGGTTGGCTCAGGCGTCACGCTGCTGATTGTTCTGTTCTGCGCGGTGATTGGCGGTGTGCTCACGCAAGAGATTGCGCCTCGGCTGGTCGAGGTGCTGGCTGCCATAGAAAGTCTAGCGGCGAAGGATATGACGGCATTCGTTCAAGCGACCGGAACGGACGAGATTGGCCGGGTTGCCGAAGCCTTCAATGCCAGTGTTGCCTCTATCCGCAACGTTCTGGTTTCGGTGGCCCAGGGGGCGGAGACCCTCTCGGCGGCCACCACCGAAATGAGCGCCCGCTCGGTGCAGACCGCGGGCAATGCGAATACCCAGTCGAGCAAGACCAATCAGATTGCCGCGGCGGCACAGGAGATGACCGCGACGATCGGAGAGATCAGCCACAACGCCGAAAGCGCCGCCAGCGCCAGCCGTGTCTCCGCCGAGACTGCCGATCAGGGCGGAACCGTGATGCAGGCCGCCGCCGTGACGATGGAGAAGATTGCCGCGGCGACCAGCACGGTGGCCGAGAAGATGACTTCTCTGGCGCGCCGCTCGGAGGAGATCGGCAAGGTGGTGAACGTGATTCAGGAGATCAGCGAACAGACCAATTTGCTGGCGCTGAATGCGGCCATCGAAGCAGCCCGCGCCGGAGAGCATGGACGCGGTTTCGCGGTGGTGGCTGGCGAGGTTCGCCGCCTGGCCGAGCGCACCAAAGGTGCAACGGAAGAGATTTCAGGCACGATTCGCAGCATCCAGGAAGAGACGCGCGAGACTCTTCAGGTGATGAAAGAAAGCCGCACGGCGGTGGAAACCGGCATGGGAGAGACCTCCCATGCGCGCAAGAGCCTGGTGGACATCATCGAGTCATCCAAACAGGTGGAGCACCAGATCCACCTGATCGCGACGGCCGCTACCGAGCAAACCGCGGCGTCGGGCGAAATCTCAGAATCTGCCGGGCAGATTTCGCAGTTGTCGGTGGAAAATGCGCAAGGCGCCGAAGAGGCGGTGGAAGCGCTGAAGAATCTGGCCTCGCTGGCCAGCGACTTGGACGGCATGATCCGGCAATTCCGACTCGAAAGCAACGATAAACAGGCTGGCGGAAAATTTGTTGGCAAGAGCAAGCAGGTTGTACAGGCCGCATTCAGGGCCGCGCACTCATAAGTTTGTAAAGGACGGCGGCAGCCACACCCAGACTCTGCGGAAACCAGCGACCGCGGTTTATCACTGGTCTCCCAAGGCTGCCGCCCTGATTTCACTAGCGCTGCCGGGATTGATTCCGGCAGCGCGTTTTTATTGCGCGGGTCGATTGATTCTTTTGGTTCTCAATAGGCGCGCAGATAAGTCTGCGAGAGGCGGTCGTGCCAACTGAGGTGTTCGTCGTCGAAGAGGACCCAAGCTACGCCCAGGCCCATCGGCAGCACGGAGAGAAGCAGGGCGCTCATGCGGCGGCGCAAGCGGGGGCGGGTGGGGATTTGGCCGTCGAAGGTACACAGGGAGAGGCGCGCGAGCCGCATACCGGGGGTAGCCTCGTCGAGGGCGAGGAAGAAGGCGTGGTAGAGCAGGCCGACGAGCAGCAGCGCCGCCAGCGCGCTGAGTTCGATGATTCTTGTCGGCGGGCGATGGCCGATGCTGGCCGCGGCCACAAGTGCAGATGCCAGGAAGGCGCAGGCGATCAGCGCGCTATCGACCAGGGTCGCTGTGATGCGGCGGCTGATGGGCGCCAAATACAGATCAGAGAGCGGGGCGGGAACGGTCTGGAAGTCAGGCTCGTTGATCGGCTGCGCCTCGAGCTTGATCTCCAACCAGTTACTCCGCGGCCAAACGGGCGAGACGATGGCCGACTGGGGTTCGAGGTCGAGGAGGCCAGGGTCCACCTCGAAGATGCTCAACTGCCTCTCAGAGCCATCGGTTGCAAGTGGTCCCTCGATGCGGCGCGGGCGCATCTTGCGGGGAGCGACCAGTTCGCGAGGAAACTCGATGAGGTTGGCGGAGATGGGAAGATCCGGCTCGACAGGCAGGATGGTTTCTTCCTCCCATCTCTCGTCGCGTAGGTCGGGCAGCTCACGCAGAATTTGTGGCGGAGAGGTAAAGACCTGCTCGGCGCGCTGAGCAGCGGTGGGGACCGGCTCGAAGGCCCGCAAGCCAAAATCCGGCTCTGCGAGCGCGTGGAAGCTTTTGCTCTCCCAGTCATCGAGCGAGACGGGGGCGGCGGGGCGAACCGGGGCGAGAGTTGGCTCCCAATCCCATACCGAGGGCCAAGCGGAGGCCTTGACGCGCGGAGCTTCGGACCGCAGTGCTTCTGTATCAGGATCAGGCACACGCTGGAGGGCGGCGCGAGCCTGAGTTTCCGGCTGGGGGGCAACCTCGACAGAGCGCGGAGCGGGCGGTTGCGGAGCAATCTCGACAACACGAGGCACAGGACAGGCTTCAGCGGCCAGCATTTGGCTGTAGCTCGGCGCCTGGGCATAGCGAGCGGCGACGCGTGCTGCGGCCTGGGCGGCGCGGCTGCTGGCGGTAGCCCAGGTTTGGGCAGAGACGGCCGGTATGGGCGTCGACAATCCTCTGCGGCTCTTGTGCGCGGCAAGGCGCCGGCTCACTTCCTGCTTCCAGCAGGAGTCTGGCATTGGCTGAACGGCGAATGTGCTCAAGGCTCCAGTTCCCTTCTGCGCGCTCAGGAGCGGAAATATGTCCCCCTGCGCGGCTTGGCCTCTCCTCGAAGCCGGATCTGACCGGCCATGAGGAGATTACTTACAAAAAGAGAAGGGAGGTTGCGCGAAAAAACACAGGCATGACTCGGATCGGTTGATCCGAGCGCGGCGAAGAAGATTCGTATTTTGCCTGCTGCCAGAGCTGCGTGGTGCAAACCGGGTGCCAAGGCAGCCATTTTTGCTATGCTGACCTAGGTCCCAGGAATGTATCCTCGCAATCTATTGTTTATCACGATGCTGGCTCTCTGTCACCTGCAAATGCCAGGGCAGGCATTGACCAATGGGGCACCTCCCGCTGCCAAAGAGGCCGGCCAAGCGGCTTCGCCCGCCTCTTTAGCCGCCGATAGCGTCAGCCTACACGGAGCTGAAGACAAGCTTCCATCCCTGCCGGACGACCCCGGCCATGAGATTCTGCCCGTGGCCCAGCCTGAGCCCGAGGCCACGACCGGTGTGCCGGTCGAGTGGGAGGCCCAGAAACAAAGCCGCGTGGGAGACACTTGGACCCTTTCGGGCGATGTGGTGGTCCACTACCGCGACTACATTCTGCGCGCCGACAAGGTTGTCTATCATCAGTCCACCACGGATTTGGAGGCGGAGGGCCACCTGCAAGTGGCTGGCGGCGCCAACGATGTGCTGATCTTCGCCGACTGGGGAGATATGCGGCTGAATATGCATACCGCGCGCTATTTCAACGTGTACGGCTCGCAGGGTGTGCGCAAATTTGGCCGCACGACCGTCTATTCCACAACCTCTCCGTTCTACTTCACCGGCAGGGTTCTGCTGCAAACCGGCGAAGGCCGCTATGAGATTGTCAATGGCACAATCACCAACTGCCGATTGCCCAAGCCGGACTGGCAGATCTTCTCCCGAGCGATCAAATTGGAAGACGGCACTGCCTCGTCGGCCAATGCCTTGTTCAAGTTTCTCGGCGTGCCGCTTTTTTATATGCCCTATCTTCGCCATCCGGTCGACGGCACGGGCCGGGAAAGTGGCATCCTCATTCCAGTCGGAGGCAACTCTTCCGTCAAGGGATTGTACGTGGGCGAGGAGGTTTACTGGGCGATCAGCCGCAACATGGACATGACGGTTGGACTCGAGTACTGGAGCAAGCGAGGCTGGTCGCCCAATGGCGACTTTCGCTATAAAGGACCGGGACAGGACCATCTGACGATACGCTGGGATGCGCTGCTTGACCGCGGCGTCGAGCTGCCCGTCACCACCGGTTCGACGACTACCCAGCTGGTCAATGAGGGCGGCGCCGACATCCACGCGCTGGGCCGCAAGGACCTGGGCGCCAACACCCGCGTCGCCGCCAATGTCGAGTACCTCTCCAACTATGTCTACCGACTGGTCTTCAACGACAACTACGCGCAGGCCACCAACTCCGAGGTGCAGAGCAGCCTCTCGCTGACTTACGGGCACAATGGCTTCATTCCCTCCGGCTCGCTGGAGCGATTTCAAGCCTTTGCCGGTACTGCCAGCATCGGCGGGAGCACCACTTACGACGAAGAGGCGACCCTCAACGCCAACCAGGTGAGAATTCTGCACCTGCCCAGCGTGCGCTATGACGTGCTGGACCGGCCGCTGGGGGCGTCCTCGCTTTACTGGGGACTGGGATCGTCGCTTGCCTATCTCAGCCGCTCCGAGCCCGGCTTCCAGACCGGACCCAGCTTCCACGCGCGCAACGTGGGACGCATGGACTTCTACCCGCATCTGGCGTTGCCGATCTCCGCCGGCGGCTGGAGCTTGCTCGCCGAGGCTGCGCTGCGCGACACCACCTACACCATCAGCCAGAACCCCGATTTGGCCGGCGTCAACGGCGGCATTCCCGCCATCAGCCACGACCCCATCAACCGGACGGATTTTGAAGCCTCGGTGGATCTGCGGCCTCCCGCCCTGGAAAGGGATTTTGCGCTCACCCATTGGAACCGCGAGCTGCGCCACGTGATCGAACCGGAGTTCACCTACCGGTACGTTGACGGCATCGGCGCGCAGGCGCGAAATGTGCTGCTGGTCGATACCACCGACATCGCCACCAACACCAACGAAGTGGGCTACTCGCTCACGCAGCGATTTTATCTGCGCTCGACGGAGCAGAGGCCCTGCGCGATCCAATCCGGCGTTGACGCCTCAAAGATCTGCCCACTGCAGGCGCCGCGCGAGTGGGCCAGTTGGCAGGTTGCACAGAAGTTTTTCATCGACCCCAACTTTGGCGGTGCATTGATCGCGGGGCGGCGCAACGTCTTCGACTCCACGCTGGATCTGAGCGCCGTGGCCTTTCTCGACTCGCCGCGCAACCTGGCGCCCCTGACCTCGAGGCTGCGCTTCGAGGCCATTGACAATCTGCGCATCGAGTGGGATCTCGACTACGACCCTAAAGCCGGCCGGATGGACACAGACAATCTTTACGCCGGCTACGGCTGGGGCCGCGCCACTGTCGGCGTGGGCCATGCCATGCTCAACGCCGTCGACGAGAATGGCGCCGCTGCCTCCACCATCAAAAGCCAGCAGGTGCAGCCCTTTTTCACCTACGGCAAGCAAAACGGCAAGGGCTTTAATATGGCCGCCAATGGCGGATATGACTTTGTCCTCGGAGAGTTTCAATACTGGGGCGTTCAAGCCGTTTATAACTGGGACTGCTGCGGCCTTACTCTCGGCTACCGGCGCTTGGATCTGGGCGCAATTCGCGGCGACGATAGCCAGTGGCTTTATAGCTTTACGCTGGCCAACTTTGGTTCCGTTCCTGGCATCAGCCGCACCAAGTCCGTCTTCCGCGATCCGGCTCTGCCGCCGGCCTACTGAGATCAGGGTTCATGGGTTGGTTTCTTACCGCTTGTTGCTTGCCTTTCCTGTCCTGCTGCGTCCACTGGGCAGGCGCAATCACACCGCATATGCTATCCCGCAACCGGGCTGGCTGGAGTATTCTTTCCAGAGAGGATTTGACATTGTTACGCATTCACTTGATTGCCGGCCTGCTCGCCTTCGGCATGGCTGTGGGCTGCAAAGCCCAATCTACCCCGCAAGGAACACCTGATCTGGCGCTGAATCGGCATATCGAGGTTATGGTACGCTCGCAGTTCAACGTGCCACAGAACTTCGACGTGACCATCGGCGCGCGCAAGCCCAGCCCGGTTCCGGGTTATGACACGCTGCCGGTCACGCTGGCGCACGGCGGTAAGCAGTCAGTCATCGACTTCCTGATCTCGACCGACGGCAAGACGCTGGCGCGCCTGGAGAAGTTCGATCTGGTCAACGACCCGGCTCTGGCGATCAACGTGGCTGGACGACCCATCCGTGGCAATCCCGCAGCCAAGGTCACGGTCATCAGCTTTGACGATCTCGAGTGCGGCTACTGCGCCCGTATGCACCAGACGCTCTTTCCGGCGACCCTGGATCACTACAAGGACAGCGTGCGCATTATTTACAAGGACCTCCCGCTGGTGGAGATTCATCCCTGGGCGATGCACGCGGCCGTGGACGCTAACTGCCTGGCCGCGCAGAGCGGCGATGTCTACTGGAATTATGTCGATTATCTGCACTCCCACGGCGAAGAGATCAACGGCGAGGACCGGAACATGGCCAAGAGCTTTGACGCTCTGAATCGCATCGCCCGGCAGGAGGCTGCGGTGGGCAAACTCGACACGGTCAAGCTGGACGCCTGCCTGGCCCTGCAGGATGAGAGCCAGATGCGCGCCTCGATCAATGAGGCTCGGTCGCTGGGCGTGGACGGAACGCCGGCGCTCTTTGTGGAGGGCGAGCGGATCAATGGCGCACAGCCTCAGGAACAGGTGTGGATGGTGATCGACCGGGCGCTGCGCGCCGCCGGAGTCGAGCCGCCTGCCGCGCCGGTTCTGGCTGCCGCACCGGCCCAACCCGCGGGTACAAACAAGTAGCCGGATGGCACCTACATCACGCTTCTGCATCACGCTTCTGCCGCTCGAAATACCGTGGAAGCGACAATTTGCGATGCGCCGGTAATAATTGCCTATCGCCAGACCGGCTTGGGGATTTATCCTTGATTGCCGGGGAATTGCGCCCCACAGGAGATACTAGGTTGCAAATGAAGCCTTTTTGCCTTACGACCTTCCGTTTGACCGTTCTCATTCTTTGTGGGACAACCCTGTTGGCGACCGTGAACGGGTGCCACCGCTCCCCCTCCCCGGACGTGATGGCGACCGTGAACGGCAAGGAGATTCTGCGCTCGGAGCTCGAGAAGTATTATCAGTCCAAAGTTGGAGAGAACCAGCAGAAGCCCTCGGCCGAGCAAGCCGATATTGTGCGCCTTGAAATCCTGAAAGGGCTGATCGATGAAGAGATTCTCTGGCAGCGCGCAACCAATCTGCACCTGGTGGCCAGCGACGAGGACGTCAACGCCAAGCTGACCGAGTACAAGGCGCCTTTCACGCAGGAGGAGTGGGACAAGCAACTCCAGTCTCACGGCATTACCATCGACGATTACAGGCGCGACTTGCGTCGCCAGTTGACCAGAACCAAGCTGCTGAACAAGGAGATCGAGTCGAAGATCAACATTACCGACGTGGAGATCAGCAGTTATTATGCGGCGCACAAGGCAGATTTCAGCTTTATCGAGCCGCGTTACGGTCTGGCGCAGATCATTGTCACCACCACTCCCGCCGCGCAGACCGGCAACCTGCAAAACAGCAAGGCCTCGGGCGACGCCGACGCCAAAAATAAGATTCAGGAACTGCAAAAACGCCTGGAAAGCGGCGAGGACTTCGGCACTGTGGCCCAAAACTTCTCGGAGAATCCGAACACCGCTTCGAACGGCGGCGACATGGGATACATCTTCGAGTCGCAGTTGCGTACCGACCCGGAAGTCTACAGTGCCATCAGCAAGCTCAAACCGGGACAAATCACTGATGTTCTTCCCGTCTACCAATCCGCCAGTCCTGGACGCCGCACCGTCGGTTACGCCATTTACAAATTGATATCGAGGGATGCGGCGGGTCAGCGCGAATTGAACGACCCCCGTGTGCAGCAGATTATTCGCCAGGGCCTGCGCGAAAACCATGCGCAACTGCTCCAGAGCGCCTATTTCGAGATGCTCCACGACGAGGCCAAGGTGCACAACTACTTTGCCGAGCAGATTCTCAAGCAGGGCGCGCAGTAAGAAGGGATTTGGAATCAGAGGTGCGTGAGCAGGATGCGGCTTGGTGACCTCTGCGCACCTCCGGCTTTGAATTGCGCACCTTCGGCTTTGAATCAAGACGCGGCTTTATCCTGCCCTGAGCCTGTCGAAAGGCGCCGCATTCCCCTGGACCCGTCACCTGTACCCTGCTCTCTGGTCACAGCAAAACGGCCTCCGCGCTACGCGGAGGCCGTTTGTATAGTGCTTGGAATATCAGCGGCTTACTTCAATTCGCCGTTGTCCCCCATGGTGATGCCGCCGGGGCCGGCGTTCTTCTTCGCTTCGTTGGCCTTGCGCGTGCCCATTGCCTTGGTGCGCCAGTCCTCGGCCGCGGCCACATCAGCCTTGACCGCACCTGGATTGTCGTAGTCCACATCGGCCTTGCGCCGGTAGATCAGGTTCAAATAGGCCATCGCATCGTCATAGTTGGGCCGGTTCTGCACCGCAAGCGTGAGATACTGCAAACCTTCCTCGACCAGCGCTGTATTCTGCTGCTTCAGCGGCTCCATGATCTTCTTGGGTGCCTTGACGTTGCCCTCGCCGTCGTCGTTGATGCCGGCCGGCACCAGGGCCGCCAGGGTGTTCATGTGAGCCTCGGTCCAGTCGATCACGCCGACCGTGTAGGCAGCCTCCGGGTCCTTCGGATCCTCGGCCAGCACCTGCTTCTGCCACTTCTTGGCCTCGTCCAGCCTCTTGATGCTGAACTCTATGCTGGCGATCTGCTTCATGCTGTTGATGTCGTGCGGGTCCTTGGTAAGAAGCTCCTGGAAGATGTCGATGGCCTGCTGCGCGTTCTTTATGTTGTCCGGTGTATCCAGTCCGGGCACCACGTTCTGGGCCAGCGCCGTGGCCAGATAGCTCTTTGCCATGGGCAGGCTGGGATCAAGCTGTGTAGCCTTCTGGAAGTGCCCAATCGCCTCTTCATAGTGGGTGCCCTTGTACGCTTCCACTCCCTTGTTCAACTGGTCGCGGGCGGCAAGGCGGTCGCACCCGCTCATGGAAAGCACCATGCCGGCCAAAGTTACCGCGAGCGCCGTAATACGTGCGGGTCCATTCATCTTCGTATCCTTCTCCTTCAGGCGGGGCCTATCAGCCGCGCGCCTGGAATCTCAACTGCATCTGGCCTCGGGCGGGAGGTACCGAAACCGGATGGAAAAAATTGTACTCCATTTCCCCCGGTTGAACCGCCCTCCGAGGGGCTGGCAACCCTGAGTTGACTGGGAACCCCGTACCCTCCCAGCCGCCCAATGGGCCAGCCTGAACTTGGTCAACCTCTTTGCCGCCACAACGAATCTGAAAACTCAGGCTGACACCGGCAAATCCCTCTTCAGGGAGGCGGCGCCAGCATAGCCGTCTACTGCCCGGCCATAATCCTGGGCGTCATCAGGCCGATGTGGTCCACGCTCGCCGAGCGACCGATATCAATGACCTCGGCCACATAGCGGAAGTCGATATTGTCGTCGCCCTTGACGAACATGACGCGCTCGGCGCGATTGGCGTAGATCTCGGTCAGCTTAGGCAGCAAATCCCGCTTGTCGAGGGGCGTCTCGTTGATCTTGTACTGCGGCGCTCCGCTTCCGGAGTGCAGTATCTGCACCACGATCACGCGTTCATTATTCTGGTTCAGATCCTGAGCATGCTTGGGCGGCTGAGGCACCAGCGCGTCCAGGCCCTTGGGCGTGACCGGCACAATGACCATGAAGATGATCAGCAGCACCAGAAGAACGTCAATCATCGGCGTAACATTGATGTCGGACGAGTAGCCACCCCCGCCTCCCATTGTCATTGCCATGGTATAAAACTCCTCGTTTGCTTAAAATTCGTTAAAAAGCGACGCGGATCAACTTACTCGCCTTACTCGCCGCCAATAGTGCCAGGATCCTTTTTCTGTGTCAGCAAACCCACATCTTCCACGCCTGCCGTGCGCACGGCGTCGATAGCGTCTTCCACCGCGCGGTACTGAGCCTTGGCGTCGGCGCGAATGAAGATGGTCTTGCCGGGCACCTCAGACAGCTTCTCGCGAACCTGGGTGCCAAGCTCATCGATGGACGTCTTGTTTTGCCCCAGAAAGACATCCCCGCTCCGGGTAATGGCCACTACGATGGCGTCTTCTTTATCGGCGTCCGGCATATTGGTGGTGTTTTCCACCTTCGCCATGTCGATCTGCACCTTGTTCTGGAGCATAGGGGTAATGACCATGAAGATGATCAATAACACCAGCATCACGTCGACCATGGGGGTGACGTTGATGTTGGCGCTGATCTTACCGCCTTCTTTGCGAACCGAAATTCCCATTGTGAGGCTCCGTTGCCTGTGAATTTTTTCCGGAGACTTCCCCGGCATTGCACCACGAACCGTTCGGCGCGCGCGGAAGGAACCGGCGGGCCGGAGAGAGAACACGCATTCTCCGGCCTACCGCAGTATTCCGCTCACGCCACTAGCCGCCTCGCTTAGCGCTTGTGGCTCTGCTTGATGAAGTAGTCGAGCAATTCGCTGGAAGAGTTGTCCATCTCCACATCGAATGATTCGACGCGACCGGTGAAATAGTTGAAGGCCATGACGGCCGGAATAGCGACCACCAGACCGATGGCTGTGGTAACCAGGGCCTCCGAAATGCCGCCCGCGACTGTCGCGATGCCGGAAGACTTCGCAACCGAAATCTGGCGGAAGGCGTTCAGGATGCCGACGACTGTGCCGAAGAGTCCGACGAAGGGAGCCGTTGCGCCGATGGTGGCCAGAACCGCGAGGCCCTTCTTCAGCTTGGCGTGAACGATGGCCTCGGCCCGCTCCAGAGCGCGACCGGCGCTGGCGATGGTCTCCTCGGTGGCAGAGCCGCCTGCGGAGCGAAACTCCTGCAAGCCGGCGGTGACAACCTCGGCCAAGTGGGACTTCTTGTTGCGGTCTGCGATCTTGATGGCTTCATCCAGCTTGCTGTCCTTCAGCGCGCCGGCAACCTTGGGCGCAAATTCGCGCGACTGCTTGCGGGCCGCCGAGAAGTACAGATAGCGGTCGATCATCACGGCTAGAGACCAGATCGACTCGATGAAAAGGATGACGACCACGCATTTGGCCAGGATGCCCATGTTATTCCAAAGACCCATGGGGCTAAAGCTGACTGTAGGCTCTTCACCGTCAAAGATGAAAGCCAGATTGGCGGCCGTATGCGAAGCGACGTGTGCGAGTTGAGCGAGAATCACTGAATCGTTCCTCCTGATGCGTTTTTCTAGTGAACTGCGACTGCCTTGCAATTGCTGGGAATGCGTCCCTTACCGGAGTCGCATTCAGGTCAAAAGCGAAACCCTCTCCCCAGGCGGGCGAAAAGAGCCAAATAATACATCAACCACCCAATGTGAAGATCACATTGATTGTGGTATCCACTTCCACCGGCTCATTGTTGAGCAGGTAGGGCCTGTAGCGCCAGGTCTTGACAGCTTCGAGCGCGGCGCCTTGCAACATCTGCGGCCCGCTGATGACTTTCAGGCCTTCGATCGTTCCAGTCTTCGAGATGGTAGCCTGCAAAACCACCGTGCCGGAGACGCGAGCAGCCTTGGCAATGGGGGGATAAACGGGCGAAGTCTTGTTCAGCAGCATACCCACCATGACGCCGCCGGAGATGGCAACCTTCTTGGGGGGAGCTGCCTTCACCTGGGTCTTGCTGGAGTCGAAGATGCTGCCCATCACGCCGCTCGCGCTGCCGCCAAAGTCTGATCCGGCCACGCCGAACGAACTCGGAGGGGCTTCCTTCTCGGCAACCATCTTGATGTCATGCGGAATCCGGGTAGGCGCCGTAAGCTGATTGTTCATCATCTCCGACTTCACCTGGATCACTTTGACGGTCGGCGGCGGCGGCGGCGGGGGTGGCGGCGGCGGTGGCGGGGGGGCCGACAGAGCCATAAGCATCATGGTCTTCGGAAGCGCCTCGGGATAGATCAGCGGATACAGAATCAGCAGAACTACGAATGCAACCTCAGCGACGGTCATCAGGAGCACATAGGGTCCGCTCTTACTCTTGATCCTGCCTCCGGATTCAAACGTGGAATCTTCAAACATGGCCAGCCTCGTAATCGGGTGATTGCTTACCTTTATTTAGACACCGGGGAGAGTAAAAATGTTCCCGGCTTCCAAATCTTGCCGCAGAAGCGCATTCTAGCTATAACAGGTTTGCGCTTCCCTTGTAAAACGTTCACAAAAAAATGACGGAAATGCCGCGATCCAACTAAACTCTGGCGCGCTTTGCGGCCGGAAGAACAACTACCTTTCCATGCCGGGCGCGCCACTCCTGCCAAGCCACCAGCATTGGCGCTGCCACCGCGATGGAAGAGTACGTTCCTATTAGAATACCGATCACGAGCGCTAAAGAAAAGCCATTCAGCACCGGTCCGCCAAAAATATACAGCGAAAGTACCGTCAGGAAGGTCAATCCCGAGGTGAGCACGGTTCGGCTCAGCGTCTGATTGATGCTGCGATTGACCACGTCGGGAAGGGATTCGCGCCGGCTGAGGCGCAGATTCTCGCGGATGCGGTCAAAGACGACGATGGTGTCGTTCATCGAGTAGCCGATCAATGTCAGGATGGCGGCAATGACGGTCAGGCTGATCTCCTTGTCGAGCAGCGCAAAGGCGCCCACTGTGATCAGCGTGTCATGGAAGCAGGCCACCACGGCGGCGACACCGTAGATCAGCTGGAAACGGAACCAGAGATAGATCAGCATGCCCCCCATCGAGTAGAGCGTGGCCAGCAATGCCTTGCTCTTCAACTGCTTGCCCACCGTCGGCCCGACCACGGCCACGTCGCGCACGTTGCTGGCGTCGATGCTGCTGTCATAGTCCGCTTGCAGCGCGCTCATGATCTGCTGCCTGCCCGTGTCGAGCGAACTCTCGTCGTGCTGCATCGGAAGGCTGATCAGCACTTCGTTGTTCTTGGGATCGTCGTAGTTGACCACGCTGGCGTCCTTGATCCCGGCTGCCAGCGTGGCGCTGCGAATCTTGTTCAGATCCGGTGCCTGCTTGAACTGCATCCGTACCTGCGTGCCGCCCTTGAAGTCCACGCCCAGCGGCACCGGACTGCCGATGGTTTGCCAATGCGATGCCATCGAGATGACGCCGGCCACGCTGAAGATCATCGAGAAGGCGAGGAAGTACCACTTCAACCTCAGCCAATCAATATTGACTTTGCCAAAAAATTCCACTTGATTCAGCTCCTAGCTTCTAGCCTCTAGCCTCTAGCTCCCTAAAGATTGGATGAATGCGACAAGCATCTTGGAAATCTCTATGCAGAGCGCTTCCGCTTTGCTCAGCATTTCTTCATCCCCCATCTTCAAGTTTCGGGCCACCAGAAGTTGCGTTTGTACTTCATAAGTTGAACCCTGTGCGATCCCCAGAAATTGCCGGAACTCGCCGTCGGTCATTCTTCCTCTGCCCTCTGCAATACTACTCGCTACTGAAATTGCAGCACGGCGCAGTTGCGATGTCAGTCCGAACACCTCTTCTTTGGGAAAGCTCTTGGTAAGGCCATAGATGCAAACCGTCATCTCCATGGCTCGCTGCCAAACTGTCAAATCCTGAAAGGCCTGCGCCAAGTTGCTTCACACTTTCAAACCTTCTAGCTTCTCGCTGTTAGCTCCTAGCTCGTTCGGGGAAGAACTAAAAGTATCTTCTCCCAATGCAACAGCTAGAAGCTGGAAGCTGTCCTTCAGATTGACACCAGATCGCCGGGCTTCATCCTGTTCAAATGGGCATCGAAGATGACCCGCGAGACAAAGACCGCCGTGAAGAGGTTGGCCAGCAGACCGATGGTCAGCGTAGTGGCGAATCCTCTCACCGGGCCGGTGCCGAACATGAACAGAATGGCCGCCGAAACGATGGTGGTGACGTGAGTATCGACGATGGTGACCCAGGCGTGGGCAAAGCCCTGATCGATGGCCGCCGAGGGCGCCTTGCCGGCGCGCACCTCTTCACGGATGCGCTCGAAGATCAGCACATTCGAGTCCACGCCCATGCCGATCGTCAGAATCACTCCGGCAATGCCTGGCAATGTCAGTGTAGCGCCGGTCCAAAGACCCAGTACGCCCAGCAGGATGATCAGATTGAAGATCAGCGCGACATTGGCGTTGATGCCCGAGCCGCGGTAATAGATGAGCATGAAGGCCATCACCACGAGAATGCCGACAATGGCCGCGCGCACGCCCTGGTGGATCGAATCGGCGCCCAGCGAGGCTCCGATGGTGCGGTTCTCAAGCGGCTTCAGCGAGGCCGGCAAGGCGCCGGTGCGCAGCATCTTCGAGAGGGCTTCGACTTCGTCCACGCTGAAACTGCCGCGAATCTCGCCCGAGTCGTGAATCGCGCTCTCGATGTTCGCCACTTCCCTCACCCGGCCGCCCATCACCACCGCCATGCTGGTGTTGACGTTCTTGCTGGTGTACTCGTAAAACTTTTCGCCGGCCTCGTTGGTCAGCGTGAAGCGGACATTGCGCTGTCCGGTGTTGGAGTCCGTTCCTGGGTCTGCGGAGCGGAAGTCCTGGCCACCAACGACATACTGGCGGCGCAAAACGTAGACGCTGTCGGAATCGGAACCTGCTGTCACTGCCCCGGAGCCATGCAGCAGAATCTCGTCGGGAGGAACCGCGCCGCCAACACTGGCTAGGGCCTCCTGATCGTCCTTGTACGGACCGCCAACCACGGCGTGAATCTCCAACCGGGCGGTGGACTGGATGATGCTCATCACCTTATCCAGATCGTCGATGCCGGGCAATTCAACTAGAATCTGATTGTCGCCCAGGCCGTACTTTTGAATCACCGGTTCGCTGACGCCCAGCGTGTCCACGCGGTCGCGAATGGTCTCGATGGCCTGATCGACGGTCTTCTCCTCCAGAGCCTTCTCGATCATCGGCTTCATGGTCAGTGTGAAAGTGGAGTCCGTGCCGCCGCCGGTCACCTCATATTCGTTCGAGTACTTGTTCTCCAGCAAGGATCGCGCGTCGCTGGTCTTGCCGGCGGCCGTTCCTTCCACCCGGATCAGTGTAGGCTTGGCCGGATCGGGCTTGTAGACCTGCGAAAATCCCAGGTTGGCCGTCTTCAGGTCTTGCTGTACGCGCGTAACCGTGTTGTCGGTTTCCGCGCTGACCGCTTCCTCGACTTCGACCTGCAAGATCAGGTGTGCGCCGCCGCGCAAATCCAATCCCAAGTGAATGCGCTTGGTGATGGCCTCGGTCAGCGCCTTGCCGGAAAAGCCCGAAGGCACGCCGAAGATGCCGTAAATGCAAATCACCAGGACCGCGGCAATCAGGGCAATTTTGTTATTGAGATTCTTCTTCATCGTCCCGTTTCTCTAAAACAGTTGTCAGTGGTCAGTGGTCAGTGATCAGTTTGAACGGCGGACCACTGAAAAATGACGACCGCATTTGTGTTGCTAAGAGCTCGTGTGCTCGTCCTGCGTAGTCACCGCGGCAATCGCGTTCTTGGCCACTTCCATCTTGATGCCGTCCGGCGCCACGCGGATCACGATCACATCGTCCTTGATCGAGAGGATAATCCCGCGAATGCCGCCGGCGGTCGTCACCCGGTCGCCCGTCTTGATCGCGGCCAGCATCGCTTGCCACTGCTTCTGCCGCTTCTGCTGCGGACGAATCATGAACAGATACATCAACAGAAACATCGGCAGAATCAGAAGCAGGGGAAGGCTGGTTCCGCCTCCGCCCGCCTGCTGAAACATCCACAATGCAAAACTCGTCGCCACGTTCATCCTTTACTCGCCTCCTGGGTCGCGTAACCGCCCTCCAGCAAGGCACAGGCGCACCCGGCCAACTGCCGCGCGCCCTCAGAAAAAATTTGTCTCCGGGAACCAACCTGACTGGTCCGGGCCGCTGATAGCTTCTGGCCCAGACGGTGGCCATGCTTCGAGTTGGACGGTCTGGCTGCCGATCTTCGCGGAGTGGATTCAACCTACCGCGTCCGCACACCTGCCCGCGACCCAACTACCGTCTGTTTCCTCTTCGACAGAACCCTCCTCTGGAAGCCTGCGTCGCAAACTCGCGCCAAATTCTCTCGCGCTGGTTCCGGCCGGATTCCAAAAGAGTGCCTAATAGATAAGATACGCGCAGCCCGGGGCGTGTCAAGGCGGGACGCAGAGATCTGTGGTCAGAGATCAGAGATCAGGCGCCGGTTGCCCGGAATTTATAAAAGTTTTATGCCTCTCCTACTCGCTGCTTACGCCTGCTGAATTCTGATGAAGTCAGATGTTTTTCGGCGTGCGGCGCACCGCCAATCGAGCGATCCGCGCGCCAGAGAACACGAAAGAAGGCCTCCGATGAATAGCGTCATTCACGATCTATCCCTGTTCGCCGTCTTCGCAATCGCCGAGGCTTTCATGGTCTGGTTCCTATGGAATTTCTGGAAGGCGGGTCGCCGGCCGTAGCCAGATTCCTCGCGTTCTACTTCTTGGCGTCCGGGGCTGCGGCGGGCGTCTCAGGCTCGTCGCCGGCATCCTCCACCAGCACCGCCGAGCCGGGAATGACATCGAAGCTGGCCGCTTCTTTCCCTGTAGGGTGGAAGGTGACGCGCAACGGCTCCCTCTGCCACTCGAGCTGCCCGCAGACCGGGTCAAGGTGGTTTTCCGCATCGAACGCCGACAACTTCTTGGCCAGCACCGCCTTGCGCGCCGCCACCTGCGCCACCACCGCATAGAGGCTTTTGCCGCTGGCCGTCAATCCACAATACGCGCCGTAGTCGCGAAACCAGACCACCTGGCTGACGCCGGGATCGTAGTCGGGCAGCTTGAGCGCGATAATGTGGCCTGTCACGCGGTCCACCAGCAGCCACGGCCCGCGCTGCCAAACCCAGCTGCTCGCCGTCCGGGCAGTGCTGGCCACACGAGCAGGCTTGGCCGCACTCTTCTCCGGGAGCTTCTCACTCGGGGCTGGTTTGTTGCCAGTTCCAGCATTGACGCCAGAGGCCGGCTTATCGCCGGGTGCGGAGCCCTCGCTGGGCAAAGAATCGTTCAGTTTGATCACCCGCCGCACCACAAAGCTGCGGTCGGTCACATCGTGAGCCTCGCCGGTCGTCCACTCCTTCACCACGCCATCCACGATCAGCGCGCGAACCTTCAGCTCCGTCTCCCCCTGAGCCGCGCCAGCCGGGTCGCCAACTTTGGTGTACGGAACCTTCCTAGCCGCGCCCAGCACGACCGTATGCATCTTGCGCGGAGCGGCATGAGAAGCCGATGCTACGAAGAAAACCAATAAAAACACAACCCAATACTTTGCGCCTTTGTTCATGTTGTCTGCTCCAATCGTTGGGTGCCCCATCCTTGCGATCTTTGCGAAGGGTGGGAGACCACAAAACTCATGCGAGCGAGTAGCGAGCAGCTGCTGCATACAATGCCTCCACCGCCCGCGCAACGCGAAACGCCGTCCCCTCGTTCAGATGCGCGGCGAGCACCTGCATCCCTACGGGCAGGCCGGCCTTGGTCGCGCCGCACGGCACCGTCACGCCGCAGATGCCTGCCAGGCTCGCCGTCACGGTATAAATGTCGGCAAGATACATGGCCAGCGGGTCGCCGGTCTTTTCGCCCAGCTTGAATGCCGCCGTCGGCGCGGTCGGCGTCACAATCGCGTCCACATCGTTGAACGCGCGCAAGTACTCCTCGGCCAGAATGCGCCGCACCTGTTGCGCCTTCAGGTAATACGCATCGTAGTAGCCCGCGCTCAGCGCATAGGTTCCCAGCAGAATCCGCCGCTTCACCTCGGCGCCGAAGCCCTCGTCGCGAGTATGCCGGTACATATCCGCCAGAGTCGCCGAATCCAGCGAGCGCGGCCCGTAGCGCACGCCGTCAAAGCGCGCCAGATTCGCGCTGGCCTCGGCCGTTGCGATCAGATAATACGCTGGCACGGCGTAACGCGTATTGGGCAGCGAGACCGGCTTCACGGTGCAGCCGGCTTTCTCAAGCACACGAATGCCCGCCTCGATGCAGCCGCGCACTTCAGGGTCGAGTCCTTCGGCAAAGTACTCGGCCGGAACACCGATGCGCAGGCCCTCGGCAGATTTATCGCTCTCGGCGGCAAAGTCGGGCACCGGAGCCGTGGAGCTGGTGGCATCGAGCGGATCGTGGCCGGCGATGACAGAGAGCAGTGTTGCCGCGTCGCGGACGTTGGCGGCGAAGGGTCCAACGCGATCCAGCGAAGAAGCGTAGGCGATCAGGCCGTAGCGCGAGACGCGGCCATAAGTGGGCAGCACGCCCACCACGCCGCAAAAGCTGGCCGGCTGACGAATCGAGCCGCCTGTATCGGAGCCGAGCGTGGCCACGGCCAGGTTTGCCGCGACCGCCGCCGCCGAGCCCCCGCTCGACCCGCCCGGAACCCGCTCTGTGTCCACTGGATTTCTTACCGGGCCATAAGCGGAGTTTTCATTCGAGGAGCCCATCGCGAATTCGTCGCAGTTCAGCTTGCCCAGCAGCACCGCGCCGGCTGCTTCCAGGCGCGAGACCGCCGTGGCGTCGTAGGGCGGATGATAGCCCTCTAAAATCTTCGACCCTGCCGTCGCCGCAGCGCCCCGCATCACCAGCACGTCCTTGATGCCCACCGGAATGCCGGCTAAAACGCCAAGAGGCTCGCCCTTGGCGGCAGCGGCATCGACCTTGGCGGCCTGGATCAGCGCGCGCTCCTTGGTCAGGCTCAGGTAGACATTCAGGCGCGGATTCTTCTGCGCGATGCGGTCATAGTAACTGGCGGCAAGGTCGACCGCCTTGGTGGTGCCCGCGGAAATTCCGGCGCGCAGATCGGCCAGAGTTTTTGGATGTTCTACAAGATTTTCGACTGGTTTGGCTTCGCTGGACAAGTGTTTCTTCCTCGTTTCCTGGCCTGTTTTCAGCCCTATTACAGCCTGTTTCTTTATGCCGGTAACTCCACAAATTCCGGGTGCCCCAGTCCGGACTTTCGGACCTGGCAAACAATAACTTTGGGTGCCCCACCCTCGCCGCGTTTTTGCTGCTAGGGTGGGAAACCAGGAACCCTAATCGGTCTTCTCCCAACCATCCACCCATGCCCGCGCCTTTTTTCTGGCGCGGACAAGCCGAAGGCGCTTGGCCCCACCGCAGGTGGCTATCGCTCAATCACCTTGGGCACCTTGAAGAAAACGCCATCGGACTCCGGCGCCTGCGACAAAACCACGGCTCTATCCAGTGAGGGCCGCGCAACATCGTCACGCAGAACGCTCGCGCCCGCCGCATCCTTCAGTTCGCTGACCTGGGCCAGCGGCTCTACGCCGGTGGTGTCCAACTCGTTCAACTCGGCCACATAATCCAGAATGGCGTTCAAATCGTCAAGCATGCGCGGAGTCTCCTCCGGCCTGAGTTCGAGGTGAGCCAATTCGGCCACTCGCTGCACTTCTTCCACGGTCACTTTGGCGGTCATTCTCGGCAATCCCCAATCGCGGCCTTCCGAATGAAGGTCTGAAAAATAAAGTATAGCCGCGACGGGTTCAGTCCACGATGAGCGTAACTGTGATCTGGTGCTGGATTCCGTTCGAGGTCGCGGTGACGGGGATCGAGTATGTTCCTGCGCCGGTGATGCCGGACCCGCCGCCCCCGCCTTGCCCGCCCAAAATAACGCCCGACGAGTTGCAACTGGAGACGCCGCCCGCCACGATGGCCAGCACCGCAACCAGCAGCAACGCCCTGCGCCGCCACGTCAGTGCGAACGGCGCGAGCACGAGGACGCAGGCCAGCGGAAGAACAGGCCATGCGGAGTGAGGCCCAGTGCGGGCCGAGGTGCTCGATAGCCCGGTCGCGATCTCCACTACTTCATAGCCGCTGTTGTTCGCCGTCACGCCGACGCTCGATGGATTGAAGCTACACGACGAGTACGCGGGCAGTGTGCCGCACTGGAAGGTGAAGACGCCTTGCGAGCCGTCGAGCGGCGTGATCGACAGCTTGTAATCGGCGGTCTGGCCGTTGGCGATGGTCTGGCTGGACGCGCCGGAAGTTGCCAGAGCAAAGTCAAAGCCCACGCCCGAAAGCGCCAAGAACGATCCAGTCGGCAGAGAACTGCTGGTCACCGTCAGGTTGCCGCTCTGCGCTCCTGGAGTCACGGGCGCAAATTCAACAACCGCCGTGCAACTGCTCGCGGCGGCCAGCGTCGAAATGCAGGTCGTACTGACCAGCTTGAAGCTGCCGGAGACCGCCAGTGCGAAGCTGCCAAGGCTGTTCACGTTGTCGGGGTTGGTGATGGTCACGCTGCTCGGGCTGCTAAGCTGATTCAACCCCGTCTGCATGAATGCCACCACGCTGGGCTGGAACTGCACCGATCCCGGCGTGCCGCCCGTTCCGCTGAGCGGAACACTCGCCGAGAATGTCGGCGAGGAAGAGGCAATGGCCAGCGTGCCGGTGTACGGCCCGTTGAGCGAGGGCGAGAAGATCACTCCGGTCGAGCAGCTCGAGTTGGCGGCCAGAGTGGCCGCGCAGGTATTCTGCACCAAACTGAAGGGAGGCGTGGCCGTGAGCGTGAGTCCGTTGGCCGCAGAGCCGCCGGTGTTGTTGATGGTCACCGTTAGAGCGGGGCTGGACTGCCCCGGCGCGACGATCGGGAAGACCAGTTGCGACGGATTGACATTGAGTCCAACAGCGGTCACGCCCACGCCGGAAAGCGCCACTGTCGCCGGCGTGACGCCCAAGGTGGAAGACGTGACCGCCAGCGTGGCCGTTGCGCCGCCCGCCGCAGCCGGTGTGAAGATCACCTGTGCCGTGCAATTGCTGCCGTTGGCGAGAGTGACGCCGCAAGTAGTGGTCGAGACGGAGAAACTGGTCGCCGAGAGTCCGCTGATCTGAAAGCCGACATTGGCCAGTGGCGCACCGCCGGTGTTCGACACCGTGATTCCCTGCGCCGAACTGGCCACGCCCACCGTCTGATTGGAAAAACTCAGGCTCGCCGGGCTGACGCCCAAAACCGGCGGACTAACGCCCGTGCCGCTGAGAGAAACCGGTTGTGTGCGCAGAACATCGCTGACGGTGAGCGTTCCGGTTTGACTGCTCGCCAGGCTGGGAGCGTAGATCACGCTGATCGCGCAACTGGACTGCGCTGCCAGGCTGGGGCCGCAGGAGCTGGTCTCCTCAAAGGCTCCGCTCACCGATACGGCAATCGCGGTCAGCGGCACGCCGCCGCTATTGGTCAGCGTCACGGTCTGCGCCGCCGAAAGCTCCCCGACGACCGTGTCAGCAAAGGTCAGCGTGGCGGATGAGAGTGTATCGGTAGCCGGACCTGTGCCGGTCCCGCCCGCTCCCAGCAGCGGAATCATCCAGATGCCGCGACCGTATGTGGCGGCGACGAGATTCTGCACCGACGCGGAGACGGGCGCGGCGCTCAGTTCCACCACCGGCGCATTCGGCAACCCGCTGCCAAGTGCCGTCCAGCAATCATTGCCGGGGGTTGAACAGCTCGAAATCTGCCGCGTCGAATAAACTCCGGCATCGGTGGAGACATAAACCGTGTTGGCGTCCTGCGGGTCAACCACCAGGCTGTTGGCCGGGGCAGAGGGCAAACTCGAAGTCAAGTCACTCCATTGAACTCCGCCGTTGGTCGAGCCGTAGACCGATTGCACGTCTTCGGAAATGGTGGGAATCCCCGCGACGGTGGCATAGACGGTCTTTCCTGTCGGATCGTGGGAGTCGATGAAGACGCTCGATATATCCAGCCCGTAATAGTTCATCGTGTGAACGTCGTTGGCCACCGGGTTCACTTCCGTCAGGTCGACCGGCGCGGACCAATGGCTGGTGGCGGAGTTATAGGTCATGCTGAGAATGTGGCCGGGCAGCGTCGCGCCTCCATTCCCCAAGCCGCGCATTCCCACATAGACCACCTCGCCGCCCGAGGGCAGCGCCGTCGAAGCGGGCAGAGCCATCGCCGCCATCGAACGAATCAGCGCGTTGGCGGAGCAATCATTGTCGCCCGTGATGCCATCGAGAATGCCGCTGATTGCATTGCCCGCGCTCCAGCCCACGCCGCTTGCCGGCCCGCGCCACACCCGGCAAGAGGCGATCAGCAGCTTGGTGTGATCCAGCGGGTCCACTAGAAAGGCCGCCGGCGCGTAAGGCGGCTCTTCGGCCATCGACAGCCCGTCCCGAACCACATCTGCATTCGAGGTCGTATACGAACTCGGATCAGTCGAGTAGTCGAGCACCGCATTGAATACCCCCGGCGTGCTCCCCGTCGGCGGCGCGCCCAGATAGATCGAGACGCCCGCCGCATTGTTCGCGTACCAGTTGTTGCTATTGACGGGATCGATCGCGACCGGCCCGCCCTCGCCGCTGAGTATCTCCGGCCAGTCCGCCGTGGCGCTGGCGTTGTTGACTCCGGCAATGCCATTTGCTCCCAGGCCGGCCATCATCGTGTAAGGCGTCGAACCCACCTGCGAGATGCTCTCGACCTCCGCCAGCGAACCCAGGCTCCCATTCAAATTTTGGAAATGCGAGGCATCGCTCGACGAGCACACCGCGCCTGTCTCGCCAATCGCGTCGGTCGAGCGCCACAGCCCGCTGTCGTTGCCGATAAATATCTCCAGCGGATTGCTCGGGTTCCAGGCCAGCGTATGTTGATATTCGCCCACTTCGGCGCTCATGCAGTCGGTCGAATTGGTGGTATTGCGCCACACGCAGCCCTGCGAGTAAGGGCAATCCGTCTCCCACAAATCGTTGTCCCCGGCTAGCAGCAGAGTCTCCTGTCCCGAGGGAATTGCGGCCAGTGTCAGGTTGTAGTCGCCGTTTCTGATCGTCCCTGGGTTCTCAACATCATCCAGCGCCGCCGTATTCCATTGCTGGGCAAAGGTGACCGTCGAGCTGACGCAGGCGTTGTTGCTCACCGTGCAAACGTCCTGCCAGATTCCCTGATCCTGATTGAATTCGTCCACCGTCCAGGCAAAGGTGTCGCCGGTCTGCGGATTCACCGCCAGAGTGCCGCGAAAGATGGGGCAGCCTTGCGAACCGGTGCTGGAGGCGTTGGTCGGGCACCATGCGCTGCTCAGGCTCGGCGTCGTACTCGACGAACTCGCGCCCGGCTGATTGGCCATGCGCGTAAATGTGATGCCGTCCGAGGATTGATAGTAGCCGTGGTAGCGCACCGCCGCCAAAAAGAGCTTCCGCACCGGGTTCCAAACCACCGAGGTAGCCGCATTTCCATCGGGATACACAAAAACACCGCCGGGAACCTGCACGTCTCCACCAGCGCCGTCCGTGATGCGAGCCAGCGCCCAGGTGGCCCCGCCGTCCATCGAGTAGTAGAGTCCCTCATAGCTCGCGCCGGGCAAGACCGCATTCACTAGCGTGCCTTCATAGGACTGCGAGACCGCGGCCACCACCAGTTGCTGGTTGACCGTGCTCCAGGCAAAGCCGGCAAAACCCTCGCCGGCAAAGCTGTAAATGCCGCCCGATGCGCCGGGAATCAGGCTCCATGTGCTCCCGCCGTTGGTCGAGCGCAGAATACCCGCGCCGTAATAAGAATCCAGAGCATCGTTCGGGTCGCCGGTGCCGGCCAGAATCACTCCTGTTCCGCCCGGCTGCACCGTCAGAGCGCCAATGCTGATCGAGGAATCCTGTGCGTTGCTCATCGCCGGCAACTCGTCGGTGAGCGGAAGAAAGCTGATGTTCGACGAGCTGGAGGTGTCCGCATTCTGCGACTTCCAGACCCCGCCGCCGGTGGTGCCCACATAAAGCGTGTTGCCGGTTGTGTCCGACGGGTCCAGAGCCAGCGAGGAGATGCGCCCAGTCACCAGCCCATAGCTCTGCGAGGTGACGGCCACTGGACCCAGTGGCTGCCAGGTTGCCGTCCCCGTCGTCTGGTTTTCCGAGATGGTCTGGCTCTCCAAGACAAGTTGGCTCTGCGCCGTAGCCGCGTTTGCGCGCCGACTGGAGCGAAGGCCAATTGCCCTCCCCGAAGTCCATCCCCGCTGCGCCAAAAATCGCTCCGCCTGAACGACTCGCGGTGGCTGATTGGCCCGTCGCCCCTGGGCATTTGCGCGTTCGATCGCGGTTGCCTCTTGTGCATTCACGGCGGTCTTAGGGGTCCGTTGTGCCGGAAGAAGAGCAACTACCATCGCAGCTAACACCAACACTGTCAGCCATTTGCCGGTTCCCAAGCTTCTGCCGGAAATAGCAGCGCCGCAACCGCCGCTCGGGCGCGCCAATGCACACTTCCCCGCCCTGCCGCCAGGGAAAGCTTCACCGTATAGCCGCTGAAATGCCCAAATGCTCACACGTGTCCTGATTAGGATTTCTGCTTCCCCTCTCTCTCATCGGCATCCTCTGAAGGGGACTTGATCGAAACCCAATAGATTCAATCGTGCGAAACACGCAGCATTCGGGAATGAAATTGGTTTGAATTATAGACCAGATACGGGACTGTTGGCTTGGCGGATGGGCGCAACGCGTTTTTTTACGTATTCAACAGAAATCGAAAGCAAAGCTGAGCGGTAAGCCAGGAGAATTCTTCGGAGATGTATTAGAGACCTCGCGCTGGATTCGTCTACGCCGTATGGTAAACTTCGCCCGTATGCTCAGTTTCGAAGATGATCGCTGGTTGCAATTGGCCGGAGGATACAAACTCCCATTCGATCCACGCCTACTTCTATCGAGGCTTGAAATAGAACACGACCCCGTGCCAGTCTGGCATGAACTCTGGGATGAACTTCATCACCAAGGAGATGTGGGCGAGGCTTCCTACGCAGCAGTACCACACCTTGTGAGGATTTATCGGAAGCGCGGAATCGTAGACTGGAACACTTACGCAATTGTCGCTATCATCGAATTGGCGCGCAATGAGGGTAAGAATCCCGATGTGCCGAAGTGGTTGGAACAGGATTACTTTCGCGCGATACGAGAACTGGCTGAGATCGGTGCCGCAGAGGTTTTGCGAATCAACGACCCGGAAGCAGTCCGAGCTATGCTCAGCATCGTGGCCATTGACAGGGGGCTTCTGACCCACGGAAAGTTTCTCGTGAAATATTCCGAGAACGAGTTATTGGACATTGAGTCTCGCCTATAAAACTGGCCGGGGGCCCCAGGTCCCGATTTTGGGACCTGGGAATCCAAGAACTCCACTGGCGCGCAAGCGCCGTTTGGCCCCACCGCAGGTGGTTGCAGATAATTACCATCCCTCGGCGCACAATCAAAGCATGAACCGCAACCAAAGTCGCGGGCTTTCCCTAGTCCCTGGTCCCTTGGTCCCTAGTCCCTCAGTCCCTAGTCCTGTGCAGCCGGGCACATCCCTGACATTTCAGACCGGGGACATCCCTGACACTTTTTCGTTTTCTGCCGCGGAATTGCGGTTT
>Ga0181520_10000269_pt1 | contig 115032 bp, 113 predicted proteins | sample PEATcosm2014_Bin_29_FD_132451 | JGI IMG/M metagenome (GOLD analysis project Ga0181520, IMG submission 132451) | Peatland microbial communities from MTU Mesocosm Facility, Houghton, MI, USA - PEATcosm2014_Bin02_30_metaG | ecosystem: Environmental > Terrestrial > Soil > Wetlands > Peat | place... | reverse complement strand
TTGGCGTTGGAGAGCTTGCTCACGATGTACAGCTGCTCGCGGGGGATGTCGGAGGCGGCGATCGCTTTGCCAACGCCCCGCTCGGTGCCGTACGCCTGGGCCGTGTCGATGTGACGATAGCCGACTTGGAAGGCGAGGTCGACGATCTCGGCGGTCAGCTCGATGTTCGAGGGCGTCGACTGTCGGTCGGGTTGCACCCGGAGCGTGCCGAAACCGAGCTGGGGGATGGTCCTGCCGTTGTTGAGCATGATCTCTGGAATCAAACGGTGGTCAGCTCGCATTTCTCTCTCCTTCGATCTAGGGGCAGCATACCGATACGAAGTGACCCGTTGGTGGGTCGGCCGGGAGCGACCTCAGGAGGTACCACCGCTACCGCGGCAGCCGCGGTCCGATCGCTGCGTTTGGTGCTGCCGTTCACGGTAGATGCAACCAACCGCTGCCGTGCCGTCGGAAAGCCAAGTCACGTGCTCTTGAGGCTCTGCAGCGCCGATCCGAATTTAGCCCCTGAGCACATTCCTTCCAAGCTGGATGTCGCGGGTTCGAGCCCCGTCTCCCACTCCACCTCGGATCGTCGGCTCTGCGACGCGGCGTAGAACTCGGGGTCTTCGGTGGTTTTCACGCGCCCGCGGACGCTCAGGCCAGCAGGCTCGCCCTGATATCCGTCATTCGCCTGTAAAGGCGTAGGGGATGGTCAGGTATTGCGATGAAACCATGATGCGCGTAGAAGCCCGCGGCGTGGCCGTCGATCGCGTCGACAACGACCAGCCGCGCCGCCGCGGCTTCGCCTGCTGCGACAGCCTTGCGAAGGGCTTCAGTGAGAAGTAGTGACCCCAGTCCCCGTCCCTGGGCGCGCCTGTCGACAGCCAGCCGGGCGAGCAGGACCATGCCGATCGCATAGGCAGGGAGGCCACGAACAAGCTTGGATGGTGCGTCCGCTCGAAGAACCGAGCCCATGGTCAAGCTGAAGTACCCATCCAGGTGAGCACCGCGAACCAGCAGGAATGTCCGGGCGGAGTCCATTTGCTGCGCGGCGAGGGCGTGACGGACAAGCCACGAGTCCAATTCCGGTTGGCCGGACTCGAACTGGGTGAGGACGTGGTGGACGTCGAGGCGCTCGAGCCGCGGTCCAGGGTCGCTCACGCCCCGGGCAGCTGGGGATTGGCCTTGAACAGTTCAACCAGCTCAGCCACGGGCATCGCGGGCTCGTCCAGCTCAGCGAGGAAGCGATCGAAGGCCTCATTGGAGAGGACCACGTCGTGGTGTTGCTTGATGACGCGCTCGGCCTTCGCCGTGACCGTTTGTAGGACGAAGGTGGTTACCGTGCTGGCCTCAAGGTCGGCGGCCTGGCGAATCAGCGCCTCCTGCTCGGGCGTGATGCGTACCTCAAGGCGGTGGCGCCGGGGAGGGGCCAAGGCTCGATCGCTCATGGAGGTGAGTATACCCTGTCCGGACGTTGTCCGGACGGAGGAGGCGCTGACCACCCCAGGGTGAGCGATCACGTGGGGGCGCGACCGCTCTCCCGGCTAGCCAGGATCGCTGCCTCCGCCGTGGCGGACACGTCGGGCTGGGTCTCCCTGATCGTCTGAAGCACTTCGATGAAACGGGCGTCGCCCCAGGCCTCGGCGGCCTGGATGCAGCCGGTTCCGGTCAACCCCGATTGGAGGTACTCCATGAGGGGCTGGAAGGCGACCTCATCGCGTCGCTTTGCCAGTCCGCAGACGGCCTCCTCGCGGGTCTCGTCGTGTGGATCGTCGAGGCGCCCTCGGAGCGCCGCGCGGACGGCGGGGCTGTCGGCGCTCATTTGCGTGCCGAGCCCGAAGGTGGCCCAGTTGCAAACCTCATCGTCAGGGTCCCCCATCAGCTCCAGATAGGCGGCGACCACCTCGGGGTCGGCGTCGTTCCCCTCCTCATTCTTGTTGGCCACCGCGTACAACCCCGTCGCCACGGCGCATCGGACCTCCGCCGCAGCATGGCGAGCCAGCATCAACAGCGTCTGCCTGCCCCCTGGCGACCCCCGATGCCCGAGGGCAAAGGCGACGCTTCCCAGAACGGTCGGATCGCTCTCAGTCCGTGCGGCGCTGACGAGCGCATCGACGGACTCGTCGACGAAGGTCCCCCCCTGGCGGGAACCTAGCTGCCCAACGACGTCAGCACCCACGATCCGAATGATCGGATCACTGGCTTCAAGAGCACTCTTGGCGGCGTCGAAGGCCTCTGAAGTGCCCCGGTACCGCAGCTCCTCGTAGGCGTACCAGGCTGGTCGTGGCCAATCGGCGCGGGAGCCGAGGGTCCGCTCCTGCTCGATGGCGAGAGCCATGAGGTCGGGGATGGAGAGCGACTGGAGAGCCCCACGATCAGGGTCGGTCCGCACGGTCGCATTGTCAGGCATCTGACCCCGCGTGGTTGAGCGCCAGGCGAAGGGTTCGGACGGTCTATCTTCAACCTTCGCTGACTTGGATGCAGCAGACGGAATTACGCGCTCAAACCGCGCCCCAGCGCGAATCTGAATTCAACTCTGAGCACATTCCTTCCAAGCTGGATGTCGCGGGTTCGAGTCCCGTCTCCCCTCCAGCGCCTCGATTTTCGAGTTGCATTGGAGCGTGTGCAGGCGGTCTTCGAGAGCCTGCGAGGGTCGTCGAGAAGCCGGAATCTGCCCAGCCCAGAGCATGGATTTGAGCATCATTAGATGCTATGATTGATGCCTAAAGAGGAGATGTGAAATGCGAACCACCCTTGCCCTTGACGACGGCCTTGTGATCGAGGCTCAGCGTCTGACCGGCGCCACCGAGAAGACCGCCTTGGTGCGCGAGGCGCTTCACGCCCTCATCGAGCGCGAGAGCGCGCGCCGACTAGCCCGGCTGGGCGGGAGCGAGCCGAAGTTGACCGAGATCCCTCGGCGCCGGTCCGCGTCCCGGTGATCCTGGTCGACACCTCGGTCTGGGTCGACCACCTTCGCTCCGGCAACGCGGCACTCGGCAGGCTTCTTGAGAGCGGAGCCGTCCTCGGCCATCCGTGGGTCACTGGGGATCTCTGCTTGGGCAACCTCGGTCGTCGCAGCGAGGTGATCCGCCTTCTGCAGGGGCTTCCCCAGGCCCCTGTGGCCTCCGACGAGGAGGTCCTGGGCTTCATCGATCGGGAGCGTCTCGCAGGAGCCGGCATCGGCTACGTCGACGCCCAGCTGATCGCGGCTACCCGGCTGACCCCCGACGCGCGTCTCTGGACGGGTGAGAGGCGTCTGGCGGCGGTCGCGACACGTGTGGGCGTCGGCTTCAAGCCAGGCGCCCCCCGTTAGCACGGTCCTGCCTCCAGAGCACGCGCGCATCCCCGCGCATCCGGTCAGCGGGGCGATCGAGGCACCTCATAGGACAGGTGGGTCACGCCGTTTCCTTCGACGACCTCGGGGTCGTCCAGCTCGATGGGAGCGGCGGTGAGGTGGTCGAAGAGGCGGATCCCCTGGCCGAGCAGGACGGGGACCACCTTCACCTGGATCCGGTCGACCAGGCCGAGGTTGAGACACTGCTGGATGATCGACGGGCTGCCCAGGGCGACATCCCGTCGCCCGGCGATCTGCTGAGCGCGCTCCATCGCCCCTTCCACCCCCTGGGTCGCAAAGTCGACCGATGAGCCCTCGCGGGGCCACCCCTCCGGCAGGCGGTGGGTGACCACGAGGACCGGGGCGCCGGTGGGGTGGGCGCCGCCCCAACCGTTGGCGACGTCGAACGTCCGGCGTCCATACACGATGACACCCAGCCCGAGCCCGCCGGAACCCGCCTTGGTCGCCGCGTCGGGCGGGGTTGGCTGAGGTCTGCCATACCAGGAGAACACGTGCCCCATCTCGTCGTGCGGGCCGGCCACGAAGCCGTCTAGCGACACCGACATGTCGGCAACCACTCTGCCCATCGGGATCCCTCCTTTCTCGTCGCCGCTCGGGGGCCAAGCCCTCTGGTTCAGCCCGCGAGCAGTCGCTCCAGCTTGTCGAGCTGCTCGGACCAGCCCTGCTCGGCACCGCCCATCGCCTCGGCGGGAGGCATCGGCTCGAAGTACGACTGCCGCACGGTGAGCGCGGTGCCCCCCTCGCGAGCCTCGAAGGTCACCTCGATGAGGGTGGCGAAGAGCTCGCCGTGCTCGTCGTTGACGGCCCTTCCACTCATGACCAGGCGGTGCGGACGGTCGATCTCGTAGTACTCACCCTGCATGGAGTGGGAGAACTGGGCCTCGGTGGGGATGGAGTCCGGCCACTCCATCGCGAGCCGGTACGTCCCGCCGACGCGAAGGTCGACCTCGGCTGCGGGGCAGGTGAAGCCATTGGGCCACCACCATCGCCGGAGCTGATCCGGGTCGGTGAAGGCGTCGAAGACCCGCTCCGCGGAGGCCCTGATGGTTCGCTCCAGGACCAGCTGCCTGGTTGGGGTTGCGGATCGCAGATCCACGGCGCTGTGGGTCTCAGGCATCGGGACTCTCCCTTGCGGTGGTTGCCTCTGATTCGGCGACGAGGTGGGCCTCGAGACGGTCGAGGCGGTCGGACCATTCGGCATGGGCGCGGCGGAGCCAGTCGTCAACCGGGAGAAGACCCTCGAGATGAAGCCTCGCCGGGCGGCGGTGGCCGTCGCGGGCCCGATCGATGAGGCGGGCCCGCTCCAGCACCTTGAGATGTTTGGTGATGGCGGGCTGCGTGAGCGGGGAGGCTTCTGCAAGCTCGAGGACGCCGGCCTCGCCGGCCCCGAGGCGCTCGAGGATCGCCCGGCGGGTGGGGTCGGCCAGGGCGGCGAAGGCGCGGCTCAAGGGGTCGTCGGTGGTCATAACCGCAAGGTTATATAACTGGAAGGTCAATGTCAACCCGTGGCCAGGGGTTGGTTCTCGCTACCCTTTGACGGTGGATCCTCGTGGCGGTGTCCTCGTCCGTCCCGCCGGCCAGGGAGATCTCGATGCTCTCGGCCAGCTGCTGTGCGACTTCAACCGGGAGTTCGGCGAGGCCTCCCCCGCACCGGCCGTCCTGGCCACCCGGCTTGAGCAGCTCCTCGCCCACGGCGACACCGCCGTCCTAGTCGCCGGCGATGGCCCCGAGGGCCTGGCGATCCTCCGCTTCCGACCCGCCTTGTGGACCAGCGGGCTGGAGTGCTACCTGGCCGAGCTGTACGTCATCCCGGCGCGGCGCGGCCAGGGACTGGGGCGGGCTCTCATGGAGGCCGCGTTGCGAGAGGCGAAGGAGCGCGGCGCCGACACCATGGACATCGGAGTCGACGAGCCCGATCTCGCCGCCCGCCACCTGTACCAGAGCCTCGGCTTCACCAACCGGGTCGGTGGTGGCGACGGGCCCCTCGTCTACGTCTACGAACGCGACCTTTGAACCCGGCGGGCAACGCGGTTCTCACAGGGGCACCCGGTGTCCGAGGACGAGGAAGCCACGCTGGATCTGCTGAACCCGCCCGAGGTGGCCGGGTGGGTGTCGCACGGCGGGAGATCCCCGTTCGCGGTCCCGGCCTGACTGAACCAAACAGCGATTCCACTCATTGCGTCGATCCGTCGTGCTTGAGGGACCGAACCCCGCGGCGCCGATGTGCTCAGCGGGGGAGACCACCAGCAGGCTGCACTCCGGCGAAGATTCCCGCCCTATGTCACGCTCGTCGCGAGCAGGCCACCCCATTCGACGAGGGTGAAGCCGCGACGGACGGTTCCGTGCAGGGGCTCAGCCGGAACCGACACGTCGGTGGCGTCTCCGCGCATGACCACGAAGATGCGGAGCGTGGTCGTCGGTGGCGGCGTGACGGTGAGAGGGAGGAGCTGGTCGAGGGTTGGGGTGGTCAGCCACGAGATCTCGACGTACGGTGCCTCGGGGATGCGCGGGACCCAGAAGGCGAGGAAGGCACTGGCCTCGGTCGCGTTCAGCCCGAGCGTCCGCGATTGAGACGTCAGGACGGCCGCGGCGTCGCCGCGGGGCACCACGGTTCCCTCGGTGATGGCGGGGAAGGCGTTCAGCGCGTAACCCTCCCAGTACAGCGAACCGTATGTCGCGCCGCCCTCCTCGAGCCGACCGGAGGGGGAGGCCTGGACCGTCCAACCCCCGTCGTAGGCGGGATCCGACGTGACCACGTCGGCGTCCACCGTGAGGTGGACCGTCTCGGTGTGGGTCGGGTAGAGGTACTCCACGGGCTTGCCGCAGCCTCCGCTCATCGGGTACTGGGTTGTGAACAGTGCCACCATGGTCCCCCGCGAATCCCTGTAGAAGAGGACGGGGTCGCTGGCGAGGTAGGTGGTGTAGGCGACGAGCGGCGTCGGATTGAGAGCGGAGTAGATCGTGTACAGCGCCGACGCAAAGGGATCCGTGCCGTCGGAGAGGGCCGCGGTGGAGAACACGGTGCCGTCGCTCGTCGTCGCGACGGGGGTGAAGGTGTAGGAGGAGGGATCCGGGAGTGCCATCTCGTTGCCGTCCACGACCGAGCAACCCGCCCCGGCGTCCGTGTATGCGTAGCTGCTCTTCGCCCCCGTCGCCGTGAAGGTGAGGTCGCCGCTGGCCACGCTGTAGATGGCCGGGGCTGGAAGGAAGCTCTGCGGGATGAAGTCGTACCCCGCGAGGACGAAGCCCGTCTCCATGAGGCCGGCGGGTGCCGCCCCGGAGCTCGCCGTTGCCCGGGTGTACAGATCCCCATAGGGAGTCGATGCCAGGAAGGCGGTGTCGGTCCCGTATGCGGTGCCGACGGCCAGTGTGCTCGCCGCCGAGACATCGTAGGGGGAGAGGTTGGACTCATCACTGACATTCGTGTAGGTGACGCCTCCGGCACTCAGGGTGGCGGGATCCAGCTCGGAGTATGTCGTCGTCGAGTCGATGCTCGTGTCCGGACCCACGCCGTCGCTGAACCACACCTGGCCGGCCTGGTCGAAGATGCCGGACGAGTAGGCCTCGAGGAGCGTGTAGTGCGTGCCGGAGTCGAGGAAGAGGAAGTCCTCCACCCCCGCCCCTTGGGAGAGACCGAGGTCGATGTCGTCGCCGTCCGCAAGGCGGCCGACCTGGTAGAAGGTGAAGAGGCCGCAGGGCATGTCATCCGAGGGGAAGATGGGAATCGAGGAGCTGATGGGCGCCGGGGCCGTGAACCAGGTCCGCGTGTCGACGGTGACGTTGACGGTGGGTGTCTGGGTGGGCGCGGACGGTGCGGCACAGGGTGCCGCAGAGGTGGAGGCCGACGCCGCGGGCGATACGGTGGCGGAGGCGGCGGCGATGACGGTGGGGGTGGCGGCGGCGGTGGCCGATCGGGTCCCCGGCGTTCCCGAGGAGTGCGCCGCGCCGCATGCGGCCAGCAGCAGGACGGCGGCGCAACCCGCCGCGAGAGCGGAGCGCGGCGGACGGCGCCGCAGCCCGGTGGTCGCCGGATCCCCCGGGCGGAGGAGGCCGCCGCTCGGGTCGGAGGCGGGCGCTGAGACGCTCAGGCGGACCGGGTGCCTTCCGGGACCGGCCTGCCCGCCGTGCTGATGGGTGTCGGCCGTCATGAGTCGCAGTCTCCAACAGGGGGCGAGCACTCCCAACGACGTGGTGAACGGGTGTCCCGGCCGGGGGTTACGGGATCGGTGAGCCCCTGGGTCGGGTGGCCGGCGGGCGGCCACCGGGCCGGCGCGCCGGCGCCATCCCGAGTCCACCTCCCTTGCCTTCCCGGCGGCGCATCTGCTACTATCAAAGTGATATCAGTTTTCAGGTGAGGAGCGGCCCGGTGAGCGACCAGCCTGCGGAGATCGAGCGGGTCTCCACAGGGCGCGCAGGCATCGGCCCGCGGGAGACGGGCGTCGACGTGCGGCCGGGCGACGGCCCCGGCACCGTCGGGCTCCAGGCCGAGGGGGCGGCCGCGCCGTGAACGGGCCGGTGCCGGGAACGGAGGCGGGCGGTGCCGCCCCCACGCGGACGGAACCCCACCGGCGGGCGGGCCGCACCAGCGCGACCCGCCGGGACGCCGGCGGGCACCCCGTGGTCGCCGTGGAGCATCTGGTCAAGCGGTACGGCGGCCACGCGGCCGTGGATGACGTGTCCTTCTCGATCCGGGAGGGAGAGATCTTCGGCATCATCGGCCCGAACGGTGCCGGGAAGACCACGACCGTCGAATGCATCTCCGGCCTTCGGGTTCCGGACTCCGGATCCATCGGCGTGTTCGGGCTCTCTCCGCAGAGCGACAGGCAACGGATCCGGGAGTTTCTCGGCGTCCAGCTCCAGGAGACCTCGCTGCCGCCACGCCTTCGGGTGGGCGAGGCCGTCGAGCTCTTCGCCTCCTTCTACTCCGATCCGCTGGACCCGCGCGAGGTGCTCGAGTCCCTCTCCATCGAGGACCTCGCTCGCAAGGCGTTCAAGAACCTGTCGGGTGGCCAGAAGCAGCGGGTGTCCATCGCGCTTGCGCTGGTGGGGAACCCCAGGATCGCCATCCTGGACGAGCTGACGACCGGACTCGATCCGGAGGCACGGCGGGGCACCTGGGCGCTGATCGAACGGATGAGAGGGCGTGGCGTCACAGTGATCCTGGTCACCCACTTCATGGACGAGGCCGAGACCCTCTGCGACCGCCTGGCGCTGATCAACCACGGAGGCCTCAGAGCCCTGGACACCCCCGAGGCGATCGCCGCCCAAGCGGGGGTGAACCGGGTGCGCTTCGTCCCCTCACGACCGGTCGGCGACGAGACGCTGTGCGCCGTCCAGGGTGTCGAGGTCGTGGAGCGCAAGGAGCGCTACGTGACGGTGACGGGGACGGGGGATCTGGCCGCATCGCTGATCGCCATGCTCGCGGCCAGGAGGATCACCGTGTCCGAGCTCGAGGCCAGACGGGGCAATCTCGACGATGCCTTCATCAAGCTGACCAGGGACACCGCGCCGGCAGCATCGGAGGAGGCCCGGGCATGACGCCGGGTCCGGGCGGAGTCGTCGGCCGCCGGTCGCGTGCTCAGCTCGCCGCGCTGCTCAAGGTGCAGGCGAAGCTCTCCCTCCGCGAGCCCTATGGTCTCGGCGTCGGCGTCGGCCTTCCCATCGTGCTGCTGGTCATCTTCGGCTTCATCAGCAAGAACGTCCCGGGGAACGTCGGCGGCAGCGGGCTGACGGTGATCGATCTCTACATCCCAACCATCATGGTGATCTCGTTCCTCGGCATCGCCATCTCCCTCCCCAACACACTGGTGAGGGACCGTGAGATCGGGTGGCTGAGACGCATCTCCACGACGCCGGTGCATCCGTCGCGGCTTCTCGGCGTGCAGCTGATCATCGACCTGGTGCTCGCCGCGGTTGCAATCGTCATCGCCCTCATCGGCGGCACGGCGATCTTCGGCGCGCCACTCACCGTCGGCATCCCGTTCTTCACCCTCTCCATCGCACTCGCGATCGCCGAGATCTTCTCGCTGGGCTTGATCGTCGCCGCCCTGGCTCCGACGCAGACCGCGGCCAGCGCCATGGGCGGGGTGCTCATGTTCGCCCTCATGTTCCTGTCCGGTCTGTGGGTTCAGCCGGTGCAGGTCCCCGGGCCGCTGCAGGTCGTCATGTGGTACTCCCCGAGCGGCGCCGCGGCACGGGCCATCCTCTACTCGGTGTTCAATCAGAGACCTCCGCTGGGGACGCTGCTCGCGCTGGCCGGATACGCGGTCGTCTTCGCGTTCGTCGCCGTTCGCTGCTTCCGCTGGGAGTAGGGGGGCGACGGGCGCCTCACCGCGGGCTGAAGGTGCTTCGCCCCGCCGGCCCCGCCCTGGTCAGCCGGTGACGTCCTGGCAGGTCCAGCTCTCGGTGCCGGTCTCGGAGCGTTGACCCGCATCCTGCCAGTTCGTGAACGTGAAGCTCCCGGACCCGTTGGTGTTGACGGTCAGCGACTGAGTGGCACCGGGGGTGGGCTGAAATGGTTCATTGCTGCTGCTCTGATCCACGATGACCGTCATGTCCTCCGGATCACTGAAGGTGAGGTTCGGGTAGCTCCCCGGTCCATGCCAGCCGGTGTCGGCCACCACGCCGATCTGGAAGACCTGGCCATCGATGGTGGTCTTGTTGTCCCCCTCCGGGATGTCGAACTGCGTGGGATTGGTCGTGCCCTGCGCGTACTGGGTGCAGCTCGAGCCGTTGGAGGCCGAGGTGGTGTAGGTGGCCGTCCCGCTGACCGCGCCGCTCACCGTGAGGGTCACGTGGAGCTGGGCAACCTGCAACTGGCCGGCCGAGCCGGCGTCCGAGTGCGGCGGGGTCGAGCCGCAAGCTCCGGCGAGCAGGCATACCAGGAGGGCAGGGATGGCCAGGGGGGCTCTCATGGCTGACGAAAGCCTACTACGCACGCGTTTTTCGGGGCCTCGGCGGGAACCGCTCTCCCCGGAGCGTGCCGGCGGGCTCCATGGCCGGAAGGTCGGAGTCGAACTGGTCTCGAGCTCGCAACCGCCGGCGTTGAGCGCGTCAAGTGAACCACATCAATCTGACGCGCTCTGGGGTGGGCGGCTCGACGATGCGCGCCGTTCAGGCGGGAACCGGTGGCGCCTCTCGGCTCGCGGCGTCGAGCAGCAGCTTCGCGGCGACCGTCGCCCCGTCGGTGCGGATGGTGCCGGCCACGGCGGTCGCGCGTTCGCGGGTCTCGGCGGTCAGGGCCGTGCGGAGCGCCGCCGACAGGGTCTCGACGGTCGGGGCCGGGCCGTCGTGTGCCGCGCCGATGCCCAGGTCGGCCACCCGGCCGGCCCAGTACGGCTGATCCGCCATCTGCGGCACCACCACCTGAGGCACGCCGGCCCGGGAGGCCGCCGTCGTCGTTCCGGCGCCGCCGTGGTGCACGACGGCGGCCATGCGCGGGAACAGCACCTGCTGGTTGACCTCGCCGACGGCGAAGCAGTCGTCCCGGTCGTCGATCGGGGCCGTGCCGGCCCAGCCGCGGGAGACGACCGCGCGGCGGCCCTGGGCGCGGATCGCCTCGGTCGCCACCCGGGCGATGTCGCTGGGTGTGCGCATGCTGCCGAAGCCCACGTACACGGGCGGGGTGCCCGAGTCCAGGAATGCCACCAGATCGGCCGGGAGGGGGCGTTCGTCCGGCAGGATCCACGCGCCCGTCTGGACGACGCCGGGGTCCGCCGGCTCCCGCCAGGGAGCCAGGGTCGGGTCTGCCGCCAGCCATGGGTGGTCGGTGAAGCCGTACCCGTACACGCTGTCCACCGCTGGCAGAGCGATGGCCAGCCGCTGGGTGTTGAGCGCCGCGGCGAACAGCGCGTTCGCGGATTGGGCGTTCAGATCCCACAGCAGCCGGTTGTCGGTCACCTGGGGTGGGAACGGACGCCCCGGAAACGCCAGCGGCGGGTGATGCGGCGAGGGCAGGAAGATCGGACAGTACGCCGCGTAGACGTAGCGGATGCCCAGTTTCTCGGACACCGACCGCGCTCCGGCCGCGGCCGGCAGCAGCCCGGTCGCCACCAGCGCGTCGCATCCCTCGGCCGCCGCGGGGAGCTTGTCGAACTGCGCGGCGATCAGCTCGGCCGCGATCCGGGGCACATCCTCCGCCGACGGCCTCGTCGCTCCGTGCAGAAGCGGGCGCACCGGCTGGCCGAGGGGCACCAGCGGCACGCCGAGCTCGACGAGCCGCTCCGCGCGGTCCGGCGGCGCGCACACCCGCACCTCGGCGCCGAGCTTCCGCAACGCCACCGCCAGCGCCACCACCGGCTCGACGTCTCCGCGCCCCCCATACGTCGACAGCAAGACGCGCATGTCGAAACTCCCATTGCCGAGGTTCTGGGCCAGGGCCACTGATTCTGCGGCACGGCCCCGGTCTCGCCGCAGGCCCCTCGATCGGAGGAGGAGGGGGGGCGGTGCCGCAGAGGCGGCTGATAAGCTCGCAGGCCGTGGACGCCGTCGAGGCCCTTCCGTCGTTCGATCTGGTGGGGAAGGTCGCGCTGGTCACCGGAGCCGCCCGGGGCCTGGGCCGGGCCATCGCCGTGGCCCTGGCACATGCCGGCGCCGACGTCGCCGTGGGTCTGCGATCGCTGGAGACGGCAGCCGAGGTCGTCTCGGACGTCGAGGCACAGGGACGGCGATGCCTTCCCCTGGCCATGGACGTGCTCGACCTCGACCAGGTGCACTCCGCGGTGCGGAAGGCGGCCGCCGAGATGGGGCGCCTCGACATCCTGGTCAACAACGCGGGCGTCGGACCGCCGAACCTCGCGGTGGATGTGACGGTGGACGACTTCGACCTCACCGTCGACGTCAACCTCAAGGGGACCTTCTTCGCCAGCCAGGCCGCCGCCCGCATCATGATTCCTCAAGGATTCGGGCGGATCATCAACCTCAGCAGCCAGGCCGGATTCGTGGCGCTGCCCACGGAGTCCGTGTACTGCATGACCAAGGCCGCCATCGCCCACCTGACCAAGTGCCTGGCCGTCGAATGGGGTCGTCACGGCATCACCGTCAACGGGGTGGCGCCCACCTTCATTCGCACCCCCGGCACGAGGGCCGCGCTGAGCGACCCGGCCTTCGAACGTGACGTGACCGAGCGCATCGCCGCTCTGCACCGCATCGGGGAGCCCATGGACGTTGCCGGGGCCGTGGTCTTCCTCGCCTCACCGGCGGCGTCCCTCATCAGCGGCGAGACGATCCTCGTCGACGGAGGGTGGACCGCCCGCTGAGCCGGCGTTGCTCCGGCCCTGACCCATCGGATCTCCGTGACCCCACCGATCCGGTGGCGACGGCGAGCCGCAGGGCCGTGGCGGCGGTGGGGCGTCGGTCAGGGGCCGCTGTGCCCCGGGGCCGTCGAGGCTCGACCGTCGACGAAGGCGATCATGTCTGCGCCGTGTTGCCGGACGTGATCGAGGTTCACGTGGAGAAGCTGGAGCAGGGACTTCCCTCGATGCGGGTGTGCCGGCGGGCAGAGGGCCGCCAGCTCCTCCTCGGTGGCGCTGGCGATCACCTCGAGCACCCGGGCCCGGCCGTGAGAGAGATAGGCGAGGAGGACGTCCCGGGGATAGCGCGGCGTCACGGGGACCGGCACCGCCCCGTCGGCAGCCATGCCCTGCTCCTCGGGTCCGCCCCGAACATAGTCGGGGCTCCGGAAACCGGCCACGTCGGTGGTGGCGTAGAAGTCGAGATACCACAGACAGTGGTACGCGACGTTGCAGAAGGCCGACAGCTGCTGGATCGACTCGTCGCTGCGCTCGGGGATGGGGGTGACGCCGTCCCGGGGCCACGCCCAGGGATCGGTCCGCGGCACGTGCCACATACTGGCTGCCCACCGATCGTCCGGGCAGCCGCGCAGAGCCCGCTCCACGGCATCGAGCGCATCCACGAACTGCCGGCTCAGTGCCCTACGGTCGAGTGCTGCGCGGGACATGCGCGTGCTCCATCTCCTCCCCTCCGTCACCGATCGGCAGCTGCGTTGCCTGCCGACAGGCGCAGGCAGCCGTTCCGTGCACAGGCATCTCCGATTCTCAGGGCGGCGGGACGAGACGCATCGCCCGCTCGCGCGCGTCCTCATCCGGCAGTGTGGCGCGCAGAACCGCGTCGGCGGCGAGGAGCTGCGCGCGCTCGACCCGCTGGGCCAGCCGGCGGTCGAGCGCGTCGATCGCCCCCCTGATCGCGCGCGCGTATTCGGCGCCTCGCCCTGTGAGCTCGACGTTGACCTGCCGAGCGTCGCTCGCATCCCTGCCGGTCACGACGAAGCCGCGACCCTCGAGCCTGGTCACGAACTTGCGGGCCGCCTGGCGGGTCACCCCGAGCGCGGCGCCGATCTGCCCGATCGACCGGGGCCGGCGGCTGAGCAGTCGCATGACCGCTGCGTCGGTGCGGCGGTAGTCGTCGAAGCCGGCGCGGTTGACGTGCTCGGCCATCTGGCGCACCCAGTGCTCGCGGGCGAGCGCGAGCAGGTCGCCGAGGTGATAGGCGGGCCTTGACTGCTCCTCCATGCTCCGTTACCCTACTATGCAACATGGTTGCTCATCTGTCGACCCCCCGCAGTGTCACAACGAAGGCGGTGATGGCCGCCCGGCTCGCGCTCGCCGGCATCGTGCTGTACGCGATCATCGATGTGGCGCTCGTGTTCCTCCGGCCGCAGTTCTCGATTCTGCACAACGCGGAGAGTGACTACGGCAGCAGCGGCTCCTGGGCGTGGCTGATGGATCTGAACTTCCTGCTCCGCGGCGCCCTCAGCCTGGCCGTGGTCGGAGCCGTGTCCGTCGCCGCGGCGAAGGGGCGGGGGCTTCAGGCCGCGCTCGGCCTGCTCATCGTCTGGGCGCTGGGCTCAGGGCTGCTCGCGTTCTTCGCAGACGATCCGGCCGGCACCCCCCTGCGCACGTCGGGCGCCGTCCACCTCGCCCTCGCATTCGTCGCCTTCGTGGCCGTGCTGGTGGGAACGATCCTCGGCTCGCTCGCCCTCTCGGGGCAGCCGCGCTGGCGACGGGTCGCCACCCCGATGGCCGTCCTCTCATGGGGGGCACTCGTGCCATTCCTGCTGCTCGGACGGGCGGGCTTCCACCCGCACTCGCTCGGCGGCCTGTACGAGAAGATCTTCCTCGCCATGGAGCTGCTGTGGCTGGCACTCGTCGCCGCGTGCGTCGCGCGGGGGGCGGGCGACTCCGCGGTGTCACCGTCCGGGCCTCCAGTCGCCTGAGGGCGGCGCGTCACCTGGCGGACGGAGCCCTCGGACGGCCACCGGTGGCCGCAGACCTGCGCAACGTGGTCGACGACTCCCGCCGGTGCGGGCGCCCAGCAGACGGCGCACCGGGTGCGCCCCGGAGGTGACGGCAGCGAGCCGTCCGGCCCCGCGTCGTACCGGCCACCACCGAGCCACGCGCAGAGCGCGGCGACGTGGGACATCGGGATGCCGCCGGCATCGAATTGCAGGCGAGCGTCCCAGCACGCACACGGCGCCTTCACCGGAGGACGTCGCCGCCTCGAGTGCGCGTGTCCATCGCAGCGGCGCGCCGAGCGCTGCCGGCGTTGCCACGACGGCGAACCTCGCCCGCCTGTCATCGGTGCCGTGGAGTGATCGGGTCAGGCGACGACGCGCTCGACGACCTGCTGGCGCCGTCCGCTCCCCGACAGCCCGGCGATCCGGACGACGATCCACCCCACCATGGTGGCCAGAACGATGACGAGAAGGTCACTCCATCGGAGCGTCAGGTTTGAGATCCGCGGCACGCTGGCGAAGATCCCGTCGAACGGGCTCGCGAGCCACGATCCCGACACGAAGATCAGGTGGGCGACACCGGTGTCGCTCGCGGCGACAAGCCGGAACAGGAAGTCGAGGCCCACGATGGCGTCGATGAGTCCGACCGCAAACCAGATCGCCTGCCGGATGCGGTACTCGGCGATCGACCGCACCAGCTGAACCCGAGTCCGCGGCCTCACGACGGGCGATGCAGGCACAGGCGCGCGAACTGCAGGTGCGGTGGTGGGCTCCGCCTGCTCGTTGGGCACGGGCCGCAGCCCCTGCTCGTCCAACTCTCGGGATCTCTGCATGATCATGATCGATCACCTCCCGTGCCGCGCTCCCCCCAAGGCGGCTCTCGCGCACAGTATATCGACGCGTGCAGCAGCGTGCAACCCGCGGGTCACGTGCCGCTCGCCGCGCCCGAGGGCGTCGGTATTCGAGTCGCGTTGCGTGCAGCGGCGAAGTTCGGACGATCGTGCGCTCGATGAACGCTCCGAATCCGCGCGTGTGAGGCAAGCGCTGCGCAGGGGCCAATCCGACACACTGCAGTGGACGTGCGTCGATCCGTTGCGCCGGTCGACGTGGTTGCGCATGCTCGCGCATGATGCGCCGAGCCTCGCGAATCCCGTGGAGGACGATCGCGCAATGCGGTGAGTGATCGGAGCACCAGGCGTCCGGTCACGCGTGCGCAACGAGCCCGATCAGCACGGCGACGGCGAGCAGGCCGTCGACGATGAAGCCAGGCGTGCTTTGCTCCGCAGCACCGCGTTGCCCAGTGCGATTGCCGTGCGAGCCGTGCCCTGGGCGAGACCGAACATCGCGAGCGGCGTGATCCACCCAGACCTCGATCGCGGTATTCGCCGGCACGGCGATGCGGACGGCGTTCCATCCCAGCGTGGCGCGTTCTGGTGCATCCCGCGCCGGAGCAACGCCGCCCTCGGCGATCGGTCCGCGAGTCGACCATCTCGGAGACCCGCTCAGGGGCGGCGGGTGTGAGGAGCTCCGAGGGCCGCTGGGGGGAGGCCCCCGGGCGGCTCAGGCCCAGGGGGCGAGGGCCCCGGTCCCGCGGGCCGGTGGGGTGGGGGAGGCGTCGGGTGTCCCTCGGGGTACTGCTCCTCGTCCATGCCCGTCGCCTCGCGAAAGGCCTTGCGCTCGTAGAGGATGCGCAGGGCCAGCTCGGTGAGGGCAGCGCCGTCGCGATCGCGCCCCGCCCGAAGCACCTCGCGCCCGGCGAGCTGTTTGAGCATCTGGAGCCCGTCCAGGGACACCCCGGAATCCACCAGGCGCTTGGTGAGCCGGGCGATCGCGGTGTCCCGGGGCGAGTAGCGGAGCCTGCCGTGCTCCCGGGTCGGGCTGATGAGGCCGAGCTCCTCCCAGTAGCGGAGGACCCGCGGTGTGACCCCAGTCCGCTCCGCCAGCCGTGGGATGGCGACCAGCTCGTCCTCACCGCCGGGCGGCGGGGGGGGTGGCGCCTGATAATCTGCCATGATCGTGTAAGATTACCCGATCGGATCGGCGGGCGCCAGCCGCCTGCCCGCAGTCGTGATCAGGGGGCGACCGCCATGCAGTTCACGGACGTGCTCGCCGGCCCTCTGGACGTGATCAGAAGTGCCAGGATACCGGCACGTCGTGACCCCGTCCGGATCGGGATCTGGGGAGCGCCGCTGGGGCTCTTGGCGGTTGCGGCCGTGGTGCGTCACGCCCTCCTCCTCGGCGCCGCGGGCACCACCTGGCCGGCGTTCCTGACCCTGGCGGTGGTGATCGCGGGTGGCCTGGCGCTGGATGCCGCGGGACTCTTCCGGCTGCTCGCCCGGCTGGTCACCCCGGCGGCCGCCTCCACCCGGCTGGCGGCCGTCGGGGCGCTGGGCCTCACGGCGCTGCTCAGCGGCCTGGTCAACCTCGATGTCGCCGTGGTCGTCGCCGTGCCGGTGACCCTGGCCGTCGCCCGCGAGCGGGGGCTGCCGGCGGGGAGCATGGCGGTGGCCGCCGCCCCGACCGCCAACGCCACGTCGTTCCTCCTGCCCACCTCGAACCTCACCACCCTCCTGGTCCTGGGGCGTGCGCCGCTCGGGGCCTGGGCATACTTCCACGAGAGTTGGCTCGCCTGGGTGCTGGTCGCCGTGCCGACCGTCGCGGGGCTCTCCGCCCTGGCGCATGCCGGCCGGCGGGCGGGCACGCCAGGGCCGGCTGAGGGCACCAGGGCGAGCAGCGCCCCGGCACGTCAGTCCGGCCCGCGGCGCACCGAGGGGCGAGCCGCGACGGGTCCCGACCGTCCAGCCGGCCCGGGCCAGGCGGCGTTCGCACTGCTTGACCTGCTGCCGATGTTCCTGGCCGCGGTGGCGATCAGGGCCCTGCTCGGAGGCGGGGTCAGCCTCGGCGGTGGTTGGCTCGAGGGACTCGGAGTGGCGAGCGGGCTCGCCGCCACGGCCAACAACCTGCCGGCGGCCGCCGCGCTGGTGGTTGCCGGCGGATCGTCCGGATGGGCCGCGGTTCTGGGGCTCGCCATCGGGCCCAACCTCCTTCTCACCGGCTCGGTGGCAAGCCTGATCTCGCGGCGGATCGCTCGGGATCATGGCGTTGCATTCGGCACGCTCCGCTTCAGCCTGCTGGGCGCCGCGATGCTTCCCCTCCAGATGGCGCTCGCTGTGGCCGGGTTGCGTCTGACCGGGGCGATATGACCGTCCCCGGCCCGACGCGGGGACGCGCCGCCGCCATGACCGCGGTCGCACCGCCGGTCGCGAACCCGAGCTCCCGTGGCAAGGAGGCGGGCGGAGTCGGCGGCGAGCAGGGGGGAGCTAGCATCGCTGCCATGAGAGGGATGCCGGCCACCCTCACGCCCGCATGAGGGAGCCGATCTGATGGACGACGGCGGACGCCGGTCGTCGAGAGGCCGGGCATGAACGGGGTGACCGGCAGAACCGCCGCGGAGCAGCGGCTGCGCGATCTGGCGCGGCTGCGCCGCGTCCGCGACCGGATCGACCGGGAGTACGCGCAGCCACTCGACGTTGAGGCGCTCGCCCGCGACGCCCACATGTCGGCCGGGCATCTCAGCCGTGAGTTCCGCCTCGCCTACGGCGAGTCCCCGTACAGCTACCTGATGACGCGGCGCGTGGAGCGCGCGATGGCGCTGCTGCGCCGTGGCGACCTCAGCGTCACCGAGGTCTGCTTCGAGGTCGGCTGCTCGTCGCTCGGGACCTTCAGCACCCGCTTCACCGAACTGGTCGGTAGCCCACCCAGCGCCTACCGGCGCCGGGCGCACGCGACGGTGGGCATGCCCCCCTGCGTGGCCAAGCAGGTGACCAGACCGATCAGGAATCGAGAAGCGCCGCTCGCCCGGCCACGCGTACTGTGACCGCCATGGACATCACCATTCACGCGAGCTCCCTCCCGCACGACGACCCGGACGCCTCCCTGGCCTTCTATCGCGACACCCTCGGCTTCGAGGTCCGCACCGACGTCGGACACGGCAGCCGGCGCTGGATCACCGTCGGCCCGCCCGGGCAGCCGGACACGTCCATCCTGCTGGCGCCGCCGGCCGTCGATCCCGGCATCACTGACGACGAGCGCCGCACCATCGCCGAGATGATGGCGAAGGGCACGTACGGCTGGATCCTGCTCGCCACCAAGGACCTCGACGCCGTCTTCGAGCGGCTGCAGGGGAGCGGTGCCGAGGTGGTCCAGGAGCCGACCCAGCAGCCGTACGGCTTCCGCGACTGCGCCGTCCGCGATCCTGCGGGCAACCTGATCCGCATCCAGGAGCTGCACTGAGACCTCCGGCGACGGCAGCCCCTGACCTCACGCTGCGGCCGGATTCGATTGGGCACACGGAGAGGCTTCACGATGGCTGAGAGCACACCCACGATGAAGAGCACCGTGCGGTCGGCGGCGAGCACCGCCGCCACCGGCACGGCGTTGCAGGGATTCACGGCCGAGGAACGGGCCGCGGCCAAGGCGCGCGTCCAGGAGTTGAAGGCCGCCGCGGGCAAGGCGGACGGGGAAGCCGACGTGCGTGCTGCGATCGCCGCGATGTCGGGAACGGATCGCGCCCTGGCCGAGCGGCTTCACGCCATCGTCAAGGCCAGCGCGCCGGCCCTCTCGCCGAAGACCTGGTACGGGATGCCGGCGTATGCCAAGGACGGCAACGTGGTCTGCTTCTTCCAGAGCGCCCAGAAGTTCAAGACGAGGTACGCGGAGCTGGGCTTCAGCGACAGGGCGAACCTCGACGAGGGCGACATGTGGCCGTGCCGCTTCGCGCTGACCAAGCTGACCGCCGCCGACGAGGCACGGATCGGCGCGCTCCTGACAAGGGCGGTGAGCTGAGGATCGCTCGGGGCCGCCGCCCGCGGGGCTGTGCCGCCGCAGAGGAGCCGATGGCGTGATCGATGAGGAAGGAGGTGAGACCGATGAAGACAATGACCTGTGAGCAACTGGGTGGAGCGTGTGACCTCCGGCTGCGTGGGAACACCGCCGATGAGGTCATCCGGGCGCAGGACGCCCATCTGAAGGAGGCGGTCGCCGGCGGCGATGAGACGCACGCCCGTGCATTGGACGACATGAAGGGACGGTGGAAGCACCCCATCTCCGGCATGGGGTGGTACCGGCAGACCAAGCGCGACTTCGCCGCCCTCGCCGACGACTGATCGGCCGTCGATGTGCCCGGCCGTGACGGTGCGGCCACTCCCGGTTGGCCCCGCTACCGCCGCGTGCGGTCCGCCTCCGCCTGAGGATAGCGGTCGCCTGCCACGGTGATCTGCGCGGCGGCCGCGTCGATGCTCCGCAGGTCGTCCGGCGTCAGCACGATCGAGGCCGCGGCGATGTTCTCGTCGAGCCGGTTGAGCTTGGTGGTGCCGGGGATCGGCACGATCCATGGCTTCTGCGCCAGCAACCAGGCCAGCGCCACCTGCGCCGGCGTCGCGTGCCTCTGGTCTCCGAGCCTCTCCATCAGGTCGACCACGGGGCGGTTCGCCCTGCGGGCCTCCGGCGTGAACCGGGGCAGGGTGGTGCGATTGTCGTTGCTGCCGAACGCCGTGGTTTCGTCGATCTTCCCGGTGAGAAAGCCCCTGCCCAGCGGGCTGTAGGGGACGAAGCCGATGCCCAGCTCCTCGCAGGCCGGCAGCACGTCGTCTTCGGGGAGGCGCCACCAGAGGGAGTACTCGCTCTGGACGGCCGCGACCGGCTGGACCGCGTGCGCCCGGCGGATGGTCTCCGGCCCCGGCTCGGACAGGCCGAGATGCCTGACCTTGCCCTCGGCGATGAGATCCTTCACCGCGCCGGCCACATCCTCGATGGGGACGTCGGGATCGACGCGGTGCTGGTAGAAGAGGTCGATGGCGTCGACCCGCAGGCGCTTGAGCGACTCCTCGGCGACCGTGCGGATGCGTTCCGGGCGGCTGTTGAGGCCGCCCGATCCGCCGGGACCGAGGTCGAAGCCGAACTTGGTGGCGATGACGACACTCGTCCGGAACGGCTGCAGCGCCTCGCCAACGAGCTCCTCGTTGGTGAACGGCCCGTAGACCTCGGCGGTGTCGAAGAACGTGACGCCGCGCTCGACTGCGGCGCGGAGCAGCGCGATCATCTCCGTCCGCTCCGGGGCTGGCCCGCGGTGATGGTTCATGCCCATGCAGCCCAGGCCGATGGCCGAGACCTCGAGGCCGCTGCTCCCCAGCGTGCGCATCTCCATCTGAGTGCCTCCTTGGCTGCGGCTCATGGGCCGACCCCAGGATCGGATTCTCGCATGTCGCTCTCAGGCCGGAGATCGCCGGTTCATGTCCTCTGTTCCGCTCCAACGCCCAGCTCAGGCGTCCTCAGAGCACGAACCCCTCGCCGGCCGCCAACGGGTTCCGCTCGCCGGGTGAGAGCAGCCATGCCCGCTGCCGGCCCCTGACCACCCAGTGGGTCAGGTCGGCGTCCTCGCTGACGATGGCGGTCTCCTCGTCAATGCCCACCAGGGTGACGCCGTCAGGGAGATGCGCGGCCGCCCAGCGGGACATGCCGGGAAGCCAGCGTCTCATGCGGTCGAAATGGGGGATGACGCGTAGCCCGGGCACCAGGCCCAGACCTGAGCGCGGCGTGCGAGTGAGACGTCTGAGGTCCGGCACCCAGGAGGTCAGCGCCATCGCCCCCGCACTGCATCCCGCCAGGGCTGCTCCGGCGCGCCACTCCTCGACGATGGCGGCCCATACGCGAGTCCCCCGGAGCGAGTCCGCCAGGTGGGCGGGGCTGCCCCCGGAGAGGTAGATGAGCCCCGCGCCGGCGACCAGCTCGGCGTTGGCCCGGTCCTCGGCCGAATCACGGTCGAGCGCCATGACCGGGACCGCCTCGACCCCCAGCCGTGCCGCCTGCTGTGCTCCGAGCGCGACCCACCGCGACACGGACGCGGGCCCCTCCGGCCCGGCCGCCGTGGGCAGCTGCACATACCTCGGCGGTCGGCCCGCGAGCAGCGCCGCCTCGAGCTCCTGCATCGCCGGGAGGTACTCGCCGCTGCCGACCAGCGCGACCGGACCGGGTTTCCCCACTCTCATGGTGTCTCCGGCCATGTCAGCCGCGAACCCGGCGCGCAAGGCCACCCGCGGAGCGGGCGGGCGTGCCCGCGTCGGCCGAGAGGATGCCGGAGGTGCCGGCGCGTCGCCCCGACCGAAGCACCGATTCCTCGAGCATCCGCTGCAGGACCACGACGAGAGGATCTGCCCGCGATGACCGGATTGGTTCCGACGGAATCCGCGATCAGACCAGGAGTGCCAGCACCCAGATGGCGAAGGCGGCCCACGGCAGAGCGGCGTCGAGGTTGCCGGACCAGCCGGCGAAGATGCCGATGACGTAGATCACGAAGAGGACGAAGCTGATGACCAGGAAGAGCTTCTTGCCGGTGAACGAGACGGAGCGATTCTTGCTGCCCACGAGAGGCCTCCAGAGGGAAGCGGACTGCGTCCCAGGATCATACGTCCGGGGCCTCGTCGAACGCTCAGGGCGCGTGGTCCATGCCCGGTTTCCGCCAAGCCGCATGGCGCGGGTTCGAGGCCCGTCTCCCGCCCCATCGGCCGGGGAGTGCCGCGTGCCGGAGCGTCGGCCTGGATGGATCGGGCTGACCTGGCGGATCAGGACCGGCGGGCCGGACTGACCTCGTAGCAGGCGAGGAGATTGCCGGAACCCTCCCATGTCCGGGTGTCGACCAGCTTGAGCGACACCGGCGGACGGCCCACGAACAGCGGGGTTCCCACGCCTCCGATCAAAGGGAAGAAGGTGAGCTGCAACTCGTCCACCAGGTCGTGCGCCATCAGGTCGTTCCAGAGCAGGTGACTCATGGTCACCAGGATGTCCTTGCCGGGTTCCCGTTTGAGCGCGGCGATCGCGGTGTACGCATCCGCGCAGAACCTCTCCCAGGCGAACGTGGGCAGCGGAGCGTCGCTCACCGGCGCCGACCTCTCCGGGGCGACCCTCGACGGCGCCTCGCTGGCCGGTGACGTCCTCCGGACGGCAACCCTCACCGGCGCCTCCCTGGTCGGCACCGATCTCAGAGGTGCGAACCTCAGCGGCATGACGCTGACTGGTGTCGACCTGCTGTCGGCGACCCTGACCGGCGCCAACCTGTCCGCAGCCAACCTGTCGGGTGTGACCCTGTCCACCGCCATCCTGACGGGGGCCGACCTCTCGAATGCGAACCTCGGCACCGCCTCGCTCACCTCGGCCGACCTCTCCGACGCGAACCTCGCCGGCGCCTCGCTGGCGGGAACGGACCTCTCGAATGCGAACCTGACCGACGCCATCCTCAAGGGGGCCACCCTCGACCAAACCATGCTCATCGGGACGAACCTCTCGGGAGCCGACCTCACCGGCGTGACCATGCAGGCCGACACCCTCACCGACGCCACGCTCCTGGGCGTGGTCGGGCTCAGCGACGCCGCCCTCGCCTCGGGGCTCGGGGTGGCGCCGAACCAGCTCGGGCTCACGCTGGACCAGGACAACCTGCCCCTGGAGACGGCGACCAGCATCCAGCAGACACTGGCCGGGGCGTGCGGGGGCCATGCCATCCCGGGGGCGGGCACCTCCGGTCCGGGGGCGAGCTTCCAACCCATGATCCTGGTGGGGATCGATCCCCCGGCCGGGCAGACATGGGCACCGCCCGCCATCCGGTACGACATGTACGTCGCCTGCGTCAACGCCGAGACCGCCAACATCGTCGAGACGTGCCCCTATGTGTACGCGGACGGCTCGGTCGCACCCTCGCTGCAGCGCGAGCAGATGGAGCGTGAGGTCACCGTCGTCGACCCCGCGACCGGTGCCGTCGTGCTCGACCAGTGGCTGTACGGGTCGTGGCCGGACGAATGCCCGTACGAGAAGGACGCCAGCCAGACCGTCCTGGCGGGATCGGATGTCACCGACGCGGACATCCTGGGGGTCCTGACACCACTGGTCGGCACCGCCCCCACGTCGGCCTCGACATGACGGGAGCTGCCGCAGCCCAGCCGCTCGCCCCGTCGACGACCTGAGGCAGGGCGGGCGGTGGATCGCCTTCCGCCCGCCCGCGGCCGTCCCCTCGGACGCAGGTCACGGGCCGCGCCGCCGGCGGCGCCCGTGCGGCCGGCTCAGGAGGCCGAGCTGGGGATCAGGATCGGGTTCGGCGGCGGTGTGAAGGCGGCGACGCTGTTCCAGTTGGACAGCGTGTACGTGGCGGGAGAGGAGCCGGTCGTCGTCGTCACCTGCACCGGGTAGGCGGGACCGGTGGTGGCGATGTCGATGGTGGTGCCGTCCGCCGTCTTGAGGATGACGACGGGCTGGCCGTCGACGGTCCCGGTGCCGCCTGCCGTCACCGCGCTGGCGGCCGACAGATCCGAGGAGATGGCGAAGAAGGCGGAGAGGGAGGAGAAGTCGTTGGCCACCTTGGACCCCGCCGTGGCCTCCACCCAGACGTTCTCGAGGATCGCCGACCGGGTGGCGGACTCACCCTCGTACTCGTAGTACGCCGACGGCGCCTTGAGGTAGATGTTGCCGGCGATCTCCATGACGTCCACGGTCGACCCCGCCACCACGAACGAGCCGTTCAGGTTCGAACCGGCCACCTTGAAGTCCAGGCTGGTGACGCCGTCGACGAATGCGCCGGTGCCGGCGATCTCGTAGCTGGTCGCGGCCGAGGTGGCCGACACGGCGGCGGCCAGGATCTGCGCCGGCGTCTTGGTCGCCACACCGTTGCTGCTGCTGCCGCAGGCGGCCAGGCTCGCGATGGCGACGGCCGCTCCGGCCGCGACCGCCCATCTCATGCGACCGGACATGGCGACTTCCCTTCGGCGCTGACGGCCCGGACCACCCCGAGCAATCGTCCTCGGCGATGGCAGTGTACCCGGCACCCCGGCGCGCCGACAGCCCCTCCTGGGCCCCTCCACCCCCATCCAGGGGTTACATCCGCGATGGGCCGGTCACCGACGGTGCCGGGATGCCGCCCGGAGCCGGGAGCTGGCGGAGGAGCCCCGGCGTCATCTCTCCGGGCAGCGTCTCGGGGAGGTCGAGGCGGGCCACGCCGATCTGGTTGTCGGCCATCCCGTAGTAGACGTCGAAGCGCTCGGGTGAGCCGAGGTCGTCGCGGCGGTCGATGCCGGTGGGGAAGACCACGTTGGCGACCGTGCCCTGCCGTTCCTGGGGCAGCTCCGGCGCCAGGATCGGCTCCGCCGACCGGTACCGGATTACCCGCGGGTGCTCGCCGGAGAGCACCATGACCCCGGCCGAGTAGCGGTGCGGGTGTCCGGCGCCGGTCGGGCCAGGAAGGTCGCTGACCCCGTGGTAGATGACCATCCAGCCGTGCCGGGTCAGGACGGGCGGCGTCCCGACGCCGATCTTGAGACGCTCCCACGACGACACCGGCGCCGCCAGCCGGTGGTGCGAGGTGAAGCGTGCCAGGTGGTGCGACCCGTCGTCCGGGCGGTTCGTCCGGCTGTACGAGATCCAGATGCTCTCGGGGTCGAGCTGCGCCTGGCCAGGCCCCTCGGCACGCGCCGGCCCCTCCCGGTGCGCGCCGGCGAAGAGCGGCCGGTGCAGCATGGCCAGCTCGGGATGGCCCGACGGGTTGGGGATGAAGACGGGGAAGAGGGTGGCGTCCTTGTTGTCGACGCCGTCCAGCTGGATGCCCCGGTACGGCCCGAACTCGGCGAGTCCCAGCCGCTCCCAGTGCAGCAGGTCGTCCGACACCGCCAGGGCGATGCGCGGGCCGCTCGGCGAGAACGCGGTGTACGTCATCACGTATTCCCGGAGGGGCTCGACGAAGGTGACGCGCGGGTCCTCGCACCCGCCGCCCCCGTCCCGCCGCTTCTCGTAGTCGGCCGCGGGCTCCAGCGCGATGCCGAGGCGCCTCACCCCGATGGGGTCCCCGTCCGCGTTGAACAGCACCCGGGCGATGCCGATCCGCGAGTAGTTGCCGGCGGCGACCAGCCGCGGGAAGAGGTAGAGGTGGCCGTCGGGGCCGCGGGCGGCGGCCGGGTTCAGCACCCCCTCGGCCTCCTGGGGATTGCCGGGCTCGGGCGACATGACCGGCCACAGCCGGTGCATCTCGAACCCGCTCACGGCGCCCCGACCCGTGCGACCGTCCCGCCGAGGCAGGCGACCAGGGTCTCGATCACCAGCTTGGTGTCCTCCGGGCCCCGCACCGCGATGCAGGCGACCCCCGCCTCCAGGGCCGGATGGTCGTTGCCGCCCGCGAAGAGGGCGTCGCCGACGTAGAGCATGTCCTCCAGGGAGATGCCGAGCCGGTCGCGGAGCTTGCGGATGCCGTACGCCTTGTCGATCCCCGGCTTGGTCACGTCGATCGAGGTGGCGCCGCCGATGCGGACGGAGAAGTCGGGGAGGAGGGTGTCGAGCACCGCCTTGATCCACGTCCGCTTGGCGTAATCGGGGTCCCATGCCTCCTTCTCGGCCAGCGGTGCCTCCTGGCCGAGGGCGGACAGCGTCATCTGGCTCCCCCGGTCCTCGATGAGGTCTCCCCAGACCGTGGGCCCCCCGAAGCCGGTCAGCTTGAGCGCCTTGCGCAGGGAGGCGGCGATCCTGCTCCTCTCCTCGGGGGTCAGGTCCTCCGAGTAGAGCCTCGTCCAGCCTCCCGCGTACTGGAAGAACTGGGTCCCGCACACCGGCAGCAGGGAGAGACCGGCGAGGCGCCCGTCGCCGGGCAGCCTGGCCAGCAGCTGCTTCTCGAACTGTGTCCAACTGCCGCCCGAGATGACGGCGACCTTGACGACGCCGAGCAGGTCGTTCAGCAGCCCCGCCATGGCGGCATCGGGAGGGGCCTTGCTCGGTGCCAGCGTTCCGTCCAGGTCGAAGACGACCAGCCTCTTCACCGTGTCCCCTCCACGCGCCGGCGCTGCCGGGTCGAGGCGGGCGGCTGGGACGTCGGGGGCAGGGCGATCTCCAGGACGGTCGCCTTCCCGCTGGGCCGGAGCACGCAGGGGCCGAGCACCGCCGGCAGGAGCACCGTGTCGCCGCGGGCGATGGCGTGGGTGGTGCCGCCCTGCTCGATACTGCCCGCACCCTCGATGCAGACGACGACGCGCGGCGCGCCCTGGACGCCGACGGTGAACGGGAGGACGCCGCTGATGCGCCAGAGGGAGAAGTGGTCGCATTCGACGAGGCGCTCGCGCCGGACCGGCATTGCCGTCTCCACCACCGGCACGACCGGTCGGAGCGCGCCGTGGGCGAAGTCGGCGCATGCCAGGGCCTCGTCGACCTGCAGGGTGCGGGGTGCGCCGGTCACCGGGTCGACGCGATCCCAGTCGTCGAGGCGGAAGGTCACGTCGCTGTTCTGCTGAACCTCGAAGACCACGACGTGGCCGCCCAGCGAATGGACGGTGCCGGCGGGCAGGAGGACGGCGTCGCCCGGCTTCGGGGTGAAAGCCGCGAGCTGCTCGCCGACGGTGTGGGTGCCGAGCGCCCGGCGCAGCGTGGCCGGCGTGCTGCCCGGCCGCAGGCCGGCGTAGACGCGGCTGTCCAGCGCGGCCTCGAGGACGACCCAGGCCTCGGTCTTTCCCGTCTCGTCCGCGGGCACGTGGTTCGTCTGCAGGTCCGAGGGGTGCACCTGGACCGAGAGCAGCGCCCGGGCGTCGAGGAACTTGAGCAGGAGGGGGAACCGCCGGAAGCGCGGGGCCCCCCTGCCGAGGATCTCCTCGGAGAAGCGGCCCAGGAGCTCGCCGAGGCTACGTCCGGCGAGCGGGCCGGCGGCGACGCGGCTCTGATGGTCGAGACGGTCGCTGAGCAGCCACGCCTCGCCGACCGGGCCGTCACCCGGCAGGGGTGCCGTCAGCAGAGCGGCCAGCCGCCGCCCGCCCCAGAGCCGGTACTGGAAGATCGGGGTGAACCGCAGGGGATAGAGCGGCGTGGGCGGGCCGGCCTGGGGGGACGTTCCGGGGAACCGGTCGGCCGGCTCCCGGTCCGCCTCCCGAGGCGCCGCGACGACGCCCAGCGCGGCTATCGGGATGGCCCCCGCGGGCCCGCCGCCGTCGTCGGCGCGGGACCCTCCGCCGCGGCGGCGCCCGGCGGCGCGGCAGCGCTCCGCAGTTCACGCAACTCGGCCGATTCGTCCAGCTGCTGCCGGCGCCGGCGCCTCCAGAGCATCCCGACCAGGGCGGTCAGGGCAACGGTGAGGACGATCGTGACCAGCAGGCCCACGGCGAGGGGGACGCCCACGGTCCAGCCCAGGTACCTGAGCTTGATCTGCTGCGAATTCTGGACGATGCCGACGACGATCGCCGCCGCCACCACCAGGGTGACGATGAGCGTCCAGTAGAGACCCGTGCCTCGGGATTGCCGCCGCACGGCGCGGCTCACCGGTGCTGCCAGCTGCTGCGGCGGGCGCGAGGCCGGACGATGAAGGTGATCAGCCAGAAGGCCATGAGGACGATCGCCGCCCAGAGGAGGAGGTGCATGGCCAACCCCAGGCTGAAGACGACGGCGACGAGGAGGAAGATCAGGGCGGCGCGAACCATGGGGAGGCTCCTTCGTGGGGCCGGGGGCCCCTGAGGAGGTCAGTGTGCGGTCGGGGTTGCAACAACCGCAGCAACTGCGGGGCGCCCACGGGGGTCCCCGGGCGGACGCGGGAACGGCCGGGACCGCGTCCGGTCCCGGCCGTCCACCATGACGAGGCGGGTGCGCTAGGCGGCGGCCCGCTTCTCCGTGCTGTCGATGACCATGGTCACCACCTTGCTGAGCAGGGCCGCGGCCAGGGCGTAGACGGCGATGGCCAGCAGGTCGGCCCACACGATGAGGTTCCCCGGCGCGGCGGTGGCGGTCTTGAAGATGCCGGCGAACGGGGCGGCGAGCGCCGATCCGACCGAGAAGATGAAGGCGGCGAAGCCGACGTTGGTCGCTCCCGCGGCGTGGAGCACGAAGTCCATGGCGAGGAGGACGAGGACGATCCCGGCGAGCAGGGCGACGATGCCCAGCCACGGTGATTGCCCCGACCACACGCGTGTCGAGCTGCGACGGGTCGAGGATCCGCTCACCGGATCGGACGTCGTCTGCACGGTGTTCGTCACGCCCCGGTAGCTCTGCCCATTTTCGCTGACAACCCTGTCCTGTACCTGCGTCTCGGTCATGTGAGGCCTCCTGTGGTCGATGGACCCCGAAGCCCTCTGAACCTACGGCACCGGGTGATCCCCACTCTGTCCGCGGCGCAGCAACAACCGCAGCAACAGGGGACTGGCATTCCGCGCCGCCTCCGGCGAGGCCGCGGTTAGCGGGCCGCCAGCAGGGAGAGGCCGGCGAGCAGGGACCAGACGACCACGCCTCCGAAGACGAGCCATCTGGCGATGATGCGGTGGTTGCGGGACTCGTGCGCCCGGCGACTCCGGAGATACGACTGGCGGGCACGAAGGCTGTCCTCGCCGGTGGCACGCAGCATCAGGGTTCTCTCGCGGGGCTCATGCCGCCGGGTGTGCGGGTCCCCGCGTCACAGGGAGCACTCTGCTGATGCGCCGTCACGCCGGCGAGGGCTGCTGATGCGCCTTGACGCGGGCTTCCCAGAAGCCCAGGCGTGACCGGAACCGGTCGGCCTGCGCCGCGACCACGGGGACGTTGGTCAGCTCGACCTCTCGCCTCGCCTCGGGTGACTGGGCCGCCATGAGCTCGTGGATCCGCGCCAGCACCGACACCTCCATCACCAGGACGTCGGCGTAGATGTCCCTCCAGAAGAGGGCCTGCTCCAGGGAGGCGGTGGCGGGATCTGCCTCGCCGTCCATGCCCAGAGAGTCGTCCCCGCCGCGGGTCGCCGCGACGATGTCGGGCCGCTCGTCGGCGATACGGGTGCGGTTCATGGACCACTGATACACCGGCCTGCGTAAAAAGATCAGCAACCGGTCCCGCGCGCCCCTCCGGCGAGATCGAACCGGCCGCCTCCCGTCCTGGTCCCGGCGAGTCCGCCTGACCGGATCGCCGCCATCGCACCGTTCCTCGGGGCCCCGTGGCGGACCCCCGCCCCCTTCTCCCAGGGTCCTTCTATAGTCATGCCCGATGGCGTCAGGGGCAGCGGCCGAACCCACGAGGGGCCCTCTTGAGGGGGAGGACATCGAGACCGAGCACTGGGAGGACGCCCGCCACTGGATGAGCATCTACGACGACCTCATCCGCTTCAAGCTCGGCCTGCTGGAGCGGGTCAAGCGGGAGCTGCCCAAGCTTCACCCGGTGGCCCAGCGGGCCGCCGACGTGGACGTCACCTACATCGAGGCCCAGATGGCGGGCTACCACGAGCGGCTCGACCTGTGGTACCAGCGGGTCTGGAAGCTCCACGGGCTGTGGCTGGACCCGAAGGACCGGGTGGTGCGCCACCGGGGCAAGGAGGCGGCGCTGACCAGCCGTGAGTTCGAGCTGCTGCAGTTCCTCCTGGAGCATCCGCACCGCTTCTACACCACGTCCCAGATCACCGGGTATGCCTGGTCGGATGCCGCGCTCCTCCCCGAGGAGGTGCGCAACTACGTGGGGCGGGTGCGAAAGATCCTGGCCCGGTTGGAGATCCCCTGTGATCTCGTCAACCGGCCAGGTCGCGGCTACTCGCTGACCTTCCGGAACACGGATTAGCGCCGGCTCCGGCGGTCGGTCAGCGGCCCGCGGGAGGAACGGCTCAGGACCAGCGCCGGCGGGAGCGGCCCATGACCACCCGCATGATCACGAGCAGGATCACGGCGCCGACGAAGGCGATGACCATCTCGGTGATGATGGTGTGGCCGGGGATGGTGAAGTTGATGTTGAGGATCTCGAAGAGGAAGCCCCCGGCGAGCGCGCCGATGATGCCGACGATGATGTCGGTGAACACTCCCTTGCCGTGGCCGGTCACCAGCTTGCTGGCCAGGAAGCCCGCCACCAGGCCGATGAGGGCCCAGATCAGGATCGTCCCGAAGTCGAGGCTGATTGTCACTGCACCGAACATGATTCTCCGATTGCGATGTGCCGCTGATTCGCGCTGTTGCGCGACGCCTTGGTTGGGGCTCCGCCCTGGGGGGAGGACAGTCGCCGCCGGAACCGTCTCCGGTCCCGGCAGGTGACCTTTGGGGGGTGAGGTCAGGCGGCCCGGTGCGCCGGGCGGTGAAGGGCCTTCGCCACCAGCGTGGCGACGACGATGGCCGCCGCCGTGTAGACGGCCATGGCCAGGACGTCGGCCCAGACCAGGAGATTCCCCTGGCTGGCGTACGTGCTCCTGAAGATCCCGGTGAACGGGGAGGCGAGGAAGGAGCCGACCGAGAAGGTGAGCGCGGCGAAGCCGACGTTCAACGACCCGGTGGCGTGGAACACGAAGTCCAGGGCCAGGAAGGCGAGAGCGACGAAGGCGAGCAGACCGATCGCCTTCAGCGCCGAGGATCGTCCCGACCATGCCCGCCCCGGGCTCCTCCGCGCCGAGGCTGCGGTGGCGGAATCGGCCGTCACCTGCGTGGTCGCCACACCCTCGTGGCTCCGCCCGCCGTCGCCGGCAACCCGCTCCTGCGTCTGCACGTCCGTCATCTCGACCCTCCTGTTCTGCACCCGACCCGGATGCCCTCTGAATCCGGGCACCGGGTGAAGCCCACTCTGGGCAGGGGGCCGCAACAACCGCAGCAACACTCGGGGGCTCCGGGCCCACCCTCCCGCGGCCGGTCACCCTGGGACTGTGGCCGCCGCGCCCGCCCGTCTGCCGGATCAGCGCCGGTCCGGCGTCCGGCCTGCCTTCAGCCTGTCACGAAACGGAAAGCCCCGCGGGTTAACCGTTCGTAACCGATAATCGAGTTGCCAGGCAGGCACCGGGGGAGGCCGACATTGTCCCGACGCACGGTGGTCAGGAAGGGTCTCACGGCAGCGGTCCTCGCCGGGGTCGCCGCGTCGGCGCTCGCGGCCGGGCCCGCCCTGACCCCATCCCCGAGCCGGACGGCGCCGTCCCTGTCCGCCCCGCCCCGAGGGGTGACCGTCACCGCCGGGGCGGCGGTCCCGGGACCCGCAGCGGCCTCCCCGTCGGCGGCCATCCACCTGCTGTCGAGCGGTGCCGGCGGGCTGATGCCCAACGGGCTGGCCCTGACCCCGCCGATGGGGTGGAACGGCTACAACCACTTCGGCCGCAAGGTGAGCGCGTCCCTCGTCGAGGCGGCGGCGCGGGCGCTGGTCTCCTCCGGAATGAAGGCGGCCGGCTATACGTACGTCAACCTCGACGGCGGCTGGGCGCTGCCGGCGCGCAACGCGCAGGGTGACCTCCAGCCTAACCCGCACCTCTTCCCCCAGGGCATCGCGCCGGTCGCACGCTACGTGCATTCGCTCGGGCTCAGGTTCGGCATCTACACCAGCGCGGGCACCAAGAACTGCGCCGGGACCAGTGCCGGCAGCTACGGCCACTACCAGCAGGACGCCCAGCTGTTCGCGTCATGGGGCGTGGACTACGTGAAGCTGGACTGGTGTTACGTGCCATTCCAGGACTACCGCGCGATGAGCCACCAGCAGGTGAGCCAGAGCCTCGCCTCAGAGATGGGTGAGGCCATCGCCGCCACCGGGCGGCCGATCGTGTACGACGTCAACGACACCCACGTCCAGACCGACAGGACGGTGACGTGGGGGCCGGATACCGGCAACCTCTGGCGCACCACCCGCGACATCCGGCCCAGTTACGCCAGCATGGTCCAGCACTTCACAGCCAACGTCTGGAACTACGCGAAGGCGGGGCCGGGCCGCTGGAACGATCCGGACATGCTCGAGGTCGGCAACCCCGGGCTGACCCTCACCGAGGCCCGCGCCCAGTTCAGCCTGTGGGCGGAGATGGCCGCACCGCTGATCGCCGGCAACAACGTGACCGCGATGTCGCCGGCGACGCGGACCATCCTCACCAACGCCTCGGTCATCGCCGTGGACCAGGACGAGCTCGGCAAGCAGGGCCATCCGGTGGCGAGCAAGGGCGGGCACTGGGTGCTGGCCAAGCCGCTGCAGAACGGGGATTGCGCCGTCGTCCTCTTCAACCAGACCGGCACAGCGGCGACCATCTCAACCAGCGCCTCCAGAGTCGGCCTGGGCGGAGCCGCCCGCTACACGCTGCGCAACCTGTGGACCCGCGCGGTGACCACGACCGCGGGGCCGATCAGCGCCCGTGTGCCCGCCCACGGCGTGGTCATGTACCGCGTCTCCGGGGGATCGGGCCAGCCCGCCTGAGCCGAGACGGAAGGGGGCGACGACCTGGCGGCAGGCCGGTGGGAGGCGAGCCGGCTCCGCCTGGAGCGCTGATGAGCCGCACGACCGGCTCAGCAGCGCACTACAGGGCTCGCATCCGGTTGTCGCGCGGGTTGTGCTCGAGCTCGGCCATGCCGAGCGCCTCGAGCAGGGGCGGGAGGTAGACGCCGAAGCGCCCGCGGAGACCCTTCTTGAGCCCGTACCAGCCGCCCGCGGGATTGGACGGCGACCGGCCCCAGGCCTCGACGGTTCCCTCGGGGGCGGGCTTCTGCTCGTCGGCCCCGCCCAGGGGCATCCAGCCGCCATGGGCGACGAGCATGGCGTGGAGGTCGTCGATGGCGGACAGCCGGTACCGCAGCTGCGTGCCGCCCACCTGGCACACCAGGGCCGGCGGATCGGCCGCGGTGTCGCGGTACATCCGGTACTCGGAGACGCCCGGCGCCGTGCTCAGGACCCAGGGATCGTCCTTCGTTCCCGAGCCGATGGCTGTCGACATGGCCTTCCCCTCGCTCCTCCGGTCCCCGGCCGGCGGGCCGTCGGGACGTCGCCGGTACAGTGATGGCGGTGTGGCCAGTATGGGGCAGGATCAGGGAGGGAGCATCGTCATGCAGAAGCGATCGGTGACGCGCCACGCGACGCGGTCGGCCGAAGCGGCGGACGAGAACGAGCGGCGGGTCAGAGGTGTCTTCGCCGAGCTGGCCGCGACCAGGCCCGGCAATGTCAGCGACATCGTCCTGGGCCTGGCGGAACGGTCCTTCGTTCACGTCTCCTTCCACGATCACACCGACGCCGAGGTCAACCCGGTCGCATCGACCGCCGCCTTCGCCCACTTCCAGCACGAGCACGAGACCCGCCGCGCCGGGAGCGTCGATCCACAGCCCGCCACGCTCGTCGGTGCCGACATCACCGCGATCGACTGACGGCCTGAGGCGGGCGGCCGGCCGCGGTGTGCCAGACCTGCGCGCCCCGTCCCCGTTCAGGGCGGGGCGAGCGTGCGCACCACGTCCTGCCGCGCTGGCCGGTTCCGCAGCTCCGCGCTAATGGACCTGGGAGCCGCTGATGCGGTACACATCGCGGATGCGAGCCGTCACCATCGCGGACCGCCGGATCACCGTCGCCGACCACCCCGAGCCCGCTCCCGGCCGTGGCGAGATCGGTGTCCGAGTCCGCGCCGCCGGTCTGAACGGCGCCGACCTCATGCAGGTCCAGGGCCTCTACCCGGCCCCACCCGGAGTCCCTCCCGACATCCCCGGGTTGGAGCTGGCGGGGGAGGTGGTCGAGGTGGGGGAGGGAGCCACGCGCTTCCGTCCCGGGGACCGGGTCATGGCCCTGCTGGCCGGCGGCGCCCAGGCCCAGGTCGCCGTGGTCGACGAGCGCCTCGCCATGCCGGTGCCCGCCTCGCTCGACTGGAACGCCGCGGGAGGTTTCCCCGAGACCTTCATCACCGCCCACGACGCGCTGATCTCCCAGTGCGGGCTGCGGGGCGGAGAGCGCCTGCTGGTGAACGGGGCCGCCGGCGGGGTCGGTACCGCCGCCGTCCAGATCGGGCTTGCCCGCGGTGCCCACGTGGTTGCGAGCGTCCGCGCCCCCGAGCTGCGCGACGGGGTGTCCGCGCTGGGCGCCGAGGTCGTCGATCCGTCCGGGATCATGGACCTGGGGCCCTTCGACGTGATCCTCGAACTTGTGGGGGCGGTGAACTTCCCGGCCAACCTCGGCGCGCTGGCGACCGGTGGGCGGATCGGCGTCATCGGCATCGGCGCCGGGGCGACCATCGAACTGAACCTGGGGCAGCTCATGGGCCGGCGCGCGCGCATCTCCGGCTCCACCCTGCGGTCGCGCACTCCGGAGGAGAAGGCCACCGCCGTGCGGCGGGTCGAGGCCGACGTGCTGCCGCTGGTCGCCGCCCGCCGGATCACGGTGCTGGTGCAGGAGGCCTTCGCCCTCGAGGCGGCGGCCGACGCCTACGCCCGCTTCCAGGCCGGCGCGAAGCTCGGCAAGATCGTCCTGTCGGTGGGGGAGGGCGGGGCGTAGGATCGGCCTGCCGTGCCCTCCGTTCCGATCCAATACGGTGAACCACCGGGGGTCGTCCCAGGATCGGTGTTCCCCAACCGCCGCGCCCTCCGCGAGGCTGGCGTGCATCGGCCGCTCCAGGCGGGGATCGACTTCGCCTCCGGCGGCGCGGCCGCTTCGGTGGTTCTCTCCGGCGTCTACCCCGACGATGACCAGGGGGACACGGTCATCTACACGGGGCAGGGCGGTCTGCAGCCGGGAACGTCCCGCGCCGTCGCGGACCAGCGTCTCGTCGCGGGGAATGCCGCGCTGATCCGCAACCGGAACCTCGGGATGCCCGTCCGGCTCATCCGCAAGGTCGGTGGCGCCTTCCGGTACGACGGGCTCTACGCGGTCGACAACTACCTGCGCGAGCGCCCGGCCAGCGACGGATTCCTGCGGTGGCGCTACGTCCTGAAGAGCCTGTCGCTCGCCCCGTCCCTCGCGGTGGGGGGGGGAGGGGACATGCCGTTGCGGGCGGCGCAGACGATCCAGAGGATCGTGCGCGACACGGCGGTCACCCGGCAGGTGAAGCGCATGTACGACTTCACCTGCCAGATGTGCAGCCTGGTGCTTCCCACCCCCGTCACCCCCTACGCCGAGGCGGCGCACATCCGGCCTCTCGGCCGGCCGCACGACGGGCGGGATGCGCTCGACAACGTGCTGTGTCTGTGTCCGAACGACCATGTGCTCTTCGACTTCGGAGCCGTCACCGTCCTCCCCGAGAGCCTGACGATCACGGGGGAGCCCCATCTCGAGGGGAGACCGCTCGTCATCGCCCCCGCGCATCGGATCGACCTGGTGAACTTCGACTACCACCGCGAGGCCATCTTCGTGCCGATCGTCGACCGGCCGGATCGCTGAGGTGGTGGTGCGGCGGACTCAGTCCGCTCCGCCCTCGACGGGCACCGGGGTGTGGCGGGCGATGGAGGCATGCATCGCCTCGAGGGCGGCCGTGTTGGCGCGTGAGTCGGCCAGCGAGTGCTGCAGTGGAGAGCGGCCGCGGATGGCGTCGGCGAGGTGTTCGACCTCGAGCTGGTACGGGTCGGCGAAGGGGAAGCTCTCCTCGGAGGGTTCGGCGCCGCCGGCGTAGACCTCCTCGGCTCCCCGGTGGAGCAGCAGCGTGGTGTGCGGCTCCCGCCGCATGCCCGTCCCCGGGAGCAGCAGCCAGCCGTCCGCCCCCACCACCTCCACCTGCGCGTACGGGTTGTGGAAGTCGAAGCTGACCCAGAACGGTGCCACCGCCTGGCCGGGGAACCGCATCACACCGGTGACGGTCGTCTCCACCGGTTGACCCTCCCGGGTGTCGGCCAGCCCGACGACCTCGATGGGCTCCGTGCCGAGCATGCCGCGGGCCATGCTGGTGGCGTAGCAGCCCATGTCCCAGACGATGCCGCCCCCCATGCCGGGGATGAAGCGGATGTTGGCGAGGTCCGTCGGCACGAAGAAGGCGAAGCCGACCCGCACGACGCGCGGCCGGCCGATCGCCCCGGAGGCGACCAGGTCGACGGCCCGCCGCCAGCGCGGCGCATGGCGGTACATGAAGGCTTCGAGCACGAGGCGTCCACTGGTGTTCGCCGCCTCGCCGATGCGATCCACCTCGCCGACCGACAGGGCCAGCGGCTTCTCGCAGAGCACGTGCTTGCCGGACCGGAGCGCCCTGATCGTCCATTCCGCGTGGAGGTGATTGGGGAGGGGGACGTAGACGGCGTCGATGGCGGGGTCGTCGAGCAGCGCCTCGTAGGAGGGGTAGGCACGGCAGCCCCAGCGGGCGGCGGCCGCCTCGGCGCGGTCGCGGGACCGAGAGGCGATGCCGCGCAGCTCACACCCATCGGCGGCGAGCAGACCGGGGATGAGCGAGTCGGCGATCGCGGCGGTGGAGAGCACCCCCCAGCGGATTGTGTCGGCGGACATTCCGAGCGGACCTCCCTGCAGCGGACGGCCCTCGCGCGGGTTAACGTCTGGCTAGGGTTCCGCGCCGCTGCCCGTCCCAGGATGCCACAGCCCCCCACGGACGGGTGACCGGATCGCTAGGCTACGTGGGTGGTTCCCGATCCTCCCAGCCGGCCCACCGGGTCCCGCTGGCGACCGGTCCGAGTGCTGGCGGCCGCTGCCGCGTGCCTTCTGGCTCTCGTGGCCGGCTCGTCGGGTCTGATCCACGGCCTGTCCGCGTCGGCCCCGGGCGGTGGGATCCACCAGGGGGTCGCCGCGCTGGCGACCACCGCCACCCCGACGCCCCTCCCGACGCCGACGACGGTCCCGACGCCGACCCCCGTCCCGACTCCCCCTCCCTTCTCGGCCTGCTCGACGGTCAGCTCGGCGAACCTCTCGGTCCCGGTTCTCGAGTACCACTTCGTGCGCACCGTCAACGGGGCGCAGGACCCGCTGGGGTGGTCCCTCTCCACGACGCCCGCCAACTTCGCCGAGGAGATGGCGCTGCTCGCCTATGACCACGTCCACGTCATGACCATGAGCGAGTTCACCAGCGACCTGGCGGCGCACCAGCAGCCCACCTGCAAGTCGGTGGTGCTGACCTTCGATGACGGCCTCCTGTCCATGGCCACGGCGGTCGCGCCCCTTCTCTATCAGTACGGCTTCCCGGCGACGTCGTTCGTCATCAGCAGCTTCATTGGCACGGCCGGGTACATGTCCGCGTGGCAGATCCTCTGGATCAAGTCGCTGGGAATGACCATCGGCGACCACACCGTCCACCACCTGGCGCTGGCCAAGCTGCCGGCGGCGCAGGCGGACTCCGAGATCGTGAACGCGCAGCAGACCATTGCAGCCCTCATCCAGCAGCCGGTGGTCGACTTCTGCTACCCCATCGGCTCGTACGACGCGCAGGTCGAGGCCCAGATCCAGGCGGCCGGCTTCCAGGAGGCTTTCGCCGAGGGCAACGGTGCGACCGAGAACTGGGGCAACCGCTTCGCCCTCTCCCGGCACGAGGTCCTGGGTTCGTGGAGCATCGCCACCTGGGCCGCGGTCGTCGGCATCGCGCCGCCCCCGCCGGGATGGACCCCGCCGCCGCCACCCTATCCGGCGCCGCCGCCGATGGGCTCGTAGGGAGGGGCCGGGTCCGGTCCGGGCGTGAGGGGGGCGCCGTTGTCGCGATCGGGGATGGCGTGCGCGCCCCGGCGAGGCGATGGAGCCACCGTGTCGACAGTTTGGCCGGCGATCGGCGATGGCCGCCGCCTGGCGACGTGGAGGGTTCACGGCGGCGCCGGCAGCTCTCCCGACTTTGAACTCTGAACTCATGTCACCTGCGGCAGAGCCATCCGGCTCCGGCGTAGAATCCGCGGACCGCAGATTCTCCAAGGGGTAGGAGTCATGATGCGTCCACGGCGTGCACGGCGCGGATTGTGGTTCAGGGGGGCCGACCCGGAGCATCCGGGGCGGAGGCCGAGCCGGATCAGGCGTGGCTCCGTCGGGATTGTCGCCGCCACCCTGCTGGTGGGGGGCGCGACGGTGGCGAGTCCGGTTGCGCTGGCATCCACCTCGGCGCTCACATGGGGTGCCGCGTCGCGTGTCGATCACCAGGCCCCCTACTACGGCTATTCGATCCAGGGGGTCTCCTGCCTGAGCAGCGGCCTCTGCGTCGCGGTGGACGACGGCGGCGACGTTGTCACCACGCCCAACGCCCTGGCGACGAGCCCGGTATGGACGGTGACCCACGTGGACACCAACCGCCGGCTCTCGGCCGTCTCCTGCCCCGGCAGTGGCCTGTGCGTCGCGGTGGACAACGCGGGCGCCCTGGTCACATCGACCAACCCCACCGGTGGACCATCGGCGTGGACGGTGACCTCCCTCCTGACGGGCCTGAACGTGGTGTCCTGCCCGACGACCACGCTCTGTGTCGCTGGCACCTCCTTCGGCTACGTGGCGACGTCCACGAACCCGACCGGCACTCCATCTGCCTGGTCGAACGCCGACGTGGACGGCAGCACCCAGCTGAAGGGGCTGTCGTGCCCCAGCAGCACTCTCTGTGTTGCCGTGGACAGCGCGGGCAACGTGATCACCTCGACCAACCCCACGGGTGGGGCGTCGGCCTGGACGGTGACCCATGTCGACGGCACCAACACCGTCTTCGGGGTCTCCTGTTCGAGCACCAGCCGCTGTGTCGCCGTGGACAGCGCGGGCGACGTGGTGACCTCGACCAATCCCACCGGGGGAGCCTCGGCGTGGACCGTGACCAACGTGGACACCACCCCCTGGGTGTATGCCGTGTCCTGCCCCAGCAGCAGCCTGTGCGTCGCCTCGGATTCCTCGGGCGGGGTGGTCACCTCCACCAATCCGACCGGGGGAGCCTCGGCCTGGACGAGGGCGCAGGCCGATACCCTCTCCCTGTTCGGGATGTCCTGTCCGAGCACCGGCCTCTGCGTCGGGGTGGACTCAGACGGCGATGTCATGACGTCCAGCAACCCCACCGGGGGAGCATCCGCCTGGACGGTGACGCTCGTCGACGGTTCCGATGCGCCCGACGCCGTCTCCTGTCCCAATGGCGGCTTCTGCGCCGCCGTGGACGGTTCCGGCAACGTCGTCACCTCCACCAATCCCACCGGGGGAGCCTCGGCGTGGACCGTGGCCCACGTCGACAGCTACAACACCATGTACGGCGTCTCCTGTCCCACCAGCGGGATGTGCGTCGCCGTGGACGACAGCGGGAACGCGGTCTCCTCCACCAACCCCACCGGGGGCGTGTCGGCCTGGACGGTGACCCGCGTGGACGGGAATGTCCTCTACGCGGTGTCCTGTCCCACCAGCGGTCTCTGCGTCGCGGTAGACAACGTGGGCGACGTGGTCACCTCCACCAACCCGACCGGGGGGGCGTCGGCCTGGACGGTGACCAAGGTGGACGGTATCGGATGGCTGAACGGGGTGTCCTGTCCCACCACCCACCTCTGCGTCGCGGTGGACCCTCTCGGCGACGTGGTCACCTCCACCAACCCGACCGGGGGAGCCTCCGCCTGGACTTTGACCTCCATCGGCGCCGAATTCAGCCCGTACGCCGTCTCCTGCCCGAGCAGCCTCCTCTGCGTCGCCGTCGATTCCGAGGGCGGGGCGGTGACCGCCACCAACCCCACCGGTGGGACGTCGGCCTGGACGGCGGCCGACGTGGACGGTTCCCGCTGGCTCAACAGCGTCTCGTGTTCCAGCCTGCAGCTCTGTGTTGCCGTGGACGTCAGCGGGAACGCTGTCTCCTCCACCAACCCCACGGGCGGGGCGTCCGCCTGGACGGCGACCAACCTGAGCGCCAATGACGACTGGCTGGGCGGGGTCTCGTGTCCCCCCGGCGGTCCCTGCGTGGTGGTGGACGAGACCAGCGGCAGCGTGACGACCGGGACGAGCTCGGTGAGCCTCCAGGATCTTCCAAGCACACAGCAGTACTTCCTCCACGGCAGTGACGGGAGCACCTGGGAGTCGATGGACACGACCCTGCTCGCTGACACCTTCACCCCCGCCACCACGGGCACCGCCCTGTTCAGCGCCAACGCCGATCTGTGGACCGAGGACGCCGGCTTCAACCAGGACCTCGGCATCTGCCTGGTGGCCGGGGCGCTGGTGCTATCCAGCTGTCCCTCGGTCGACGTGCTGGCCTGGAAGGAGTCCGGCGGCTTCGCCGGCACCTACTCGCCCAACGCCGCCTACGTCCAGGCGGCCGCGGCGGTGCTCGCGGGGTCGACCGAGACGGCCTTCGTCGTTTGGAAGACCAACATCGCAATGCCCGCCGGGGACACCATCGCCGCCGGCGCGGGCGGCGGCCCCAGCTTCTCGCCGGCACGGCTGACGGTGACGCTCCCCGACACCAGCGACGTCGTGAGCGGCGCGTCGAGCACGCAGCAATACGCGATGAACGGCAGCGACGGCTCCACATGGAAGTACGTCGACGCCGGCGCCCTGAAGCTGACCCTGACCCCGGCGAGCAGCGTCGACACCGTTCTGTCCGCCAACGCGGACCTGTGGACGTCGAATGCCGGCTTCAACCAGGACATCGGCATCTGCGTGGCCGCCGGGGCCACCCTGCCGGCGGGCAGCTGTCCCAGTGCGGACGTGGTCATCTGGAAGGAGTCGGGAGGCTTCGCCGGGACCTTCTCGCCCAACGCCGCCTTCGCCCAGACGGCAGTGGCGATGAGCGCCGGCACCTACTCGGTGGGGCTGGTGTGGAAGGCCAACAAGGTGATGCCCAGCGGTGACACGATCACCATCGGAGCGGGCAGCGGCCCCTACTCGCCCACCCGCCTGGTGGCGCTGCAGTACCCGGCCGGCGGCGGTGGCGAAACCTTCGCCTCGAGCACCAAGCAGTACCTCATGAGCGGCGGCAGTGACGGCGCCACCTGGAAGGTGCTCGACGCCACCAGCCTGACGCTCACCGTGCCGCAGGCCACCGGATGCCAGCTGGCCATCGGCGGCAACGCCGATCTGTGGACCGAGGCCGCCGGCTTCAACCAGGACATCGGCATCCAGGTCACGCCGGCAGGTGGGACGGCATACGTGGCCGCCTGGAAGGAATCGGGCGGTTTCGCCGGGACCTTCTCGCCCAATGCAGCCTTCGTCGAGACGGTGATCCCCATCTCCGCCGCCTCCAGCTACAGCATCACCCTGGTGTGGAAGACCAACGTCGCCATGCCGTCCTCCGACCAGATCGCCGTGGCGGCGGGCAGCACCGGCGCTTACTCGCCGACGACCCTCACGGCCACCAAGCACTGCTGAGCTTCGAGGCCCTGCCGCTTCGGGGGCCGGCTGGCATGATGGGGGGCATGCCCTGCGTCGGACCGCGGCCCCCGGAGCTCCCGGCGGTGATCGCCGCCACCGATCCGGCGCGCCCACTCTTCGGCCGCGCCGTGGTCACCACCCTACTGGCCGCGGCCGTCTTCACCGCGGTCACCGACCCGACGAAGAATCTCAAGCCGATCTACGACCACGCGCCCTGGCGGAACGATCCGTTCGACACCGTCTACTCCTTCGCGGTGTTCTTCGTCCCCCTCGTGGCACTCCTCTGCGCCGCGCGCGCACCCCTGTGCCGGAGGTCGGAGCCGCTGCCGATCGCTCGCGTTCAGGGCCTGCTGCGCGGGTGCCAGGTCGCCGCGGGGGCCATGGCGATCACCCTGCTGACCGAATGGGCCGCGGTCGCCGCCGGCGCCAACCGCGGCGCGTGGGACGGCATCACCGCCCTGCTCATCGGCTCCGTCGCCGTCTCGACAGCACTCACCGGCCTCGCCATCCACGACCTGGTCCGCGCCGGCATGCCGCGAGGAGATGGCGGCACGGACGCCGCACCGGCCGCAGACTGGCTCGGCGACATCGTCGCCGTGGCGGAGCGGGAGAGTCCCCGGCTCGGCCCGCTTCGCACCCCGGCCGTCGCCCTGCTGCGATGGCTGGACGCACGGCTGCTGACGGTGGTCCGCCGGCACCCGCTGGTGGCTGCCGCGCTGGCGTCCCTCGTCTTCGCCCTGGGCGTCGGCGGATGGCAGGCGATCTGGGAGGGCTACGGCACGGCGGCCTTCCTCCTGACCTTCGGCGTTCTGGGTTGCGGCGTCTTCAGCTTCGTGGTCGCGGCGGGCTCGTACCTCGGCTTCGTCCGCAGCGACCGTCCCCTGCGCGGAGCGCGGAGGCGCGCTCTCGACGCGGTGGTGACCGCCGGGGCCTGCGTCGTCATCACCCTCGCGTTCCGGGCTTCGCTGTGGTGGATCGTGGGCAGCCGCGACGCCGTGGCGGGCACCCATCAGCTGGCGGCGCTGCTGGCCCTTGCGGCGTGCGCCGGTTTCGTCGCCGTCCTCGCGGGGGAATCGCTGGCCGGAGCCCACGCCCGTCCGCCCCGCTGACCGTCCTCAGCCGAGGCGGGACACCCAGCGAGGCGGGATTCTCGGCTTGCGACCCTGTGCGGGCGCCCGTAAGATCCACGGACGTGGTAGGAGGGGAAGCCACATGCGGTCTGTTCCGGCGTGGACTGGCTGTGCGGGTTCCAGTTGGAGGTGCTCGCCGCTGCACATGAAGCAGCCGCAACCCTTCCGGGGATGGCCGACACGGGTAGAGCTAGGAATAGAGCGACTGCCCCGGCGTAGGAGGGGAAACGGGCCTTGCGCTGTCAATACCTGGGGTCGACTCGCTGCGGATCGGGGCTTCGAGGATCTCTTGTCCCAGTAGTGAGGCTTCTCGCCCCAGGGCCGGTCCCGGCGTCAGGGCATGATCCCGCCCACCCCGATCGATACCGAGACCGCGACCATCACCACCAGGGAGAAGCGGAACACCTTGCGCCCCCAAGCGGTGTCGTCCACCGCCCTGAAGCCGCGAAGGCCGAGCGCCAACCATGCGGCACCGACGGTCGCCGCGATGACCAGTGAGGTGATCCCGGCACCGCCGACCAGCGTGAGCGCGGCGGCCGCGCCCAGGAATGCCCCCATGCACAGCACCATCTCCAGCTTGGTGGCTCGCATCCGCTCGGTCACGAGCATCGCGGGCAGACCGGCGGCACGGTACTCATCGGCGCGGTAGATGGCGATCGCCGCGAAATGCGGAATCTGCCAGAGCGCCAGCATGACGAAGAGCACCACCACGGTGGCGTCGATCCGTCCTCTGGCGGCGCAGTATCCGCCAGCCACCGAGGCCGCCCCGGGGAGGGCGCCGATCATGGCTGCGTGGGCTGAGCGCCGCTTGGCCAGCGCGTAGCCCACCGTGTAGAGGAGAAAAGCGCCGGTGCCGATGGCGACCGTGAGCCAGTTGACGAACACGGCCAGGACGGCAACCCCGGCGGCGCCCAGGAGCCCGTACAGCGCCATCGCCCTGCCCGCCGACACCGTCCCGGTTGCCAGGGGCCGGTTCCGAGTGCGCGGCATCCTCTGGTCGATCTCCCGATCGGTCAGGTTGTTGACCGAGCACGCGGCCGCCGCCACCAGCGCCGTGCCCAGCAGCGCCGGCGCCAGGGTGAAGGTGGCCCGACCTCGAACGGCGAGCATGAAGCCCGCCGCGGCGGTGAGCACGTTGGCCAGGACCATCCACGGCTTGGCCACCGCGAGATAGGCCGGCCAGCCTCGCATCGCCTAGATCCCACCCTCGGAGTTCATGTACTGCTGCTGCTGAGAAATGGTCATCCGGTTGTCGAGGTTGCGCATGATCCAGAGAGATCCGAGCACCAGGATCAGCACGACGATCGCCATGGAGATGAACATGAGGAGCTTCCAGCGCGGCCGCGACTCGGTGCCGAGGTGGAGGAAGCAGTACAGCTGGGTGCCGAACTGGGCCAGCGCGGCGACCAGGATCACGGCAACCAGCGGTCCGGTGGGCAGCACCCGATCGGTGACCAGGAGGTAGGCCGCGATCGTGAAGAGGATCGACATCGCGAACCCACTGACGTAGGAGCGAACCCCGGCGTGGGCCAATCCCGAATCGAGCCGCTCGGTGCCGGCGTGCTGGCTCATACCCGCGCCGCTCCCATCAGGTAGACGATGGTGAAGATGAAGATCCAGACCAGGTCCAGGAAGTGCCAGAAGATGCTGAGCAGGGTGAGGCGGCGGACGTTGCCCCGGGTCAGCCCCCGCCCCAGCACCCGGCTGATCATCACCGCCATCCAGATCAATCCGATCGTGATGTGGGCCCCGTGGGTCCCCACCAGGGTGAAGTACGCGGAGAGGAAGCCGCTCCGCGACCACCCCGCCCCGGTGGTGGCAAGGTGGTGGAACTCGACCAGCTCCAGGGTGAGGAAGGTGAGGCCGAGCGCGAAGGTCGCGGTGAACCAGGCAACCACCGCGTTCCTCCGGCCGTCGCGTGCCGCCAGCATCCCCAGACCACAGGTGAAGCTGCTGGTGAGCAGGGCCATGGTCTCCGCGAGCACATAGGGCATGTCGAAGATCTGGTGGCCGGACGGGCCGCCCGCGGTGTTCTTGTGCAGGACCGCGTAGGTCGCGAACAGGCTCGCGAAGAGCACGCAGTCGGTCATGATGTAGACCCAGAAGCCGAAGACGGCGCGGTCGTCGGCCTCCACCTCGTGGTCGAAGTGCTGAACGGCGCGCGCGGCCTGTACGCTCATGCCAGACGCGCCCTCGCCCGGGACTCGATCCCCTCCACCTCGGCCGCGGCGATGACGCGCTCACTGTCGTCGGTGGCGGTGGTTCGGATCGCCAGGACCGTGATGATGGCGAGGATCGCCAGCGGGGGCGCCCAGTACATCTGCCAGATCAGGGTGAAGCCGAGCACGAACGCCAGCATCCCGATCGCCAGCCCGGCTGGGGTGTTGGCCGGCACCCTGATGTCCTCATACCGGACGGCTGCGGCGTCGGAGGCGTCGCCCCGCTGCTTGGCCGCCCAGAACGCGTCCCTGCCCTCCGCCACGGGCAGCACCGCGAAGTTGTAGACCGGGGCGGGAGAGGGGATCGACCACTCCAGGGTCCGGCCGTTCCACGGATCCCCGGTGGTGTCGCGGTTCTGCTTCCGCTGTAGCACGCTGAGCGCCAGTTGCAGCAACATGATCGCCACGCCCGCTGCGATGATCAACGCACCGAGGCCCGCCACCACGAAGAGCGGCTGCCAGCCGGTGGCGGCGGCGTAGTTGCTGGTCCGCCGGGTCACCCCCATGAAGCCGAGCAGGTAGAGGGGGCCGAAGGCGAGCACGAAGCCCACGATCCAGCACCACGCCGAGTACTTGAGGAGCCGATCGTTCATCTTGAAGCCGACGATCTTGGGAAGCCAGTAGATCAGCCCGGCGAAGTCACCGAAGACCACCCCGCTGACGATCATGGTGTGGAAGTGGGCGACCAGGAAGAGGCTGTTGTGGAGCTGATAGTCGATGGCCGGCACCGCCAGCATGACCCCGGCGACCCCGCCGATCGTGAACAGAAAGATGAAGCCCATGAAGAAGTACATGGGCGCGCTGAAATGGATCCGGCCCCGATACATGGTGGCCAGCCAGTTGAAGATCTTCACCCCGGTGGGGATGGCGATGATCATCGTCATGATCCCGAAGAAGGCGTTGACGTCGGCCCCCGCCCCCATCGTGAAAAAGTGGTGCACCCAGACCGTGAAGGAGAGCAGGGTGATGGCGGCCAGCGCCAGGACCATCGAGACATACCCGAAGAGCGGCTTGCGTGAGTAGGTCGCGACCACCTCCGAGAAGATCCCGAAGGCGGGCAGCACGAGGATGTACACCTCAGGATGGCCCCATGCCCAGATCAGGTTGACGTACATCATCATGTCGCCGCCCGAGGTCGCGGTGAAGAAGTGGGCTCCCACGGCCCGGTCGAGAAAGAGCAGGGCCAGGGTCACGGTGAGGACGGGGAAGGCGAACATGACCAGGAACATGCTGCACAGCACGCTCCAGCAGAAGAGTGGCAGGCGCATCAGGGTCATCCCCCGACAGCGCATCCGGAGGATGGTCACGAAGAAGTTGATCCCCGAGAGCAGGCTGCCGATGCCGGCGATCTGCAAGCTCCAGATCCAGTAGTCGACCCCCACCCCCGGGCTGTACTGGAGTTCCGAGAGCGGCGGGTAGGCGAGCCATCCCGCCGCCGAGAACTCACCCACGCCGAGGGAGGCGTTGATGAGCACCATCCCGGAGAAGAACAGCCAGAAGCTGGTGGCGTTCAGGTACGGGAAGGCCACGTCGCGAGCCCCGAGCTGGAGCGGCACCACCAGGTTGATGATGCCGAACATCAGCCCCATCGCGACGAAGAAGATCATGATCGTGCCGTGAGCTGAGAAGAGTTGCTGGAAGGTGCTGGTCGGGACCACGCCGGCGGCGGTCCCCACCGAGGTCACCTGCTGGCCCCGCATGAGGATCACGTCGACCCCACCCCTGATCAGCATCAGCACCGCCACGATGATGTACATGACCCCGATCTTCTTGGGGTCGACTGTGGTCAGCCACTCCTTCCACAGCCAGCGCCAGCGCCGCAGGTAGGTCACCAGGGCGACCACGGCGATCAGCCCGAGCCCCATGGAGACCACCGCCAACTGGGTCACCAGCACGCTCGGGAAGAGGCTGCTCCAGGTGAGCCGTCCGAAGATCCCGGCGACGGTCATCAGGCCGCCTCGTGGGCCGGCCCGGCGCGCCCGCCGCTGGCCGCCGCCGTGGTTCTGCTGACCGCCGCGCTCGAGCCCTGGTGGTAGCTGCCCACGATGGTCTCGAAGAGCTGTGCGTCATCGTCGACGTAGTAGGACACGGGGGCATTCGACGACGGTTGGGCGAGGCTCGCATAGCTCGCCGCGTCCAGATGCTCCGCTGAGCCTTGGGCCATCTCGACCCAGGACTGGAAACCGGCGGCCGAGACCGAGACGGCCTGGAAGTTCATGGTCGAAAAGCCGACTCCGCTGATGTTGGCCGAGAGGCCGGCGAAGGTGCCCAGAGCGGTGGCGTTCAGGTTGAGCTCGGTCTCCATCCCGGGCATCGCATAGATCTGGCCGGCCAGCTGAGGGATCCAGAGCGAGTTCATGGGTGCGTCGGAGGTGATCAGCAGGCGGACGGGGACGCCCTCGGGGATCACCAGCCGGTTCACCGACGCGATGTGTTGGTCGGGGTAGATGAACAGCCATTTCCAGTCCAGGGCCACGACCTGGACGGTGGTGGTCGGGGCGCTCGAGCTCAGTGAGCGGTAGGGATCCAGCGTCTGGGAGCTGAACCAGGTCACCACCGAGAGCACCACGATGAGCAGGGTGGGCAACCCCCACCACACCAGCTCCACCTTGGTGTTGCCCTCCAGGGTGGGGTCGTACGTCGCGTTGCCACGACCCTCGCGGTATCTCACCGCGAAAGCGATGGCGAAGACGTAGACGGGAACGACCACGAGGAGGCTGAGGGCGGCGGCGAAGACGATGAGGTGGAACTCTTGGAGGGCGATGGTGCCCTTGGGATTCAGGACCTGGATGTCCACGGTTCTCAGATACGCGACCAAGCCCACCAGGACAGCCGCGACCACGATCACCACCGCGGCGGCGCGGACCCTCAGCCGGGCTTTCCTGCTCATCCCGAAGTCATGCGTTGGACAGCGGATCGAGCCTCCCCCCGGGGGCCCCCGACGAACCCTGGAAACGGCATCGCGCTCACCAAAACGCCGGAAGCGTACTGCGTCGGTGCGGGCAACCCTAGGGCCAATTGACCTTGGTATTTCCGGAAGATCGGCCCAGCCGCACACGGTGATCGGACCGCGCTCAGACCGGTATCGGTGGTCGCTCGTCGACCACGTGACAGGCCATGACCTGCGAACAACGGGTTTGGCACGCGGGACGGGGATCCCCTTACTGGCAATCATGGTCCTTGGTCTCGCTCGGTTCTGAGACCGAGTCGAGCGTGCGGCCCGCTCCTGCTCCGGCACTTCGGATCCCCCGCCGCAGGCGGAGAATGGGCGCCGATGAACCGGCTCGACGGGCGGGTGATCCTCAGTCCCACCGACCTGGTCGGTGCCCTGGTCTGCGAGCACCTCACCCAGCTGGAGCTGGCCGCCACCCGCGGGGAGCTGGTCCGACCGCAGCGGGCGGACCCGGAGCTGGACCTGCTGGCGCGGCGTGGCGAGGCGCACGAGGCATCCCAGCTCGCCCTCCTCCGCGCCGCCGGCGCCACCGTCGTCGAGATCGGTGACCACGAGGAGAGCCTGGAGGGACTGCGGGCGGCGGAGGCGGAGACCCTCGCCGCCATGCGCGCGGGCGCCGGCGTCGTCTACCAGGCGGCGTTCTTCGACGGGACCTGGCGCGGGCGGGCCGACTTCCTCCTCCGCGTCCCCATCCCCAGCCGTCTCGGCGGCTGGTCGTACGAGGTCGCCGACGCCAAGCTCGCCCGCTCCGTGCGGGTCAGCGCGCTGCTCCAGATGTGCGAGTACTCGCTCCACGTCGAGCGGCTCCAGGGCACCGCTCCCGAGAGGATTCATGTCCTCCTCGGCAGCGGTGCGCGCGAGACGCACCGGCTCGCCGACTGCGCCGCCTACCACCGTGCGGCGCGGCGGCGTCTCGAGGAGACCGTCCTGGGCGCTCCGGCGGTGACCTACCCCGACCCCGTGGAGCACTGCGGCGAGTGCCGCTGGCGCGACGGCTGCATGGCGCGGCGCCGGACCGACGACCATCTGTCGCTGGTCGCCGGCATGAGCCGCGAGCAGACGCGGCGCATGGTGGCGGCGGGCATCCCCACGGTGGCGGCGCTGGCGGCGGCGCCGGAGGCGCCGAAGCCCGACATGGGCACGGCTCCCTGGTACCGGCTCCGCCAGCAGGCCCGGCTCCAGATGGAGGAGCGTGGCACCGGGAGGCCCGGCTACGAGCTGCTCGACATGCCCCTTCCCGGCATCGGCCTGGCGTCGCTCCCACCCCCATCTCCGGGAGACGTCTTCTTCGACATCGAGGGCGACCCATTCGTCCTCGACGGGGGGCTGGAGTACCTCTTCGGCGTCGTCGAGATCGCCGGCGACGGCACCCTCTTCCACCCCTTCTGGGCGCACGACCGCGCGCAGGAGAAGATCGCGTTCGAGGCGCTGGTCGACTTCCTCATCGAGCGGCTGGACCGCGACCCCGCCATGCACGTCTACCACTACGCGACCTACGAGCCGGCGGCGCTCAAGAAGCTCATGGGCCGTCACGCCACGCGGGAGGACGAGGTCGACCGGCTGCTGCGCGGCGGGCTGCTCGTCGACCTGTACCAGGCGGTGCGCCAGGGCGTCCGCGTCTCCCGCGAGAACTACTCGCTGAAGAGCCTGGAGATCTTCTACATGGCCAAGCGCCAGGAGGCGATCGCCGACGCGGGGTCGAGCATCGTCGCCTACGAGCAGTGGTTGGAGACGCGCGATCAGCGGATCCTCGACGACATCGCCGAGTACAACCAGCGCGACTGCGTGTCGACCCGGCTGCTGCGCGACTGGCTGGAGGAACTGCGCGAGGAGCTGGCTGCCCGTGACGGTGCCGGTGTCCCCCGCCCGCCTGAGCGCGACCCCATGCCCTCGGAGGCGCTGTCGCTGGCGATCTCAGGCACGCGCACGCTGGCTGGGTCGCTGACCGCGGGGCTGGCGGAGGACCCGCAGGCGCGGACCGGAGAGGAGCGGGCGCGGTGGCTGCTCGCCCAGCTCCTCGAGTGGCACCGGCGGGAGGACAAGTCGGAGTGGTGGGAGTTCTTCAGCCGCTGCGCCATGACCGTGGAGGAGCTGGTCGACGATGCCTGGGCGATCGGCGGCCTGGTCCATGCGGGCCCGCTGCGCTCCATGGACCGGGGCACGGTGCACGGCTACGCCTTCGACCCGTCGCAGGAGTACAGGCTGGAGGTCGGCGACACCCCGTACGACCCGAGCACCGGCAAGCCCGCCGGCGAGGTGGTCGCCATCGACCGCGACCGCGGCTGGATCGAGCTGAAGCGGGGCCGCGCCCACCAGGCCCGGGGCCAGCCGGTGTCCCTGGTCCCGCCGCCGCCGATCGACACGAGGGGGAAGCGCGAAGCCCTGCAGCGGCTCGCCAGCTGGGTCGCCGGCAACGGGATGGAGGGACGAGGCCCGCACTCGGCGGCGCGCGATCTCCTCCTCGGCGGCGCGCCCCGCCTCATCGGCGGGTCCCCGGCCGAGGCGCTCCTCGCTGCCGGCGAGGATCCCGTCGCCGGCACCTGCCGCCTGGTCGCGGACCTGGACGGCTCCTGCCTGGCGGTGCAGGGCCCCCCCGGATGCGGCAAGACGTACACCGGGGCCCGGGTCGTCGTCGACCTGGTGGCCCGCGGACGGAAGGTCGGCGTCTCCGCCTTCACCCACCGCGCCATCGCCCACCTGCTGGAGGAGGTGACGCAGGTCGCCGCCGACACGGGCCAGACCGTCCGCATCCTCCAAAGGTGCCGGGAGGGTGAGGAGCCCACCGTTCCGGGCGTCCGCCCTGCCAGGGACGCGAAGGACGCGGCCGCCAGGCTGGACGCCGGCGAGGCCGACGTCGTGGCCGGCACCTCGTGGTTCTTCGCCGCCGAGGCGCTGGAGGGCCGCCTCGACGCCGCCGTCATCGACGAGGCGGGGCAGATGTCGCTGGCCGACGCCTGCGTCGTGGGCTCGGCGGCGCGCAGCCTGGTGCTGCTCGGCGATCCCCAGCAGCTGGCCCAGCCGGCGCGGGGGATCCATCCGCCCGGCGCGGAGGCGTCGGCTCTCGAGCACGTCCTGGGCGGCATGGACACGATCCCCCCCGACCGCGGCGTCTTCCTGCCCACCACGCGCCGCATGCACCCGGCGGTGTGCGGGTTCGTCTCCGCCGCCTTCTACGACCGGCGCCTGCTGCCGGTGCCCGCCTGCGCCCAGCACCGCCTCGAGGGGCCGGACGGGCGGCCGCTGATGGGATTGCGGCACGTGCCCACGCCGCACACAGGGAACCGGACCTGGTCCCCGGAGGAGGTCGCCGAGGTGTCGCGGCTCGCCGGGGCCCTGGTGGGGGCCTCGTGGAGCGACGCCGGCGGGGCGCCGCGCCCGCTGACCCTGGACGGAATCCTGGTGGTCGCCCCCTACAACGCGCAGGTGCAGCGGCTGCGCCAGGCCCTCCCGGAGGGCGCCCGGGTCGGCACGGTCGACCGGTTCCAGGGTCAGCAGGCGCCGGTGACCGTGTTCTCGATGGCGACGTCGAGCGCCGAGGACCTGCCCCGCAACTTGGAGTTCCTCTACAGCCGCAACCGCCTCAACGTCGCCGTCTCGCGCGCCCAGGCGCTCTCGATCGTCGTCTGCGCGCCCGCCCTGCTGCGTGCACGCTGCCGGACACCCGAGCAGCTGCGTCTCGTCAACAGCCTGTGTTCATACGTTGAATGGGCCGAGTCCACCGGCCCGGCGGCGCCCGGGCTCCTATGATGGGCGGGCGCCGGGGCCGGGCACCGGCCGCGGACCCCAGAGGTGAGAGCGTGAAGATCGTCGAGGCCAGGGTCATCGTCACCTGTCCGGGCCGCAACTTCGTGACGCTGAAGCTGACCACCGACGACGGCATCACGGGCCTCGGCGACGCCACCCTCAATGGGCGTGAGCTGTCGGTGGCGAGCTACCTCGCCGACCACGTCTGCCCGCTCCTCATCGGCCGCGACGCCGCCCGCATCGAGGACACCTGGCAGTACCTGTACAAGGGCGGCTACTGGCGCCGCGGGCCGGTCACCATGACGGCGATCGCCGCCGTCGACACCGCCCTCTGGGACATCAAGGGCAAGGCGGCCGGCATGCCCGTGTACCAGCTACTCGGCGGCCGCAGCCGCGACCGCGTCACCGTGTACGGGCACGCCAACGGGGAGACCATCCCCGAGGTGCTCGACGAGGTCGCCCGCTTCCTGGAGCTCGGCTACACCGCGGTGCGCGTGCAGGTGGGCATCCAGGGGATCAGCTCCATCTACGGCGTGAGCCCGGACGCGGCCCACCGCGAATCCGGGTACGTGCCCGCCGAGGCCGTCACGCAGGAGACCTCGGACTGGTCGACCGCCCGCTACCTGCACCAGGTCCCGGCGCTCTTCGAGGCGGTTCGGGAGAGGTACGGCTTCGACATCGCCCTGCTGCACGACGCGCACCACCGGCTCACCCCCATCGAGGCGGCCCGGCTGGCCAGGCGGGTCGAGGAGTACCAGATGTTCTGGCTGGAGGATCCCGTCCCCGCCGAGCTGCAGGCGGGCTTCCGCCTCATCCGGCAGCACTCGACGACGCCGCTCGCGGTGGGGGAGGTCTTCAACTCCATCTGGGACTGCCAGCAGCTGATCACCGAACAGCTCATCGACTACATCCGCACCGACGTCGTGCACGCCGGTGGCATCAGCCACCTGCGGCGCATCTTCGCGCTCGGCGAGCTGTACCACGTGCGCAGCGGCTCGCACGGCGCCAACGACCTGTCGCCGGTCTGCCTCGCCGCCGCGCTGCACGTCGACATGGCCATCCCCAACTTCGGCATCCAGGAGTACATGCGCCACAGCGCGCAGACGGACGAGGTCTTCCCCCATTCGTACCGCTTCGCCGGCGGCTTCCTGTACCCGGGTGAGGAGCCCGGTCTCGGCGTGGACATCGACGAGAAGCTGGCGGCGCGATTCCCGTACCAGCGCGCCTACCTGCCGACCAATCGTCTGGTCGACGGCACGGTCCACAGCTGGTGACACGGATCGAGCTCCACCCCGACCGCCTGTTCCCGGCCGACCCGGTGACCCGGGACGTGGCGCGACGCCTGTACGAGGGGGTGCGCGGCCTGCCCGTCGTCTCCCCCCACGGGCACGTCGACCCCGCGCTCCTCGCCGACGACCGGCCCTTCGACAATCCCGCGGCGCTGTTCGTGACCCCCGACCACTACGTGACGCGGATGCTCCACGCCCACGGCGTCCCCCTCTTGGAGCTGGGCATCCCGCGGCGCGACGGCGGTGACCTGGTGGCCGACCCCCGGCAGACGTGGCGGCACCTCTGCCGCCACTGGGACGCGTTCCGAGGGACCCCCTCCCGATACTGGATCGAGAGCGCGCTGGCCGCGGTCTTCGAGGTCCCCATCCGGCCGTCCGAGGCGGACGCCGACCTCCTCTACGACCGGCTGGTGGAGCGCCTCGCCCTCCCCGAGAACCGCCCCCGCGCCCTGTACGGGCGGTTCAACCTCGAGGTCCTCGCCACCACCGACGACCCCTGCAGCGACCTCGCCGCCCACCGACGGCTGCGCGACGACCCCACCTGGAGGGGCCGGGTGGTGCCCACCTTCCGGGCCGACCGGTACCTGGACCCGACGCTTCCCGACTGGACGCGGAGCGTCGAGGAGCTCGCCCGCGCCAGCGGTGTCGACACCACCGGATACGGCGGATACGTCGAGGCGCTGGAGGCGCGGCGCGCGTACTTCAAGCAGAACGGGGCGACGGCGACCGACCACGGGCCGCCCGACGCGTCCACCGCGCACCTCACCGTCAGGGAGGCGGAGCGCATCTTCGCCGCCGCGCTGCGCGGCGCCGCCGCTCCGGCCGATCGGGAGGTGTTCCGCCGCCACATGGTGACCGAGATGGCCCGCATGTCCTGCGACGACGGGCTGGTCATGCAGCTCCACCCCGGGGTGCTGCGCGACCATCACGCCCCGACGTGGCGGGACTTCGGCAGCAACCAGGGCGCCGACATCCCGGTGGCGATCGAGTTCACCCGCGCCCTGAGTCCCCTCCTCGAGCTGCACGGGGCGCACCCCAACCTCCGCATGGTCCTGTTCACCCTGGACGAGGCCACCTGGTCTCGCGAGCTGGCGCCGCTCGCCGGCTTCTACCCCTGCGTCTACCTCGGCGCGCCCTGGTGGTTCCTCGACACCCCGGACGCCATGCTCCGCTTCCGCGAGGCGGTCACCGACACCGCCGGCTTCGCCAAGACCACCGGCTTCGTCGACGACACCCGCGCCTTCTGCTCCATCCCGGTGCGGCACGACACGGCGCGGCGCGTCGACTGCGCCTTCCTCGGCCGGCTGGTCGCCGAGCACCGCCTCGAGGAGGCGGAGGCCGCCGAGGTGGCCTCCGACCTGGCGCACCGGCTCCCCCGCGACGTGTTCCGCCTGTGAACCGGCTGAGCCGCGGGGTCTGGTCGGGCGCCGGCCCACCCCGGCCGGTGCGCGCCGTCCATCTCGGCCTGGGCGCCTTCCACCGCTCGCACCAGGCCTGGTACACGCAGCACGCCGCCGCCGCGGAGCCCTGGGGCATCGCCGCATTCACCGGCCGCAGCCCCGACGCGGCCGCCCTGCTGGCGGCCCAGGACGGCCTCTTCACGCTGGTGGAGCGCGGCCCGGCGGAGGACCGCCTGGAGGTGGTCGCCTCCATCGCCGAGGCCCACGACGGCGCCAACACCGGGGTGTGGACGGCGCGCCTGACCTCACCTCGGGTCGCCCTGGTGACCCTGACCGTCACCGAGGCCGGGTACCACCTGGACGCCGCCGGGCATCTCGACCTCTCGGATCCCGAGGTGGCCGCCGACGCCGTGCTCCTCCGCAGGCGGGCGCACCCGGACCTCCCCGAGCCCGCGCTGCGCACCATGCCCGGACGCCTCGCCGCCGGTCTCCGCGCCCGCCGCCGCGCCGGCGCCGGCCCCCTCGCCGTCGTCCCCTGCGACAACCTGGTCGGCAACGGCGCCGCCACCCGGACGGTGGTCCTGGAGATGTGCGAGGCGGCCGGGAACCGCCTGGCGGAGTGGGCCGAGAGGAACGTCTCCTTCATCTCCACCGTGGTCGACCGCATCACCCCGACGGCGACCCGGGCCGACCTGGCCGTGGTCCGCCACGCGCTCGGTCGCCAGGACCTCTGCGCCGCCGTCGCCGAGCCGTACAGCGAATGGGTGCTGAGCGGCGACTTCCCGGCGGGGAGGCCCGCCTGGGAGGCGGCCGGCGCCCGCTTCGTCCCCGACGTGGCGCCCTATGCGGAGCGGAAGCTGTGGCTCCTCAACGGCGGCCACTCCCTGCTGGCGTACGCCGGGGGCGCCCTCGGCCACACCACGGTCGCCGCCGCCGCGGCCGACCCGCGCTGCCGGGCGTGGCTGGAGGAGTGGTGGAACGGTGTCGCCCCGGTCCTCCGGCTTCCCGCGGAGGAGGTGGCCGGATACCGCGCCACCCTGCTCGAGCGGTTCGGCAACCCGCGCATCGCCCACCCGCTCCGCCTCATCGCCAGGGACGGCTCGTTCAAGCTCGCCCAGCGCGTGGCCCCGGTCATCGACCGCCACCGGGCCGCCGGCAGGTCGGCGCCGCGGGGGGCGGTCCGCATCGTCGGTGCCTGGCTGGCCCATCTGCGGCGCGGCGTGGACGTCAGCGATCCCCGGTCGGCGGAGCTCCTGCCCCTGGTCACGGGCAAGCTCCGCCCGGCGGCCCGGGCCGTCCTCGAGGCCGTCGAGGCCGGCCTCGGCTCCGACGACGCGCTGACCGGGCGCGTCGCCGAGATGTGCCGGGAGATGGAGACCGCTCAGCCCTGACGCGTGCTCACGGGTAGATGCCGCGATCGATGGTGGCCTGGGCGACACGCTGCACCGCCACCGCGTACGCGCCCAGGCGGAGCGGGACGGCGAAGCGCGCCGAGGCGTCCCAGGCGGACTGGAAGGCCCCGGCCATGACGTGCTCCAGCCTGGCGTTGATCTCCGGCTCCTCCCAGAAGAAGGACTGGAGGTCCTGCACCCATTCGAAGTAGGAGACGGTGACGCCGCCGGCGTTGGCGACGACGTCGGGGACGACCGTGATGCCGCGCTGGGCGAGGATCTCGTCGGCGTCGGGCGTGGTCGGCCCGTTGGCGGCCTCGAGGATCAAGCGGGCCTTGACGCGCCCGGCGTTCTGCGCCGTGATCTGGTTCTCCAGCGCCGCCGGGACGAGGACGTCGACCGGCGCCTCGAGGATGTCGGCGCCGTCCACCGCCAGGGTGTCGGGGAAGCCGGCGACCGTGCCGTTCCGGAGCTTGTGCTCGATGACCGCCGCGATGTCCAGCCCGTGATCGCTGTGGATGGCGCCCCCCGTGTCGGAGACGGCGCAGATGCGGAAGCCCTGCTCGGCCATGAGGCGGGCGGCGAAGGTGCCGGCGTTGCCGAATCCCTGCACCGCCACCGTCTGGTCGTGGGGGTCGCGGCCCATGCGCTCGCAGGCGAGCCGGGCCACGATGGCGACGCCGCGGCCGGTGGCGGCGTTGCGGCCCTGGCTGCCGCCCACCGAGAGTGGTTTGCCGGTCACCACGGCGGGCACGGAGTACCCCTCGCTCATCGACACCGTGTCCATGATCCAGGCCATCTCGCGGGGGGTGGTGTTGACGTCGGGGGCGGGGATGTCGCGCTCCGGTCCGATGAGGACGGCGATCTCGGCGGCGTAGCGGCGGGTCAGCCGCTCTCGCTCCGCCAGGCTGAGGCGCTTGGGATCGACGACCACGCCGCCCTTGGCGCCGCCGAAGGGAAGGCCCGCCACGGCGCACTTCCAGGTCATCCACATGGCCAGCGCCTTGACCTCGCTCAGCGTCACCTGGGGGTGGTAGCGGATGCCCCCCTTGGTGGGGCCGCGGGACAGGTTGTGCTGCACCCGGTAGCCCTCGAACATCTGGATCGAGCCGTCGTCCATCCGGACGGGGAAGTCGACGATGAGCTGGCGCTGGACCTCGCGCAGGAAGCCGCGCACCCCGGCGTCGAGCCCCAGGAGGTCGGCCGCGGCGTCGAACTGACGCTGCGCGTTGTGCCAGGGATCGTCCACCGCCGGCTCGCTCACGGGCATTCTCACAGCCACTCTGCTCACCTCCAGGTCCAAGGCGGACACCGGTCGTGCGCGGGGGCGGCAGCGCCGCCCGGCGTCGTGCCACCGCCCATCGTGCCACCGTGGAACCGCTCGTGCCACAGGTTCACCGGCGCCGGGCGACTTCCGGGGCGGGGCGAGCCGCGCGTCGACCGCCGACCTGCCGGGCACGGCTCCGCGGCGGGCCCGGCACGGAGCCCGGCGACCGGGGCAGACGCCCAGGGCGATGGGACCCCCGGCTACCTCGCCAATTGGGCGCCCATGGCCCCAACAGCCCTTCCATCGCAGAGTCCTGCATCAGAGACGCCCTGAGTTGGGGGAGCCGATGAGGCCGATTGGGACCGGATCGACGCATGCCACGGCGCCGGCAGCCGTGCTCCGGGATGGGGCGGCGCCGGCCCTCCGCCCGGAACCGTCCACGGCCGACCGGGCCGGCCCGGTGCACCGGGCCGTCTCCGATCATGCTCGTCGTGACCCAAACTCCCTGGCGGTGTCGGCCTCCGACGCCCGCCTCAGCTACGCTGAGCTGGAGGCGGCGGCGGGCGAGGTCGCCGGACTCCTCGGAGCGGTGGGTGTCGGCGCGGGGAGCCTGGTCGGACTGTGCCTCGACCGCTCGGCGGCACTCGTCGTCGCCGCCCTCGGCATCCTTCGGGCCGGGGCGGCCTATGTGGCAATGGACCCCAGCCATCCCGACGACCGGCTCCGCTACATGCTCTCCGACTCCCAGGCGTCGGCCCTGGTCACCTCCTCCGCCGTGGAGGAGCGCCTGCGCCCGTCGTCCGTCCCCACCGTCCTTCTCGACCCCGGCGTCGACCTCGGCCTCACGGGGCATCTGAAGCGCCTGCCGGAGGGCGCCAGGGCCGGCACCGGCGAGCTCGCCTACGTCATCTACACGTCAGGCTCCACCGGCGCGCCCAAGGGCGTCATGGTCGAGCACGCGAGCCTCAGCAACCTCGTCGAGTGGCACCGGCGGGCGTTCTCCATGACGCCGGCCGATCGCTCCACCCTGGTGGGGGGCCCCGGCTTCGACGCCAGCGTCTGGGAGATGTGGTCGTGCCTGACGGCCGGCGCCTCCCTCCACGTGCCCACCGAGGCGCTCCGCCGGGACCCCGCGCAGCTGCGCGACTGGCTCGTCGCCGAGCGCATCACGGTCTGCTTCCTCCCCACCACGCTGGCCGAGGCGGTCCTCGCCCTCGACTGGCCGGAGGCGACATCGCTGCGCCTCCTGCTCACCGGCGGCGACACGCTGCACCGCTATCCGCCGCCGGGTCTCCCCTTCGCCCTCGTCAACAACTACGGGCCCACCGAGACGACGGTGGTGGCAACCTCGGGCATGGTCGCCGCCGAGCCCGAGACGTCCGGTCCACCGGCCATCGGCAGGGCCATCGACGGCGTCACGCTGACGGTGGTCGACGAGCAGCTGCGGCCGGTGCCGAACGGGACCCCAGGGGAGCTCCTCATCGGCGGCGCCGGCGTCGCCCGCGGCTACCTCCATCGCGACTATCTCACCAACCAGCGTTTCATCCCCGACCCGACCACCGGTCCGGGCAACCGGCGGCGCCTCTACCGCACCGGCGACGTGGTGCGGGTGCGCGCCGACGGGGAGCTCGAGTTCCTCGGCCGCTCCGACGACCAGGTGAGCATCGACGGCCATCGGGTCGAACTGGGCGAGGTCTCCGCCGCCCTCGGACGCCACCCGTCGGTCGGCGCCTGCGCGGTCCTCGCCGTGGATGCACGCGAGGGAGCCCGGCGTCTCGTCGCCTGCATCGTCCCGGCGCCCGGTGCGCCCCGGGACCCCGCCGCCCTCCGCGCCCACCTTCGGCAGATGCTGCCCGAGCCGATGATCCCGAGCGAGCTGGTCTGGCTCGACGAGCTGCCCGTGACCGCGGGCGGTAAGCTGGACCGGGCCGCCCTCGCGGAGGTCGCGGCGCGCGCCGTGACAGCGCCGCCGGATGCCCCGGGAGGCGATCTTCAGGCAGCACTGGCACAGATGGTGGCCCGGCTGCTCGGCGTGGACGCGGTCGGCGTCACCGAGAACTTCTTCCTCCTGGGCGGGCACTCCCTCCTGGGAGCCCAGCTGATCGCGCTCATCGCCGAACGCTTCGGCGCCGACCTGCCACTGCGCGACCTGTTCGACCATCCCACGGTCGCCGAGATCGCCCACCTGGTCGAGGCCCGCCTGATCGCCGAGATCGGGGCCCTCTCCGACGAGGAGGCCGAGCGGCAGAGCCGGGAGCTCGCCGGCGGGGCCGCCTGAGGCAGCACGCCATGGCCACCTCCACCGCCCCCCTCAGCCTCTACCACCTGCTCGATCCGGAGGTGCTCGCCGACCCCTACCCCCTGTACGAACGTCTGCGAACCGAGGACCCGGTGCACTGGGACCCGTACCTGCACGCCTGGGTCGTGACCCGGTACGCCGACGTGGTCGAGGTCTTCCAGCGCTTCTCGGCGGCGCGGACCCCGACCCCGGAGCGCCTCGCCGAGCTGGACCTGGGAGAGATGGCGCCCATCGCCCAGGTGATGGTCAAGCAGATGCTCTTCCTCGACCCTCCCGCCCATACGCGGGTGCGCGGCCTCGCCTCCGCGGCCTTCACACCACGCCGGGTCGCGGCGCTCCAGGACCGCATCCAGGAGTTCACCGACGAGCTCCTCGACGAGGTCGGGCACGGCGACGGGATGGAGGTCATGGAGCAGCTGGCGAACCCGCTCCCGGCCATCGTCACCACCCGGATGTTCGGGGTACCCCGGGGCGACCATCACAGGCTCAAGGAGTGGTCGCAGGATTTCGCCGAGATGCTGGGCAACTTCCAGCACAACGTCGGCCGGGCGCCGCGGGTGCTGCGCAGCCTGGAGGCGATGACCGCCTACTTCCACGAGCAGGTGCGGCGCCAGGCCGATTCCCCCACCGAGGGGCTGATCAACGACCTGGCCACGGCCGAGGTGGACGGCGACCGCTTCACCGAGGAGGAGGTCGTCGCCAACGTCATCATCACCCTCGTCGGCGCCCTGGAGACGACCTCCAATCTCATCGGCAACGGGCTGCTGACCCTGCTCCGCCACCCCGATCAGATGCAGCGCCTGCTCGACGACCCGGCGCTGATCGGGCCGGCGTTCGAGGAGCTGCTCCGCTACGAGAGCCCGAGCCAGCACACCGCCCGCCTCGCCCCCGAGGACACCGAGCTGGGCGGCAAGCCCGTCGCCGCGCGCCAGGCGGTGATCGCCGTCATGGGCGCCGCCAACCGCGACCCCGCGCGGTTCCCCGAGCCCGACCGCCTCGACCTCACCCGCGCCGACAACCGCCATGTCGCCTTCGCCTGGGCCAGTCACTTCTGCTTCGGAGCTCCGCTCGCCCGCATGGAGGGGCAGATCGTGCTCGGCTCGCTGCTGCGGCGCTGGCCGGCTCTCCGGCTGGGCGAGGGTCCCATCCGGTGGCGGCCCAACCTCGGGCTGCGCGGCCTGGTGGCCCTCCCCGTGACCTTCGCCGAATGAGCACGGCCGGTGCGCCCCTGCTGACACCGGCGCAGCGCGCCCTGCTGCAGCAGCGCCTGCGCGGCGGACGAGCCCGCCCCGAGCCGCCCATCGGCGCGGACCGGCGCGGGCCGCGGCCGCAGGCAGCCCCTCTGTCCGTGCCCCAGGAGCAGCTCTGGTACCTGACCCAGCTCGTTCCGGACAACCCCGTCTACAACGAGGGGGTCATCGTCCACCGGCGCGGCAGCTTCGACATGGCCGCCTTCCGCGACGCCTTCTCCGAGCTGCTCCGCCGCCACGAGATCTGGCGCTCCAGCTTCGAGGTGCGCGGCGGCGAGCCGGTGCAGGTCGTCCATCCCGCGGCACCGTGCGACGTCGAATTCGCCGACCTCAGCGACCTGTCCCCGGAGCGGGCGGAGCGCGCGGCGACGCGCCTCTTCCTCGAGGCGCGCAAGCGGCCGTACCGGCTGGACCGCGGACCGCTGGTGCGGGTCATGGTGGCACGCTTCGGCCCCACCTACCACCGCATCCAGCTGGCGCTGCACCACCTCGTCTTCGACGGCTACAGCCTGTACCGCGTGGCGCTGCCCGAGCTCGCCGCGCTGTACGACGCCCGTGTCGGGGGACGGACGGCGGCGCTGGAGGAGCCGGCGGTGCAGTACGCGGACTACGCGGAGTGGTCGCTGCGGTGGGTGCGGAGTGAGGAGTTCCGCCGCCGCGTCCAGTACTGGCGCCGGGCGCTGGAGGGCAGCGTGCCGCTGCAGTTCCCCCTCGACCATCCCCGCCCCCGCGAGCCGCGCTTCCGCGGCGCCATGGAGCCGGTGGCCATCGGCCGCGACCTGGTGGGGCGGCTGCGGGCCGTCAGCCAGGAGGCCGGGGTCACCCTCTTCCAGACGCTGGCGAGCGCCTTCGCCCTGCTTCTGCGCGCGTACTCGGGACAGGACGACGTCGTCTTCGGCACGCTCACCGACATCCGCCAGCGCCCCGAGCTCGCCACCATGATCGGGTACTGCCTCACCCCTCTCGTCGTGCGCCTCGACCTGGGTGGCGACCCGCTCGTCTCGGAGGTCCTCGGGCGGTGCCGCGACACCCTGCTGGCGGGCATGGACCATTCCGTGCCCTTCGAGAGGCTGGTGCGCGAGATCGCGCCCCACCGCGAGGCCGGCACGAACCCGATCTTCCAGGCGATGCTCGTTCTCGAACCGCCGCCGATGGCGCCCGATCCCGGCTGGGAGCTGAACCAGGTCGACGTGGCGGTGGGAGGCGGGGCGGGCACGGCCAAGTTCGACCTCCACATCCAGCTGGAGGAGCGCCTGGACGGCCGCATCGACGGTCAGCTCATCTACGACACCGACCTCATCGACCGCGACACGGGGAGGCGCCTCGCCGCCCACTGGAGGTCGTTGCTCCGAACCATCGCCGGCGGCCATGAGCGCCGGGTCAGCGAGATCAGCGTTCTGGGCGCGAAGGAGCGGCACCGCCAGCTGTACGAATGGAACGCCACCGACGAGCCCATCCCCGCCGGCACCATCCATGCGCTGGTGGCGGACCAGGCACGGCGGACACCCGACGCCGTCGCCGCGATCTCCGGCGCGGAGCAGATCACGTTCGCCCGCCTGGAGGCGCGGGCCGGCGCCCTCGCCGGCCGCCTGTGCCGCGCCGGAGCCGCGCCGGGCGTCCTCGTCGCGGTCGCCATGGAGCCGTCGATCGACGCCCTCGTCGGGCTGCTGGCGATCCTGAAGACGGGGGCCGCCTATCTCCCCCTGGACCTGCGCCACCCCACCGCCCGCCTCGCTTTCATCCTCGAGGACGCGGCGGCCGGGATCCTGCTGCTGCACAGCCGCGATCGCGGCCGATTGCCGCACCCGCCTGGAACCGTGCTCTGCGTCGACGACGCGGTGCCGGCCGGAGCGCCGGATGGTGAGATCGACGTCGAGGTGCCCCCCGACGCCATCGCGTACGTCATCTATACCTCGGGCTCCACGGGCAGGCCCAAGGGCGTCCAGGTCACCCACGCCGCGGTGGTCAACCTGCTGGCGTCGATGGCGGGGCAGCTGCACCTGACCGGTCACGACGTGGTGGTCGCCCTGACCACCCAGGCCTTCGACATCCATGTCGTTGAGACGTGGTTGCCGCTCGCCAGCGGCGCTCGCATCGCCATCGCCCCGCGGGAGACGGCGTCGGACGGGCGGCTGCTGGCGAGCTTCATCGACACGGTGCAGGCGACGCTGGTGCAGGCGACGCCCCCGACGTGGCGGATGCTCCTCGACGCCGGCTGGGCGGGCCGCGACGGCCTGGTGGCCATCTCCGGGGGCGAGACGCTGAGGCCCGAGCTGGCAGAGGCGCTGCTCACCCGGGTCGACTCCCTGTGGAACATGTACGGGCCGACGGAGGCGACCGTCTACGCCACGCGTGCCCGGGTGGTCTCCGGTCAGGCCGTCACCATCGGCACCCCGCTTGCCAACACGCGCGCCTACATCCTCGACCCCAGAGGCGAGCCCGTTCCCGTCGGCGCGCATGGCGAGCTCTGCCTCGGAGGGGCCGGGGTCGCCCCCGGGTATCTCCACCGGCCCCTGCTCACCGCCGAGCGCTTCCTCGCGGATCCCTTCCGCCCTGGGGAGAGGATGTACCGGACGGGCGACCGCGCCCGCTTCCTCGCCGACGGGCGGATCGAGCACCTGGGGCGCCTCGACCAGCAGGTCAAGATCCGCGGCTTCCGGGTGGAACCCGGGGAGGTCGAGAGCGAGCTCGTGGCCCACCCCGCGCTGTCCGCCTCGGTGGTCGTGGCGGCCGACCATGGCGGCGGCGTCCGCCTCGTCGCCTACGTCGTCCCGCGCGGCGACGCCGTGCCGGCGGCGGCCGAGCTGAGGGCCACGCTGCGCGACCGGCTCCCCGACCACATGATCCCGGCCGAGTTCGTCGTCGTCGACCACCTGCCCCTCAATGCCAACGGCAAGCTGGATCGGGCGGCGCTGCCACCGCCGCGCGGGCAGGAGGGCGAGGTCGACGCCGGCGACGAGCCCGGCAGCGAGCTGGAGCGGCGCCTGGCGCTGCTGTGGGCGGCCGGCCTGGGGCTGCCGCGCGTCGGCGTCCACGACGACTTCTTCGAATTGGGCGGCCACTCGCTGCTCGCCGTCCGCCTGCTCGTGGAGGTCGAGCGCACCCTGGGTGCCGTCATCCCCCTGTCCACCCTCTTCGGCTCCGGCGCCACGGTCGCGGGGATGGCGGCGTGGATCGAGGGCTCTGGGTTCGCGGTGCGCCGACAGGCCACGGAGACGGTCGTCCCGGTGCGCGAGGATGGTGCGGGCCCGATCCTGTTCTTCGTCCACCCGGATGAGTCCGCACTGCTGAGCCTGCGCCACTTCACTGGTCCGCTGGGGGGCGAGCAGCGCCTCATCGGGCTGCTGCCGGAGCGGGTGGACGGCCACTTCGATCCCTCACGCGACGTGATGGACCTGGCCCGGCCGATGCTGGAGGCGATCCGCCGGCTCCAACCGGAGGGGCCCTACCTGCTCGCCGGCTACTCGCTGGGAGGGCTCCTCGCCTACCAGATCGCCGGCGAGCTGCGCGACGCGGGCAGCCGGGTGGCGTGGCTGGGGATCCTCGATGCCGTCCCCCAGAAGGCCGTCCGGCGGTACCTCCGGTCCCAGCTTCGCGCCCAGCGCGGCGAGCGGCTGGCGCGGCTGGCCCGGCTCGGGCCCCAGGGCGCCGTCCGCAAGATCGCCGAGAGGACGCAGCACCGGGCCCGGCTCCTCGCCGGCGGCCCCGGCGTCCCCGGCGAGCCGGACCCGCTCTTCGAGGGATTCGACTGGCATGGAGCGCTGCGCCTGGCCTCCGGCTACGCCTGCTCCGGGCACGACATCCCCATGCAGCTCTTCGCCACCGAGACCCTGATGACCGCCACCGGCAGCGGCTCGCTCGGGTGGGACGAGGTCCACCGCGGTCGGGTGACGGTGCACCGGGTCCCGGGTGAGCACCTCACGATGATGATGGAGCCCCACGTGGAGGCCGTCGCCGACCGCCTGTCCCGGAGCCTGCACCACGCGGTGGGGCGGCGGTCGGAAAGCGCGGCCTGAGATGTCCGGCGTGCGGGCTCTCGACGGCGACGCCGTCCACCTGTGGAGGGCGTCGCTGGACCCGGACCCGGCCGTCCTGACGGCCCTGGGCGCCACTCTGTCCCCCGCCGAGCGCCAGCGGGCGGCGCGCTTCCGCCGTCCCGAGGATAGGCGCCGCTCCACCGCGGCGCGGGGATGGCTGCGCTACCTGCTCGGCGGCTATCTCGGCGAGGACGCCGCCGGCCTGGTGCTTCTCGAGGACGAGGGCGGGAAGCCGCGGCTGCAGGGCGCTGGAAGGGCGTGGCTGCGTTTCAACCTGTCGCACTCGGCCGAGGTCATGGTCGTCGCCGTGGCCCGCGACCGGGAGGTGGGCGTGGACGTCGAGGAGATCACCGCCGGGATGCCGTTCGAGGCGATGAGCCGGCGGCTCCTCTCGGAGCGGGACCAGCGCTTCGTGAGCCGCGCGGGTCCGGACCGGCGGCCGGAGGCGTTCCTCGCCTGCTGGACCCGCACGGAGGCCGTCCTCAAAGCCGCCGGGCTCGGCCTCGGTGTCGATCCGAGCACCATCGAGGCCCTGCCTCCCAACGCGACGCTGGGACGTCTTGGCCCGAGCCGGGTCGGCCGCTGGGCCCTGCGCGGCTTCGACGCCGGCCCCGGTTTGGCGGCGGCGGTCGCCGTCGAGGGATCCGGCGTGCGCATCCCCGACGTCGCCCGCAGGCTCAGCCTGGCGACGGTGGCGGATGCGATCGCCGCCGCGCGGGCTCCAGCAACTCGACCGCGATGATGCTTGCCATCACGATCCCACCACCCGCCAGCAGCATCGCGGAGGCGTGCTGGTGGAGGAATGCGAAGCCGGCGATGTTCGCGAGAAGCGGGATGCCGAACGACCACGTGCCCAGTCGCTTCATCGAGATGCCCCTCTCGAGCAGCACCAGGTAGATGAGCCAGCCGGTCGCGCTGGCCACGGTGAGCCCGCCCATGCTGGCCAGTCCCACACCCTCCAGCCCGTGCGCGGGCCATCGCTCGAGAAGGCAGCCCGCGACGAGGATGACGGCCCCCCCGGCGAGGAACTGCGGGCCGATCACCAGGCTGATGATCTGTCCGTGGCCCGCATCCTTGAGGTCCTGGCTCCGAAGGTAGACGACGCCCGCGGCCCAGCTCAATCCTCCGCCGGCGCCAATGGCGATGCCGAGGAGCGACACGTGCTGTGAGGCCGCTCCCAGCGTGACCACGGCGACGCCGGCGAATCCGACGCAGATGGCCACCCAGTGACTCGCCCGGACGGCCTCACCGTGGAAGTGGCGGGCGAGTAGCACCAGGAAGAGCGGCTGCAGGTAGAAGAGCAGCGAGGCGAGACCCCCTGACAGGAAGTGCACCGCGAAGGTCGACGCCACCAGCGCGCCGACGACGTTGAGGCTTCCCGAGAACACCGCGACGCGTGCCACGTGACGTCCCCAGGGGCGCAGCCCGCGCGCAACCGTCAGCACCGTCAGCAGCACACCGGAGAGCAGGCATCGCGATCCGGTCAGGAGGAGTGGCGGCCAGGACTGCAGTGCGACCTGCGACAGTGGCCACGTGGCCGCCCAGGTGAGGACGACGACCACCAGCCCGGGGGCCACCCACGAGCCGCCCGGCTCCCGCCCCTCGACCCGGCCGGATGGCGATCCGATCCTGCGCATCGCCGTCAGGAGCGCATGGTCGCGGCCCAGCCTCGCCCCAGGCGCCTGAGCATCATGGTCGAGTCACCGGACACCGGAGAACCCCAATGCCCCCCTCAGGTGGCAGGGCGCCAGCGTAGTGATTCACCGAGGAGGTTGTGTGAAGGGCGGTGGGCGCGGCACGGCCGCCCCGCCCCGGCTGCGATGATCGGCTCCGGCCATGGCGATCACCGCCGTCCTGCTCGACATCGACGGCACCCTCACCGAGCGTGGACGCCCGGTGCCCGGCGCCGCCTCGACCCTCGCCTGGCTGCGCCGGCGCGGCATCGCCGTCCGCCTCCTCACCAACATCGACTCGCGGACACCGGCGACCGTCCACCGGGAGCTGGCCGATCTCGGCATCGAGGTCGAGCCGCCAATGGTCTTCACCCCCGCCGCCGCCGCCCGCCGATTCCTCGAGGCGCAGCCGTCGAGCCGCTGCCACCTGCTGATGAGCGCCGATCTGCGGGCCTTCTTTGCCGCCCACGACGCCGGGGAGGCGGAGGCCGCGTTCGTCCTGGTCGGCGACTGCCGAGAGGTCGGCGGCTACGCGGCGCTCAACGCCGCCTTCCGCCGCCTCAGGCAGGGGGCCCAGCTCCTCGCCCTGCAGCGGGGGCGGTTCTTCCTCGCCCCGGATGGCGCCTCGCTGGACACCGGGGCCTTCGTCGCCCTCCTCGAGTACGCCTCCGGGCAGACGGCGCGCGCCTTCGGCAAGCCCTCGGCCGACTTCTTCGCCATGGCCCTCGACGATCTCGGCCGCACCCCCGGGGATACCCTCGTCGCCGGCGACGACGTCACCACCGACGTGGCGGGGGCGCTGGCGGTCGGGGCGCGGGCCGTGCTGGTCCGGACCGGCAAGTTCGCCGCCGGTCCGGAGGCGGCGGTCACCGCCCTCGCCGCGGCCGGCGGGAGCGTGCCGGTCATCGACTCCATCGCGGACCTGCCGGGGCTCATCGAGTCCCTCGGAGAGGCCGGACCCGGCGGCTGACCGCCAGGATCAGGCCGGGGGGCCGCTGGCCAGCTGGATGGTGGCGGTGTGGGCCGTGCCGGCCACGTCGGTCCACCCGATGCTCACCGTCTGGCCGGCACGATGGGTCCGCATCGCCTGGGTGAGATCCGATGCCGAGGTGATGGTGGTCCCGCCCAGGGAGGTGACCACGTCGCCCGCGACAAGCCCGATCGATGCCGCCGGGCTGCCCGCCTCCACGCCCGCGACGAGGGCGCCGTCCGACGTCTCCGAGGTGGAGGTCGACACGCTGACGTCGATGCCGATGAGCGGCCCGGCGCCCAGCTGGATGGTGCCCGTCGCGTGCCCGGCCTCGATCTGCCGCGCGATGGTGAGGGCGCTGTCGATGGGGATGGCGAAGCCCACCTCGCTGGTGTCCTGACCGGTGGCCCCGCCGACCTGACCGGCCGTGTCCATGCCGATGATCTGGCCGCCGCTGTCGACCAGCGGTCCGCCGGAATCCCCGCTCTGGATCTCGGCCGCGATCTGGATGAGGCCGCTCAGCGTCTCGGACACGCCGGTGGGGTCGCTGGCGGTGATGGTCTGATTCAGGTCGGCGATGGTGCCGCTGGTGATGGCCGGGACGCCTCCCTTGCCCAGTGCGTTGCCGATCACGAAGATCCGGTCACCGATCGTCACCGTCGACGAGTCGCCGAAGTCCGCCGTCTTCAGTCCGGAGGCACCCTCCATCTTGACCACGGCGATGTCGTTGACGGGATCGTCGCCGACGACCTTGCCGGAGTACACCGTGCCGCTGCCGTCGACCTGCACCGTGACGTCGGTGCTGCCGGCGATGACGTGGTTGTTGGTGAGGACGTACCCGTCGGAGGTCATCACCATGCCTGTCCCGGCGGCCTCTCCAGCCCCGCCGGCCAGGATGGAGTCGATGTCCACGACCTCTGGGTCCACCCGGGCGGCGATGGTGGAGGTCGCCGTCGAGCTGCCCGGCCCCTGGAGGATGCGGGTGCCGACGACGGCCACCACCAGCCCGACGGCGGCGGCGACCAGGGCCAGCAGGGCGATCGAGGCGACGGAGGAGCGGCGGGGTGGCGGGGGCGGCGGCGGCGGCGCGTACCAGGGGAGCTGCGTCCAGGGGCCGTACGCGCCCCATCCCCAATCCACCGGTGCCGGCGGCGGGGGGCTGGGCGGCGGGGAGGGCGGCCACGCCGGCCGGTCCGGCTCGGGCGGCATCGCCCAGGACGGGTATGGTGGGCCGGGGGGGCCGAGCGGTGGAATGCCGCCGCCCCGGGAGTCGTCCGTGTCGCTCACTGGTGCCCTCTCTGCTGGATCGCGTCCACCTTACCGCGCCGACCTGTCCGCTGCATGACGGGTCGGTCAATCGTGCTGTCGTCCGCAGGCCGGACCTGACCCTGAACCCGGTAAACTCAGGCCACCGTGTGGAATCCCGCTGCCTCTGGGACGCGGCCGGCGCCGCCGGCCGGTGCCGGCGGGCCCGCGGGGATGCGAATGCGGAGGGACGGTCGTGCCGTCCCCCCAGCGTGAACTGACATCCCCCACAGCCTGAGGACCATCTCATGAGCCCGCGATCCCTGTCTCTGCGCTGCCGCGCCTGCGGCACCACCACCCCGGTCGAAGCCCGCCACGCCTGCGATCTCTGTTTCGGCCCGCTCGAGGTCGCCTACGACTACGCCGAGGTCGGCCGTCGCGTCTCCCGCAGGAAGATCGAAGCCGGCCCGCCGAGCATCTGGCGGTATCGCGAGTTGCTGCCGCTGGAGGACGAGCTGGAACCCATCACCCTGGGCGAGGGCTTCACCCCACTGCTCCCGGCCCGCAATCTCGGCGAGCTGCTCGGACTGCGCCATCTCTACCTGAAGAACGACACCCAGAACCCCACCAGCTCCTTCAAGGACCGGGTGGTGAGTGTCGCCGCCAGCTGGGCGCGCGGCCACGGCTTCGACACCATCGCCTGCGCCAGCACCGGCAACCTGGCCAACGCCGTCGCCGCCTACGCCGCCCACGCCGGGCTCCGGGCCTGCATCATCATCCCCGCCGACCTGGAGGCCGCCAAGATCTCGACGACGGCGGTCTTCCGCCCCACCCTGGTCCGGGTGACCGGCACCTACGACGATGCCAACCGCCTCGGCAGCGAGCTCGCCGACGAGCTGCCCTGGGCCTTCTGCAACATCAACGTGCGCCCCTTCTACAGCGAGGGCAGCAAGACCCTCACCTTCGAGACGGCGGAACAGCTCGGCTGGCGTCTCCCCGACGAGATCATCATCCCCATCGCCTCGGGCTCCCAGTTCGTCAAGCACGACAAGGCGATCACGGAGCTGGTGGACCTGGGCCTGGTCGAGGGCCCGGCCCGCACCCGCCTCACCGGGGCGCAGGCGGTGGGTTGCGCGCCGGTCGCCGACGCCTTCGCCGAGGACCGGCCGGTGCGGCCGGTGCGCCAGCCCAACACCGTCGCCCGATCGCTCGCCATCGGCAGCCCGTCTGACGGCGACGACGTGATCCGCGCCGCCCACCGCACCGGCGGTGTCGTCGCCAGCGTCACCGACGAGGAGATCCTCGACTCGGTGGAGCTGCTCGCCCGTACCGAGGGCGTCTTCGCCGAGACCGCCGGCGGCGTCACCGTGGGTGTCCTACGCAAGCTCGCCGCGGCCGGCCGGTGGAAGGGCGACGAGGTCATCGTCGCCTACATCACCGGGCACGGCCTGAAGACGGCCGAGGCCCTGGAGGGTCGCAGCGTGCTGGACGAGCCCATCGCCCCGTCGCTGCGCGCCTTCACCCAGCGCTACGGCGATGTCTTCGAGGCCCGGCCCGAGGCGCGCCGGACCGTCCCTGTTGGCTGACGCGGTGGAGTCCCGGCCGGGCTTCATCGCCCACCTGGGCCTGCGCCTCGACGAGGTCGGCGCCGAGCGCGTCACCGGTCATCTCGACGTCGGTCCCGAGCACCTCCAGCCCTACGGCCTGGTGCATGGCGGGGTCTACGCCGCCATCGCCGAGACCCTCGCCTCGCTCGGCGCCATGGCCGCCGCCCGGCGCAACGGGCCCAGCCTCGGCGCCGTGGGCCTGGAGAACCACACCAGCTTCCTGCGCGGGGTCGGCGCCGGCCGGCGGATCGAGGCCGAGGCGGTGGTGCGCCACGGCGGGCGCCGCGTCCATCACTGGACGGTGACGATGCGTGACGCCTCGGACGGCCGGGAGCTCGCCGTCAGCGCCGTCCGCCTCCTTGTCGTGGACACGGCACAGCTCACCGTCTGATCCGGCGAGCCGGAGCTGGCGATCCGGTCCCGGCATCGCGGCGGCCTGTTGCATTCCCCCCGCACAATCGCGGCGTTCCGTGCAGCGCCGGGGGTCGTTCTGCGACCCACCGATCACAGGATTGGAACAGAACCGAGCCTATCGTCCAGTTCGTGGCCCTCTCTCTCGGCATTCATCACAGCGGGCGCCCGCCGGTTGCGGTCCTGGCCCCGGACGGCGTCGCACCGTCTCCCGGAGCCCCGGCGAACGCGATCCTCGTCGACCAGCCGTCCTCCATGCGCCGGATCCCGGTGGTGAACCTGAGCCTCATGGGGGGAGAGGCGCTGGAGACGCACCTGGCCGGGCTGTTCGCGCGCCGCGGCTACGCGGTGCGCTCCTCGCCAAGCTGCGGTGAGATCGGCGCCGCGCTGCTGGTCACGCGCGGACCCGAGGGGATCGTCGTCCAGGTCAAGCGCTGGAACGCGGCGCTGGGGGAGGAGGTCATCCAGCACCTGCAGGACGCTCTCCGCTACCACGTCGACACCCTGCGCGGCCTTGGCTGCACCAACATCCACGGCATGATCATCAGCACCTGGTACTTCACCCCGGGAGCCCGCGAGCTGGCGACCGCCAACGGCATCGTCCTCTGGGACCGGCAGGAGCTGGAGCGCCAGATCCAGGCGTAGGCGGGCGCTGAGGGGGCGGCGGGGGGACCACAGGGGCGCTGCGATCGCGATCGTCCTGTACCGGCCCCGGCGCCTACCGGCATCCCCCTCGAGCATCCGCGGCGGCCTCCGGCAGGAGACCCGGCAAAAAACACTGTTTCGATAGACTATGCGCTCGACCATGCGCCGATCAGCCGCGTCCGAGGTCGAGAAGGGAGGCCAGGGACATGCCCGACTGGGGCTTCGAGACAAGGCAGATCCACTCCGGCGCGGTGCCGGACCCGACCACCGGGGCCCGGGCGGTGCCCATCTACCAGACGTCGAGCTACACGTTCCGGGACACGGCACACGCCGCGGCGCTGTTCGGCCTGACGGAGCTGGGCAACATCTACACGCGGATCATGAACCCCACCCAGGCGGTGTTCGAGGAGCGGATCGCCGCCCTGGAGGGTGGCGTCGCGGCGCTCGCCGTGGCCAGCGGGCAGGCCGCCGAGACGGTGGCCCTGCTCAACCTCGCCGAGAACGGCGGGCACATCGTCTCGTCGGCGTCGCTCTACGGCGGCACCTACAACCTGTTCCACTACACGCTGCCCAAGCTGGGCATCGAGGTGAGCTTCGTCGAGGATCCCAACAACCTCGACGCCTGGAAGGCGGCGGTCCGCCCCAACACCAAGGCGTTCTACGCCGAGACGATCGGCAACCCCAAGGGCGACGTCCTCGACTTCGAGGCGGTCGCCGCCGTGGCTCACTCGTTCCACATCCCCCTGGTCGTCGACAACACCGTGGCCACCCCCTACCTGGCCCAGCCGCTCAGCCACGGCGCCGACATCGTGGTGCACTCGGCCACCAAGTTCATCGGCGGCCACGGCACCTCGATCGGCGGGGTCATCGTCGACGGCGGCCACTTCGACTACGAGGGGAGCGGCCGCTTCCCGGGCTTCACCGAGCCGGACCCCAGCTACCACGGGCTGGTCTTCGGCCAGCTGCCCGAGGCGCTCTTCCCCGCCCGCTTCGTCCTCAAGGCCCGCCTCCAGTACCTGCGCGACACGGGGCCGGCGATCGCGCCACTCAACTCCTTCCTCTTCCTCCAGGGCCTGGAGACGCTCAGCCTGCGTATCGAGCGGCACGTGCAGAACGCGGTCGCGGTGGCCACCTGGTTGGAGGCCCGCGACGACGTCGCCTGGGTCGCCTACCCCGGCCTGGCCTCAAGCCCGTGGCACGCCCTGCAGCAGAAGTACCTCCCCAAGGGCGGCGGCTCCATCCTCGCCTTCGGCATCAAGGGGGGCATCGACGCCGGGCGGCGCTTCATCGAGGGACTCGAGCTCTTCAGCCATCTCGCCAACGTCGGCGACGTGCGCAGCCTGGCCATCCACCCGGCCTCCACCACGCACTCGCAGCTGACCGAGGAGGAGCAGCTGACCACCGGGGTGACCCCTGACCTGGTGCGGCTCTCCGTCGGCACCGAGTCCATCAAGGACATCCTGGCCGACCTCGAAGCCGGCTTCGCGGCCAGCAGGAGGGCCTGACCTGGGACTTCCCCGACGCGCCGTGGCCTCCGCCCGACCCTTCCCGGGTCTGTGGCTGCCAGGCGACGACCCGGGGCGGCGCCAGTTCGCCGCCCTGTTCGAGGGCACCGGCCTCCACCTCGAAAGCGGGGAGTCGCTCCACAGGGTTTCGGTCGCCTTCGAGACCTGGGGCGAGCTCGACGCCGCGGCGGACAACGCCATCCTGGTGCTGCATGCGCTGACCGGCGACTCGCATGTCGCCGGTCCCGCCGGCCCCGGCCATCCAACCCCGGGCTGGTGGGGGCCCCTCGTCGGCCCGGGGTCCCCGATCGACACGGACCGCCACTTCGTCGTCTGCCCCAACGTCCTGGGGGGGTGCCAGGGGACGACCGGCCCCGGCTCGGCGGCGGCGGACGGCGCCCCCTACGGGTCCCGCTTCCCGGCCCTGACCATCCGCGACCAGGTGAGCGTCGAGGCGGCGCTCGCCGACTGGCTCGGCATCGACCGCTGGGCCCTGGTGATCGGGGGGTCGATGGGGGGCATGCGCGCCCTGGAGTGGTGCGTCATGTACCCGGAGAGGGTTCGGCGAGCGGTCATCCTGGCGGTGGGCGCGGCCGCCACCGCCGACCAGATCGCCCTCTGCTCGCTGCAGATCCGGGCCATCCGCACCGACCCCGCCTTCGCCGGCGGCGACTACTACGACGCCGACGAGCGCCCGCTCGACGGGCTCGCCGTGGCGCGGGGCATCGGCCACCTCAGCTATCGCAGCGCCGACGAGCTGCAGCGCCGCTTCGGCCGCGTGGCGCAGACGCCGCGGGACCCGCTGCGAGGGGGCCAGTACGCCATCGAGTCGTACATCGACCACCACGGCGACAAGCTGGCGGGCCGCTTCGACCCCAACTCGTACATCGTGCTCAGCGAGGCGATGAACCACCATGACGTGGGCCGCGGGCGGGGCGGCGTCGCCGCCGCCCTGGCGAGCGCGCGGGTGCGGGTATCGGTCGGCGGCATCAGCTCCGACCGCCTCTATCCCCTGTCCCAGCAGCACGAGCTCGCCCGCCTCATCCCCGGCGCCCGGCCGGTCACCGTCATCGACTCCGCGTCGGGGCACGACGGATTCCTCCTGGAGACGGGCCAGGTGGGGCGTCTGGTCACCCGGACCCTGGCGTCGTAGCGGGGCGATCCGCCCGCCACTGCAGCCTGGCTGGAGTGGATTCCGGTATCGCCCTGGCGAGAATCCTGTCGGAGGGTCGGCGTCGTCGGCACGGGACACTGGGGGTCTGCCGGACACTGGTGGCAATACCATGATGTGGGAGATGTGAACCCGGCATCTGCTGAAGGGTCCCTGAGGCTGCATCGTCCCGAGCCGGGGCCGGATGCTCCCCAGAATCGGATCCAGGCGATCTATGAGGCGGAGCTGGACCACCTCCTCGCCCTCTGCACCCTGCTCGTCGGAGGGCGAACCGCCGGGGAGGACCTCGCCCAGTCGGTCTTCGCAGAGGCACTGCAGCGTGAGCGCCGGGAGCCCGGGTACCTTCGCGACCCCGTCTGGCCGTGGCTGAGGACTGTCGCGGTCCGCCTGGCCTCGCGGCAGCGGGCACGGTTGCGCAGTGAGCTGGCGCGTCTCCATCTCGTTGGCAACGACATCCCGGACGACGCCTGGGATCGCCAGTCCATCGATGTCGTGCGGGCCCTGCGTCGCCTTCCTCCGAGGATGCGCACATGCACCGTTCTTGCCTACTTCGAGGACCAGAGCACCGAGGCTGTCGCTGCCACGCTGGGTTGCTCAGCGAAGACGGTGGAGAACCAGTTGCGTGAGAGCCGCCACCGGCTCCGGGGTTTGATGGGAGCTGGCTACAGGGATGCGGGTGATGAGTGAGCCGACACCGGAAATCGACGAACCGAGGCTGCGCGCTCTGCTCCAGCACGCGGCGAGAGACATCGCCCATTCCAGGAAGCCCATGGTGAGACTGGCCAGAGGTGGCTTCACCGGGCTGCTGATGAGTGCATCGGTGGTTGCGGGGTTCGCGGGGCTGTTCTGGCTCCTGGGTGCCATCTTCTCCGTGGCAAACGGCGGCGTGGACGGCTTTCCCCTGGGACTGTGGGGCGGCGTGTGTGGTGTTGCTCTCTTCGTGGCCGGCGTCGGATTGATGAGACTGGCGACGGGTCCAGATCGAGCCAGGGTCCAGGCCAGTGCGGGAAGAGTTCGGGTGGGTCAGCGAGCTCTCTCGACACTGGTGCTGGTCGTGTCCATCGTGCTGGTCTACATGGGCGCCTCGGACTTGGTGTTCGCTCTCATCACCTCCCTCGCCCACCACTCAGATCCCGACGTCGTCTACCAGGTGGCCCTTGGAATCCCGTATCTCGCCATCGGACTGGGAGGTATGCGGGCCGCGACGTACCTGCGGCGACGCTGAGCTGGTGCTCGGCGCCACCCGTGGGTGGAGATCCTCAACGGCAAGCTCGCGACGAGCTCCTCGTCCGAGGGGTTCCTCGACCGGGTCATGGACGGCTCCGACGAGATCCTCGCGAAGGCCACGGCGGGCTGCTTCAGCCGGGCTGCACTACCGCATCACGCCGGTGATGCGCAGCAGGATCATCGCCGCCGCGGCGACCGGGGGGATGCAGAGGTTGTCCAGCCCGCGACCGGCGGCCGCCTCCGTGACCGTCGTCACCGCCGCCACGCACCCCGCGACACCGCACGCTCGCAGCGCCCCCTGTCCGCAGAGCACCAGGAAGGGGACGCCGAGCACCACCGTGGTGACGAAGAAGGCGCTGCTGCCGCGGTACGTCTTGGTCCCGCCCGGGATCCGTCGGGCGCGCGCCGGCGCCCGCTCCCCGACCAGGCACGCCGCGACGTCGCTCACCCCCATGGTGAGGACGGCGTAGGCGAAGGCGGTGGCGGTCGGGGCCACCAGCGCGGCGGCCGCGATGCCGGCCGGGAACCAGATCTCGCCGAGGGTCGTCCGCCGCACGTCGTGGATGCTGGAGAGGAATCGGGTCCGCCACGACACCACCATCCCGACGGCGAAGAGCAGCCCCAGGACCGCGACCTGGGGCTGCGTCAGCCACAGCGGCAGTGCGGCCGCCCCCACCGCCATGGTGACGTGCGCGAACTTGCGCGACACCTCCGCCGGCAGCCGCAGCCGGGTGGCGGCGATCTCGATGACGGCGAACCAGACCAGGTAGGCGGCGGCGGCGAGGGCGAAGACCGTCACCGGCTGTCAGCGCGTCACGCCAGCGCGCCCGCCGCCGCCGACGCGAAGTCCACGGCGATGGCGCGCGCCACCGTCCGGACGATGTCGTCGACCGCCCCGTCGTTCACGAAGACCCGGGTGGCGCAGGCCCGGCCCGCGGCGAGCTCGGCACGGTATCCGGCGAGGCGGCTGCCGTGGTCGGTGCCGTCGGGGTGGCGCAGGCGCAGACGCTCCACGGCCCGCGCCTCGCTGTCCTCGATCTGGTAGACGGTGACCTGCGGATGGTGGACCCGCATGCGCGGGATGAGGGGGGCGCGGAGCATGACCGCCGGCACCATCTCGGCATGGGCGTGGGTGATGTGGGGCAGGCCGTAGCGGAAGGGGAGACCGAAGAGGCGGTCCGACTCGAGGAAGAATCCCCGCCGCTCCAGGCTGTCGAACTCCATCTCGCTGACGAAGCGGTGCTCGACGGCGTCCTCGGGGGAGGCGGCCTCCTCGGCTCGGCGGGGCCGCGTCGTCCACGACGGCGTCAGCTCCAGCACGGAGGCGGCCACCAGCCGCCTGATGACGGTCGACTTACCGCTCCCCGAGGGGCCGATGACGGCGAGGACCGGCTCGCCGGGACGCAGCCGTTGCTCAGGCAACGTGGGAGATGCTGGGCGCCGGTGGCTCGTCCGCCCCGGCGCGTGGGCGCGCCTGATCGCCGTTGTGCTCGGAGGCCTCGAGGTGAAGGGGGCCGAAGCGGAACGAGGACGGGGCGAGCACGTACTCGCGGAGCGTGTACGCATACGGGGCCATGACCAGCAGGCCGGCGACGGCCACGGTGGCGATGTCCGCACCCACGTTCATGAGCGTCACCATCCCGACCAGCGCCAGGATCATGCCGTTCCCGATGCGCGCCCCCAGGCCGACCAGGATCACCTCGTCGAGGATGCGCGTTGCCGACGCCAGCCTCACCTCGACGAAGAGGAGGGCCGCGGCGAACGGCAGCATGGCGGCGAGGACGACGGGACGGCCGGCCAGCGCCACCGCCAGCAGCCCCATCCCCGCCACCAGGGTGCCGGTGGAGAGACCGCTCACGACCCGCTTGCCGTGGCGCAGGACGATGGTCGCCTTGCCGCAGGCCGCGTCGCCCTTCCGGTCGCGGAGATCCTTGAGGAGGATGCGTGCCAGGAAGAGGGTGAAGAGGGCGGCCATGATCCATGCGTCGGCCGCGCCCAGCCGGGCTCCGGCGGCATCGGCGCCGGCGGCAAACGGGATGACCGAGTATCCGACGGCGAGACAGGGGGGTGTGAGGTAGGGACGGTGGGAGATGCGCAGCGGCGGCAGTGAGTACTGCCCGTAGAGGATGAGGGCCCCGCTGATGAGGATGCCGGTGAATAGGGAGGCGGCAAAGCCGGCGGCGATGGCGACGGCGGCGGCTGCGACGGCCATGCCGATCATCTCCCGGGGTCCGGCCGTGCCCGCCACCAGCGGCCGGTCGGAGAGTCCGGGCAGGTTGATGCTGTCGATGCGCCGGTCGGCCAGCTGGTTGAGGCAGCTCGACGCCGCGTACGCGGCCGCCAGAGCGACGCCGGCCAGGGCCAGCGGCCCCGTGACAGCGGCGGCGCCGTGCCACACGGCCCCGGCCAGCAGGAAGATCAGCAGCGTCAGGGTCGCGCGCGGCCGGGATATGGTCACCATCAGCCGCAGCGTGCTCATCTCATTTCCCACTCGGTGCGATGGTCTTGATGGGCCAGACCGACACCAGGATCGCCATGTAGATCATCCACAGCCCCTGGTACATCACCAACAGGGCGATGCCCATCCAGAAGAACGCCACCAGGAGGGTGACGTCCCGGCGCATCGCCACGCTGATCTCCACCTGGTGGAAGGTCGCGATGCCCGAGGCGAACGCGGCGACCAGCGCCGCCAGGAGGGCGATGCCGGCCGTCGCCGAGATCGCCGCGACATATGGGCCCGCGATGAGCAGCAACCAGAGGCACGACGGCCCCATGAAGATCAGGAACAGCATGCCGACCACGCCGCAGAAGATCACCTTGCCCGCCATCGGGGTGTTCGACTGCCGCCTCGCCACCAGATCGGGGTGCCGCTCCCTGACCCTCGATCGGAAGACCAGGAAGAGGATGACGAAGACGCCCAGGTAGGCGACCAGGGTCGCCGCCCCGGCCAAGAAGAGACTGGCCAGGTTGTTGTAGTCGGGGCTGAACAAGCCGGTGATGAAGGTCGTGCGGTACAGGGCGACCGGGCCGAGGATGAACTTGGCCGCGATGACGGCCGCGTTGTAGATGACGGCGAACAGCACCCACGCCCTTCCCAGGCCGATCAGCCTGGACATGACGACGAGGAAGAGCGAGGTGAGACCGATGAGGATCTCACCGGTGATGGCGACGATGGCGTAGCTCGGGTGGTCGCTGGTGCTGGTCGCCTCGGCCAGCCGCGGCGCCAGCACCACCGTGCCGGTGCCGGCGACGCTGAGCAGGGAGAAGGCGATGGCGATCTGCGGCCCTCGCGACACGACGGTTCGGACCGCGGTATCCGCGCGCATTGAGGCCCATCTCCGATGCGGGATCAGACGGAGTTCGCACCGGCCGGTGCGATCGGGCGCCATGGTAGCCACCCGCCCGAGGCTTGTCCATTGCGCAGTTCGTTCGTCGCTGCGCTGCGTCGAGATCGCGACTCCCGCCGGGTTGGGCAACCCTCCCACCGCGCCGACCCCTACACTGTCGCCCGATGATCGATCCCGGCAAGTTCGGAACCGTCCAGATCGTGGCCCGCCGCGACATCACCGAGGAACTGTGGGCGATGCGGGTGAAGCCCGACTTCGAGTTGCCGTACCGGCCCGGCCAGTACTGCACCCTCGCCCTCCCCATCGAGGGTCGGCTCGTCGAGCGCCCCTATTCGATCTGCTCCTCCCCTGAGGAGGACGAGGTCGAGCTGTTCGTCGAGCGGGTCCCCAACGGCGAGCTGACGGTTCCCCTCCACAAGCTCGGCGTCGGCGCGGAGATGCCGGTCCGGCGCCGGTGCAAGGGGCTCTTCCTTCGCGAGGCGCCGGTCGCCGGGCAGGCCCACCTCTTCGTCGCCACGGTCACCGGGATCGCTCCCTTCCTCTCCTGCATCCGGACCCTGGTGCGCCGGATCGAGCGCGGCGAGTGGGCGCCCGAGGGCCGGGTCGTCCTGCTCCACGGCGCCAGCGTCTCCGGCGAGTTCGGGTACCTCGAGGAGATGCGGGCGCTGGAGGCGACGACCGACTGGTTCGTCTACGTCCCCACCATCAGCCGCCCCTGGCTGGACCCCGAGTGGCCCGGCGAGCGGGGGCGCGTGGAGGACGTGGTGCGCAAGCACGCCGACCGGCTCGACCTCGTTCCCGGGACCGCCTCGGCCTTCATCTGCGGCAACCCCCAGATGATCGACAACGTCAAGGGCGCGCTCCGCCGGGGCGGTTTCGACTCCCAGTCGGTCCACGAGGAGCAGTACTGGCCGGAGTGAGGAGGCGCTGGTGATGGCGGTGGCCCGGCGGCCGGCCGGCTGATGGACCTCTCGCGGATCCTGGCCGCGTCCGAGGGGCTGGAGACCCCCCTCGCGGCCGTCGACCTCGCCGCCATGGAGGCCAACCTCGCCGCCGTGCGGGCCCGGGCGGACGGGTTGGGCCTCCGTCTCCGCCCCCATGCCAAGACGCACAAGAGCGCCTTCGTCGCCCGCCGCCAGCTGGAGCACGGGGCGGTGGGCCTGACCGCGGCCACGCTGCGCGAGGCGGAGGTCTTCGCCTCGGCCGGGGCTCGCGACATCCTGCTCGCCCACCCCCCGGTGGGCGAGGCGAAGCTCCGCCGGCTCGCCGCTCTCGCCGAGCGGGTGGAGCGCCTCGCCGTCAGCCTCGACAGCGTCGAGGTCGCCGCCGCTCTCCCCTTCGGGGTGGAGGTGCTGTGGGAGGTGGACAGCGGGCACCACCGCCTGGGCACCGCGCCCGGCGACCCGACCCTGCGCGGTGTCACGGCCCTGATCGAGGCGATCGGCGCCGCGAGATTCCGGGGCCTGCTCACCTTTCCCGGCCACGCCTACGCGGTCGCCGGCCGTGAGGAGTTGGCCGGCGTCGCCTCGGAGGAGCACAGGGCCATGACGCAGAGCGCCTCGCTGCTCCGTGCGGCGGGGGTCACCGTCGCCGAGCTGAGCGCCGGCTCCACCCCCACGGCCGCCTGGACCGGCGCCGGGATCACCGAGATCCGCCCCGGCGCCTACGTGTACGGCGACGCCAACCAGGTCACCCTCGGTCTCGTCGAGGTGACGGCGTGCGCTCTGGGCGTCGTCGCCACCGTGGTGTCCACGCCGGCCGCCGACCGCGCCGTCGTCGACGCCGGATCGAAGGCGCTGGCCACCGACGTGGTGGTTCGCGGCCTGCGCGGCTTCGGCATGGTGGCGGGCCGCGCGGATCTGGTCCTGGAGCGGATGAGCGAGGAGCACGGTGTCCTCATCGCACCCGGCGGCCGAACCGGCCTGCGCACCGGTGACCGCCTCCTCGTCATCCCGGCGCACTGCTGCAGCACGGTGAACCTCCACGAGGCGGTGCTCATGGTCGGGGACGGGGAGGCCTGGTGGGACCCGGTGGCGGCGCGCGGCCGGCGGCCGGCCGGCGACGGCGCGCCCCCCGAGGGGGCCGGCGGGGCCTCGGGGAGGACGGCGGCCGGCTCCGTCGGGTGACCCGTCTCCCCCCGCACAGCCTTCACGGGCTGTATTTGTGACACCGGGGTCTAGACTCGTGCCAATGACCGAGCCGGTCGCGCGCGCCATCGCCGTCGTCTCGGTTCACGCCTCGCCTCTCTCCGATCTTGGACGCGGCGAGAACGGGGGCATGAACCTGGGGGTGCTGCGCCTCTGCGAGGGGCTGTCCGAGCGGGGCGTCCCCACCGACGTCTTCGTCCGGCGCGACGACCCCGACCTTCCCGCCGAGCAGCTGATCGCTCCGGGAAGCCGCGTCATCCTGGTCGACGCCGGTCCGCCCAGGCCGGTTGCCAAGGACGCGGTGGTGCCCCTGCTGGACGGTTTCGCCGCCGCTGTGCTGGCGCGGGCGTCGGCCGAGGGCAGGGAGTACCGCCTCGTGCACGCCCACTACTGGCTGAGCGGCTTGGTGGCGCGTCGGGTCCGCCAGAGCCTGGACATCCCCTGGGTGCAGTCATTCCATTCGCTGGCGCGGATGCGGGCGGCGGCCGGCCTCCCCTTCGACTTCCAGCGCGGCGCGGTCGAGGAGGAGCTGGCCGCCGACGCGGACCGGATCGTGGCCATGAGCCGCGCCGAGGGTCGTGCCCTGGTCCGCCTCTACCGGGCCCGGAGCGAGCGCATCTGCGTCGCCGAACCCGGCGTGGACCTCGAGCCGGCCAGCGCCGGCGCCGTCGCCGCCGTCCGCCGCAGGCTCGGTCTCGGCGGCCGCCGGGTGATCCTCTTCGCCGGCCGGCTCGAGCCCCTGAAGGGGGCGGAGACGCTGGTCGAGGCGATCCGGCATCTCGCCGCCCTGCCCGATCTCGCCGATGCCGTCTGCGTCCTCATCGGCGACGACAGCGGCGACGGGGCCCGGGCCACCGAGGGCGGCGAGCGCCGGCGCCTCGAGGCCCTGGTGGTCGCCGCGGGTCTCTCCGACCGGGTCCGCTTCCTCGGCGCGGTGCCCCACGAGTCGCTCGCCCCGTACTACGCGCTGGCCGACGTCTGCGTCGTGCCGTCCCGCGTCGAGACCTTCGGGCTGGTGGCGCTGGAGGCCCAGGCGCAGGGCACGCCGGTCGTGGCGGCGCGGGTGGGCGGCCTTCCCGAGGTGGTCGCCGACGACGAGACGGGCCATCTCATCGAGGGGCACCACCCCGCCGACTACAGTGCCGCCATCGCCGGACTGCTGCGCGACGACGGCCTGCGCCGGCGCATGGGGGACGCCGCGCGCCGCCGCGCCGCCGCCTTCAGCTGGGACGGGATGGTGGACCGGCTCCTCTCCATCTACAACCGGGTCAGCTCCCCGGAGATCCCCCTGGAACTGCCCTGCGGCTACGAGGTCTCCCTCGGCTCGCTCGGGTGATCCCGGCGCCGGATACATCGGCGCCGGGCCGCCATCCGGGCGGCCGGCGCGTCATGAAGTCGAAAGAGTGCAATGGGTAGCCTCGCAGCGCTCACACCTCAACCTGCCATGGGATGCGCCTGATGTACTTCCGATACCTGGGCCGCGAACTCCGCCGCCGCTTCCGCTCGGCCAGCATCGTGGCCATCGGCCTGGCCCTCGGCGTCGGTCTGGTCGTCACCGTCACCGCGGCGGCGGCGGGGGTCAAGACCGCCCAGAACCAGGTGCTGCAGTCCCTCTACGGCGTCGGCACCGACCTGACCGTGACCCAGGCGGCCTCCGCCGGGAGCGGTGGGCCGTTCAGCTTCGGCGGCGCGCCCCCGTCGCCGGGCGCGGCGGGCAGGAGCTTCAGCCAGGACCGGCTCACCTCCACGGCCGGTCTGACCACGATTCCCAGCACCGACGTCACCGAGATCGCCGGGCTCAAGGACGTCGCCGGTGTCACCGGCGCGCTGACGCTCAGCTCCATCCACGCCACCGGGTCGTTCAGCGGCTTCGGCGGCGCGGGTGACACGGGCGCATCCCCGTCCGCCACCGCGACGCCGACGGCCACCCCGACCGCGACCCCCTCCGCGTCGGCCTCCGCCAGCGCCTCTCCCTCCGCCTCCGCGTCGGGCACCCCGTTCACCGTCTCCTTCCTGACTGTGGACGGCATCGACAGCAGCACTCCCGGTCTGGGGCCGCTGAGCGCCGCCAACATCACCAGCGGCTCGTCCGCCGTCCAGCAGTGGTTCGACCAGGTCAACGCGGACACCAACCCCGACTCCCAGCTCCTCGCCCTGGTGAGCAGCAGCTACGCCAAGGCGAACTCGATCGTCGCGGGTTCGACGGTCACCGTCGCCGGCACCGACCTGACGGTGATGGGCGTGATCACCACCACCGCCGGCTCGGCCGGGGCCGACATCTACGCGCCGCTCGGCGAGGTGCAGACGCTGGCCAACGACACCGCCGAGGTCAACACCATCTACGTGACGGCGGCCAACGCCACGGACATCTCCACCATCCAGGCGGAGATCCAGAAGCTGCTGCCCTCGGCCACGGTCACCACCGCGGCGGACCTGGCCAGCCAGGTCAGCGGGTCGCTCAGCACCGCGACCACCCTGGCCAACACCCTCGGTCTCTGGCTCTCCATCGCCGTCCTGATCGCCGCCTTCGTGCTGGCGGCCCTGCTCACCACCGCCTCGGTGAACCGCCGCGTGCGCGAGTTCGGGACCCTCAAGGCGATCGGCTGGCGCAGCCGTCGGATCGTCGGCCAGGTGCTCGGCGAGTCGGTGGCCCAGGGCATCGCCGGAGGTGTTGTCGGCGTCGGGCTCGGCGTGCTGGGCGCCTTCGTCATCACCAAGGTCGCGCCGACCTTGAGTGCCGTGGTCGGCGCCACCGGGCTGGGCTCGACCGCCTCCACCGGAGGCGGGGCGGCGATCCCGTCCGCCTTCGCCGGCAGGGGCTTCGGTGGCGGCGAAGGTGGCTTCGGCGCCTCCGGCGGCGGGGGCGGATCCTTCGTCCGGCAGTTCGCCAACCCGAATCACAGCGTCGCGGTCCACTGGACGGCTCCGCTCAATCCGGAGATCTTCCTCCTCGCCATCGGGCTCGCCATCGTCGGTGCCCTCATCGCCGGCGCCATCGGCGGCTGGCGGGTGGCCCGCCTGCAACCGGCCGACGCCCTGCGGAGGGTTGAGTAGATGAGCGACCTCCGGTGTCAGCACCCCGTCCCGTCAAATCGCCGATCCCTGGAGACCATCGATGTATGAGCTGAAGGACGTCTCCAAGACCTACACGAAGGGGCGGCGCAAGGTCGTCCCCTTCAAGCACGTGAACCTGGTCATCGATGACGGCGAGTTCCTCACCGTCCAGGGGCCGACGGGACATGGCAAGACGACCTTCCTCATGCTGCTCGGCGCCCTCGACAAGCCCAGCTCCGGCAGCATCGTCTTCGACGGCCGGAACATCGCCGACCTCCCCGAGACCCAGCTGGTGGACATCCGGGCCCGCAACTTCGGCTACGTCTTCCAGAACTACAACCTGATGCCGACGCTGACGGCCGCCGAGAACGTCGAGGCGGCCCTGGTGCCGCTGCACGTCCTCTCCGGGGAGAGGCGGGCCCGCGCGCTGGCCGCCCTCGACGACGTCGGCCTCTCCGACCGCGCCACGCACTTCCCGACCGAGCTCTCCGGCGGCGAGCAGCAGCGGGTGGCCATCGCCAGGGCGCTGGTCAAGGAGCCCAAGGTGATCCTCGCCGACGAGCCCACCGGCAACCTCGACGAGGTCACCCGCGGGGAGATCGTCGCGCTGCTGAACCGGCTCTGGAGGGAGCGGGGCATGACCCTCATCGTGGTCACGCACGAGACGGCCGTGGCCGTCCAGGCGCCGCGCACCGCCCTCATCACCAAGGGGACGCTGACCATGCGCGACAACCGCCCGCCGGTCGCCGCGGTCAAGCAGCCTGTCGTCAGGCAGCCGGTCGCCAAGCCCAGCCGGAGGCGCCGGGCGGAGGCGTAGGCCACCCCCGCGGGCGGGGGATATGATCCCGCTGCGCTGACCCGGGGAGGGCGCATGCCGCCGGCGCCGGGTGCGAACGGAGAGGACGTGCTGCGTCTGCGCGGAGCGACCACGGCGGTCGCCGCTGTCGCCCTGCTGGCGGCGGCGTGCGGCGTGAGCCGGTCGGCGACGCACCCGGAGGCTGGGACGGTCACCCCGACGGCGGCGGCGGGCGCGACGGCGATGGCGACGCCTCCGTCGGGCGGGATGAGGACCTCATTCGGCGATGGGACCTGGACGGTGGGCGCGCAGATCGCCGCCGGGACCTACCAGACCGATGGAGGGAGCGCGTGCAAGTGGGCGCGCACCGGCGCGGGCGGAGATCAGAGCGTCCCCATCACCACCGTCATCGTCACCGGGCACGCCGTGGCAACGATCCTGCCGGGCGATGCCGCCTTCGTGACCAAGGGGTGCGGCACATGGGCGCCCCTGCCCAGCAGCGGGCCCCAGCTGGCGAGTTTCGGCGACGGGACCTGGGCGGCCGGCGTCGACGTGGCTCCGGGGACCTACAGCACCCCGGGCGGGGATCAGTGCCAGTGGGACCGCCTCCGCGACTTCACCGGCACCGAGCTCGGAGAGTCGGCATCCATCACGGTCCACGCCTCCCCGGACGGTCATGCCGTCGCGACGATCACCTCCACCGATGCCGGGTTCACCTCGCAGGGCTGCGGCACCTGGACCGTCCTGCCCCCCACCGGACCGCAGCTGACCAGCTTCGGCAACGGGATCTGGGCGGTCGGCATCGACATCGCCCCCGGGACCTACAGCAGCTCTCCCGTCGCCCGCTGCTCCTGGGTGCGGGCCAGCGATTTCACCGGGGACCCCGGCGCCGTCCTGGCATCGAGCGGCTCGTTGCTCAGCACCCTGGAGGTGAAGATCCTCAGCTCCGACCGGTCGTTTGCGACGGTTGGATGCGGCACATGGAAGTCCGCGACGACCCCGCCGCCCACGGCCTCGTCCTCGCCGATCACCCTCTGACCCGCCGCCGGCGGTCTCCCGGCCCCGGAGCTCAGCTCGGCGCCCGTCGCGCCGCGATGTCGCAGGCCCGCGCCCGGAGCGCCCGCTCCGTGCCGTCCCTGCCCTCGATGACGAGGCGCGCGGCGGCCCGCCTGGTGGACTCGGGGAGGTCTGCCGCCTGGATCGCCGCCAGGGCGGAGTCGGCGGCCTCCAGGGTGGCCGGCTCGACCAGCTGGCGCGGGTAGAGCAGCTCGGTGAAACCCTCCGCCTCCTCAGGCCCCCGCTGTGCCCAGAAGGCGGGCAGGGCCTGGATCCAGCGGTCGACGTAGGGACGCATCAGGTCGGCCTGGGCCGGGTCCCACTGGATGACGCCACCGGCGCCGAAGGCCCCCACGCCGAAGCCGGCGAGGATCGCCGCCTGCATCTGGAGCGGGAGCAGCGTGTCCTCCAGCACCTGGGACCAGGCGGCGCTCTTGGCGGCGGCGTCGGGCTGGGCGGCGCGGCAGGCGGCGGCCCGGCGCCGGCCGAAGTCGGTGTCGTCGGCGGCGAGCTGCGCCCCGATCCGGGTGGCGGCGTCGCGGCCTCGCGCGGCCAGGCGCGAGACGATGAGCCAGCGGAGGTCGGTGTCGATCGAGAGCCCCGGCACGTTCTGCCCGCCGTCGAGCAGCAGCTCCAATCGGTGCAGGTCCGGCTCCGCGTCCGCGGCGGTGATGTGGGCCCTCGCCCAGGTGAGCTGGACGTCGCTGCCCGGCTCGGCCTGGAGCAGCGACCCCCAGGCGTTGGCCGCCAGCCTCGCCCGTGCCGCCTCGCGCTCGGCGGGGTCGCCGAACTGGTCGATGGCCGCCAGCGCCTGGCTGAGCAGCCGCTCCAGGACGGTGACCTCGGTCTCGGCGCGAGCGTGGCGGGCGATGGTGGCGACGAAGTCGCGGGTGGCCAGCTCGCCGTCCCTGGTCATGTCCCACAGCGCCGCCCAGGTCAGCGATCGCGCCAGGGGGTCGACGATCTTGCCCGCGTGCTCCAGCACGGTGCGCAGCGACCGCTCGTCGAAGCGCAGCTTGGCGAAGGTGAGGTCGTCGTCGTTGACCACGATGAGGTCAGCGGCCTCGGCTCCCGCCAGGGCGGGGACCTCGGTGCGCTCGCCGCGGACGTCCACGCCGGCGCGGCGGTACCGGGTGACCCCGCCGGCGTTGAGGCGGTACAGGCCGACCTGGACCCGGTGGCCGCGCAGGGTGGGGTGCTCGGGAGCCGCCGACTGGAGGATGGCGAGACTCTCGATGCGGCCGCCGGCGACCCGCACCTGGGGCCGCAGCGTGTTCATTCCGGTGGTCTGGAGCCACTCCGCCGACCACGCCGCCAGGTCCCTGCCCGAGGCCTCCTCGATGCAGCCCAGGAACTCGGCCAGCGCCGCGTTGCTCCACCGGTAGCGGCGGAAGTACTCCTGCACGCCCGCCTTGAAGGGGGCGGCGCCGACCCAGGCCACCAGCTGCTTGAGGACCGCGGCACCCTTGTGGTAGGTGATGCCGTCGAAGTTCTGCCGCACCTCGTCGGTGTCGCGGCAGGGCGTCGAGATGGGGTGGGTGGAGCGGAGCTGATCCTGGCGCGCCGCCACCGACTTCACGGTGTTGGCGAAGTCGACCCAGGCGTTGCGGAACTCGGTGGCCTCGACCAGGGTCTTGTTCGCCATGTAGGTGGCGAAGGTCTCGTTGAGCCAGAGATCCCCCCACCAGCGCATGGTGGTGACGTCGCCGAAGCCGTGGACGTGCGCCATCTCGTGGACGATCGTCTCCCCCCGGCGTGCCCGCTGCAGCTCGGTGGCGCGGCTGCGGAAGATGTAGGTCTCGTTGAAGGTGACGCAGCCCGGGTTCTCCATCGCCCCCACGTTGAACTCGGGGACGAAGAGCTGGTTGTACTCGTCGAAGGGATAGGGGAAGCCGAACTCCCGGGCGTAGAAGTCGAGGCCCTGGCGGGTGATGCCGAACAGCTCCTCGGCCTGGGCCTCGAGGTAGCCGGCCAGGGATTCGCGAGCGTAGAGGCGCAGCCGGATGCCCTCGTGCTGCGACTCGACGATGCTGAACAGGCCGCCGGCGATGGCCATGAGATAGGGGGGGATGGGCGGCGTGACGTTGAAGCGCCACGTCCTCGTCCCGTCGCCGTGGTCGTCGGTGCCCAGCACCCGCCCGTTGCTGCAGAGCTGCCAGGCGGAGGGGGCCCGCACCGTGACGGTGAAGGCCGCCTTCAGGTCCGGCTGGTCGAAGCACGCGAACACCCTGTGGGCGTCGAACGGCTCCATGTGGGTGTAGACGTACACCTCGCCGTCGACCGGGTCGACGGCCCGGTGGAGGCCGACGCCGACGCGCTGGTAGCTGCAGTCGGCGAGGACCTCGACGGAGTGGCGGCCCGCCGCCAGGCCGGCCAGCGGGATGCGCGTGCCGTCGTAGCCGTCCAGGGCCGGGGTGGACGGTGAGCCGTCCACCGCGACCGTGCGCAGATGCCCCGCCTCGCCGACGTTGAGGTTGACGAAGGTCTCCCCACCGTGACGGCTGGTGAAGCCGATCCGCGACAGACTGGAGAACGTGGCGGCCTCGGGGTCGCCCGGCAGCTCCAGGTCGAGCTGGTAGGTGACCTCCCCGATCTGGCCGGCGCGTTCTGACGCCTGCTCCTCGGTGAGGTTGTCGCTGGCCATCGGGTGGGGCATGGGGGTGTCTCCGTGGACGGGCAGGAGCACCGGGCGGCCCTGGGCCCGGGAGGTTCCGGCAGTCGACGAGGGCCGCCGCTCCTGCGGCATATCTCCGTGGTGCGCCCATTGTCGGCCAGAGCCGGGGCCGCCCGCAGAGCCTCTCCCCGGGACGGCGGCGCCGGGTCCGCCGCCCGCCTGCCCGGCGCGGCCGCCTTGTTGACAGGAGTGATTGAGCGGGATATAGTTGCCTACAGGATTATTGAAACATCAATTACAGGAGACTCCGATGTCCCAGTCCTGGCCATCCACCCCGACGCCCCTGACCCCCGGCGAGTACGCGCTCGACGCCAGCCACACCCGGGTGGGCTTCGTCGCCCGCCACCTCATGGTCACCAAGGTTCGCGGCGACTTCAAGACCGTCGAAGCCAAGATCCGCATCGGTGACAGCCCCGAGGAGTCGAGCGCCGAGGCGGTGATCCAGATCGACAGCGTCGACACCAACGACCAGAAGCGCGACGCGCATCTGCGCTCGGCCGACTTCTTCGACGCGGAGAAGTTCCCGACCATGACCTTCCGCTCGACCCGGGTCGAGCCGGCCGGCGGGAGCCACTACAAGGTCACCGGCGACCTCACGATCCGCGACCAGACCCACCCCGTCACCCTGGACGTCGAGTACTCCGGCGCCGCCAGGACCCCGTGGGGCTCGACCGCCGCGGGCATCACCGCATCGGCGGAGATCGATCGAGAGACGTGGGGCCTGACCTGGAACGTCGCCCTCGAGTCGGGCGGTGTGCTGGTCAGCAAGAAGATCCAACTGGAGATCGAGGCCGAGATCGGCGCCGTCGTCGCCGTCGCCGCCTGACGCCGCCGGACGGCGGCTGACGGCACCGGCCCGCCCCTGAGGGGCGCCCGGGCACGCACCCGGGCGCTCCCAGGTGGCGCCGCGGAGGCACAATGGACGGCCATGGGCCTCCGCGAGATCCTGGACAGGATCGAGGGACTGGACTCCCTCGACTCCGTGGCCGACGCCCTGAGCGGGATCGTCAACGCGGCGGTCGCGCCGGCCAAGAGCCTGCTCAGCGGCACCTGGCTCGGGCATCCCCTGCACCCGCTGCTCACCGACGTCCCCATCGGCTGCTGGACCGGCGCGGTGGCGCTCGACCTCCTCGGCGGTGAGGCGGCCGCCGCCGCCGTGGACCCGCTGGTCGGCCTGGGGGTCCTGGCCGCGCTGCCCACCGCCGTCACCGGGCTCAACGACTGGGCCGACAGCTACGGCGGTGACCGGCGGATCGGGCTGGTGCACGCCGCCGCCAACGGGGCGGCCCTCGGCCTCTTCGCCGTCTCCCTGGCGGCGCCCAGGCGCACCGCCCGCGGCCTGCGCCTCCTCGGGCTCGCCGCCGTCGGGGCGGGCGGGTACCTGGGCGGCCATCTCAGCTACGCCAGGGGACTGGGCGTGGACCACCAGGCCTTCATCGAGAAGCCGGGCGACTGGACCAACGCCCTCGCCGCCGCCGCCCTGGACGAGGGCGTGCCGACGCTGGCCCACGCCGGCGCCGTCCCGGTGCTCCTCTACCGGCGCGGCACGCAGATCTACGCCATCTCCGACGTCTGCCCGCACGCGGGCGGGCCGCTGCACGAGGGCGATGTCGACGGGAACCTCTGCGTCACCTGCCCCTGGCACGGCAGCCGCTTCCAGCTCAGCGACGGACGTGCCGTCCGCGGTCCGGCCACGGCTCCGGCGACCGCCTACGAGACCCGCATCCACCGCGGACGGGTGCAGGTCCGGGCCGTCTCCTAGAGCTCCACCCGACATCCCCGCCGGGCGGGGGCCCGCGTTGGTCGGTGCCGGCCTTGGTAAAATCCGCCCGAGATGCTCTCGGACTACGCGCCGATCCTCGTCTTCCTGGGTGTGTGCGTCCTCTTCGGCGCCGGCGTGCCGCTGCTGAGCGCGCTGCTCGGTCCCCGGCGTCCGAGCGTCTCCAAGGGGCTCCCCTACGAGTCCGGCATCGTCCCCGTGGAGCAGGCGCGGCGACGGTTCTCGGTGAGCTTCTACGTCACCGCCATGCTCTTCATCATCTTCGACGTCGAATCGATCTTCCTCTTCTCCTGGGCCACCATCGTCCGCAACCTCAGGGTCTTCGGCATCATCGAGATGGGCGTCTTCATCCTGGTTCTCCTCGTCGGCCTGGTCTACGTCTGGGTCAAGGGGGCGCTGACGTGGGAATGAGCGGTGAGGGAGTCCTCGAGGCCACACTGGGCGACGCCGGCACCATCGCGCTGCCGCGCACCTCGGAGGCCGAGCGCACCGCGCTGCAGAGCGGCATCCTCACCACCACGGTGGAGAAGCTCGTCAACTGGGGGCGCTACAGCTCGCTGTGGCCGGCCCTCTACGGCCTCGCCTGCTGCGCCATCGAGATGATGGGCACGGGGGCCGCCCGCTTCGACATGGCCCGCTTCGGCTGCGAGGTGTTCCGCGCCTCGCCGCGCCAGGCCGACGTCATGATTGTGAGCGGCCGCGTCTCCCAGAAGATGGCCCCGGTGCTGCGCCAGATCTACGACCAGATGCCGGAGCCCAAGTGGGTCATCAGCATGGGCGCCTGCGCCAGCAGCGGCGGCATGTTCAACAACTACGCCATCGTCCAGGGCGTGGACAAGGTGGTGCCCGTGGACGTCTTCATCCCCGGCTGCCCGCCCCGGCCCGAGGCCCTCCTCGACGCCGTGGTCAAGCTGCAGCAGAAGATCGCCGGCAGTCACCTCACCTCCTGGCGGGGGTGAGGCGCTGAGATGGCCGCGGGCGGGGAGACTCCGGCGCGTCCGGCGGCCGGATCTGCCGCTCTCCGCCTGCTCCTGCACGAGCTGCCCGACGCCGTGCTGGGCAGCGAGGAAGCCGTCGGTGAGGTGACCATCCGGGTGGGGCGGGAGCGGCTCGTCGAGGTGGCGCGGCTGCTGCGCGATCACGCCGAGGCGCGCTACGACCTCCCCCTCTGCGTCACCGCGGTCGACTGGCCCGATCGCGAACCGGACGCCCCGCGCTTCGACGTGCTCTACCAGCTGCGCTCGATGCGGCTCAACGACGTCGTCCGCCTCGCCGTCCAGGTCCCCGAGGGCGACCCCAGAGTGCCCACGCTGGAGGGCGTCTTCGCGGGCATGGACTGGCACGAGCGGGAGACCTACGACCTGCTCGGCATCCAGTTCGAGGGGCACCACGACCTGCGCCGCATCCTCCTCCCCGACGACTGGGACGGCCATCCGCTGCGCAAGGACTACGCCTCCTTCGGCGAGCCCATCGCCTTCACCCACAACCTGGAGTGGGCCATGCCCGCCCAGGAGCGGCCCACCGACATGCCCGGCCAGTCCCGCTGATGGCCACGCTGCCGCCACCCGGGCCGCTGCGCTCCGACGCCGCCTCGAAGCGGTACGAGCACGGCCGCGAGATGCTCGGTGTCGACCCGGATGTCGACAGCATCGACCTGGTGCAGCTCGACGAGGACACCATGGAGCTGAACATGGGCCCGCAGCACCCCTCGACGCACGGTGTGCTGCGGCTGGTCCTCGACCTCGACGGCGAGGTGGTGCGCGGCTGCCGGCCCGACATCGGCTTCCTCCACACCGGCTTCGAGAAGGACTTCGAGCGGCACAGCTACCAGCAGTGCATCCCCTACACCGACCGGATGGACTACCTCTCGCCGCTCAGCAACAACCTGGGCTTCTCGCTGGCGGTGGAGAGGCTGCTGGGCGTGGAGGTGCCGCCTCGCGGCCAGTACATCCGCGTCATCATGTGCGAGCTGGCGCGCATCGCCAGCCACCTGATCTGGTACGGCACCAGCGCCCTCGACCTCGGCGCCACCACCCCCTTCGTCTACGCCTGGAGGGAGCGGGAGAAGATCCTCGACATCAACGAGCTGGTCAGCGGCGTGCGCATGCACACCTCGTTCATCCGCGTCGGCGGCCTGCTCGCCGACGTCCCCGACGAGTTCTACGCCATGGTCGAGGAGGTGGTGAGGACCTTCCCCCGCTTCATCGACGACTACGAGACGCTGATCACCGGCAACCCCATCTTCCGTGAGCGCACCCGGGGCCTGGGGGTGATCAGCGCCGAGGACGCCATCAGCTACGGCGTCACCGGCCCCACCCTGCGCGGCAGCGGGGTCGCCTACGACCTGCGCAAGGCGAAGCCGTACAGCTCGTATGGCGATTTCGACTTCGACGTCCCCGTCGGGGAGCACGGCGACATCTACGACCGCTACCTGGTGCGCATGCAGGAGATGCGCGAGTCGCTGCGCATCATCGACCAGGCCATGGCCCACCTGCCCTCCGGGCCGGTGAACACCACCGACCGCCGGGTCGCGCTGCCGCCGCGCAACGAGATCAACACCAGCATGGAGTCGCTGATCCGTCACTTCAAGCTGGTCACCGAGGGATTCCGGCCCCCCCGGGGCACGGTGTACGAGGCCATCGAGTCACCGCGCGGCGAGATCGGCTTCCTCATCGTCAGCGACGGCTCCAACCGGCCGTACCGCTGCAAGGTGCGGGCCCCCTCCTTCAGCAACCTGAGCGCCCTGCCCCACATGGTCAGGGGGGAGATGCTCCCCGACCTCGTCGCGGTGGTCGGCTCCATCGACATCCTGCTCGGGGACGTGGACCGATGAGCGTGCTGTCGGCGGCGACCCGCGCCGAGATCACCCGGCAGCGCGACCGCTACCCCCAGGCGCGCAGCGCCATCCTCCCCGCCCTCTGGGCGGTGCAGAACAGCCTCGGCCACCTGAGCCCCGAGGGCATGGCCGAGGTGGCCGTCCTGCTGCGCCTGGAGTCGAGCGAGGTCGAGGCCGTCGCCACCTTCTACTCCATGTACTTCGACAAGCCGGAGGGACGCCACCACGTCCTGGTCTGCGCCAACGTCTCCTGCGCGCTGCGCGGCGCCGACGCCATCGTCGCCCACCTCGAGCGGTCCCTCGGCTGCGCCTCGGGGGAGACCACCGCCGACCGGCAGGTCACCTGGGAGCGGACGGTGGAGTGCCTGGGCGCCTGCGGCGGGGCCCCGGCGATGCAGGTGGACCACCACTTCCAGGAGAACCTCACGGAGGAGCGGGTGGACGCCATCCTCGCCGCTCTGCGGGCCGCACCGGTGGGAGAGGCCGCCGCCGCCAAACCCTCGGCCGTCGCACCCACGCCCACCGCGGCGGCCCGTCCCCGCCGCGCCCGCCCCCGCCCCCAGGGCGGTGACCGGTAGGATCGGGCGCTCGGATGGCCGAACACCAGCTGCTCACCAGCCACTTCGGGACCGAGGGGCTCCAGGGCCTGCGCGTCTACCAGCGCCTGGGTGGCTACCAGGGCCTCCGCGCGGCGCTGAAGACCACCCCGGAGGCGATCGTCGAGGAGGTCAAGACGAGCGGCCTGCGCGGCCGCGGCGGGGCCGGCTTCCCCACCGGGATGAAGTGGTCCTTCCTCCCCCGGGGCGTCCACCCCCGCTACCTCTGCGTCAACGCCGACGAGTCGGAGCCGGGCTGCTTCAAGGACCGCGCCCTCATCGACAGCGACCCGCACCAGCTCATCGAGGGGACGCTGATCGCGGCCTACGCCATCCAGGCCCCCATCGCCTTCATCTACATCCGCGGCGAGTACCACGACCAGCGGCTGCTGCTGGAGCGGTGCGTCGAGGAGGCCCGCGCCGCCGGCTACATCGGGCAGGGGATCCTCGGCAGCGACTTCAGCTGCGACGTCATCGTCCACGGCGGGGCCGGCGCCTACATCTGCGGCGAGGAGACGGCGCTCATCGACTCCCTGGAGGGGCGCCGGGGCCAGCCCCGTCTCAAGCCGCCGTTCCCGGCGGTCAAGGGCCTGTACGGCCAGCCCACCGTCGTCAACAACGTCGAGACGCTCTGCAACCTCCCCCACATCGTCCAGCGAGGCGGCGCCTGGTTCGCCGCCATGGGACCGGAGGGCAGCTCCGGGACCCGGCTCTTCTGCTGCAGCGGGCACATCAACCGCCCCGGCACCTACGAGATGCTGCTGGGGACGCCCATCCGCGAGCTCCTCGACGAGGAGTGCGGCGGCGTCTGGAAGGGCCGCTCGCTCAAGGCCTTCCAACCCGGCGGCGGCTCCATGCAGGTGCTGCTCCCCGGGCACCTGGACCTGCCCCTGGACATGAACGCGGTGCAGAAGGCGGGGTCGTCCCTGGGGGCGGGGGCCATGGTCTTCATGGACGAGACCACCTGCATGGTCGACGTCTCCATGCGCCTGGTGGACTTCTACCACCACGAGTCCTGCGGCAAGTGCGTTCCCTGCCGGGAGGGCACCTACTTCGAAGCGGACCTCATGCACCGGCTGGAGGCGGGGGTGCTCACCCGCCTGGAGCTCGGCACCCTGGCCGACGTCTGCGACAACATGGACGGCAAGTGCTTCTGCCCGCTGGGGGACACCGCCACGTGGTTCGTGATGTCGGCGTACCGGGCATTCCGCGACGAGTTCGAGGCGCACTGCGAGGCGGGCGGCTGCCCCGTGGCCGGCCGCCGGGCGCAGCCGGTGGCCGTCTAGATGAGCCCCGAGAAGGCGGGCGGCGCCCACCGGCCGGTCGACGACGGGCTGGTCACCGTCACCATCGACGGCCGGAGCGTCCGCGTCGCCCCCGGCAGCCTGCTCCTCGACGCCGCCACCCAGGCGGGGATTCACATCCCCATCTACTGCGCCCACCCCAAGATGGACCCCGTCGCCGTCTGCCGCATGTGCCTGGTGCAGGTCGAGAAGATGCCCAAGCTGCAGCCGGCCTGCGCCACGGTGGTCAGCGACGGCATGGTGGTCACGACGCAGAGCGAGACGGTCGCCAAGGTCCGCGAGGGGGTGCTGGAGTTCCTCCTCCTCAACCATCCCCTCGACTGCCCGGTGTGCGACCGGGGCGGCGAGTGCGACCTCCAGGACTTCGCCACCCGCTACGGCCCCCAGACCTCGCGCTTCCCCATCACCGAGAAGGTCCATTTCAACAAGGCGGTGCCGCTCTCCGACCGCATCGAGCTCGACCAGGAGCGCTGCATCCTGTGCTGGCGCTGCACCCGCTACTACGAGGAGATCACCGGCGAGAAGGAGCTGGTCCTCCAGGAGAGGGGCGTCCACACCCTGGTCTCCACCTTCAACGGCCAGCCGCTGCGCTCCGAGTTCCAGGGCAACCTTCCCGAGGTCTGCCCGGTGGGGGCGCTGACCCACATCCAGTACCGCTTCACCTCGCGCCCGTGGGACCTGCAGCGGACCCCGTCCGTGTGCGCCGAGTGCTCGTACGGCTGCAACCTCAACGTCGACGCTCGCGACTTCGAGATCAAACGCCTCGCCTCCCGTGACAATCCGCTGGTCGACGACATGTGGCTGTGCGACCGCGGCCGCTACTCCTTCCCGCGCTGGAACGCGACGGCGCGGATCCGGCGGCCGATGGTGGGAGGGCGCGGCGAGGTGCCCATGCCGGCCACCGTGGAGCAGGCCGTGGCCGCCGCGGCGCGGGAGCTGCTCGGGGTGCGCGAGGAGCACGGCGGCGGGGCCATCGCGGTCCTCGGCTCGCCGGAGAGCACCAACGAGGAGCTGTGGCTGCTCCAGCGGCTGGCCCGCGAGGCCCTCGGCACCGCCAGCATCGACCACCAGATGGAGCCCCTCCCCGGCCTCCTGCCCGACGAGCACTCTCTGGGCATCGCCGAGATCGAGGCCTGCCGGGCCGTCGTCGTGCTCGGCGCCGAGCCGGAGCATCACGCCCCGGTGCTGACGCTCCGCCTCTTCAAGGCGCAGACCAAGAAGGGTGTCGCCGTCCACCGCCTCGACCACGACGCCTCCCCCGCATCCGCCGTCGCCGCCGCTGGCACGGGGGACGGGCTGGTGGGCCTGGTCGCCGACGAGACCAACCGGGCCCAGGCGGGCCGGGTGGCCGCGGCGCTGGTCGCCGCCCATCTGCCCGTCAAGCGGTTCACCGTCACCCGCGGCGTGAACGGCCGGGGCGCCAAGGACCTCGGCCTCCTGCCCCACCTGCGCCCCGGCTACCGGGCCGTGTCGGGCGCCGCTGGCAAGGGCGGGCGGGAGATCCTGGAGGCGGCCGCGGCCGGCGCCATCCGCGCCCTGGTCTTCCTCGACGGCGCCTCGATCGCGGTGGGGGGCGACGACACCGGCCTGCTCCGCGAGGCCCTGGGACACGCCGAGGTGGTGGTCGCCGTGGAGAGCCGGCCCAGCCTCGTCAGCGAGAACGCCACCGTCCTCATCCCCGGCCACAGCTTCGTCGAGAAGCAGGGCAGCGTCACCAGCACCGAGGGCCGGGTGCAGCGCGTCCGTCCGGCCCTGCCGCCGGCGACCGCAACGCCCGGGGAGACCCGGGTGCTGAGCCTGCTGGCTGCCGCCCTGGGCGCGCCGGGCTGGGCCTCCGACCCGATGGCGGTGCGCCGCGAGATCGCCGCCCAGCTCCCCGCCTTCGCCGCCGCCGGCAACGGCGGCAGGGCGCTGTTCACGGCGGCCCGCCGATGATCGGCGCCTGGTACAGCTACTTCATCGGCCCCGACTGGTGGACGGTGATCGTCGTCAAGGCGGTCATCGTCGTCGGCTTCCTCACCACCGCGGCCGCCTACCTCACCCTCGCCGAGCGCAAGGTGGCGGCCCGCATCCAGCTGCGTATCGGCCCCAACCGGGTCGGCCCCCTCGGGCTCCTCCAGCCGGCCGCCGACGCCGTCAAGCTGCTCTTCAAGGAGAACACCTCCCCCTCGGCCAGGGACAAGCTGCTCTACATCGTCGCCCCCAGCCTGGCGGGAGCGGCGGCCATCCTCGCCTTCGCCGCCATCCCGGTCAGCGCCGTGCAGTGCATCGGCGGCCCCCACATCGGCCAGGCGCAGCTGGTCTGCCCATCCGGCTACGCGCTCCACTGGGACATCGCCCACGTCAACATCGGCCTCCTCTTCATCCTCGCCGTCACCTCGATCAGCGTCTACTCGCTCTTTCTCGGGGGCTGGTCGGCGAACAGCAAGTACTCGCTGCTCGGCGGCCTCCGCGCCTCGGCGCAGCTGATCTCCTACGAGATGGCGGTCGCCTTCGCCCTCATCGGCCCGGTCATCCTGGCCGGCTCTCTCGACATGGAGCGGATCGTCAGCGGCCAAGCCCACCTCTGGTACGTCTTCGAGCAGCCGCTCGCCTTCCTCCTCTACTTCACGGCGGCCCTGGCGGAGACCAACCGCGCCCCCTTCGACCTGCCCGAGGCGGAGACGGAGCTGGTCGGCGGCTACCACACCGAGTACGGCTCGATGCGCTTCGGCCTGTACTTCCTCGGCGAGTACGTGAACATGGTCATCGTCGCCTCCATCGCCACCTCGCTCTTCCTCGGCGGCTGGCTGTCGCCGCTGCCGACGGCGTGGCCGATCCTCGGCTACATCCCCGGTTTCGTCTGGTACCTGGCCAAGGTCTCGGTGCTCCTCTTCGTCATGATGTGGATCCGCTGGACCCTGCCCCGGCTGCGCTACGACCGGCTCATGAACCTGGGCTGGAAGGTGCTCATGCCGCTGGGCCTGCTCAACGTCATGCTCACCGGCACCATCGTGGCGCTGAGGGCGGCGTGATGCGGCGGGAGGCGCTGTAGCGGTGTTCAAGCAGATCGCCCAGGGCATGAGCCTGACGCTGCGCACCATGTTCCAGAAGCCGATCACGGTGCAGTATCCGGAGGAGCAGAAGCCGGTGCCGCCGCGCCACCGCGGCCGCCACATCCTCCACCGCTACGACAACGGCCTGGAGAAGTGCATCGGCTGCGAGCTGTGCGCCGCCGCCTGCCCGGTGGGCTGCATCTACGTGGGCGCCGCCGAGAACCCCAAGGACAACCCCATCTCCCCCGGGGAGCGCTATGCCGAGCGCTACGAGATCAACCTCATGCGCTGCATCTTCTGCGGCTACTGCGCCGAGGCGTGCCCCACCGAGGCGATCACCCTCGGTCCCCGCTACGACCTCGCCGACTACCGGCGGGAGCACACCGTGGTGACCAAGGCGGAGCTGCTGGAGGCGTGGCCGCATGCCGCGCAGGGCCGCGGCCCCGCCTCCCCGCGCGGTGCCGGCAGTGACCAGCGCGGACGTGAGCTGCCCGAGCAGGGCGTCAACCCCCGCGTCGCCTGGGAGAGGGCGGAGGCGGAGCGGGGCGACGGCCCGGCGACGCCCGGAGCGCACGGCATCGCCATGCATCCCCCCACCGTCAGCGGCCCTCCGCCGCGGCCGGACGCGCCATGAACGCCCTTCTCGCCGTGCTGCTCATCCTCGTCTGCGTCTCCGGGCTGGGCGTCGTCTTCTCGCCGCAGGCGATCTACTCGGCGCTCTCCCTGGTGCTCACCGTGGGGCTGCTCTCCGCCGTCTTCCTCGTCCTCGACGCGCAGTTCCTCTTCGCCGTCCAGCTCATCGTCTACGCCGGCGCCGTGATGGTGCTCTTCGTCTTCATCATCGCCCTCCTCGATCCCGCCGCCGAGGACCGGCCGAGGTACTCGGACCCGAGGTTCCTGCTCGGCGTCCTCGCCATCGCCGCCGTCTGCACCGCCGTCTTCGTGGCCGCCCGCAACGACGTCAGCTACGACACCGCCTGCCCCGACCAGAACGTGGCCTGCATGCACGGCTTCGCCGTGGGGAGCTTCCCCTTCACCGGCGACATCCAGGCCGACCCGTACGGCACCTTCAACTTCCCGGCGGACCAGGCCGACCGGGCCGGCAACGTGCAGGTGGTCGCCAACCAGCTCTTCCGCACCTACGTCCTGCCCTTCGAGATCACCTCTCTGCTGTTGCTGGTGGCGGCCATCGGCGCCGTCTACCTGACCCGGCGCAGCGGGCCCGGGGCGCGCTCCACCGAGCCGCTGCGGGGACCGCCGCACACCGACGAGAGCGGCGCCCCGGTGGAGGAGGCGCGCTGATGCTCAGCCAGGGCATGTTCGGCTTCATCCTCCTGGTGTCGGCCTTCCTCTTCACGCTCGGCGCGCTGGGCGTGCTGATCCGGCGCAACCCGCTGGTCGTCTTCATGTCCATCGAGCTGATGCTGAACAGCGTCAACCTGGCGCTGGTGGCGTACTCGCGGTATCTCGACAGCGAGGAGGGGCAGATCTTCGCTTTCATGGTCATCGTCGTCGCCGCCGCCGAGGTGGTGGTCGGCCTCGCCCTGCTGACCAGGGTCTTCCGCAGCGGCCGTGAGCTGGACGTGGACGACCTCGACGAGATGAAGGAATGACCACCTCGCTGGCGGCCGTCCTGGGCGCCCTGGTGCTGCTCCTTCCGCTCGCCGGCAGCGCCCTCTGCGGCCTCCTCGGCACGCCCCTGGGGCGGCGCTTCGTCAACCTCGCCGGCACCCTCTCCATCGGCGCCGCCTTCGCCGTCACCGTGGTGATGTTCGTCATCGTCGTCGGTGCCCCCGCCTCCGAGAAGTCGGCGACGGCATGGCTATGGAACTGGCTCAACCTGGGCTCGGGCAACCTCGACGTCTCGGTGAACATCACCGTCGACCAGCTCTCCCTGCTGATGCTGCTGGTCATCACCGGGGTCGGCTTCCTCATCCACCTCTACTCCGTCGGCTACATGGAGCGCGACCGGGGGGTGGCGCGCTTCTTCAGCTACATGAACTTCTTCATCTTCTCGATGGAGCTGCTGGTGCTGGCCGCCAACCTGGTCATCCTCATCATCGGCTGGGGCCTGGTGGCGCTCTCCAGCTACCTGCTCATCGGCTTCTGGCACGACCGGCCCACCGCCGTCGCCGCCGCCCGCAAGGCCTTCATCACCCAGGTGGTCGGCGACGTCGCCCTGGTCATCGCCGCCTTCCTCATCTTCCTCAATCTGACGGCGAACGGGCAGCACCTCGACACCCTGGACCTGCCGCAGATCTTCGCCAACGCCGGATCGCTGGGTTCGGGCAGCGCCCTGATCACGCTCATCTGCATCCTGCTCGCCATCGGCGCCTTCGCCAAGAGCGCCCAGTTCCCCCTGCACACCTGGCTGCCCGACGCCATGGAGGGCCCGACCCCGGTCTCGGCGCTGATCCACGCCGCCACCATGGTCACCGCCGGCGTCTACCTGATCGCCCGCTTCCACCCGCTCTTCGACCGCTCGCCCATCGCCAGCGGCATGGTCGCCTGCGTGGGCATGGGCACGGCGCTGATGGCGGGTGTCATCGCCCTCAGCCAGACCGACATCAAGCGCGTCATCGCCTACTCCACGATGTCGCAGATCGGGCTGATGATCTTCGGCGTCGGCATCGGCGCCTACTCGGCGGCGATGTACCACTTCCTGCTCCACGCCTTCTTCAAGGCGCTCCTCTTCATGGCCGCGGGCAACGTCATCCACGCCCTCGGCGGTGAGCAGGACATCCGCCGCATGGGCGGGCTGCAGTCGCGGATGCGGCTGACGGCGTGGAGCTTCCTGATCGGCTCCCTGGCCCTCTCCGGCTTCCTCTTCGCCGGCATGTTCTCCAAGGAGAACATCCTCGGCTTCGGCACCGTCAACGGCCCCGGCGCGCCCATCCTCTACATCGCCGGCATCGCCGTCAACGTGCTCACCGGCCTCTACGCCTTCCGTCTCTGGGCGGTGGTCTTCCGCGGCGAGCCGAGGACCGAGGAGGCGGGGGCGGCGCACGAGGCGCGCATGGTGATGCTGGTGCCGGTACTCATCCTCGGCGGCCTGGCGGCGGTGGCGGGCTGGGTGCTGCAGTGGCCGCTCAGCTTCGGCCCCCACCTCATCGACTCGTTCCTCGGCCCCGTCTTCCACACCGCCACCAGCGGGGCCGTCGCCGCCGCGCCGTCGGCGGGCACGGCGGCCCTCGCCTTCGCCGTCGGCGTCGCCTTCAGCCTCGTCGGCATCGGGCTGGGCCTGCGCATCTGGCTGCAGCACGGCGTCGACCCGCAGCGGGTGGCGGGTGCCCCCCTGGTCCGCGTGGCGACCCGGCTCAGCGAGCGCAAGTTCTACGCCGACGAGATCTACGACGCCGTCCTGGTCCGCCCCGTGCGCGCCCTGGCAACCGGTCTGCGGAAGGTCGTCGAGCCCCGCGTCATGGACGGATGGGTCCGCGGCGTGAGCGACACCGCCAGTGACTTCGGCCAGGTCTTCCGCGGCCTGCAGACGGGCCTGATCCGCGACTACGCCTCCTACATGGTGGCGTTCGTCATCCTCTTCACCATCGCGGCGATGCTCTTCGCGGGGGCGGCGAGGTGAACGGCGGCTACCCCTGGCTGACCACCATCCTGCTGCTGCCCGCGGCGGGCGCCCTCCTCCTCCAGCTCATCCCGCGCCGCCACACCGCGCTGATCAAGCGCTGGACGGTGCTGGTCGCCCTGGCCGAGGCGGTCCTGGTCGGCTTCGTCGTCCACGACGTGGCGGTGGGGCCGCTGAGCGGCGGGCCGCTGCCCATGGCCCTGCAGGAGCAGGTGAACTGGATCCCCGCCATCGGCGCCTCGTATCACCTCGGCGTCGACGGCATCTCGGCGTGGATCCTCGCCCTGAACGCCGGCGCCTTCCTGCTCGGTGCTCTGGTCGTCTCCACCCGGAGCACGGAGCGCCTCAAGCTCTTCTGCGGGCTGCTGCTGCTCACCGAGGCGGCCACCACCGGGGTCCTCACCAGTCTCGACCTGCTGCTCTTCTACCTCTTCTGGGAGGGGATGCTCATCCCCCTCTACTTCCTGCTGGCCTGCTACGGCGGCCCCAACCGGCGCCGCGCCACGCTCAAGTTCGTCATCTACACCGTGGCCGGCAGCCTGCTGATGCTGGTGGCGATCCTCTACCTGCACTTCGCCTCGGGCACCAACAGCTTCGACCTCGAGGTCCTCTTCCTCCACCCGGCGGGCAACCGGGTCGGCGTGGTCATCCCCTTCACCGGCATCCACTTCCTGACGCCGGACCAGTTCGCCTTCCTCGCCTTCGCGCTGGCCTTCGCCATCAAGCTGCCCATCGTGCCCTTCCACACCTGGCTGCCCGACCTCTATGAGTCGGCGCCGGCGCCCGTGCTCGTCTTCTTCGCCGGCCTGGTCAGCAAGCTCGGCGCCTATGGACTGCTGCGCTTCGGCATCACGCTCTTCAGCGGCCCCGTCCACAACTTCCAGCCGCTGCTGGTCGCCCTCGCCATCCTCAGCATCCTCTACGGCGCCCTCATGGCGCTGAGCGAGAACGACATCAAGCGCATCGTCGCCTACGCCAGCATCTCCCACCTCGGCTTCATCGCGCTGGGCATCTTCAGCCTCAACCAGAACGGTCTCAACGGGGCGCTGATCCAGATCGTCAACCACGGCGTCATCATCGCCGCCCTCTTCCTGGTCGCCTCCATGATCGAGGCGCGCACCGGGACCCGCGACCGACGCGAGATGGCGGGGCTGGAGAAGCGCATGCCGTGGCTCTACGTCTTCTTCCTGGTCATCACCCTGGCCAGCCTCGGCATGCCGGGGACCAACGGCTTCGTCGGCGAGTTCACCATCATGCTGGGCGCCTTCCAGTACGCGTGGATCCTCGCCGTGCTGGCCGGCGCCGGCGTGGTCCTCGCCGCCTGGTACATGCTCCGGCTCCACCAGGGCCTGATGCACGACCCCGCGCCGAAGGGCAGCGAGGAGGTCCGCGACATCCGCTTCCGCGAGGGCCTCATCCTGGCTCCGCTGGCGGCGCTGATCATCGGTCTCGGCGTCTATCCCGCCCCCATCGGCACCGTCACCTCGCTGTCGGTGCCCACCACGGTGGCCGCCGCCGACGGCTCCATCACGGCCACACCCATGCCCCCGGTGTCCGTGACCGCCGTCGTCAACGAGTCCGCGACCGCCACGGGGGCCGCCCCGTGAGCGGCGCCACGCCCACGCTGCACGACTTCGTCGGCGTGCTCCCCGAGGCCATCCTCGCGGTCGCCTTCATCGCCCTCATGCTGCTCGACCTGGTGGTGCCGCCGGCCCGGAGGAGCTGGCTCGCCGCCTTCAGTGTGCTGGCCCTGCTCGGCACCCTGGGGGTGAACGTCTGGGGCTGGTTCAACGCCGGCAGCGGTCACACCGTCTACTTCGGCGCCTTCGCGTACGACCGGCTCACCGTCTACGCCAACTGCGTCGTCCTGGTCACCGCCCTGCTCACCGTCCTCATCAGCCCCGGCTACCTCAACCGCCGCGGCCTCCACCACGGCGAGTACTACGCGCTGCTGATGGCGGCCACGGTGGGCATGATGCTGCTCGACGGCGCCAGCAGCCTCATGGTCATCTTCCTCGCCGTCGAGCTGCTCTCCATCTCCCTCTACATCCTGAGCGGCTTCTCGCGCACCGAGGAGCGCTCCCAGGAGGCGGCCGTCAAGTACCTGCTGCTGGGATCGTTCGCCTCGGCCTTCCTGCTCTTCGGCATGGCGCTCGTCTACGGCGAGACCGGCCACACCCAGCTGCAGCAGATCGGCCTGGCCATCAGCCGGACCCGGGCGGTCGACCCGCTGCTCATCGGCGGCATCATCCTCATGTTCGCCGGCTTCGCCTTCAAGGTGAGCGCGGCGCCCTTCCACTCCTGGACGCCCGACGTGTACCAGGGGGCGCCGACCTCGGTGACGACCTTCATGAGCGTCGCCACCAAGGTCTCCGCCTTCGCCGTGCTCATCCGGGTCTTCGACGACACGTTCCGCAGCTACTCCAGCCACTGGAGCGCGGTGGTGATCGCCGTGGCCATCATCTCCATGATCGTCGGCAACCTCGCCGCCCTTGCCCAGACCAGCGTCAAGCGGATGCTCGCCTACTCCGGCATCGCCCAGGCCGGCTACATCCTCATCGGCGTCGCCGTGCTCTCGCCCCAGGCCACCCAGGGTGCCCTCTACTACATGGCGGCGTACGCGGTCACCAACCTCGGCGCCTTCGCCGTGGTGACGGTGATGAGCGGCCGCGGCGAGGACCTGGACCGCTACGACCACCTCCGCGGCCTCTGGTTGCGGCGGCCCTATGTGGCGGTGGCGATGGCCTTCTTCCTGCTCTCGCTGGCGGGCTTCCCGCTCACCGCCGGGTTCTTCGGCAAGTTCCTCGTCTTCGCCGCGGCCGTCCAGGTCCACAACATCGCGCTGGCCCTCTGGGGTGTCGCCATGAGCGCCGTCTCCGTCTTCTACTACCTGCGCGTCGCCATCCTCATGTTCGAGCGCCCGAGGAGTGGCGCGCCCCAGTACGACTGGCCGCGGACGAGCGTCGCCGGGACCACCGTGCTGGCGCTCACCGCCGCGGGCACACTGGTCCTCGGCGTCTTCGTCGCCCTGCTGCTCAACGTCGTCACCATGGTGCAGGCGGGGATGCTCCCCCGCCTCTAAGCCGCCGGCTCGAAGGCGCAGGAAACCGGACCTGGCACGGTCAGCAAACCGGCATTGCAGGAAGCCACAGAACCATCAGTGACGGGTGGAGCGGCCACCTGTCTTGCGGCGGCAACCCGGCGGCGCGCGCCCGGACATCGGCGACCAGCCGCAGCTCCCGCGGCACCACGATCGTGAATCCCTCCTGGCGGAGCACCGCCTGCATGTGGTGGCAGGGCCGCGGTTCGTGGACGGCGAGGGTCAGCCCCGGGCCCGGACGTCGGTTTCGCACCCCCTCACAACTCGCTGACGCGCTCGCGTGCCCAGGGATTCCCCTGACGGATGTCGCGGCGCCGCGTTCCGAACAACCGCCGGCGGGGGGTGGTAGAGTGGCGCCGTTTCAGGCGGGCTTTGGGGGAGGCGAGACGTGAAGGCGAAGCTCATCCTCGTTTTGGGGCTCGCGGCCCTGATGGCAGGCTGCGGCGGCGCCTCGACGCCGACCCAGTGTTCGACGCCAACTCCCACGGCGACGGCCGCAGCGACCCCGACCGCCACCGCCTCGACGGAGGCTCTGGGCGCGGAGTACTTGGCGGCGTCCACTACCCTGGAGACAGCCTACTCGACATGGTCGAACGCTGTCACCGGGTCGACGGCAGCTGATGCGCTCGTCGCTCCCTCCAACGCTTATGCCTCCGCGCTGGCGAGGTTCGACACCACGATCTCTGGGCTCGCCACCACGGACCCGGTGACGGTCAGTGACATCAGCAGGCTACTCGACATTGATGAGCTCCTCATCGCGGAATTGGGTTCGGTGGGCCCGGACGTTGCTACGGACAGCCCGTCGGTCTGGATCGAACTCATTGACTCCATGAACTTGCAAGCCAACTACGAAGACCAGTTCATACGAGAAGACTTCGGCTTGGCAATCGGTACCGGATCGATTTGAAACGGACCCACCTTGCAGCCGACCGCTGTCTTGCCGTGACCACGGTCGGCACCGCCCCTGCGGCTGGGCGTCCGGCGCCGTCCACTCCCCTGGCGCTACTGCTTTCAGACTCCCAGAACATCACGTCCCCGGACACCGACGCTGGTCGCGGAACTCAACCGGTGCCGAGTTGCCCGATCACGCCGGTTGGGTTCCCGCCCGCTCGCACGGTGCGGCGAGGCACGGATCAGCGGCCCGGTGCCAGCCTGACGCTCAAATCCAGCGCCAGTCTGCGTGCTCCTCGAATCTGCCATCTTCCTCCACCGTCACACTCGGTGTCGGCGGCTCCTTCTGGGAGCCCGGGGCGGGGCCGCCGGCAGCGCCGCCGGTCGCGGATAATCGCTGCGTACCCGAATCGGAGGGTGAGATGCTGACCGACTGGCCTCGGCGCCGCATGCGGCAGCGGGCCGCCCGGTTGCTGCCACCGGGGTCCGAGATCGGCGTGGTCTTCGCCGCCGGGACGGCCTCCTTGGTCTGGCTGACCCTCTTGTTCGGTGCCGGCTACTTCGGCTCGACGATTCCCGCTTTCCTGATGGAATGGAACACGTCCACCCTGCTGTCGCCGTGGCTCCGTGCCTACGTCATCCTGGCCGTCCCCATCGGCTTCCTCGTCGGGTGGCTGCTCAGCTGCCCCGTCAACCGGCACCGGGTCGTCGCCGTCACCGAGGAGGCGGTCTACGTGCTGGACAGCGGGTGGCTCCTCCCCTGGACGCCGCGGCGCGTGCTGGGCACCTTCGATCGGGCGCGGCTGGGACCGATCCGGCGGCACTGGACCAGCTGGCTGACCATCGGCGGCCACCGCTACAGGGTCCGTCCGCAGTGGGCGGATGCGGTCCAGGCGGCCGACTGGGAGCTCGTCCTGCGGGATGCGCCCGGGGGCGTCGCGCCGGACGGGGCGGCGCTGTCCGCCGACCGGCGCGCCTGGTGGGACGGGTCAGTCTGGAGGCGGCGGCTCCCCGAGCCCGGGGCCACGGCGAGCGGAGTCGCGTCGTGACCGAGTGGGGGAGGCGGCGGGTCCGGAGGCGCTCCCAGTCACTGGTGCCCTCAGGGGCGGTGGTCGAGCACGCCATCTGCGCCCAGAGCTCCGGTTTCGGGGCTTACTTCATCCGCTACTTCCTCGTGAGCACGGCCCTCACCTGGCTGGTGCTGCTCGTCGTCGTCCCGCACCTGACGGCGTTCGGCGGGCCGGGAGACCCCGTCCTCTGGGCCGGCTGGCAGGTGGTGGCCGTCGTCGCGGCGGTGCTGGTTGCGTGCTTGTTCAACCGGTATCGGATCCTGGCGGTGACGGACCGATCCATCTACGTCCTCGCCTGCGGGCACCTCCTCTCGGGGGTGCCGCGCCGGATCGCCGCGGCGCTCCCGCGGCAGTACCTCGGACCGGCTCCGGGGTCCTGGTCGAGGATCGGCGTGGGCGGCGAGCGCCTGCTCGTCCCGATGGTCTGGCGGGCGGAGCTCAGGGCCGCCAACTGGGACCTGCTGACGAGCGACGCATCGCAGCCCGCCCCCAGCGCGGCGCCCGTGGGGGCGCCGCTGTCTCCGGACGGGGGTGCCTGGTGGGACGGGTCAGCCTGGCGGGTGCGGGCTCCCGAGGACAAGCGCCCGGCCTGAACAGCGATGCCCGAAGCTATCGCTGGCTTCTAGGCTCGGTTGCCCGCAAGCGTCCAGCCGACCAGGGCGTTTGCGTGCCCATGACCCATCTGATACTCGGACTTCAGGTGATCGACGATCGCCATGTGCCTCTCCAAGCCGCAGCCATCAATGATCGTCTGCCACTCGGCGATGGATCGACCGTACTTCCTCTCGATGGATGGGAAATACGATGTCGGGCCAACCTTGGACCAGGGCGATGATTCGGCCGCCATCGATAGTCGCTCCTTGAGTTGGATATCCAGCTGCACGTTTCACTACAGGCTCACCGAGGTTCATTGAGTCAGCGGAGCGAGACCTCCACCACGACACGGGCGGTGCCCGCCGGCGGGAGGGCCACGATGTCGCCGTCGACATCGACGCCGTCCACGGTCAGCGAGGCGGCGTTGCCCGGCCCCTCGCGCCGCACGGTGATCTCGTACATGGTGCCCCGAAACCGCCGCCTCGCCGAGTAGCCGGGCCACGCCGTGGGGATGGCGGGGGCGACGCGCAGCCCCTCGTGGGTGGGGCGGATGCCGAGGATCCACTGGGTGGCGGCGACGTACATCCAGGCGGCCGCCCCCGTCAGCCAGGCGTTCCGCCCCAGGCCGTACTGAGGGTGCGTGGGGCCGCAGATGTTCTGGCAGTACACGTAGGGCTCCACCTTGAACCGCTCCACGTCGGCGCGGGCCAGCGGGAGGAGCTGGCGGTAGTAGGCGTAGGCGCGGTCGCCGTCGCCGAGCTGCGCCGCCGCGATGACCGACCAGGCGGCGGCGTGGCAGAAGATGCCGCCGTTCTCCTTGGCCCCCGGCGGGTAGGTGGAGGTGCCCACCACCCGCGGGTCGCCCCCGTCGTAGGGGGGCCACATGATGCTGAGCCCGTACGGCGTGTCCAGGCGCTCGTGCGCCGAGTCCATGGCCCGCCGGCCGCGCTCCGGCGGGGCGACCTCGCCGATCACCGACCAGCTCTGCGGGATCAGGTTGATGCGGTGGTGGGTCTCGGCGCTGACGCCGATGGGGAGTCCGTCGTCGTCGAAGGCCCGCGCATACCAGTCCCCGTCCCAGGCGCCGGCGTTGACGCTGCGCGCCATGCTCTCGTGGAGCTGGCGGAAGCGCACCGACTCGGGTGCCCTGCCGAGGTGGTCGGTGAGCGCGGCGAGGTCGAGGACCGCCCGGCAGAACTGCATGGCGCACCAGACGCTCTCCGCCCTCCCCGATCCGTGGTCGATGTTCAGCGTGTCGTCCCAGTCCGCGTAGCCGGGCCGGGGCAGACCGTGCGGACCGAGGTGCTCGAGGGTGAATCCGACGGCGGCCATCATGTGGCCCCACACCGTCTCGTCGAGGCCGGCGCCACCCCCCTGGTACGGGACGCGACGGGCCAGGAAGGCGTCGTCGCCCGTCTCCCGCAGGTAGGCGCAGGTGGCGATCACCAGCCACAGCGGGTCGTCGCAGAACCACTGCGGCCAGGCGGGACGTTCGGCGGCGAGCCCCGGGCCTCCCTCGCCGGTCAGGGGGAAGAGCTGGTGCCAGGTGTGGCCGTCTCTGAACTGGAGCTGCCAGAGGAGCTCCAGGCGGGAGGCGGCGAAGCGGGGGTCGGCGTGAGCCACCCCGAGCGTGTCCTGGGCGCTGTCCCGGGTGCCCATGCCCCGCCCCAGGCCGGTCTCGTAGCCGGAGACGAACCGCGACCAGTACAGCGTGGTGCGGCACTGCAGGGGGTTGAAGAGGTTGAGCATGGCGTCGGTGTCCGGGTCCGGCGTCTCCACGCTGAAGCTGCCCAGGTACCCGTCCCAGTCCGCCCGCTGGCGCTCCCGGGACGCATCGACCGCGCCCGGATCGGCGAACCGCGACACGGTCGCCTCGATCAGCTCCGGCAGCTCCGTGATGCCCAGCATGTAGACGATGCGGGCGGTGGCCCCGGGTGCCAGGGTCACCTCGTGGCAGAGGGATCCGATGCTGTTGCCCCGGTGCGCCGTGGAGTTCGTCGGGATTCCCGACGCCACCACGGCGGGCTCCTCCAGGCCGTGGTAGGGCCCCACGAACACGTCGCGGTCGCAGTCGTGGCCCACCGGCGGCAGATCGGAGGCGAAGAACTCCGTGGTGGGCTTGAACCGCGTCGTCGCCAGGATGGCCCGCCTCTCCGCGTCATAGCGTGAGCTGACCACGTGGGCCGTCCAGTCGAGGTTGTGCAGGTCCCCCATGGCATCGGGGAAGCTCAGCTCGACGTAGCTGAAGGTGCGCAGCGTCACCGGCTCGCTCCGCAGGTTGGTGAGGCGAAGCTCCCACACCTCGAGCGGGCAGGGGTCGTCCCCGGGGCCGGGCGGCACGAGGAAGAGCGTCTGCGCCCGGATGCCGGAGCGCTCCGTGGTGATGCGGGTGTAGCCGGCGCCGTGGCGGCACTCGTAGGCGTCGAGGGCCGCCCGCACCGGCTGCCAGGTGGCGCCCCAGAACTCACCCGTGTCCCGCAGGCGGATGTAGACGTAGCGGCCGGGCTGGTCCGGGGGGAGGGCGTTGTAGCGGTAGCGGCTGACCCGGCGGTTGCGCGGGTCGCGGTCGAAGGAGAAGCCGCCCGCGGTGTTGGAGATGATGCCCCCGTACCCTCCCTGGCCCAGGTAGTTGATCCAGGGGGTCGGCGTGTCCGGCCTCGTGATGACGAACTCGGACGCCCCGGCGTCGAAGTACCCGTACGCGGACTCCGCCAGGCGGACGTTCATACGTCGGTCATTCTGCCGCGTCGAGCCAGGTTCCGCCGCCTTCCTGGGCGTGGGCCAGCGGACGCTCGCCCCCGCCGCCGGCGAGGATGACGGTTGCCACGCCGCCCTCCAGGGCTCTCTGCGCCGCCAGCAGCTTGACCCGGGCCCGTCCCCGGGCCAGGGCCAGGTGCCCCTCGATCTCCTCGGGGCGCAGGTGCGGGACGAGGCTCGCCGGGTCGCCGGGGTCGCGCAGCAGTCCGGGAACGTTCATCAGGATCACCAGGCGCGGCGCGCCCAGGGCGATGGCCAGCTCCGCCGCCAGCCGGTCGCCGTCGACGTTGATGGCCTCCCCCTCGTGGGAGATGGCCGGCGGGGTGAGCACGGGGAGGCGGCCGGCGGAGAGGAGGAGGTGGAGCAGAGAGGTGTCGATGCGCTCGATGGTCCCGGCGTGGTTGTCCCGGAGGATGCGGCGCCGGTCGCCCTCGACGATGCGCAGCTCGGGCTTGCGCCGCCCCACGGCGACGCCGCCGTCCATGGCGGAAAGCCCGACGGCGTCGGCGCCGAGACGGCGGAGTGCCTCCACCAGCCGCTTGTTCACCAGCCCGCAGTAGGCCATGAGGAAGTGGTCCATGGTCAGCTGATCGGAGTACCGGGTCAGCTCGCCCCGCTCGGAGGTGACCATCCGCGGCGGGTGGCCGAGGGCGGTTGCCAGCCGGTCCATCTCCGCGTGGGCGCCGTGGACGATGACGAGAGGCCCGGTCCAGGCGGCCAGCTCGCGCAGCAGAGGCTCCGACGCGGCGACGTCGAGGCTGCCCCCGATCTTCACGACGGTGGGGCCGGTCCCGGCGGCCGACCCGGTCATCTCGGCCGGCTCACAGGGGGTAGAGGCCGGTGAACTCCAGGCCCGCCGTCTCCGCCAGGCCGAGGCGGATGTTCGCCGCCTGCACCGCCTGGCCGGCCGCGCCCTTCATCAGGTTGTCGATGGCCGCGGTGACCACCAGGCGGCGCGTCCCCGGATCGCGGCTGAAGCCGACGTCGCACAGGTTGGTCCCGATGAGCAGGCGGGGGTCGGGATGGCGGTGCAGCCCATGGGCCTGCTTGACGATGCGCCAGAAGGGCTCCTGGGCGGTGGCGGCGCGGAGGATCCGCCAGATCTCCCGCTCCTCCAGGGGATCGCGGAGCCAGACATGGGCGGTGACCAGGATGCCCCGCACCGCCTCCACCGAGGTGACGCTGAGGGCGACCTCGCCGGTCTCACCCAGTGCCCGCAGCTCCTGGACGATCTCCGCCGTGTGGCGGTGGCCGGTGGGGGCGAAGCTGTGCATGGCGCCGCTGCGATGGGGATGGTGCGAGGACGCCGTCGGTTCGGAGCCCGCCGCCGAGGAGCCGATCAGGGCGTCGCAGACGATGGGCAGCGCCGCGTCGACGATGCCGGCGCGCACCAGGGGGGCGAGGGCGAGGATGGTGGCGGTGGCGACGCAGCCGGCGACGGCGATGCGATCGCCGCCCGCGATCTCCTGGCGGTGCAGCTCCGCGATCCCCCCGGTGAAGCTCCCCAGCAGGTCGGGGCGGGGATGCTCCCACCCGTACCAGCGCGGGTAGTCGGCGGGGTCCCGCAGGCGGAAATCGGCGGAGAGGTCCACCACCAGCGGCGCCAGGGAGGTGAGCTCGTCGATGCGCGGCGCCGTCTCCCCGTGGCGCTGCGCCGAGAAGAGGACGTCGGCGGGGGCCAGGTCGTCCCGGCCGCAGAAGCGCAGCTCGCTGCGACCGCGGAGCTGGGGATGGACCTGGACGACCGGCCTGCCGCGGAGCCGCTCCGAGGTGACCTGGGTGACCTCGATGGCGGGGTGGCCGGCGAGCAGCCGGAGCAGCTCGCCCCCGGCGTAGCCGGCCCCGCCGAGGACGGCGGCCCTCACCGGCTCAGCTCCCCCAGCGCGTCGGTGAGGACGGCGGTGGAGAGCTCCAGCTCGGTCTCGTCCACCGCCTCCTCGGGGGTGTGGTCGAGATGGGAGTCGCCCGGTCCGTAGGCGACGGCCGGGCAGCCCCAACGGGGCGCCAGCAGGTTCATGTCGGCGGTTCCCGTCTTGACCTTCTGGCGCGGCGCCCCACCCTGGTGGCGGATGGCGCGGGCCAGGGCGCGGGCCACCCGGCTGTCGCGGGGGGAGTGGACGGCATCGACGGCGAACTGCACCAGCAGCTCGGCCTCCCCACGGCGCGGCTCCAGCCAGTCGAGGAGGGCGGCCTGGCCCAGTGCCGGTGGCAGGCGGAACTGGAGGCTTGCCCGGGCGCTCTCGCGGAGCCCGGTGCCGGTCACCTCCAGGCCGGTGACGCGGAGGTCGGTGCGGTGGAAGGGGCTGCTGCCCAGGTTGCGCTCCTCCAGCTCGGCCTGGAGCCGGGCGAGGAGCGCCACCAGCCGGTCGGCCACCGTCGACTCGGGGGCGGCGCGGTGGCGCAGGGTGTCCTCGATGGCGAGCTCCGCCCGGACGATGCCCCGGTACCCCACGGTGACGGCGTTCCAGCCGCTCGGCTCCAGGACGATGAGGTCGTCGGGAGCGGGGCGGGCGGCGATCTGGCGGGCGCCCCGGGAGTCCCCCTCCTCGTCGACGCATCCCACCACGGTGAACCGCGTCGTCCGGCCGGCGGGCTGGCGCAGCACGGCGGCGATCGCCGCCGCCAGCGGCCCCTTGGCGTCCACCGAGCCGCGGCCGATGATGCGGCCGCCCTCGCGCCGGGCGGCGATGCTCCCCGGCACCGTGTCGAGGTGGCCGAGCAGCATCACCTCACGGGGGCCCTCGCCCCAGCTGGCGACGACGCTGCCGGCGGCGTCGACCTGGGCCGCGAAGCCGAGGCCGTCGAGCCGGTCCCGCAGGGCCGCCGCCAGCCGCCACTCGCTGCCGGTGGGGCTGGGGACGGCCAGCAGCTCCAGCAGCAGGTCGCCGGCCGAGACGGCGGAGCGGGCGGGCGCCGCGCCGGTGCGCAGGCTCACGGCGCCACCGCCGCCGGCGCCTGGCGGCGGGCAACGGCGAGCACGTGGTCGGCGAGGCGGCCGGGGATGTCGACCCCGGTCACCTCGATGGAGTTGCGGAACTCCATCGTGTGGTTGACCTCGCCGATGAGGAGCCGGCCATCGGGGTGCTCCATGAGGTCGACGGCCACGACCCCGCCTCCCACCGCCCGGGCCGCGCCGCGGGAGAGCCGGTCGACCTCCTCGGTCACCGGGCAGTTGGAGGTGCGGCCGCCGCGTGCGGTGTTGGTGATCCAGTGTTCCGAGTGCCGGTAGATGGCGCAGATGGTCTCATCGCCGACGACGAAGCTGCGGATGTCCCTCCCCGGCTTGTCGATGTGCTCCTGGATGTAGAAGATGCCGTGGGCGGAGGAGCCTAGGCTGGCCTTGTGCTCCAGGATCGCCTCGGCCGCGTCGCGATCGTTGATCCTCGCCACCATCCGGCCCCAGGAGCCGACCGGGGGCTTGATCACCACCGGATACCCCAGCTCCTCGACGGCGCGCAGGGCCGACTCGGGGGTGAAGGCGACCAGCGTGCGCGGCGCCGGCAGGCCCGCCCGGGCCAGCGCGGCGTTGGTCGCCACCTTGTCGCCGCAGGTGGTCACCACCAGGGCCGGGTTGACGGTGGCGGTCCCCTGCGCCTCGAGGATGCGCAGCGCGGCCAGCGCCCGCGACTGGCTGAGGCTGCGGTCGAGGACCACGTCCCAGCCCTGTCGCGGGCCGCCGATGTCGAGGACGACCTCGGAATCGTCGATCCTCTCGGGCTCGACACCCCGGTCGCGGAACGCCTGCAGGAGCAGCTTCTCCTCGACCCGGATGCGGGAGCAGAGGATGGCGACCCGGGGCGACGTCACTCCCCCCAGTCCTCCTCTTCCGGTGGTGCCACCGCCAGCCGCGCGGGGGCCAGCGCCCGCACCTCCAGGTCGGCGCCGCACTCCGGACAGGCGACGATCTCGCCCACCTCGGCGTCGGCACCCAGCTCCACGGGTGCGTCGCATTCGGGACAGGTGGCGCTCACGTCCGTCATGGTCAGATCACCTCCTCGATGGCGGCCCACCCCCGGCTGCGGATCAGCTCCACGAGCGAGCCGGCCTCACTGATGCGACGGGCGACCGCGGAGGGCGGCTCGCCCCGGAACGTGCTGCCGCCGGCGGTGATGATGCCGGCGAGGATGTCGATGTCCACCACGTCTCCATCCGACACGGCATCGTACAGGTCGGCGCAGCGGATCGCCGGCAGGCCGAGGTTGACGGCGTTGCGGTAGAAGATGCGGGCGAAGGAGCGGGCCACCACGGCGCCGATGCCGGACGCCTTGATGGCCAGCGGGGCGTGCTCTCGGGAGCTGCCGCACCCGAAGTTGTTCCCCGCCACGATGATGTCGCCGGGGCGCACCGTCTGCCCGAAGTCGGGCCGGTTCTCGATGAAGCAGGCGCGGGCCAGCGCCTCCGGGTCGGTGGTGAGGTTGTACCGCCCGGGCATGATCGCATCGGTGGAGATGCCGTCGCCGAAGCGGAATACCCGTGCCATCAGTTCTCCTCCCGTGGGTCGGCGATGACGCCGGCCAGCGCGGACGCCGCGGCCACCGCCGGGTTCGCCAGGTAGATCTCCGCCTCCGGGCTGCCCATCCTGCCCGGGTAGTTGCGCATGCTGGTGGACAGGGCCCGCTCCCCGGGGCCGAGGGTGCCGTGCTGCCGGCCCAGGCAGGGGCCGCAGCCGGCGGCCATGACCACGGCGCCGGCCCGGACGAAGGTGTCGATGTAGCCGCGCTCCAGGGCCTGGACGTAGGCGGTGCGGGTCCCGGGCACGATGATGGTCCTGGTGTCGGGATGCACCTGGCGGCCCTCGAGCATGCCGGCGACGACCGCCATGTCCTCGATCCGGCCGTTGGCGCAGCTGCCGATGAAGACCTCGTCGAGGCGGATGCCCGCCAGCTCCGACAGCGGCCGGACGTTCTCGATCGCCGGCGGCGCCGAGACCTGGGGCTCCAGGCCGCCGACGTCGACCCGCAGCGTGTCGGCGTACACCGGGTCGTGCGCGCGCATGGCGCCGCCGTCGGGGAGGCCGAGGTACGCCCAGGTCTTCTCGTCCACCTCGCAGAGCCCGCACTTGGCGCCGAAGTCGACCGACAGGTTCGACAGGGTGAAGCGCTCCGACATCCCCATGGTGTCGACGGTCGGCCCGCCCCACTCGACGGCGAGGTAGTTGGCGCCCTCGGCCCCGAGGCGGCGGATCACCGAGAGGGCGAGGTCCTTGGACTGAACGCCGCGCGCCAGCTCCCCGGAGACCTCGATGCGCAGCGTCTCCGGGATGCGGAACCAGGATCGGCCGGTGGCCATGGTCACGCCGATGTCGGTGGACCCCATGCCGGTGGAGAAGCAGCCCAGCGCCCCGTACGTGGTGCTGTGGGAGCCGGCCCCCACCACGACGCCGCCCGGGCGGACGAAACCCCGCTCCACCATCACCAGGTGGCAGATGCCCTCGGCGAAGAGGTTCTTGACGCCGTGCTCCACGGCGAA